>Ga0207933_1001135_pt1 | contig 21600 bp, 22 predicted proteins | sample NGESurdeep092012_4_FD_184488 | JGI IMG/M metagenome (GOLD analysis project Ga0207933, IMG submission 184488) | Arctic peat soil microbial communities from Barrow, Alaska - NGEE Surface sample F53-3 deep-092012 (SPAdes) | ecosystem: Environmental > Terrestrial > Soil > Wetlands > Peat ...
CAGGCCCACTGCCATCATAGGGCAATTATGAAAATAGACAGTGAAGAAAAGTTATTAAAAAAGATAGGGCTCGATTACCAGGTTTTGGATTCAGGATGTTGTGGAATGGCCGGTTATTTCGGATATCTGAAAGGTGATAAATACGATGTATCGGTTAAAGCCGGAGAAAGAGTTTTATTACCCGCGGTCAGAGGTGCAGACAAAAAAACGCTCGTCATCAGCAATGGATATAGCTGCCGCGAACAGATAGAACAAATGACTGACAGGGAAGGCATGCATATTGCGCAGGTATTACAAATGGCGTTGCATGAAAACGGTAAATCTGAAAATAGTGCTGAAGCTTTTCCGGAAAGAAAATATGTGGATAATATGAAATTGCATTCAACTAAGCTCACTGCAAAACGAACACTGGCAATAGTTTCAGTGGTTGGGTTGGTAGCAGTTAGCTATTTATTGGTTGCAAAAAAAAGAAACAAAAGAGTTAAACAGTGTAACTGACGGAGAGCCAAGTGCAGAATAGAAAACCGGTTTAAATGTTGTTTTACTGAAAGAAATATTTATTAACTCGTAAAAAGAAAAAAATGGCAAAAGAAAAAAGCACATTCAAAACAATACCTAATGGTACATCAGTAACCTGGCATTACAGAAGCGCTATCGGGCATGGCACAGTAACAGGTGTCCATAAAATGGGTACTAATGCTGACAATACAATGTATTCTATTAGGGAAACAGACCATCATCCGGGTGAACCTGAAATTTTGCATCATACTGGAAAAGCGCTCTCTATAGTAAAGTAATAAAGAAAAAATATTCTGCACTAATTATAGTTTACTACAAAAGAAGAAAATAGAAATTGTGATTATTTATAGGTTTACTGTGGACGAGTATTAGACTATTTTTTATTGCCTGTAAAAGTCCATGTAATCTGTGATAAAAAAAATTAGTTTATTCATTCTAAAAATAAAATATCATGTGGTACAATAATGGGTTTTACGGAATGAACCCCATTTGGTGGATCACCTGGATCCTCTTCCTGGTTTGGATTTTTGCTACACCGTGGGGTTATCGGCGCACCAGAGACACCTCCTATGATATTCTCAGAAAGCGATTTGCAGCGGGCGAAATAACCAAAGAAGAATACCAGGAAGCAAAGAAAGTTCTTGAAGAAGGCTTCCAAAAAATTGTCCGTGAAAACAGAGGATAAACTTTGTGCAAGTAAAAAAATATAAAAAGTAGTTATGGAAAACAGTAAAAATGCTTTAAAAAAGATAGGAACTGCCATTGGCACCGGCCTTATGGCTGGGTTAGCCGGCACACTTGCAATGACCATTTCTCAAATGATAGAAATGAAAATCACCGGACGTGAAGGAAGTAGCACGCCTGCAAATGCCGTACGGGAAGTGCTCGACATAAAGCCGGTAACCGAAAGTAAATCTAAAAAAGTTTCTAATGAAGTGCATTGGGTTTATGGAACCGATTTGGGAGTTGTTCGTGGCGCACTAAGCCTTGCCGGATTAAAAGGATGGGGAGCAACTGCTGTTCATTTTGCTTCGATTTGGGGAGCGGAAATGGTGATGCTGCCTGCATTAAGAGTAGCGCCGCCGGTTACAAAAGAAGATCCAAAAAGTATTGTAATAGATGGTTTGCATCACCTGGTGTATGCTGTTGCCGCAGGCATTGTATTTGATGCCATCAATAAACAAAAGCCTGCGGGTAAATATTAAAAATTGTACTTCAAATAAAAAAGAAAAAAATGAAAAAAGATTTTAAAGGAAAAACGGTCGTGATTGCTGGAGCCTCCGCAGGTTTGGGAAGAGCAATGGTAAGGGAGTTTGCAAAACACGGTGCCAATGTGGGGCTGATTGCACGAGGAATAGATGGACTGCGGGCGGCAAATAACGAAGTAGAGGAACTGGGTGGCCATGGATTTATCGCGCAGGCAGATGTAAGCAATGCAGATGAAGTAGAAAACGCGGCGCAAAAAATTGAAGACCATTTTGGAACGATTGATATTTGGATCAATAATGCAATGCTGAGTGTTTTTGGCCCGTTTAAAAAAATGGAAATGAAGGATTTTGAGCACGTCACAGCTGCCACCTACCTGGGGCAGGTATATGGTACTCACGCGGCTTTAAAAAGAATGATTCCAAAAGATAAAGGAAGTATTATACTGATTGGCTCTGCGCTCGCTTATCGGGGTATTCCGCTGCAGTCGGCGTATTGTGGTTCCAAACATGCTATCCACGGTTTTTTTGAATCTCTGCGTAGCGAACTGATCCATGATAAAAGCAATATTAAACTGAGTATGGTTCAGATGCCCGCGATGAATACGACCCAGTTTGGCTGGGTAAAAAGCTATTTAAAAAATAATCCTAAACCGATGGGTCAAATTTATGAGCCGGAAGTCGCAGCAAAAGCAGTTGTAGAGGTTGCCAGGAATCCCCGGAGAGAATTGTACGTAGGCTATCCTACTGTGGAAACCATTTGGGGTAACAAAATGGTTCCGGAATACCTGGATAAATATCTGGCAAAAACAGGATTTAAAGGACAACAAACGAATGAGCCGGAATCCCCCGACCGTCAGAATAATTTGTGGCAGCCAGTACCTGGCGATCATGGCGCGCGCGGAACTTTCTCCGCCAAAGCATGGGATTCAAGCCCTGAAGTCTGGATGGCTACTCATAAGAAATCAACCTGGGGATTGCTTGCGGGTATTGTGTTAGGAATAGGCGCAGTGGTATTTATGAAAAATAGGGATTAAATAGAATTTATCCTGGTGGAGTTTTTTAGGAATGTCAATAGCGCTGATAGTGATTAAGAAATTATCACAGTAAATTAACTAATAACATGAATTTTAAATTACTAAATGATGATAAGCAAAAAACCTATGCTATTGTACTAGAAAGTGGTGAAGAAGCGATGGAACAAATTCTGGCATTTGCCGACGCAAAAAAAATTGCTGCTTCACAATTTACTGCTATTGGTGCTTTTAGCGAAACCACCGTTGGTTTCTTCGACTTTTCCATTAAAGATTATAAGAAGACCCATTTTAATCAACAGATGGAAGTATTATCACTAATGGGCGACATAACTATTTTTAAAGATGAATACAAAATTCATGGCCATATTGTTTTGGCAAAAGAAGATGGCTCCGCTTATGGCGGCCATTTAATGAAAGGAATAGTACATCCAACATTGGAAATTATACTCACCGAATCTCCGGTTTATCTTCAAAGAAAAATGGATAAAGATGCGGGAATCCCATTAATCAAAATATAAATTTTTTTATGTCAAATAACACAACACCTCCTGGCGGTCCCGGAGTTTCTCCCCGCTGGACATCCAGTGCCAAGTCCGGATTGGGAAAAGCTTATGATGATTCGTCAAGTGTCATCTTTACTATAAGCCACGGAATAGTCGATGAAATATACTATCCCAGGGAAGACATCGCCAGCACGCGGGATATGGAATTTATTGTTACTGACGGTAAAGACTTTTTTTCCGAAGAAAAAAGAGATACCGACCATTCAGTAAGCTGGGTCAGTGATGGTATTCCCGCTTTCAAAATTGTAAATACCTGCAAGGAAAAAAGATATACTATCGAAAAGGAAATAATAACAGATCCAAGCAGGAATACAGTTTTACAGCATGTTAAATTTAAGGCAAATAAAAAAAATGGATCCTCAAAATACAAGCTTTTTTTGTTGCTATCTCCACACATAATGGACAAAGGAGAAAATAATGATGGCTGGATAAAAGATTACAAAGGAATACCGATGTTATTCGCCAACAGGGAGGGTGTAACTATGGCTGTCGCTTCTTTATACGCAGATTTTGTAAAAAGATCTGTCGGATATGTCGGCACTTCTGATGGGTACACGGATTTAAAGCAGCATAAAAACATGGAGTGGCAATATTCCACGGCACACAATGGCAACATTGCTCTTACAGCAGAAATTGATATTTCTAAAACACAGGAATTTGTAATAGCCATAAGCTTTGGCACCAAAGAAGAAGACGCGGCACATCACGCGTGGGCAAGTTTACTAGATGGGTATGATGCCGCGAGAAAAAAATATATAGATGGATGGGAACATTTTCAAAAAGGGCTTCACAGTGTAAAATCAGATAAGAATGCCATCGGAAAAAATTTTCGTGCTAGTGCTGCGATATTGAATATTCATACTTCCAAAAAATTTCCCGGAGGTGTAGTCGCCAGCCTTTCTATCCCATGGGGCGAAACTAAAGGGGACAATGATAAGGCCGGCTATCACCTGGTTTGGCCACGCGACCTGGTTGAAACGGCGGGAGGTTTTTTAGCTCTGAATTCAAAACACCAGGTGCTTGCAGTTCTCAATTACCTGATGGCTACGCAGGAAGATGATGGCAAATGGAGCCAGAATATGTGGCTTGGAGGCATGCCTAACTGGACGGGATTGCAAATGGATGAAATCGCTTTGCCCATTTGTTTGGTGGATAAATGCCATCACATAAAACAAATTACACCAGACAGGTTGAAAAGGTATTGGCCGGGAATAAAAAAAGCGATTGCTTTTATAATCATCCATGGTCCTTACACACCGCAGGACAGGTGGGAAGAAGAACCTGGATTAACCGCATTTACTTTAGCTGCCGAGATAAACGCGTTGTTGAGCGGCGCTCACCTTGCCGAAATAGATGAGGATAAAGAGATGGCTCAATATTGTCGCGAAACCGCAGATTACTGGAATGAACAAATCGAAAAATGGACATACGTAACTGATACGCCTCTTTCAAAAGAAGTAGGTGTGGATGGCTATTATATGAGAACTAATAATACCCACCTGCCGGCAGAAGAAGTAAAAAACAATGTGCTCCATATTAAAAACCGAAATCAGGAAAATGGTAAAATGCATTTGTGGGAATTGATTTGTGTAGATGCTCTGGCCCTGGTAAGGTTTGGTTTGCGCGCTGCCGATGATCCAAAAATATTAAATACCATAAAGGTTATTGACGCTAAATTAAAAGTGGATACACCGAATGGGCCATGTTGGCATCGATACACGAACGACGGATACGGAGAAGATAAAAATGGAGATACGTTTCCGCAACATGGATATGGCATCGGAAGAGCATGGCCCTTGCTGGCAGGAGAAAGAGGCCATTACGAAATAGCCGCAGGTAATATTGAAGGCGCAAAAGAGATTTTAAAATCCATTGATAAATTTGCCAATAATAGTTTGCTTTCCGAGCAAATTTGGGATACAGATGATATCCCGGAAAAAGAATTATTTTTTGGAAAACATTCCGGTTCCGCGATGCCATTAGTTTGGGCGCATGCAGAATATATTAAGCTTTGCTACTCTATTAAAGAGAAGAAAATTTTTGATATGTCGCTTCATGCGAGAGAACGGTATATCAATAAGAAATCACCATCCCCGTTTGTGGTTTGGCGTTTTTCATGGCACTGCAAAAATATTCCTAAAAATAAAAACCTAAGAATAGAAGTAATGGCAGCAGCACTTGTCCATTGGTCAACAGACAATTGGAAGACCAGCAAAGACATTGAAACACGGGACACAAATTTAGGAATTCACGTGGCTGATATAGATTTAAAAAAAGCCGGTTCTGAAGAAATTCAATTTACTTTTTTCTGGAAAAAATCTAATCATTGGGAAAATAAAAATTACCAGGTTCCGGTTTTAAAAAAATGATTGAAAAAATAATTTCCCGTGTCCGAGAAAATAAAAATAAAAAAACAGCATGAATGTGAATGATACCATTCCTTCTGGCAGTAGTTCCAATCCGTCTTCAATGAGCAAGAGAGCATCGTTTTTTTTATTGGCCGTATTGGGCTTTCTGATTGCGATGTATTTGGGTTTATATCAGCTTCATGTTTATCCACATGTTTGGGAACCGTTTTTTGGAAACGGAACCAACGCAGTGGTAAAATCTTCCTTTTCGCGCTCCCTACCGATTCCTGATGGGCTTATCGGGGCTTTTGGATATTTGTGCGATATGATTTTGGTTTCCATTGGTGATTACGTGAGGTGGAAAACAAAACCATGGGCCGTAATATTATATTCGGGCCTTGTGGCAATGATGGGATTCGTAAGCATTTTACTTATCATAGCTCAACCCGTTTTTTTGCAAACCTGGTGTACTTTATGCCTTGCGTCCGCAGCTCTTTCTCTCAGTATGGTAATACCCATGATGCAGGAATTTAAGGCAACCTTTAAATTTGTTAAAAAGGAAAAAAGAAACGGTAAAACATTTTGGGAAGCCATGAGAGGAAATTAGGGAAAAGGCTGTAAAATAAATAACGAGATAAGGTGTAAATTTGTATCCTCTTAAAAGTTGGTTTACTATTTATAGTAAACCAACTTTTAAGAGTGATTTATATTTTATAAAAAACGATGATGGCATATCCTTTGATCATCTCAGGATATTCCGGAATTAAAAAAACTAATAAAATGAACAATGTAAAAAGTATTCATGATTTGGGCCAAAGCATTTGGCTGGATTTTTTCGATCGCGAGTTGATGAACAGTGGCAAACTACAGCAGCTCATTGATGAAGATGGATTAACAGGAATAACTTCTAATCCTTCCATTTTTGAAAAAGCGGTTGACAGCAGTTCAGATTATGATGAAGACATTAGAAAATTAGCCGGTGAAAACAAAAGCAACGAAGAAATATTTTTTGGTTTTGCTGTTAATGATATTCGCAGGGCTGCAGATATTTTAAAACCGGTTTATGATAAAGCAAAGGGGACTGACGGTTTTGTAAGCCTGGAAGTTTCACCTCTTTTAGCCAATGATACCGAGGGAACGATTAAGCAGGCAAAAGAATTATGGAAATCCGTTGACCGCAAAAACGTAATGATCAAAATTCCCGGTACGAAGGAAGGCCTTGAAGCAATAAAGCATTGCATCAGCGAAGGCATTAATATTAATGTTACTCTGTTATTTGGTTTGCCTCGTTATCGCGAAGTAACTGAAGCGTATATTTCAGGACTGGAGGAGAGAGTAAAAAATAATCAACCAATTGACCACGTTGCTTCAGTTGCCAGCTTTTTCCTTAGCAGAATTGATGTAATGATTGATCCGATTTTGAAAGAAAAAAAGCTTGATAAACTGGTTGGAGAAATAGCCATTGATTCTGCAAAAGAAGCTTATCGTATTTACAAAGAGGTATTTTTCAGTGATCGTTTCCGTGAGTTGGAAAAGAAAGGCGCTAAAGTTCAAAAGGTTTTGTGGGCAAGCACCAGTTCTAAAGATCCATCTTTCAGCGATGTAAAATACGTAGAAGCATTGATAGGGCCTGATACCATCAACACACTTCCTCTGGAAACTATTGATGCCTTCAGAGATCATGGCGTAGCAAAAGAGGAACTGGAACATAACCTGGTGAAATCTAAACAGGAATTAGAAAAATTAAAAGAAAATGGGATCAATATAGATGATGTTACCCAAAAATTAGAAGAGGAAGGCGTACAAAAATTTAATAAAGCGTATGATTCTCTGATAAAAGCAATTGATTCTAAAAAGAAGAAACAAATGGCATAAGCCGGTCTTGATTTATTTTCTGTGATTTTTCTTTTTCAGGATAAAAATTTTTAAATCAAACAATTTTTATATTATGAAAAAGATAGCAATAAATGGATTTGGAAGAATTGGAAGAGCGTCCTTAAAGGTGATTATGGATACTCCTGGTTTAGAAGTTGTAGCCGTAAATGATTTGATGTCGATTGAAAATGCAGCGTATCTTTTACAGTACGATTCTGTTTACAGAGTGTATGATAAGGGAGTGCGGGCTCATGAAGATCATTTGCATGTAGGCGATAAAAAAATAAAATATCTTTCTGTAAAAAACCCTGGAGACCTTCCCTGGAAAGATCTACAGGTAGATATTGTGATTGAAAGCACGGGTATTTTTACCAACCGCGAAGATGCAGAAAAACACATTCATGCGGGAGCGAAACATGTGGTGATTTCAGGCCCGACCAAAAGTTTGGACACACCAACCATTGTTCATGGCGTTAATACGCAGGATGGGAAAGTCGCCATATTTTCCTGTGCAAGTTGTACTACCAATAATATCAGTCCGATCATAGAAATTATTGGCAGAAGGATTGGTATTAAGAAAGCAATTTTAAATACGGTTCACGCATATACCGCTTCACAAGCCTTGGTGGATAGTCCATCAAAGAAAAAGCTACGGATGGGAAGGGCAGCAGCAATGAATTTGGTTCCCGCATCAACAGGAGCAGCGCTTGCAACGATCAAAACGTTACCACAATATGAAGGAAAATTTGATGGTATTGCCATAAGAACTCCGGTGGTGGTTGGTTCTATTTCAGACATTACTTTTGTATCATCGCGTACAACTTCTGCTGAGGAAATTAATAATATTTTAAAGGAAGAAGCAGCTACAGAGCGCTATAATAAAGTAATCTCCTATTCAGAAGCACCATTGGTTTCTTCAGATATTATTCAAAGTACGTATGCTTCCGTTATCGATTCGGAAATGACGCGCGTCGTGGATGGTGATCTTTGTAAAATACTCGCGTGGTATGATAACGAGTGGGGATTTACGAATCAAATGATCCGCCAGGTAAATGAAATTTAATATGAAGCATTGAAATTTTATTTGTAATTAGATAAAAATAAAATTGTCCTAAATGGATATCAAAATAAAAAGAGTGTATGAGAAACCCGAAAAAGGAGACGGGTTCCGCATTCTTGTTGATAGGTTATGGCCGAGGGGGTTAACCAAAGAAAAAGCCGCACTTGATCTTTGGCTAAAAGAAATTGCACCCTCAACAGAATTACGAAAATGGTTTGGCCACGACCATGAAAAATGGGATGATTTTCAAAAAAAATACCGCAAAGAATTAAAAGAAAATAAGGAAGCTTTTTCTGTTTTAAAAGAACATTTAAAAGGCCCTGTTTCGCTTTTATACGCAGCAAAAGACGAGGAGCATAACGAAGCATTAGTGCTTAAAAATTATTTAACTTCATTGAAATAGGATTTACAGTAAACGGACAAATAACATTGATTTTTATTTTAAGCCTTTGCGAAAGCAATTACTAAAGAATTTTTCCGCATCTTTTTACCACGTTTATAAAATCTCCAATAAGATTTTATTATTAAGATAAATATTCAAAATCCCTTTCCTTTTATATGAATAGGAATAAGGATGGATTTAATTAAAAGTTCTCCCCGCATAGAAAATTATTATTTACCATAAAACAATTTAAAATGAAAAGTGAACAATTATTCCCAAAACCAACGAGGGAAAATGCAGAGGCAAGAGCCAAAGCAGCTCCAGAAATAATTGATGCATGGCGCAACTTTAGCAGAACGGTTTTTAAAGCTGGCGCGCTGGATGAAAAAACAAAACAATTAATTGCAGTAGCAGTGGCGCATGTAACGCAATGCCCTTTCTGTATTCATAGCCATACCGAGCAAGCAATGAAAAAAGGTGCCAGCAAAGAAGAAATTATAGAAGCAGTTTGGGTTGCCGCAGAAATGAGAGCCGGTGCTGCGTATGCTCATTCTGAATTGGCAATGGATGAAATGGAAGCGGTTGAAAAATCTAAGTTGAAATAGGTAACGTATTGTATAAGATTATTTTTTGATTCGTAGTATTAATAATACGGTTAAATACTTATTGATTTTTTTAATCCAGGCATCGCTTATTCAATCTGCCTTATAATTTTATTTTCATTGCTTTTTACAACCTAACTCCTTTAAATAGGTTTGTAAATTTGTTCTTTAACTTTATAGGTATTCTATGGCAAAAATTATTACACAGGAGCAAAAACGATTAAAAGAAAATTACACCAAAGGTAAAAAGTGGTTGAAATGGGGCCCTTATTTATCTGAAAGGCAATGGGGCACCGTAAGGGAAGATTATAGCGCTGATGGAGATGCCTGGAATTATATTACACACGATATGTCACGCTCCAAAACTTACCGCTGGGGCGAAGACGGAATTGCCGGAATTTCTGATGACAATCAACGGATATGCTTTTCTGTTGCTTTATGGAATGGGAAGGATAAAATTTTAAAAGAAAGGCTTTTCGGGCTTACTCCCAAATATGGAAACCATGGAGAAGATGTAAAGGAATTGTATTATTATTTGGATAATACGCCTACGCATTCATACATGAAATATTTGTATAAATATCCACAGGGTACATTTCCATATCATGAACTGGAACAAAAAAATAAAATCCGTACAAAAGATGAAGATGAATATGAAATCAATGATACTGGTGTATTTAATGATGGCCGTTATTTTGATGTATTCATCGAATATTCAAAAAATAATGAAGAAGATATTTGTATAAAAATTTCTATTCACAACAGGTCTAACCAAAATGCACCGATTACTTTATTACCTACTTTATGGATGAGAAACCGCTGGTCATATGGATTAAAAAATGAAAAGCCGGTTATAGAATTAATAGAAAAAAACAATGATGCCGGTGAAGTGAAAATTAGGGATTCCAAAATGGGAGAGTATTCATTTTATTTTCAAAACACTGAAAAAGTTTTATTTACAGAAAATGAAACCAATAACCAAAGGTTACACAATACCCCAAATGAAGGCCCATATGTAAAAGATGCTTTTCACGAAGCGGTTATTGCCAACAATTTTAAAATATTTGAGGATAAAAAAAGCGGTACTAAATGTGCGCCGTTCTACTATTTTGATGTGGAAGCACAAAGTTCCGTCACTCTTAAATTGCGTTTAAGCAAAGAACAATTGGATGAGCCGCTTGGTAAAAGTTTTGATGATACATTTGCTCAACGTCTACAGGAAGCCGATGAGTTTTATGGCCAATTAATTACTTGCCAGGATAACGATTTAAAAAATATTCAGCGCCAGGCTTATGCCGGCATGTTGTGGAACAAACAATTTTATTATATTGATATTCCCGATTGGCTCAAGGGGGACCCAGGAATGCCGCCGCCACCTGAAGAGAGAAAACATGGGCGCAACAGTGAATGGCAGACTTTAAACAATGAAGATATTATTTCGATGCCTGACAAATGGGAATACCCGTGGTATGCGGCGTGGGACCTTCCCTTTCATTGTATTCCGCTGGCCTCTTTGGATGCACACTTTGCCAAAGACCAATTAATATTGTTATTAAGAGAGTGGTATATGAATCCGTATGGCCAGTTGCCCGCTTATGAATGGTCATTCAGTGATGTAAATCCACCGGTTCACGCATGGGCCTGCATGCAGGTATATAAAATGGATAAAGAAAAAACCGGCGTTGGCGATAGGTTGTTTTTAGAAAGGGTTTTTCAAAAATTGCTCATCAATTTTACCTGGTGGGTAAACCGCAAAGACAGGCTAAACAATAATGTTTTTGAAGGAGGGTTTTTAGGCCTAGATAATATCGGATGCTTTGATAGAAACAGTGTACCTGCCGGGGGGCGCCTGGCGCAGGCTGATGGCACTGCATGGATGGGGATGTATTGTTTGAACATGCTGGAAATAGCGCTGGAACTGGCTCAAACCAATAAAGCGTATGAGGATTTGGCAACAAAATTCTTTGAACATTTCACTTATATCGCAGAGTCTATTAATCATATTCGTGAAGATTTTAAAGGAGCGTGGGATGAAGAAGAAGGATTTTTTTACGATGTTTTAAAAATGCCTGACAAAAGCTTTATACCGGTGAAAGTGCGCTCTCTCGTAGGCCTTACTTCCTTATTTGCTGTACATGTGATAGATAAATCATTGTTGAAAAAACTTCCCGACTTTCATCGCCGCCTAAAATGGTTTGTAAAATATCAGCAAAAAAATGAACAATACAAGGTGATAGAAGATATTGGCGAAAACGATAAAATCCTGCTTTCCTTAGCGCCGCATAAAAGATTAAAAAAAATCTTATGTGCCTTGCTTGATGAAAAAGAATTTTTATCACCTGTAGGAATTCGTTCACTTTCTAAAATTCATGAAAAGCCCTACCGTATTGATATCGGAGGTAAAGAATTCGGATTAGATTACCAGCCCGGCGATTCTACTTCTAATCTCTTTGGTGGAAACTCTAACTGGCGCGGCCCGGTATGGATGCCGATGAACTACCTATTGATAGTGGCTTTGGAAAAATATTATCAATATTTTGAAGAAGAATTACAATTGGAAATGCCTTCTCATTCCGGGAATATGGCTAACCTAAAAACGGTTGCGGAAGAATTGCGTAAACGCCTCACCGGAATTTTTACAATGGATAAAGAGGGAAACAGAAAAGTAAACGGGCAAGTCCATTTATTTAATCACGATACTTTTTTCAAAGGCCTTGTTTTATTTTATGAATGTTTTCATGGTGATAATGGAAGAGGAATTGGAGCTTCGCATCAGACTGGTTGGACGGGTGTGATTGCGGATATAATACGGTGCAGGGAAATAGAATAAAAAAGAGAAAACCGATAATTACTTAAAGCTGAGAAGAAGCATAGTTCAAAAGCCGAAATTGTCCTATTACCTATTTTAAGTTGGTATTAACTCTTTCCATACATTTTTATTACTGGTTCCCTTATCGTATTTCCTTCATCACTCGAATAAAAATAAATAACATTAGCAATTGCAGATGGAGCTACCCAATCGTTGAAATTTTCATCGGGCATCGATTCCCTGTTGGACGGAGTATCAATAACACTTGGGACTATAACACTCACAACAACATTTTTTCCTTTAGCTTCCGCGTTCAGAAGTTCGGCCAAGCGAAATAATAATGATTTCGAAAAACCGTATGCCAAAGCACCTTTTCCTTTTAAAATATTTAAACCCTGGCGTGAGCCTATTAAAAAAATGCGGCCCATATTTTGTTTCATCATTTGGAGAAAAACAGGCCTTGCTATGTTGTAGGCTGTTTCAAAATTCAATTGGTACTGTTGGGTAATATCGCTGGTTTTGGTTTTATCAATATTGCCGGGCGCAAAACCACCAGCCGTTAATACTGCCACATCGATTGCACCATATTTTTCGACAACGCCTGATACAAACTTTTCAGAATTTTCTTCATTTAGCAGATCCAGTTCTGCCTCTTGTAAATTATTTTCACCGGAAATATTATTTTCCTTTTTGTGAACAGTTCCAATCACATTGTACTCATTATCAATAAATTTTTTTACAACGGCTTTGCCGAGATTACCGGATGCTCCTGTTACTATGATTGTTTTTGATGGCATTACTATTTTTTTGGGTTAAGCAAATTTATTGGTTTACAAGCTAAAATCTTAACTCAAAAATTCTACCATATTAAAAAATGTAAAATTCAGTAAAATCAAAATGAACGTAACTTTGTAAATAACAGAATTTAATGATGAATATAATGGTATCTGATAGAATCAAAAACGAAAAGTTTACCGAATCTTTTTTCTCAGTAGTGCTAACGACATATAATCGGGCTGCTCTTTTGAAAAGGGCATTAGATTCCCTGGTGAATCAAATAGAAACTGATTGGGAAGCTATTATTATTGACGACGGAAGCACTGATAAAACCTCACTTTTAATAGAGCCCTATCTTCAAAATGGCCATAGCATCCAATATATTTATCAAAAGAATACCGGGTACGCTATGGCAAAGAATAGTGGCATTTTTTTATCAAAAGGAAAATTTATTACTTTTTTGGATTCTGATGATGAATATAGCCCTACTCATCTTCAAACAAGGAAAGAAATTCTTTTAAATCATCCCGGGACAGATTTTTTATACGGCGGTGTAGAAGTTTTAGGTAGCCAGTATGTACCCGACAGGTTTGATTATAATAAAATGATCCCTTTGTCAGAATGTGTCATTGGCGGTACTTTCTTTATTAAAAGGCAGGTAGCCATTTCTTTAAGTGGTTTTTTAAATACACCTATGGGAAGCGATGCCGATTTTTTTGAAAGAATAAATAAAACGAAGGCTATTATTCGGGAATCTTTTATCCCAACTTATATGTACCATCGCGATAACGAAAATTCCATTACAAATAATTTTATGAAAAAAATAGTTCGCCAGGAAATTTCAAAATAAAATTCCTTAGAACTTCAGCATTTAAATTCTATTTATTTTCAGAAATTTAAAGATTACAGTAAACCAATAAATCCCCCTTTTTTTTATTTTTAGATTTGATATGATAATATCCAAAAAGTAACAGAAGATTATTATTATAATTAATTCTAAAAAAACTCTGATTTTATTCAATTTCAGGGGCAATTTACTTTTGAAATTGTTTTTGGTTTACATACCTTTGCAGCCTCAAAAAATAATAAAAATATGGTTGACATAAAACCCGACGAAATTTCGGCAATTCTTAAAAGCCAACTAAGTAATTTGGATGTTGAATCCAATTTAGAAGAGATAGGAACAGTGCTGCAGGTTGGCGATGGTATCGCCCGTATTTATGGGTTGAACAATGTGAGTTCAGGCGAATTGGTGGAATTTGAAAACGGTGTAAAAGCCATTGCGCTTAACCTTGAAGAAGACAATGTGGGCGTGGTTCTCATGGGTGAAAGTGGTAACATTAAAGAAGGCGATACTGTAAAACGTACCGGGCAGATTGCTTCCATTAAAGTAGGAGATGGGCTTGCAGGGCGTGTGGTAAATACGCTTGGGGAACCTATTGATGGAAAAGGCCCGATTACCGGTGATTTATATGAAATGCCGCTGGAGCGCAAAGCGCCGGGTGTAATTTTCCGGGAGCCTGTAAAGCAGCCGTTGCAAACAGGAATCAAAGCGATTGATGCAATGATCCCTATTGGCCGTGGCCAACGTGAATTGGTAATTGGCGACCGCCAGACAGGTAAAAGCGCTATTTGTATTGATACGATTATTAACCAAAAAGAATTTTATAAAGCCGGCAAACCTGTTTATTGCATTTATGTGGCTATTGGCCAGAAAGCCTCTACCATAGCCAATGTGATGAAAGTATTGGAAGATCACGGGGCGATGGAATATACAACTATTGTTGCGGCTTCTGCTTCAGAGCCTGCTCCGCTTCAGTTTTACGCTCCTTTTGCAGGCGCTGCCCTTGGCGAATTCTTTAGGGATACAGGCCGCAGTGCATTGATTATTTTTGATGACCTGAGTAAACAAGCTGTAGCTTACCGTGAAGTTTCTCTATTATTGAGAAGGCCACCGGGACGTGAAGCTTACCCGGGCGACGTATTTTATCTTCATAGCCGCTTATTAGAAAGAGCTGCTAAAATTGTTTCGAAAGATGAGATCGCTCAAAAGATGAATGACCTTCCTGAAAATATCAGGCATTTGGTTAAAGGCGGTGGTTCATTAACCGCATTACCAATTATCGAAACCCAGGCCGGTGACGTATCTGCTTATATTCCTACTAATGTAATTTCAATTACTGACGGACAAATATTCCTTGAGGGAAACCTGTTCAACGCCGGTATCCGCCCTGCTATTAACGTTGGTATTTCTGTAAGCCGTGTGGGTGGTAATGCTCAGATAAAATCTATGAAAAAAGTAGCGGGTACTTTAAAATTAGACCAGGCTTTGTACCGTGAAATGGAAGCTTTCTCAAAGTTTGGCGGCGATTTGGATGCAGCTACCAAATCAGTTTTAGATAAAGGCGCAAGAAACGTGGAAATATTAAAACAACCCCAGTTTTCACCTTATTCAGTAGAAAAGCAGGTTGCCATCATTTATTTGGGTACCAATGGATTGATCAGTAATGTGAAAGTTTCAAAAGTGCAGGATTTTGAAGAGCAATTTTTATTGGAAATGGAAAATAAACTTCCGGAAGTACTTGCTGAATTCAAGAAAGGTAACTTACCTGATGAAGGCGTTAAAAAAATGGTTGATTTGGCAAAAGGTATTTCAAAGCAATTTGAGTAGAATTATTTACTTATACAGTAAACCAACAAATAAACAGTTTTTTTATTTTGTATTTATTTTTTATTCTTAAGCATTCCCTGCTTAATTAATTTAAAAGCAATTATTTTTACACAAGAGTGTTTTTAAATTTATAATAACGGTTTACAAATACAATAGAAAAAAAATATGCGAATTGCAATCTATAGCCGTGGGTTAGAATCTGAACAACTCGAAGGCCTTAAAGTTTTGCTTTCTGAATTTTCTCATTACAATATTGAACCCGTTATTTACCAGGATTTTTTTAACCTGTTTTATACCTCTATTAATATTAAGGATAAATATTCCACGTTTAATCTTTCAGATGACCTTGACGAAATAGATTTTGTCATTAGCCTAGGCGGTGATGGAACTTTGCTGGATGCGGTAACATTTGTAGGCGATAAAGGAATACCGATTTTAGGAATCAATTATGGAAGGCTGGGTTTCCTGGCAAGCATTGGCAAAGATGAAATTAGTTCTGCTTTGGAAGCGCTTGTAAAACGAACGTTTGTTCTGGATAAAAGGTCTTTATTGCACCTTGACGCAAATATGCCATTATTTAAAGGAATGAGCTACGCGCTTAATGAATTTACGATTCATAAAAAAGATACTTCGCCCATGATAAAAATTCATACCTATTTAAACGGTGAATTTTTAAATACTTATTGGGCTGATGGGCTTATAGTAGCTACTCCTACAGGTTCTACAGGTTATTCCTTAAGTTGCAACGGGCCTATTGTTTTCCCTGAAACCGGAAGCATGATTATTACTCCGGTTTCTCCGCATAATTTAAATATAAGGCCGTTAGTAATTCCTGATGATTCTATTATTTCTTTTGAAGTAGAGGGAAGGGCAGAGGGCTTTCTTTGTTCTCTTGATAGCCGCAGGGAAATAGCTTCTAAAGAAGTACTACTTGCTATCAGAAAGGAAACCTTTGGTATTAATTTGGTAAGATTAAATGAAAATAATTTTCTTCAAACCCTAAGAAATAAATTATCCTGGGGCCTTGATAAAAGGAATTGATAAATTTTAACGTTAATGTTTTTTAAAGATGCTTATTTCTTACTTTTATTTTACTTATTTTGTCCGGTAATATGAAAAAACTTCTTTTTTTTATCATAATAACGCTTGCTTTTGCTTTCCGTTCCTATTCCCAGATTAATGAATATTTCCAGGAAGGGGAGTTTGGGATTACTGCCGGGGCGGCTCATTATTTTGGTGATTTAAATAACCGGTCACGAATCAACCGCCCTAAAATGGATATCGGCGGTTTTGCTTCTAAACAATTCGGAAATTACACCTCAGTACGCCTTTCAGCACATTTTGCAAAATTAGGGTATAGCGATATTTATAGTAACAATCAATACGACCTTAGGAGAAATTTAAGTTTCAATACCAATATTTTTGAAGTTGCTTTACAGGGGCAATTTAATTTTTTTAAATTTAATCCTACAGACCCCGCACATTCATTTACACCTTATGCCACTATTGGGATTGGGGCTTTTACTTATAATCCTTATGCTTATTACAATAAGGAAAAAGTGTACCTGCGCCCTTTGCATACCGAGGGTGAAACTTTTTATCAAGGGCGCAAAGAGTATGGAACTATTGCTATGTGCTTCCCGATAGGCATGGGAGTTAAATATGCAATAAACGATAAAGTAAATCTATCTTTTGAAGCGGCTTACCGGTTTACTACTACTGATTATATTGATGACGTAAGTAAAACTTACGTAGGTATTGATAAATTCCCTGGTACTGCCGGAGGCAAATCTTTGGCGGGAGCTTTGCAGGACCGTTCTTTTGAAGTTGGCACTCCAATTGGCATTGAGGGCCGGCAACGTGGATTCAGTAAGCAAAATGATTCCTATATTATTGCTGAATTCGGGATTTCTTTTAATATTACTTCTTATCGTTGCCCTACAGCAAATCCCTAAAATATTTGCAGAATTCTGTTTAACAATTTCCTTACTTTTGTTTGCCAGGCCACTGAATGCCTGCTTTCCTTTTTTTAATAATACAATGAGTTTAAAAGAAAAATTGATAGCCGAAAAACTTCCGCGGCACATCGCCATAATTATGGATGGAAACGGAAGATGGGCTAAAGAAAAAGGTAAAGACAGATTATTTGGCCACTATAGCGGTGTAGAAAGCGTAAGGAATATTGTAGAAGGCTGTGCGGAATTGGAAATAGGGTTTCTCACTTTATATGCTTTTAGTACAGAAAACTGGGACCGCCCAAAAGATGAAGTAACCGGGCTGATGGAATTATTAGTAAAAACAATCCGCAACGAAGTAGCTACCCTCAACAAAAATAATATCAGGCTACATGTAATTGGAAATATTAATTTGCTTCCGCCAGAAGCAAGGAACGAATTGAATGAGGCGTGTGAAGAAACTGAAAAGAATACCGGCCTTAATTTAATAATGGCACTAAGTTATAGCAGCAGGTGGGAAATTTTAAATGCTGTAAAAAGCATTGGAATGGAAATTGAAAAAGGTGCTTTTAAAAGTAAAAAAATTACGGATAAGGTTTTTCAAAAATACTTGTGCACCGCTGATTTTCCTGACCCTGAATTAATGATTCGTACCAGCGGCGAATACCGGATCAGCAACTTTTTATTATACCAGCTTGCTTATGCGGAATTATATTTTACAGAAACTCTTTGGCCCGATTTTAGGAAAGAAAATTTATACGAAGCACTTTTAGATTACCAAATGCGCGAAAGAAGATTTGGTAAAACAAGTGAACAGGTATAACTAAAAGGAAGAAAACAAAAATCCTCCATATTTCCTGGTTTACTGTTACTCTATTTTTTCAAAACTTCTTTGGATAACTTTTAAATCCATTTGTATTTATCTACTAATAACATTTTTTATTGGACCTGATTTTGCATAATCTTTTACTAAAATATTATTGATATGGAACATAAAAATGAACTAGACGAATTGCACAAAAAGTCTCTTGACAAAATTGACGAATACCTTAAGTCAAAAAAGAATTTGGGTGCTGAACATCATGAAAAACTGAATGAAGCTAAAAAGAATTGGCAAGCCTCATGGACAACACTTATGGATGTTTTGAAGTACCTGGAAACACTTGAAATTTGATTTTTCTATGGGCATTTCGCCTGCAAAATTTTTTAAGGTTTGGCTTAAGATAATAAAACTCCTGATTATTTTTTCCAGGGGTTTTGAAAATTGTCAAAAGATATTTCTAGCAAACATTTTTACGAAAACAACCTACTTTTAATAAAAAATATTATGAAGAAATTAATAGTAGTTGCTTGTATGCTATTCGCAACCTTTAGTACAAAGGCTCAGCAAAAAGTAATTCAATTATACAACGGAACTGCGCCTGGCTCTGAGAATTGGGCTTACAACGAACAAGAGTATAAAGCAGGAACGAAAGACGCACTTGTGTATAATGTTTCGCATCCAACACTGACGGTGTACCCTGGCGATCCGTCGAAAGCAAATGGTACTGCAGTAATTGTTTGCCCGGGTGGAGGTTTTTACATTTTGGCGATAGCACATGAAGGTACGGATGTGGCACATTGGCTTAACGAAAAAGGTGTAACAGTTTTTATATTGAAATATAGGCTTGGGCATAGCTTAACAGATAATCCGGGGCAGGAGCTAGGTGAGAACATGAAAAAAAGTGATTTTGGTGAAAAAATAATGCCTGTAATTCCTCTATGCATTGCAGACGGAAGGGCGGCTATACAATATGTGCGCAACCATGCCGCGGAATATGGAATAAATCCACAGAAAATAGGCATCATGGGTTTCTCTGCCGGCGGCACTGTTGCTGCTTCTACAGCTTTTAACTATACCCCGGAAAACCGGCCAGATTTTGTTGCTCCAATCTATGCATATATTCCTCCATCAATGCAAGGGGCGGTGCCGGCTGATGCTCCTCCTTTGTTTGTTGCTGCGGCTACAGATGATGGGCTGGGCCTCACTTCGAACAGTGTTGACTTATATTCAAAATGGCTTGCCGCCAAGAAGCCCGCGGAGATACATATTTATGAAAAAGGAGGCCATGGTTTTGGAATGCATAAACAGAATATTCCTACGGACACTTGGATAGATAGATTTGGCGATTGGCTCGGATTATTGGGATATATAAAAGCAAAATAAAAATGTAAGAGTTTGTATTGAATGTTTTTTGGGGAATATTCTTTATAAAAACATTTAAATCCGCTGTATTATTCTGGCAGGAAGCATTATAATAGATTTTAGAAGGCTAAAGACACCTCCCACTGCAATGCCAAGCATCCTGAAAGGCAACATGATCAGCCATATAATGGGATATAATACCAAAGCCAGAATTGCCAATGGCCAACAAAATACAAACAGGAATATCCAGGCGATAAAAGTTATCATTCACTAAAGGTAGTTACTGCACAAACATGGAAAACATCAAATACATGAGCGGTTATTTCCAGTTTTATTTTCGATAAAAGCTTTATTGTGGACCGGCCACTTTTAGAAATTCTAAATCAATCCCTTCATATAAGCGATTCTCATGACCTGCGCTTTGCTATTTACATGCAGTTTGTGATAAATATTGCAAGTGTGTTTCTTTACTGTGTTTGGGCTGATATTGATTTTTGCAGCAATTTCTTTATACTCTAAACCGCGGCAGAGCAATTGAAGAATTTCTTTTTCGCGCTCGCTAAGAGAAAAGAAATTTTCAGGGTTTTTAGGTTCTTCACTTTTAAAATTTTCTCCCTGCTGATTATTTTGAATCATCTGCAATATCTTAAAAGCAATACTTGGAGAAATAGGCCCGGCGCCGTTTTCCGACAAATTGATGAGCATTTCAGTTATAGCTACGCTGCTTTCTTCCTTTAACAGGTAACCACATGCGCCCGATTTTATTGCCCTGAATATTTTATCATCGTCATCGAATACGGTAAGTACTACAAATTTTATTTCAGGGTATAATGAAGATCCACTTGCTATCGTTGCAATGCCATCTAATACCGGCATTTCAAGATCCATCATCACAATTCCCGGCTTTTCATTTTCATCCAATGTTCTCATTTTTTTTAAGAATTCTTCACCGTTTGAGGCTTTGACTGTTATAGAAAATAAGCTGTTTTGGAGGAGTTTTTCTTCCAGGATATTCCGGTTACTAGCTTTATCATCTACAATGCCAATTTTAATCATAATTCTGTTTTACCAAAGTTGAATTTTATTTTTTCTACTGTCAATAATCCTTTTGGATTATTCAACTTAGCCTGTTCAATGGAATATTCAAAGTGATGCTGGTGCCTTTTCCTTTTTCGCTTTTTATAGATATGTTTAATTCTGCCAGTAGCGCTCTTTCATGCATATTTATTAAGCCATTGCCTCCCATACTTTTTTTGCCTTCATATTTGTCGAAACCAATTCCATCATCCTGTACTTTTATATTCCAGTTATTTTTCTGAGGGAAACTTTCAATCAAAATGTTTTTTGCGTCAGCGTGCCGCACCGCATTATTTATCGCTTCATGGATTACCAGGATAATGTGAAGTGCTTTTTCAGATTTGAATTCAAATCCCAGGGGTATTTCCCCGTCAGTCGTAACTTTTATCTCTTTATAAAATAAATTTTTAGAATAATTAATTTACGCCGCATAGGCAATGAGTTCTTTGAATGTATCTGTTTTCCTTTTAGCTGCTCTTAGCATTATAGCTTTAAAAATTCCTTGCTCTGTATTTCTTCGGTTCGTCCTAAAGCA
>Ga0207933_1001136_pt1 | contig 21596 bp, 21 predicted proteins | sample NGESurdeep092012_4_FD_184488 | JGI IMG/M metagenome (GOLD analysis project Ga0207933, IMG submission 184488) | Arctic peat soil microbial communities from Barrow, Alaska - NGEE Surface sample F53-3 deep-092012 (SPAdes) | ecosystem: Environmental > Terrestrial > Soil > Wetlands > Peat ...
AGCCGCACACGCCAACCCGCCGCTAGTTTTGTTTTGCCTTCCCCCCGGAAGTGCATCGGGTAAAATCCCGCTCGATGAGCTCGGTTCATATGACGCGTTTTGCCTTCCCCCCGGAAGTGCATCGGGTAAAATAGGCTTGCCACAAGCCGTTGATTTTGGTTATGTTAGATGCAGTTGATGCACTTTCGGGGGGAAGGCTTAACTGAATATAGAGCGTTCGGACCACTGCTTTGTCACGTCCGAACGCTCTTGTTTTTTATTCCCAGAACTCCACTTGATCCGGGACTTTGGCTTTGTTCGCGCGCTTGCCTTGGTCGTAATTCGGCCCGATCACCGTCACACTTTTTAACCACTGCTCATCTGTGATGTAAAGCAGCCGCACATTGCCCGCCTCCGGCACCATTTTTTGAATGATGCCCAGATGCTTGCTCAATTGCTCGAAGTTCACGCATGGGCGCGCATAAACGGAAAACTGAATCATCAGAAATCCGTGGTCAATCAGGTCGGTGCGGAAGCGCGAGGCCATTTTCCGCTCCTTGTCGGTCATCACCGGCAGATCAAACATGGCCATCAACCAGCCCATACTAAAAGGCGAATTGTTCATGCGCCTTGGTGGTAGGTGCCGACGTGAGGAGGCTCCATCTAAAATTCCGAAGCTCAAAATCCAAACTGCGAATTGATTTGAGCCTCGTCACCTCGTCTCCTACTTAATTTACCGCCAGCAGCGGCAGTTCCGGCACCCAGAATGGCTGCACGGAATTTTCTTCATACGCCCGCGCCAGCGAATTGGCCGAGGCATCAATCGCATCCATCAATTTCAGCGTGTAAGTCTGGTGTTTCACCCGCCGCTCACGCAGTTCCGTGCCGACTTTTTTGGCCCACACCTTCATGGAAACATCCGGCTCCAGCATGAACTCCGCGAGCATCAATTCCACCACCGGACGAAACGCTTCCATCAAATCATACACCAATGGTTCCGAACGGAAACGCGGCTTTTGAAACACGCCCAGTTGCGGCAGCAGTCCGTGAACTAACAAACTGCGATGACACAACGCCGTCAGCACCGCGTAGCCGTAATTTAGCATCTGGTTTGGTGCGATGTCCTCCTTGCGGTCACGCCGCGTGACACTCCAGCCGATTGCCGGAAAATACAACTGCCAGTAACGCCGCGCACAGTTGCCCTCGTCAAACACCTCTTGCTTGAGCGCCAGTTCCAGGTGCGGCGAGCGAAGCTGCTTGTGCTGCAACACGCGCGACTGGTTGAGCGTCTTGCCGCGCATCATTTCGTGCCAGATTTTTTCATTCAGGCGCTTGGGCTTGGCCGTCTGGTTTTGGAACGTCTTCAAATCCACCGTCCGCGCCAGTGGCGCCGTCCAGCTGCAGGGCTGATACTGCTCGCCCCGTGGAGTAATGCCGGCTGCTCCAGGAAATTCGTCCACGGGCGCTACTCCACGGGGCGAGGCGTAATGCAGCACGATGGCATCCGTCAGCAGGCCGGAAAGAAAATTGGACTGATCGTCACCCCGCGCGCCGCGATGATGACCGCCCGGACATCATCCAACGGCAACCGCCGTTCCGTTGCCGCAGTTCCTCTGCTGCGGAATCACGACATAATTCGCGAGCGTTCGCGACGACTGAAAACGTCCATTACGATTTTGAAGTTTGGGCCGTGCTGGAATTACCACTTGCTAGAATTCGCGCGAGTTCAGAATCCAACAACGCCATAATTTGAGGTTGGCTTAACGAGTCTAAAATGCAGACGCCGCCGTGCATATTAAGAAACTTTGCCAGTTTGCGAATGCGGACTCTATTTTCATCTCCACCTGTTAGCAAAAGTTCCTTGTTGCGATTCAGAAATTCCAAAAAGCCAATCAAGACTGCCGGAGCGCGACCGATACCGCGCTCTAATATCTGCTGCGTGATGTCGAGCGTGGACAATAACACTGCCGCCAATTCATACGGATTATCTCTGGCAGGGTCGTGAGAAACCCTGGCCGTCCACCATAAACGCGCTATTCCGTTGCGCAATAGTGCGCGACTTTGTGCTTGTGTTACGAAGTATCGAGATTCAATAAAACGAGTTGCTTTACCTTCATCTACCATGTGCTTTTCGACCGCCCATCGTTTGCGCATATACGACCAACCCTCAACATGAGTTAATCGAGTCCAGAGACGAGGGTCGCGGGCTTGCAATGGAGTCAGATGAGGCAGGGCTTTGTGGACACGAATGGAATTTTCAATGTCTTTCAAGTCACCATTCGTAGGCTCTAAAAGTTCCAATGGCGCATTTAGTTCGACAGAAGTTTGCAACTCTCGCTGGCTTTTTAAGCCAAGTTCCGAAACCCAAGAACCATCCTCGCCATATTTTGACAGATTAGGCCGCACAGACCCGCGAAGGCTGTTCACAAATGTTTCTTTGAAAATAGTGAGCGTCATGATACGGCTTCCGCCAACTGCCGTGACGCGACAAGCGCCCGTCGGAGCGGCAATTCCAAAAGTTTTTGCGCCAAGATCAAATTGTCGGACTCCGACTCTAATTCCAACTTCACAATCCGGCCACGGAGAGCGCGCATCCAGCGCAGGCTATCTTCTTCCCCTCCGGCCTCGCCAGCTTTCCAAAAATGAAGCGCTTCGACTAAAACCGGCAAAACAATTGTTGTCGTGAGCGCGGACGAAATCCCTTCTTGCGCCTTCAGCAATTTGTAATCTTTGAAATCGGCTTTCGCTAAAATGATACGAATTTTGTCACCATTAAAATCAACTCGCATTGGCAAGTCGCCGTCTTCCGTGGCTTCCTCAATTTGCATGATTGACCCAATCCGGCTTAATGAGTCAAAGCTGCTTTCAACATGGAAAATGTAACCTTCACCGACGGCAAGAATATCGCCCTCTCGAATTTGAAATTTCGCGCCGTCATAATCCGCGTGAGAAGCATCAACTGCATATCCCGAAGCATCCTTTGCCGCACGGACAAAAACATTCACTTCAATCGCATCATTTAGATTTTCCGCTGGAATGGAAATTCGCTTGGAAGATTCGGCGAACTCAAAAGCGCGCCGGAAAAGAGTATTGCTGCACTCCACATGGACAATGTGCGTTGCCGCACCCTGTGAAATCAATTGATTGATTGTTGAGCTGCTGCACTTGGCAGCCACATCAATGTAAATGTTTTCTTTATCGGAAGACATTTCCACTGCCGCCTGAAATGCAGCACCGGGCACATCGTCACGATTGCCAACGACGGGATAAGGATATGAGCGTTGACTAAGCTTCATACGCTGAAACCTCCATTGCGACACGCAGCGGTTCGGAAAGAATTATTTCAAGTTTTAATGCTTCGCCTTTTTTGAATTTGATTGGGCCTAAAACGCCTGTCTTTGAGATAGGTATATCTCCGCCGGTCGTAAATCTGGCAGATTTGATTTCTGCGAGCGCCTTTTGGTCATCTCCTACAATTGAAACCACGAGCATGGCGTTGGCTTCGGCTGTTTCTTCGGGAAGCACGGTCGCTGAATAGACACCAGTTCCTGAATCTTGCGCATAAGTGCGATAGCGGATTGGTATTAACGGTTTCGCTTTCACATCATCTGCGTTTGGTCCGGGTTTGGGATGAGGCTTCTTTGGTTTGCCATTGTGTTCGCCAGGCTCAATCGGCTCATCGGGTTCTTCAATATCCGCTGGTGCATCGCCCGGTGGCCGCTTCGGTTTTTCTTTGTAATCTATTTTCCGTCCCGGAATTTTTTCCGGCAATGGACTACGATCAGATGTTTCTTGGCGATAAGCGTCATTCATTGCGCCGTCAAAATTTTCTTCCGGCGTTTCATCGTCATCAGGCAAAAACCGATTAAGCCCTGGAATACTGATGACTTTTGATTCATCCACCGGCGTTAGTTTTCGGATACAGTCGCGGATGAAATTTACATATTCGGATTCAATTTTTCGGTTCGTCCCCTTTTCTGGATGGTCAGCGTCCCAAACATCGTGACGGGGTGGCTCCATTTCCCGAAGCAATTTATTGCCAATATCATTGCGACACATAAAAACCCCACAAAATGGAATGACCGAACGGAAAGGTTTCTCGAAAATTTTCATCCCTGTTTTTCGAATCATTGCGATGCGTTTTGGCAATTCGACATCGCCCGCCATCAAATATAAAGTGACTTCTTGAAGCCACGGCAATGTAACGGGAAATTTGTGGGTTGGATTTGTGAACGCTTGATAGAAAAGATTCGCGGTGAAACCCTCTTGACCGCTGAATGTTTCAAGCAGCGTGTGGAGATTGGCTTTCGTAACAGTGATGTCACCAACCTTTACATCCAAGTCACCGAAATGGATTGCTGGCCAAAAATTATCGAGAACCGAATACAGTAAATCATTCTGCCAATTATCCGTCGCAGGAAATCCGAGAACCATTATATCTGTTCCGCGCTGCAACCGACGAAATTTTGCCGGAATCTGCGGCATTGAACGCACCGAAGCTCCGCTTTGTCTGCCAAGGAAGCCTGTCGGTTGTGAAATACCACCTTGCGGATGATTGTGTGAAACGAGTGTCGCAACACCTTGGAATACATGCTCCTCATCAGTATTGAAAGTTGAATAGAGAACGGTTCGCAAAAGACTTGCCGCAAAAGGGGCATTTTTGCCGATACCGAAAGACCCGCCCTCACCACCTTGGTTAGATGACGAACCGGCGCAACGAATCAGATTATACCAGTTTTTTGATCTTTCAGTGTCACTGCCCAATACTCCGGTTGTGTTGTAATCTCCAACCCGTAAAGCTGTAATCTTGTCTTGTTCGCAAATCGTCTCGGCTCGTTGAAAAAAATCCTTTGCCTTTTTGTCGTGCTGCCAATATTCGGCACAACGAGAAATAGTAGCTTTCAAGGCATCCATGTCTGGTATTTCACTGCGGTTAAGTTGCAAGACCTCAAACTTAACCAGCACGGGATTGTTCGGATCATGGCGTCTGTCCAAACTATTTTGAATCATTTCACGGGCGAGATACCTGTCAAAATTACCTTTGAAAGTTTCAACGCCAGCGTCGTGAAGGCCACTATCTCGCCCTCCATCGTTTTTGGCAAATGTCCAACTCAATTCTGACATAAGAATTTAAGCAGCTTTCGCCATTCGTAAGCAATCCAGTTCGGCCATCACGTTTTGCGCAATGCGGACTACCAGTGGCACAGTGACGGAGTTTCCAATCTGTTTGTAAATTTGGGTTTTTGAAAGCGTTTCAGGAATTTTGAACCATGAATCCTCATAACCTTGCAGCCGGGCGCACTCGCGCGGAGTCAGTTTTCGAATTCCCCAGCGGTCTTTAATAACCGGCTGATTGTGTCCGCCGTCACCCATGTTTGCCATAAGCGTAAAACATGTGCCGGACTTGTTCTCCCTTACATAACTCCGGCGCAATTGATAAATTGAATCACGCTCTCCCGCATCAATCGCCTTCTGAAAATCTGGATGGTATTGCGAACCGGGTTTGAAATAAAAATTTTCCGGCGCTTTTCGTTCCAAATCCAAAAACTCTTTCACTTTCCGCAAAGCCCCTTTTGGTAATGGTTCTGGAAACTGAAAATTGTTGGCCGCAAAATGTTCACAGCTTAACGCGACCATAAAAATCCGCTCTCTATTTTGCGGAATGTCGGTGTGGTGCATCGTATTGAAGATTTTTGAGTTCGCCTCGGTGAACCAGTATCCGGCTTTCTGTATTTCCGTTTGCACGCGTTTGAATGTCCGGCCATTATCGTGCGTCTTGAAATTCTTGACATTTTCGAGGAGTAAAATTTTTGGCTTCTTTTGTCCGAATTCTTTTATGATTCGGACGATATGAAGAAACAACATGCCACGATCATCTTTGAAGCCGCGTTTTTCACCTGCAACTGAAAACGGTTGGCAGGGGAATCCAGCAGTCAGGATGTCCACTGGCTCAAGCAAGTCGCCTCTGACTGTTAAATCTTCGACTGGCTTGTTGAGGTAGCGCGTTTCTGGAAAATTCAACCGAAATGTTTCAGCGGCAAATCTGTCCTTTTCATTCGCCCAAGTGACTGTTGCCCCAGCTTCTTGGAACGCACGGCAGAAACCACCAATCGCTGCAAAAAGACAGCCGACTTTAACTGATTTTCCATTTTTTTCGTGATTATTCATTGCTTCGGCCTACTGTGGATTGCAGGATGATAGGCTTGGCGGATTTGGCTCACAAGGCGGAAATTTATCAGCGTCAATCCGCATTTATTGGCGGCTGAACACGGCTACACCCCGGCCTTCTCCTCGTTCGGCGAACCGTGTGCCTGCCGCGTGCGCCACATCCGGTGGCGACCGGCAGCGGTTTTGGTTTCGCCCCGTGGGAGAACCCTGGACCGAGGCCGCCGAAGGCAGTCGCAGCACTCTCTCCCACGGGGCAAGGCAAATTCCGCCGGGATGAGCAGTGATGCCTTGTGCAGAAATTCGTTACCGCGCCGCACGGCCTCGCCGATGGAGCCTTTGCCGAGGTCAAATGCCCAGACGAGATCGCCGGAAGCGGAGCCGGTGGAATTTTTCAGAACATAATCTTTCATATCTGTTGTTCCTGATTTGAGATTGCCCGGATAATACGCCTGCGCTTTGGCGGATGGCAACTGAAATGGGTTCGCTGACGGGAATGCCCATCTTGCTTCGGTGAACTTTGACAGATTCGAGGGTGCGGTTGAATCGGCGGGCAATGATGGCATCGGACACTTTGCCGAGAAGTTTTTCCTCCGCCCGGTTCCATGCCTTAAAATATGGGCGTGAGATAAACGGCGGGACTTTAAGGGTGACGCGTTGGGTGCGCACGTCGGCGCGCGAACGGGAGAGTCGCCGTGCCAGTTCGCAATCCGATTGTTTGCCGAGCATTCTAATTTCACGCGCAGTCCATCGCCGTCGCGGTGCGCGAAAAAGGATTCGCTGTTTTTCGCGCATGGTGGCGACCGCCTTGATGGTGAGGACGTTGCGGCGGGCGAAGACGGAGTCGGGCGTTTTGCCGAGAAGTTTCAGTTCACGGGCTGTCCACGGTTCGCCCCAGCGCTTTTTTTTGGCAGGCATGGTTCTTTTCCAGATTCCCCGGCTGAATAGCGGATTTTGCGGAAGGCGACAATCCAAATAAAAAAGGCGCGCCAGCCGGGATTCTTGGCTGACGCGCTTGTTTTGTTTGCAGCGTCGGCGTTGCGCGCCGGTTATCGAGCCACAGACTCAGACGCCACAGTTTATTTCGTCGCAGTCACGGCGGTCTTTGTCTTGGCCGCCGCGCCGGTCTTTGCAACACTGGGGCGTGATTTATTTCCGCGATCATCACTGGCTGCCGGTGCAGGGTTACACGCGCTTTGACGCGCTCATCCAGACGGACGACAAAAAAAAGGACGACGTTTTCTGGATGCTGGATTTCCGCTGCGTGGCGGGCGGCGCGCAATGGCGGCGAGTGCGGCATTGGGAACGGCCTTCGCTCTGGCTGCAACTTTCCAGCATCAAGCCGAAATTGCGCGACTGGCGCGATCTTGAGCATTTGGACTTCTGGAACTGGGAGCAGGAAGAAGATGAACCTTTGAGCTTGTTTGGTCCGGGCGGCGTGCTCAACGTGGATTTTTATCCCAAGTGCGGATCGCAGGAGCGGGAACATTCCTTTTTGAACGACGCCATCTGGCGCGTGGCCGCGCGCGAGGACGGAATGTTCACCGTGGAACTGGCCGCATTCGCCGACGGGCGCAGCCTGTTTGAACAACTGACCGCGCAGGAAGTGAAGGTGACGCCGGACGGACGCGCGGAACGCGACGAGCCGGACGCGGATTTCTGGAAAAAGAACGCGGAGCTTTATTTAGTGGAAAACATCCCCTTCGGCACGGTCACTGTCCGCGCGCCGCGCAATGTGAGCGACCCGGAAACTTACGCCTTGCGCCGCGCCCGCGCGCTCATCGGCATCGGCGAGCCGGAACACGTCAATGTGACGGACCATCTCAAGGCGGGCGAACGCATCCGGCAAAAATGTCCCGACAACATCCGGCAGGATATTTTTGTGGAACTGCATTTCAACGGATTTTACGAGGACTGAAACATGAGCTGGCTGCAACTGCATGGCGAAACGTGGCCGGTCACGGATGACGAGGCGGATTTGCGCGTTTATATCCTTGCACCGGATGCCGGCTGCCCGCGCGTCTCGTGGGATTTGAGCGTGTCCCATTACATCAGGCCGGAGAATCCTCCCGCCGGACATCCGGGCATTGACCGCTGGCTGGACATTGATCTGGGCGGATTGATTTTGAATGTGCGCGACTGGCGTCAACTGGCAGGGTTGGAAATCCGCGCCGATGCCGTGTGGCACGACACGCAGGAATTTTTCGGCCCATACGGACATTCCCACAATTCGCCGCACGTGAATGTCCATCAAACTATTTTGAAACCTTACGCCGACAGCGCGGGAGTGGAAGCCGGACGCAAGGAATGGATCGCACATGATTTCATTTTGCGTTTCGGCAGCCTCGACGGATGGTCTTTCCCGTGCGAACTGGACGCGTGGCTGATTCCCAAAAAAGAATATTATCGCACGACGCCCGAAACGCCGGAAGAGACGGCGCGGTTCGCGGAAGGCGCGCCGGATTTCCGGCTGGTCACGCGCGCAACTTTCATCAGCGGCAACGTGGATTTGACGCGCGCAGACGCCGGTGATCCGGTGTCCCGCGCGCGGGAAGTTTTGCGCGAAGAAATCCGCTGCGACGAGATGTTGCGCGCGGAATTGAATTGGATGCTGCGGCAGACGCCCGACAACGAAAAAATCGTGCCTATGCCCGGCTGGCGTTCCCATGTCCATTTCCACACGCCGCCCGGCAATGCCCGGATGGAAAAAGGCGCGCCAGCCGCAACTTCCGGCTGACGCGCTTGTTAGTTTCATTTTATTTCGCCGCAGTCGCGGCGGCCTGCTTCGCTGCGCGGGACGGCTTCCGCCTGATGAAGCTGGCGCGCAGTTTTGTGGCGCGATGCTTCCGATTCAGGAAACGGAGTAACCGTTCGCGCACGCGGAACGGTTGTCTGGCCGGTCGGAAGAAGCGTTTTGCACGGCGACGTTCCCGCGCGGAGAAACGATGCTTCCGTTCGTGTGTCCGATGTTTCAGTCTGGCATGACGATTGAGCCATGCGCCGAGATTAGCGGGGTGGTTAAGACAAAGGCTGTCCAACCTGAAACTACTTTATCTGAATTTTTTCGGAGAAAATTTGACGGCTACGCGTCCGTCACATCATTTTCAGAAGCGTATCCGCCATTTCGCTGGGCGTGACGGCGACACCGATGCCCGCTTCTTTGAACGCGGCGATTTTCGCTTCGGCAGTTCCCTTGCCGCCGCTGACGATTGCGCCGGCGTGGCCCATGCGGCGTCCGGGCGGCGCGGTCGCACCTGCGATGAATCCGGCGACCTGCTTCTTGCAGTTTGCCTTGATCCATTCGGCGGCTTCTTCTTCCGCGCTGCCGCCGATTTCGCCGATCATGATTATTCCGTGCGTTTCGGGATCGTCGTTGAAAAATTTTATCACGTCCAGATGCGAAGTGCCGTTGACCGGATCGCCGCCGATGCCAACGCAAGTTGACTGGCCGACGCCGCGCGAAGTCAATTGCCACACGGCTTCGTAAGTCAACGTGCCGCTGCGCGAGACGACACCAATGTTTCCTTTCTTGTGAATGTAGCCGGGTGCAATTCCAATTCGACAGCCGCCGTGCGAATCCTTGCCTTCGCCGGGCGTGACGATGCCGGGACAATTCGGGCCGATGAGCCGCGTTTTTGAATTGCCTTGCATCGCGCGCTTCACGCGCACCATGTCGCGCACGGGAATGCCTTCCGTGATGGCGACGACGAGATCAAGTCCGGCGTCCGCGCCTTCAAGAATCGCATCGGCGGCGAAGGGCGGGGGAACGAACACCGCGCTCGCGGTTGCGCCAGTTTGTTTCACGGCATCGGCGACGGTGTCGAAAATTGGAACTTTTTCCCCGCCGTGCTCGAAGAATTGTCCGCCCTTGCCGGGCGTGACGCCGGCGACGATTTGCGTGCCGTAATCAATCGAGAGTTGCGCGTGCTTCGCGCCAAAGCTGCCGGTGATGCCTTGGACGAGAACCTTGGTATTGGGTTTGACGAGTATGGACATAATGTAAATTTAATCAGTCAGTAAATCATCAATGCCTGGCAAAGCGCGGGCGCCATGCCGGATGTGCGAAATCTCAATCACGTTCTGATCCGTGAGAATCCGGTAAAAAATCTTGTAAGGCCGCATCACTAGCAGGGTGTTGAAAAACTACTTTTTGCACACTTTTTTATGCAAAAACTCCAATGATTTTGATAGTCATTTTTATGAAACATAGCTTTTTCAACACCCTGCTAGAACGCGCCAGCCGTCGTCTTCTTCCCAAACTGAACCCAGTTGCGGATGCCGCGCCAGCAAACCAGCCTTGTTCAAAATCGCCTCGCCGGTTTTATCGGCGGCAGCGGGATTACGCCGCCGGAGGTAACAGTCAATTTTTTCCAGATCGCAGACCGCCGGTTCCGTCCAGACCACCTTGAATGTCACTTCTTGCGCCATGCACGAAAACGGCGGACGACTTCATCATGCGAAAAAATCTTCCCTGCGGCGGACGCGCTTTCCGACTCGCGCAGGGCCGCGAGAATGTCCACGGTTTCCCGCACCCGCTGCGTCGTCGCCTGTGCGGGCAGCCGGCTGATGGCCAGCATGGCTTCTTCCTTAAATGTCATCGTCGCATTCATGGGCAAAAATCTATCACTTCGCCTTCCGTCTGTGAATGCAAATGCTGTTGCCATCGGGATCAAAAACCATCGCCATGCGGCAGGGCGGACATTCCATCGGCTCCATGCGGAACTTTACATTGTGCTGCTTCAAATGCGCGATGGCGTCGTCGAAATTTTCAACTTCGAGCGCGGCCATGCAGCCGTCAGGATTCGGCTTGAACATTCCCGGCGCGCAGCCGATGGCCAGCGCATGCGGGCCGAATTCGTATTCGACCCACTGGCCTTCCAGAATGGTCGTGGGTTTCAATCCCAGCACGCCTTCGTAAAAATCACGGGAGCGCTTGATATCCGTGACGGCGTAGCAACTGAACGCGATTTCGATGACTTTGAGCATATCCAAGAGTGATGTTAAATTTTAATCGCAGAGAAACTCAACTCTTTTCCGAATTTCGCAAAAAGAAAAGCCGGGATTAAAAAATCCCGGCTGGGAAGTTTTCCTGAAATCAATTCAGCGCCAGGGTGAGGCGCGATTTTTTCCGGTTGACGGTGGGGCGCGGCAGCACGCCGGATTTGACGGCCTTGTCGAGGGCGGAGTGGACTTCTGGCAGGAGTTTCCTGGCCTCGTCCTTTTTCCCGGCGGCGATGGCGGCGCGGAAATCTTTTTCAAGGCCGCGCAGGCTGGATTTGACGCTGCGGTTGTGCTGGTGCTTGCGTTCGTTTCCTCGCATCCGGCGTTCGGCTGACTTTGTGTTCGGCATAATTTATTTTTTCGATTTGCGTAAAAGGGTAAAAAATTTAGCCGAACACACAGGAAAGTCAACGCAGAAAGAATTCGTTCCGCGCTTTACTTTCGGGGCGTTTAATAGTCTTGTAGTGGCGGCGAGTTTCAGCCTGAACCCGCGACATGAACAAGCGCCTGCACATCCTGCACTTGGAAGACGAGCCGGATTTCGCCGAGCTGGTTCGTTCGCTGCTCGCGCAGGACGGCCTGGACGCCGACGTAAAGCGCATTTCCAGCCGCGAAGAACTGGAAAACGCGCTTGCTGCGGAAAATTTCGACCTCATCATTTCCGATTATCACCTGCCGTCGTTCAACGGCACGGAGGCGTTGAAAATCGTCCGTCAAAAAATTCCCGACCTGCCGTTCATCCTGGTTTCCGGCACGATTGGAGAGCAGGCGGCGATAGAAAGTTTGAGGGCAGGCGCGACGGATTACATCATCAAGCAAAAGCCGGAACGCCTGCCATCCGCCGTCCGCCGCGCGATCCAGGAAGCCAGGGAACGCGCGCAATTGCGAAAGGCGGAGGTGGATTTGCGGACGAGCGAAAAACAATACCGGCTTCTTTTTCAGGACAATCCAAATCCGATGTGGGTGTTCGACCTCGAGTCGCTCGCGTTTCTCGAAGTCAACGCGGCGGCGGTCCGGCATTACGGCTATTCGCGCGAGGAATTTCTGCGGATGAAGATGTCGGACATCCGGGAGCCGGAAAAAAAAGACCGTCTTGAAGATGCCGTCGCGGATGTCGCCGGGCGCGGGCTGGTCTGGCGGCACCGCAAAAAGAGCGGGGCGCTGATTGAAGCGGAAGTGATCTGGACGCCGATGTCTTTTCAAGGACGTTTCGCCGCGCTGACGATGGCGACCGACGTGACGGAGCGGCGTCATGTTGAGCATCGCAACTCGGTTTTCTCAAAATTGAGCCACCGTTTGAGCGCGGCCACGACCGCGCCGGAGGCGGCGATGATCATTTGCGAGGCCGCCGACGAGCTTTTCCGCTGGGATGATTTTGCTCTCGACACTTATGACGCCGGAAACGACGAGGTTTTTTCCCTGCTCAACATCACGACGGTCGAGGGGCAGCGCGTCCAGGTGCCGTCGTCGCCGCAGCCAAAGACCGCCAACGCGCTCATCCGCCGCGTCATCGAAAAGGGCGCGGAATTGTTGCAGCCGCACGAGGCCGACAGCTACTCGGCTTCGACGATGCTCGCGCCCGTCCGCAAGGGCGACCGCGTCATCGGAGTGCTGCTCATCCAAAACCACAACCCCGGCGTTTATGCGCAGGACGACCTGCAAATGTTGCAGACACTCGCCGACCAGTGCAGCGGCGCGCTTGACCGCGTCCAGGCACGGGAGCAATTGCTCGAAAGCGACAAGCGTTTCCGCGACCTGTTTGAAAATTCACCCGACGCCATTTTTGTCGAGGACATGGAGGGCACGGTGCTGGACGTGAATTTCGCAGCGTGCGTTTTGCACGGTCTGACGCGCGACCAGTTGATCGGGAAAAATGCGGTCAAGGATCTGGTTCCACGATCCAAACAGGAGGAGGCGCAGCGCGATTTTCAAAGGCTGGCGGCCGGAAAATTGTCGTGGGTCGAGGGTGAAAGCCTTGGCGCCGACGGACGGTCAACGCCGGTGGATGTCCGCGCCGGCCGTGTCGAATACGGAGGCAGTCCCGCGTTGCTGCTCCATGTCCGCGACATCACTGAGCGGCGCACCACGGAAACGGCGCTCCAAAGTTCGGAGATGCTGTTCCGCTCCGTCTGGGAAAATTCCGTGGACGGGATGCGTTTGACCGATGAGAAGGGCGTCATCGTCGCCGTCAACGACGCCTACAGCAAATTTGTCGAAATGGAGGCGTCGGCCCTGGAAGGCAAGCCGTTCACCATTGTCTATTCCAAGGCTTCAAATTTGGATGAAATCATGCAGCACCACAGTGACCACTTTCGCGACCGCGCCGCCAAAAGAAAGATCGAGCATCAATACATTTTGCACAACGGCAATACGGTCAACTTTGAAATCACCGAGTCGTTCATCGAGATGCAGGGACGTCCGCTGCTCATGTTGAGCCTGTTCCGCGACGTGACGATGCAGCGGCGGCTGGAGGAGCAACTGCGCCAGTCCCAAAAAATGGAGGCCATCGGCCAGCTTGCCGGCGGCGTTGCGCACGATTTCAACAACATCCTCACCATCATCCACGGCCACGCTTCGCTGATGCTGGCTTCCAACCTGGACGAATCCGCCGCCCGTTCCGCGCAGCAAATCACTTTGGCCGCCGAGCGCGCCGCGGGACTGACGCGCCAGTTGCTCACCTTCAGCCGCCGCCAGTTGATCCAGCCCAAGAAGCTGGACATGAACAAAATTGTCGGAAACATGACCGATATGCTCGGCCGGCTTTTGGGCGCGGACGTATCCCTGCAATTGAATTATTGCCCGTCGCCCGCGACCGTCGAGGCCGACGCGGGCATGATGGAACAGGTTTTGCTGAACCTCGCCGTCAACGCACGCGACGCCATGCCGCGCGGCGGACGGCTTGGCATCCGCATTTCCATCATGGACGTGGACGAGAATCATGTCCGACGCCATCCCGAAGCGCGCGTGGGGACTTTTGTCTGCGTCAGCAAATCCGACACCGGCTGCGGCATAGAGCCGGAAAATCTATCGCGCATCTTCGAGCCGTTTTTCACCACGAAGGAAATCGGCAAGGGAACCGGCCTCGGCCTTGCGACGGTTTATGGGATTGTCAAACAGCATCAGGGCTGGATTGAAGTTTCCAGCGTCGTCGGCAAGGGCACGACCTTCCGCATTTACATCCCCTATGCCGGCGCGCAGCAGCCGGAGGCCGAAAAGCCCACGACGCAAATCACGGTCCGCGGCGGCAGCGAAACCATTCTGCTCGTCGAGGACGAAAAGCCCGTGCGCGAGCTCGTCGCCCGCGTCCTTGAGAAATACGGTTACAAAACATTGCAGGCCGGCACCGGCGCGGAAGCCATCGGAGTCTGGGAGCAGAACAAGGACGAAATCGCGCTGCTGCTCACCGACCTCGTGATGCCTGACAACATGAACGGGCGCGAACTGGCCGAGGAATTGTGGAAACGCAAGCCGGATTTGAAGGTCGTTTTCACCAGCGGTTACAGCGCGGACATCGTCGGCAAGGACTTCAAGATCGAGCCGGAAACGAATTTTCTGCAGAAACCCTACCATCCTCAATTGCTCGCAATCACCGTGCGCCGGTGCCTCGACGGGAAAAGAAAATAAGGTAATGATGGAAAATAGAGGATTGAACACGGCGCGAACTTTTCCAACTTCCATTCTCCATCCTCCATCCTCTATCCTCGCCGCATGATTATCGCGCCCTCGCTGCTCGCCGGAAACCACGCCGCCTTTGGCAGGGACGCACTCCGCATTTCCAAGTCCGGCGCCGACCGGCTGCACCTCGACATCATGGACGGCCACTTCGTCCCGAACATTTCCTTCGGCCCGCAAGTCGTCAAAGCCATCCGCCCGCTGACAAGGATTTTTTTCGACGTTCACCTCATGTGCAGCAAGCCGGAAATTTTGCTCGAACCGTTTGCAGACGCGGGCGCGGACGAAATCATCATCCACGTCGAGGTTGGCGAACAAGTCGGGCCGCTCATCTGGAAAATAAAAAATCTCGGCAAAAAAGTCGGCCTCGCCGTCAATCCGCTCACGGCCATTTCCGAAGTGGAACCGTTCCTCGACAAAATTGACTTGCTGCTCGTGATGACTGTCAATCCAGGTTTCGGCGGCCAGGAATTGATGCACGAAACGCTTCCGAAAATCCAGCAGGCCGAGGCGTGGCGGCGCGACAAACAATTGCGCTATCAAATCAGCGTGGACGGCGGCATCAACAATCAGACCGCCGCCGAATGCGCCCGCGCCGGAGCGGACACATTTGTTGCGGGAACAAGTTTGCTCGGCGCGCGCAGCCTGAAAACGGCCGTGAACAGGATGCGGAAAATTGTGAATGTCAACGATCCGGCGTTCGCGGATTTGAAAGTTTGAAATGAAAGTCCGCGAGGCGATCAAACTGGTGGAAGAAGACGGCTGGTTTCATGTCCGCACAAAGGGCAGTCACCGGCAATTCAAACATCCGACAAAAGTTGGAATTGTGACAATCGCCGGAAATCTTGGCGTTGACATTCCGAAAGCACGATGAACAGTATTTTGAAACAGGGCGGATTGAAAAATTGATTATGCGTTACGCCATTGTGATTGAAAAAGGTGAGAGCAGCTACGGCGCTTACGTTCCCGATTTGCCGGGCTGCGTCGCCGCCGCCGAAAACCGCGCGGAGGCCGTCAGACTGATCCGCGAGGCGATTGAACTGCACTTGGAGGCGATGCAGGAGGAAGGTCTTTCCATTCCGCAGCCACAATCAAGCACGGACTACGTCGAGGTCGCAGCCTGATTGTTCGCATGGCACAAATCAAATTCGGAACGGACTGCTGGCACGCGGTCATCGCGGAAAATTTGCGCGCAACACGGAAAATTTCACGAACGGCGTCATCATTTCATCGAACGGACACATTTCAAGTCACGAACGGATGGAGCGAATTGACGGTCAGCGGGGTCAAAATCACGAACGGCGGCGGCAAATTGACGAACGGAGCCTCCAAAACGACGAACGGCGGTCTCAATTTCACGGTCGAAACCATCGAAATAACGAGCAAAAAGCCCAATTTCACGAACAACCCCTCCATTTGACGAACGGCGGGAACATTTCAACGAACCAGCCTGTTTCAGGCGCGAATTTCCCGAAAATCAGGCTTGCCATTGCCCCGTCAAAGGCGTTTTCTTTTCACAATCACTCGCGGGACAGCCGGGTGGCTTTCCATGGATTCGAGGATTTTAACAAACAACAACACAAAATTATGGCCGACCCCACACCCACTCCGCCGCCGCCCGCAACCCCGCATCCGCATTCCGTCTTCAATCAGGCGCAGCTCGCCGCATTGAATGAAGCGGATAAAATCACAACCGCCGCGCAAAAACCGGCCTATGCCGCGCCGCTTGCCGTGCGCGAAATCACCGCCGCCTATGTCACGCAACTGGTGGCCGACATCCTCGCCTGCCGCCAGACGGGTGCGACCGCCGCGCAATCCACCACCGGCAAAACCGCCGCCACCGGCGCCCAACACACCGCCGAGACCGGACTCATGGCCGCCCTTCACGAAGTGCAGGCCGCCGCGCGCCAGAAATACGCCCGCACCAATCCCGTGATGATGAACGACTACCTCGTCAGCCATCGCCTCAATCCCAACCAGGCCACGTTCAAGGAATCCGTGCAGGCCGTCATCACCAAACTTGGCACCGACACCTTGCCCGGCATCACGCCCGCCAAGGTTGCGAACCTGCAAACCTTGCTCACCGCCTACACCACGGCGGCGGCGAATCCGACCAGCATGCAATCCGACGCCACCACCCAGCGCAAACAACGCGACGCGCAGGTGACATCCATCACCGACCGGCGCATGACCATCCAGTTTGCCGCCGACGCCGAATGGCCGTTCAGCGTGGACGCCAACGCCGGCGTCCGTGGCGAATTCTTCCTGCCCTTGAGCCAGCCGTTTCACGGTTGAAAAAATGGTAGGGCGGTGCTGCTGCGCCACCTCAAACTAACGCAAGCGGCCTTCGGAAAACGGAGGCCGCTTTTTTATGCGCTGAAGGCGCTACGGAAATTAGCCTAGGGTTGTGAGGAACGAACTACCCTAGGAAATCGTCCCACAAAATAATTCCACCCTGAAGGGGTGGCGGAAATTCTATCTCGCAGCCGCAAGGTTCGGACGCAGATTCCAAACAAAACCAATTTTGTCACCACCCGCGACGACGGGGCAAAAGGCCAACGGCCAACGCATGGCCGGGCCGGGGCCGGATTGGCCCGACCTGCCGGAACTGGGGCGGATACAGCCCAGATTGTAATGGCGTAACAACCAGGACTGACCCGTTTCCGATTGCGCTATCAGGTTTATTTTTCATAGATTTGACGGATGAATCCCACCAAGGAACTCGTCCGAATTGAATTTGACTTTGTTGACCAAGACATCGCCGAAATTATTGCCGCCTCCACCACACCGGATGGCGTGAAGGTCGGCAAACCGGCCACATTTATCAAGGCGTCCGCAGCTAGTGGCGGGATTTATGTTCAAATTGCGATTCAGTTTGTAAACGATATTCACGATATTGGGCTTGGAATTTTAGCGGCGTGGCTTTATGACCGTTTCAAACAATGCAATAAAAAAAGCTGTCGCATAAACAATAAGGAGACCGTTCTGAACAAGCGCAATATACGTCGTCTTATCAAGCGTGAACTTGCAAATCAAATCGCCCGCGAAGAGCAAAGGCGCAATGACAAGCGCCGTCCGGCGAAAAAACGTTCCTGAATCAATTTTATTTTTCAAGGTTGTCATCTTTATATGCTCCAATTTCTCCATAAAACGCTATGGCAATCACCTGCAAAGTTGCCCCTGATCGCATTGCTAACAACAGCCATTGGAATTCTCGCAAATCACCTGATAGGACAGTCAGGAAAAGTGGAATTGCCGGCCACAATAGCAACAGACATATTGTTATCGGTTGCGGCACTTTTATTTTCTGTTCTCGCAGTAGCTTATTCCTATTGGAAAAAGTGCCAGCCGAGTGAAAAGATTTCGGCGGCAAAGGCTCTGGGGCGCACAATTTGCCCTTGCACGGAGGATGGTATTGTGATGCTTCTTGATCAGAAAAAATCGAGTTCGGACTATTGGATTTTTGTGTGCCCGAAATGCGGACACCGAACGCAAGAATTATCGCCCGGAATGTTGAGCGCAATGAAGAAACGATGACGCCTGTTTGAGAACGCTCATTTTCACTGCTTGACGGTGATGCGTTTTTGGCGTCTGATTGATGCCTATGACCGCCAAATATCATCTTGATTCGATTGTAAATTTTCTCCAATCGCGCAACGCTAGTGCGGAAGTCAAAGGCCACGCTGACCCCATATACGAACAGCTTGAGGTGTGTGATAAATTGGCGGCGGAGAATATGCAACTCATTCAAGATAATGCGACACTTGTTAAGGAAAATACGAAGCTCGTTGAAAGCAATACGGCATTGAGTCTTGCGCTAAAGGCAGCGGGCGGCAAAAAGTGAAACCTCCCGCCCGTCTGGCAGTGTAACCATTACCTGCTTTTTCACAATCCGCCCTCCGATTGTAAACCGACCGGCCTTGCGTTAAATACATACTTCCGTATTTGGAAAATGAAATCATCGCGGGTCTTATTTTGTTGTGCGCTTCTCTGCCAACAACTTTGCCAGTGAAGATCCGCCAGGCAGGCCGCGAAGACCTTGGGATATTACAGCGTCGATATTTGCCCATTTCTCACCGGGTGCGCCCAGCACGTCACCAGAATTTCGGTTCGGCCATTGACCAGTTTTCCGGTGGTGCGTATGAGCCCATTTCAGAATCTGCCTAATAGTCAGGTCTGGAACAGAATAATTGTTTCGGGCGCCTCGCTTCTCTGCCAGCAGTTGTGCCAGCGAAGAACCAGCGGGCAGTCCGCGTTGACCTCGACGAAGAGCGTTTTCAATACTCATCCATTTCTCACTGGGCGTGCCCAGCACGTCGCCAGTATTTCGCTTCGGCCACTTGCCGGTTTTTCGGTGGTGCGAATCGGCCCATTTTAGAATCTGCTGAATGTTCAGGGCAGGAAGATCTAAATGGTTTCGTATGCCTCGCTTCGCGGCCAATAGTTGTGCCAATGTGGAGCCGCCCGGCAGGCCACGATGACCACGGGAGAGCGAACCGTGGACATTTGCCCATGTCTCACCGGATGCGCCCAGCACTTTGCCCGAACTGGATTTTGGCCATCGTCCCGTTTTCTGGTGGTGCGCGTCAGCCCATTGTAAAATCTGCTTGACCGTCAGATCTGGAAGAGCGCTTATATTCTGGACGCCTCGATTCTCTGCCAGCAGTTGTGCCAGCGAAGATCCGCCGGGCAAGCTGCGGAGACCAACGCTGAGGGCATTCTGGATATTCATCCATTTCTCACCAGATACGCCTATTACATCACCAGTATTTCGGTTTGGCCATTCTCCAGTCTTTTTGTAGTGAGTATCAGCCATTCGTAGAATCTCCTTAATGGTCAATTTTGAAAGACCCTTTCTATTTCGGACGCCTCGTTTCTCCGCCAGCAGTTGTGCCAGCGAAGAGCCGCCGGGCATATCTCTTCCGCCTTGTCTTAAGGCGGCGTCGATGGCAAACCATGTTTCATCGGGTGCGGCTACCACGCCACCAGACTTGTGTCTCGGCCACTCGCCTGTTTTCTGGTGGTGCGCATCAGCCCATTTTAGAATCTGCTCCTCGGTCAGTGGCGGCAGAGTTGTGTCCCAGCAAAAGCCTAATGCCTCTAGTTTCTGCTTCTGCCCTAGTGTGAGAAAAACTTTGCTCTGCCGTTGTCTGCCTACCCAAGATCCCAGATTAAATCCGGCTTCGACATGGTCTTTCTTAACCAAACAATCACCTTCGCGCTCTTTGTATCTTTGGAGCAAACCATACCACTCATCCCAAGATGCGCCGATAACATTTACACAGGCCGTGGTGATGGCAACTCGTAACTTATCCAACGAAATCGAAGGGCCACAAACCTCAACCTTTTCGTGAAAACGTGAATCGTCGAAACCCTTTGTTCGCCCACGCTCTTCGCGCATCGCGCGAATGATTTCAGCCAGCGCGTCGTCTTGTTCCTGAACTGACTGAAGCACTTCCCAAACTTCATCAAACTGCGCGCGGTTGACGGCTTCTTCGACGGTTTCGCCGGCGGTCAATTCGACATAGAGCGGCACCAGCACATAGCCGGTGGTTTTTCCCGGCGAGCGGCGCATGGCGCGGCCGGTGGCTTGCACGATGTCCACGCGGCTGCGGCGCGGCGAAAGAAACGCGACCATGTCCACGGCGGGAACATCCACGCCTTCCGTCAAACAGCGGGCATTGGACACGACGGCCCGCGCCGCCGCCCGGAAGTCGCGCAGTTCGCGCTCGCGGCGCGCGGTCGGCATGGAGCCGTTGACGTGGAAGGTTTGAAACGTAGCGCACGCAGCTTGCGTGCGGGTTATGCGGGCGTCCCCGCCCGCAGTTTCGGAACTCGCGGCGGGGACGCCGCTTGAACCCGCAGGCTGGAAGCCTGCGCCACTATTGAGATGCGTGCTGACTCCCTCCGGGCCGGCGCTGACGAACGATTGCGCGGATTTCACGTCGCGATGAAAGGTGAAAACCTTTTTCACACCGTATTTATCAATGGCGTCGCGCAGGGCAATCTGGTTGGCCACCTGCCGGGCGCGCACGGCGTCGCCGTTCACCAGCACTTCGCCATGGCTCAACAGTTCGTTCGTCACCATTTCGGAAGTGATGACGGAGATGATGACTTTGTATCCGCAGATGATGCCCCGGCGGGCGGCTTCGGCAAAGGTCAGGCGACAGGCTTGCGGGCCATAGACGGCGGGGTTGTCCATGGAAAACAGCAGCCGGGCTTCGCCTTCGCGGTCGCGGTCGTGCGGATTGTAATGGCGCGGTGTGGCGGTGAGGAACAGGCGTTTGCGGATGGAAAGATTTTTGTCGTCGAGGGCAAAGGCGAAGTTGCGGCCTTCGCGTCCGGCGGTCTTGTGCGCTTCGTCGAACACCGCAAAATCAAACGTCTCGCCCGGCGACATCGCCGCGCCAACGACGGACGCGGATTGGTAGGTGGAGAAAATCATTTTCACGCCGGCAAAAGGCGCGTCCAGAAAACTCCGCACGCTCGCGGCGTCGGTAGAGACTTGAAAGTCGAGGTCGGATTGTTGCGTGGTGAGCGCGTCAATGCCTTCCTTCACGGTCGGGTCGGAGCAGACGCAGAGATAGGCGAGACTCGGCAAATGAGTTTCGCGCAGCCATTCGTGCAGGGTCTGGCGCAGCAATGCGAGCGAGGGCAGCAAAACCAAAACGCGTTTGGCGTCCAATCGTTCCGTAACCCAAAGTGCCACGAGCGTTTTGCCTGTGCCGCAAGCCATGATGGCGGAAACGCGGTCGTGCGTTTGCAGCGCGGGCAGCAAG
>Ga0207933_1001137_pt1 | contig 21586 bp, 13 predicted proteins | sample NGESurdeep092012_4_FD_184488 | JGI IMG/M metagenome (GOLD analysis project Ga0207933, IMG submission 184488) | Arctic peat soil microbial communities from Barrow, Alaska - NGEE Surface sample F53-3 deep-092012 (SPAdes) | ecosystem: Environmental > Terrestrial > Soil > Wetlands > Peat ...
GGAGACGGTGCCGGTTTCGCCAATGCCGGCGACGATGATGACGGGCTGCTCGACCAGGGGATCGACGTAGCGGGCGACGATGGCGTAGTCCATGGGCATCTTGCTGTAGGGAACGCTGAAGTCAACCTGCCAGCGGTGGGCGGGGTTCTGCGAGTCTTCGATGATGCCGATGGCGTCGTTGGGGCTGTCCACGAAATGATAGCGGAGATGTTCGGAGAGGCGCATGGTCCAGCGGTTGTCGAGACCGGCGAAGAGCAGGACGGGACCCTTGCGCAGGTCGTCGATGCTGACGCGGCCGGCCCCGGTGGCGATATAGCTCTTCTCGTGGCGGATCATGAATTCGGTGATCTTGAAGAGGCTGGTGACGTCGCTCACCGTCACCTGCTCATGCTCGTTCATCAGCTGAAGAACGTCTTCGGACGGGTTGACGGCGGCGCCCTGCTGCGAGCGCAGGGCGTTGCCCTGGGAACCGATGGTGTGATCGCCGATGACGACGAAGACGGGTGTGTCTCCGGTAGAGAGGGGCGCCCAGAAGTTGCGGACGGCTTGCTCCCGCCAGGAGGTGATGACGCCGATGGAACGGGTGGCGGCGATGGTGACGAGAGCACCGAGACAGAGGGCCGCGAGGAGAGGGCTCCAGGGCACGAGCGGCCTGGGAGTGGGGGGCGCGTGGTGTTCGTGGGCGATCGGCTCGTTCGCGGTGCTCGCGGTATTTTGGCCGGCGGGTGAGGCTCCGGATGTTTCGGAAGACAGAGGAGGGAGGATCGAGGTGAGGGTCGAGCGGCTGAACCTGGGGACATAGCTTCCGGTGGGCAGCTCGATGCGGAGCTCGCTGCTGTGTTCGGGCTCCTGGTAGTACTGGGCGATGCGCTTGCGCACCTCGGCCGCGGTGACGCGGACTACGGGATCGGTGTTGGTGTCGTAGTCGGGAGCGCGGTGAAAGACCTCGATGCCGAGGAGGCGCTCCTTGAGCTGGGCGCTCTTGCCGTTCTGGGTCTGCTCGACGAGATAGCGGAGGAGGGCAGGGTAACGGTGGCTATGACGAAAATGATGGCTGTCCAGCAGCTTGGAGAGCTGGTGTTCGATTTGCTCGGCCGTGATGCCCGACGGGGCGGTATCTACTTCAGCGATTGGCATGGCTCTGAGGCTCGTACGGGGTGGAGCACAACTCCAAGGCCACGTCGAACGATACCAGAAATCGGGTTTGAGTGCTGGGTCGGAGAGGTGGGACGTATAGTACGTGGCAATACATTCGCTTAATACAATGCAAAAAGTTGCATTTCACGGGGTTCCAGCGCGATACATCTCCAACTTTCGGTTGATGCAGTATCAGCCTTGTTTCTTGCCCAGCAAGTGCCTAGAGTCGGCACGACCTTCAGACAGGCTTATATCCGTTCGTAAGCGCTATGGGTCTATCCACCAAGTTGTGCGGCTTAGAGGCCGCCATCGAGAGAGTGGAGAGCAGGTTGAGGATCAAAATCCTCGGGCATGTCTGGATGTTTACCTTTTGGAGGAAGCCTATGACGTGGAAACAACGCAACAGCGTGTTGGATGTGCAGAGCATTTCAAGTGAATCGCCCAACGATATTTTGAAGAGCGCGGTTCGCTCCCCCCTACAGATGAGGCTCGGTCAGAGACAATTACTCGCTGCGATTTTTGCGGTTGTTTCGTGTATGTTCCTTTTCGCCTTCTGTGCGCCGGCCGCGCATGCGCAAAACACCGGTGAGATTACCGGAACGGTCACGGATTCGACGGGCGCCATCGTTCCCAAGGCGACGGTTACGGTGGTTGCGCTGACGACGGGCGAGTCTCATACAGCCAAGACCAACGGCGATGGCCTGTTCGACTTCACCGGTCTGGACAATGGCAAGTACAACCTGACGGTGCAGATGCCGGGGTTCTCCACGTATAAGAAGAACAATATTGTCCTGAACGTCGCGCAGACGTTGAAGGAGATTGTGCCGCTGTCGACGGGCACGGAAAATCAGACGGTAACGGTTGAGGCGGATGCGTTGCAGGTGCAGTCGGAGACCAGCGAGGTGAGTACGCTGATCACGGGTCAGCAGATCGTGCAACTGGCCACGAACGGACGCAATGTCATCAGCCTGACGTCGATCGGCACAGGCGTGTCGACGACCAATCCTTCGTTCAACGGCGTGACGGCGCAGGGCAGCAGCTTCAACCTGAGCTTCAACGGCATGCGGCCTGACCACAATAACTGGCTGATCGACGGCGGCGAGGTGTATGACCGTGGATCGGGCGGCAAGCTGGATGTGATGCCGTCGCCGGATGTGCTGTCGGAGTTCCAGGTGCTGTCGAGTAACTACACGCCGGATTACGGAATTGCTTCGGGCGGCACAGTTACGATGGTGCTCAAGAGCGGAACCAAGAGCTTCCATGGCGGGGCGTGGGAGTTCAACCGCAACGATGCCTTCGACGCGTACAACTATTTCTCGAAGAATGGGGCTACGGTTCAGCCCAAGCCCGAGCTGCGGCTGAATATCTTTGGCGGCGATATTGGTGGTCCGGTCTGGATTCCTAATGTCTATAACCGGCATAAGGACAAGACCTTCTTCTTCTGGAGCGAAGAGTGGCGGCGGTATATCGCCGGTGCGAATCCGAGTGCGGAAAACACGGTGCCGGCCGCCGACTTCCCAACTGCCGGACAGAATTTCACGTATGTTCCCATAGGCGCCGAAAGTGCTCCGATTGTTCCGCAGACGAGCGATCCGAAGTATGCGGGTCCGGGTGGCTTGTACGAACAGGACGGCCTGACCGCCGGTCAGCCGTTCCCAAATGGCACGATCCCGGCAAATCTTCTGGATCCGAATGCGGTACTGTTTATGGGAACTGGCGCGATTCCGAAGCCAAACTTTGGATCAAGTCAATATATTGCGTCCCCGAAGCAGCCCACCTTTGTCCGTGAGGACGTAGTCCGGATCGACCAGATATTCTCCGACAGATTCCACCTGTTGGGCAGCTGGATTCACGACCAGATGTCACAGACAGAGATTCCGACGCAGTGGAGCGGCGACAGCTATGCGACGGTAGGCGACGTCTTCAAGAATCCATCATGGGCCGCGGTCGTCAAGCTGACCCAGACGCTTTCGCCGACGCTGCTGAATGAGACGGCGCTAAACGTCAATGGCAATACGATTGACGTAACGCCGACGGGAATCTACCAGCAGCCGGCGGGATGGAGCGCGGGGAGCTTCTTCACCGGCAATAACCTTCTGAACCGGCTTCCGCAGATCGGCTTCGGCGGAGGTCCGCTCAATACAACCTATACGGCCATCTACTGGCCGTGGCATAACTCCTTCCTCGATTACCAGTTCCGCGACGATCTGTCGAAGGTCATCGGCAAGCACGCTTTCAAGTTCGGTTTCTCGTACATGCGCATGGACAAGAACCAGCAGCTCCAGGCGGATACGGAAGGCGACTATAACTTCGACGGAGGCGCATACTCGCATAACTCCTATGTCAACTTCCTCCTGGGCTTTGCGAGCAGCTATCAGCAACTGCAGACGCAGCGGACAGGACATTACATCAACAACACGTTCTCGTTCTATGGACAGGACGACTGGCGTGTTACGTCGCACTTGACCCTGAATCTTGGACTGCGCTATGACGCTATGCCGCACGTCTACGACAAGTTCAATCAGTTAGGCAACTTCAACCCTGCGACTTATAGTGCGTCCAACGCTCAGGGTCCAGATCCTCAAACTGGTAACCTCGATCCGACCGGGCCGGGATTCCAGACTGTCAATGGAGAGCCTTTCTATCTGAACGGCATCCAGGTTTCGGGCAAGAATGGCGTCTCGCCGGGGTTCGTGAATAACGACTTCGCCACGATCCAGCCTCGTCTTGGTTTTGCCTATGATCTGTTTGGCAATGGGCGAACCGTGATTCGCGGCGGCGCGGGCACCTTCTATGAGCGTGTTCAGGGCAACGATACCTATAACATCAACACGACGCCGCCTTTCTCCTATCAGCCCAAGGCGAACGACGTGTACTTCAGCGATCCAAAAACCAGCGCCGATACGGGAGCGACAGCTACGACCCCATTCGGGCCGGCTGGCTTGACCAATGAGAGTGTCCACTATCCTGATCCTGGGACCGCGCAGTACAGCCTGGGTGTTCAACATGAGCTCGCACCTTCGGTCGTAGCCTATGTTGGGTATGTGGGAACGATTGGCTGGAACCAGAACGATCTGCGTGAGATCAACGATCTGAACTTCAACAGCCCTGTTGCGGCGCGCGAAGCCGTGGCCGGCAATAACGTTCCATGCGATTCAACCGTACCTGCTGCTGATTGCGTAGGCGGCTTCGTCAGCAAGAATGCGAACCTGTATCGTCCCTACCAGGGCTACAGCAACATTCGGCAGGAGGAGAACGAGGTAAATGCTACCTATAACTCCTTGCAGGCGTCTGTGCGGATGGAAAACAAGCACGGACTCTCTGTCGAGTTTGCCTACACCTGGTCTCATGAGATCGACATTCAAAGCGGCGATCTTACGAGCTCGGACCAGCAAGGATCCGGCGGAACATTGTCGAACCCTTACGATCCGCGATATGACCGTGGGTCCGGCAACTTTGACCGCCGTCATATCTTCAACGTCAACTATATTTATGACCTTCCTTTCTATCGCCACTCGGGCAATACCTTCCAGCGCGAAGCGTTGGGCGGATGGCAGATCGCCGGTGTAACGGTGGCGGAGAGCGGCGTTCCGCTCAATGTGTACTACAACGGACCGGATACGTTGGGCCTGGGAGGAAATACAACTAACCGTCCCGACGTAACCGCGTCGACACATTACCCCAAGACGCAATCGCACTGGTTCGATGGCACCTCCTTTGTCGAACCGCTGGCCCCCTGGAATGGTGGGACAACGGGCTATGGCAATGAAGGTAAGAATGGAATTGTAGGACCGGGTCTCCTCAACTTCAATCTTTCTTTGTATAAGGACATCCCACTGACTTCGCACGAGGGACCGAAGATACAGCTCAGGGCGGAGAGCTATAACACCTTCAACCACACCGAGTTCAACTCAGTGGATACAGGGTTCACCGATGGTGGCGCCATCAGCTCCACTAATCCTATGGGCAAGAATTTCGGTCAGGTAACCAACACACTTGATCCTCGAGTGTTCCAGTTCGGCGCGAAGTTCCTTTTCTAATCTTCAACTCCTCACTACAGACGTAGCAGCCAAAGCTGCTACGTCTTCTTTTTTGCAGATTGAGAGCTCTGGCCTGCTTCTTTGGCCGCGGTATATTCTGTGCGCAGGTGAGTCGTGCGACGTTTTATTGGCTATCTTCTGTTGCTTGCGCCGCTCGCGTGTCCGCTGCTGCATGCGCAGGCTGCGGCTGTACAGAGCCAGACAGAGCGCGCGGGTGCGCTGGAGCGTGCGGGGAAGTATTCCGAGGCCGAAGCAGCGTGGCTGGATGTGCTAGCTGCAGCTCCGAATGACGCCGCAGCCAATGCCCATCTGGGGTTGGTGTATGCGCTGGAGGGCAAGTACTCCGAGGCGGTTCCGGCTTATCGGAAGGCTTTGGAGCTGCGACCAGGGCTGCCTGGGCTTGCCATGGATCTGGGGCTTGCGCTGTTCAAGGAAGATCACCTTGCGGAGGCGATCGCTCCATTGAAGCAGGCGGAGACGGAGGATCCGAAGGATGCCCGGGCGAAGCTGCTGCTGGGGATGTGTTACTACGGCGCAGGTCAGTATGGATCGGCCGTTCCTTATTTGCGCGCCGGCGTTGATCAGGCGCCTAAGAATCTGGACCTGAGGCTGGCGTTGGCGCAGAGCTGCCTGTGGGCGTCAGAGTATACGTGCGCGCTGGAGGAGTATCGGGTGATTCTGCAGCAAGATCCGAACTCAGCCGAGGCAGACATGATTGCAGGGCAGGCCCTAGATGCGAAGGGGGACACGCCGGGCGCGATTACGCAGTTTCGAGCCGCGGAGAAGGCCGCTCCGAACACGCCTGAGGTCCACTTCGGACTGGGCTATCTGCTTTGGAAACAGGGGCAGTTTGCGGAGGCGGAGCAGGAGTTCAAAGCTGAGCTCAATCTGGAACCGAATCATCCGCTGGCGTTGACCTACCTTGGGGATATTGCGATCAAGAATAATGATTGGGCTGGCGCGCGCGCGGAGCTGCAGAGGACGATGGCACAGCCGAACGCGAGCCGGGAGGCGGTGCTTGATATGGGAATCGTCGACGCACAGGAGCAGCATTATCCGGAGGCTGAGGCGGAGTTCAAACGCGCGATCGCGATGGACCCAGCGAACCCGGACGCGCATTGGAGGCTGGCTCGGCTGCTGCAGACGATGGGGGATAAGAGTGAGGCCAGCGCCGAGCTCGCCAAGGTGCGCCAGCTGCATGAGAGCAAGGATCAGCGACTGGTGCAGCAGATGAGTCATCAGCCCGCGTCGTCACAGCCGTGAAGAGGCCCGCGTGAACGCGGGGCGGCGAGTTCTGATAAACTCGATCTGTCGCTGCGTTGATGTGCCTGGCACCCAAAGGGCTGGATAACAACGTGGTGGTGTGTAGAGATGAGCGGAGATTTGAGCGCTCTTCTATGCGGCAAGCCAAGTTGTTGAAGAACAACCTGGGGACGTAGCTCAGTTGGTTAGAGCGCTGCCCTGTCACCGTTCACAATATTTATCTTGCACTTAGAGTTCTTACGGGCGATTCTATAGGCGGTTCAGCCGAGGATTAGCCAGATGGCCCGTGTCTCTCGCGTCAAACTACTCAAACAAATCAAAACTGACAAAGGCTGGACACTCGCCACAGCGCTCTTCGATAGCAAGAGCCGCGTTCGGCGCGACCACGTCCTTGTCGCCGGCGTGGACGAGGTTCATGCGGAAGGCACCTACTTCATCGAATATTGGCTGAAGGGCAAGCGCAGCCGTGAGACCGCCGGCGTTGACGCCGCCGCCGCCGCCGGGCTCATGAAGTTTCGGCAAGGCGAGCTGGATGCGATCCGCACTGGCGTGATGCCGACCCCGGCTCCGGAACCCGAAAAGCCAAAGCGGACCACCGTCAAGGACGCGCTCGGAAACTACCTTGATTACATCCGCTATCACCGGACATTGCGCACGTTCAGAACGTACCGGCCAATCCTGAACGCCTTTGGCGAATTCTGTCGCCGGGAATACGTGGACCAGATCGACCGCGAGGATTTGATGGCCTTCGCCACGGCCTGTCTCAAGCAGGGGCAGAAAGGCAAGAGCGTTTACAACAAGCTGGTTGTGATCGCCCAGTTACTCAAACAACATGGCCGGTCGAAGGTACTCAACGCGACAGACTGGCCGAGTTTCGTAGAAACCGTCCGTCCGATCTACGAGGACAAGGAGCTAACGGACCTCTTCAATGCCTGCTCGCGCGACGAGGAAGTGCGGTTCAAGTTTTACCTCATGTCAGGTTTCCGTGACGCCGAGGGCCGCTATCTGACATGGCGCGACGTGGACTTCCGCAATATGGCCGTCCGCGTCACCACGAAGCCGCAATGGGGCTTCGGCCCGAAGAATTGGGAGGAGCGGGAGGTTCCCGTTCCCCACGGGTTGATAACCATGCTGCAATCATTCCGGCCTGCCGGTGCCAAACCCGACCACCCGGTTTTTCCGAGCACCACCGGCAACCCGGACGGTGCGATGCTCGAAAAGCTGAAGGCCGTGGCTTACCGCGCCGGACTCAATTGCGGGCAATGCGTCACGGTGCATAAGCTGGAGGACGGCACGATCAAGACCAACCGCTGCGCCGACGGGCCGTACTGCAAGCGATGGTTCCTGCACAAGTTTCGCCACACCTATGCAACCAGGAACCTACAGGACGGGATCGACATTCGCACCTTGCAGCAATGGATGGGACATCGGGATATCGGCTCCACGATGGTCTATCTGAAAGGCGTGAGGAACAGCGATATTCAGGCCAAGCTGAACAAAGGCAGTCTCGCGGCCTTCGCGTAGAACGGGCGGAGCATCTGTGGTGCGCATGGCCCCGAGCAGCCTGTCTTTGCCGAATCCAGCCGCCCCAGAGCGATCTGCGAGTAAGGCGAGAAAGAAAGACCGTCCAAATTTCATTGCATCCCACGGTCAAATTTGGGGCAGGGCGGGCCTATCCGGGTTCTGGAACACAAAAATTGGGTGGGATTTGTCTATTGCTGGCCGATAGCCGGGTGAGGCGGATGAGATACATCTTGACAGTTTATACGTATAGACATATATTGGTATAATGGATGAAGAGCTGAAACCTGTCCGGTGGGTCGGATCGTCACAGAAAGACCTGCGAACGTTCCCGGCGCAGGTGAGGCTCGATGTCGGACACGCCCTTTATGCGGCCCAGAAAGGCGAGACTGACCCGGCAGCGAAGCCCCTGAAGGGTTTCGGCGGTCACGCCGTAATGGAGATTGTCGCGCCGTTCGACGGTAATACCTGGCGCGCAGTGTATACCGTCCGCTTTCGCGGCGCGGTGTACGTGCTCCACGCCTTTCAGAAGAAATCGAAATCGGGCATCGCCACCCCGAAAGCCGAAATGGACCTGATACATCAGCGGTTGGCAGCCGCCGAACGCCACTACAAAGAAAGGCAGAGTTAACCATGAAAACCAGAAGCAAGACTCCCAGGACTGAGCGTGTCATCGAAGGCAGTGGCAACGTATTCGCCGATCTCGGCTTGCCCAACGCGGATCAGGAATTGATGAAAGCGCGGCTGACGCTGCAAATCGCCGGCATCATCAAAGGCCGTGGCCTCACGCAGGCGCAAGCCGCCGGAATTCTCGGCATCCAGCAGCCCCATGTGTCGGCGCTGATCCGCAACCGGGCCGGAAACTTCTCCGTTGGCAGGCTGATCGAGTTCCTGACGGCTCTCGGACAAGACGTTGAAATCACCGTCACGTCATCCCGGAAAGACCACGGTGCCATGTCCGTTGTGTTCGCGTGACAGAAAAATGCCCGCGTCCTCAATTCACCCCGGTGAACATCTGCAGGAAGAGCTATGTGCAATCGCCATGAGCGCCACTGGCCTGGCGCGGCTGATTGACGTGCCTACAAACCGCATTTCGCAAATCCTGAAAGGCGAGCGCAGCATTACCGCCGACACCGCCATGCGGCTTGGACACTTCTTCGGCACATCCGCGCAGTTCTGGATGAATCTGCAATCTATACACGATTTACGCATTGCCCAGAGCCAGAACGGTAGAGCAATCAAAGCTCTGCCGAGACTGAAAGCGGCTCACGCCCACTCAACTGAGAAAAAAGCTCCAATCAGGCAGACACAGACGGAGGCGTAAGCGTCTGTCGGAAGCGAAGCGAACGCGGTAACTGTGGCTGACGAGCTGGGCACATTAGGTGTCGGTTGCCCTCGTACCACGTCGCGGATCTGCGCCTCATCGCCCCGACCGGCAAGGATTTGATCGTACCCGACAATTGAGTCAAGGCTACGGAGATCCCAGGGCGTTCCCGCCGTGACGCGGAGAACCCTGTATGCCTCGTCTAAGGCCATCGGCGGGATTTCCGTCGTTTGCTCGACAGGCTCCGCAGCCAGCTTTGGCAAGAAGACGGCGGGCGGCGCTGACGAGCGCATTGGCGGCTAGGCCGGTGTAAAGAGCTCCGGCTACGCCAAGGGCGTGAGCGACATCCCGCCGCCCAGCGCCGTTTTGACTTTGGCCAGCAAGGCCGTGGCGCGTGGGACGTTGCGGAATTGCAATTCGGTTTGCAGGGCATTGAGCGTATCGGTATTGGTTCGCTTGGCAGCGAACAAGGCTTCAGGCTCAACAATCGTCGAGCGCAGGAGAGGCCGGGAGATCATACGGCCTCGCTGATCGCTTCCGGTTCCGCAATCGCGTAAGGATCGACTTCCTTCGCATGAACCCAAACGGTGTTATCGACGTATTCAGAGCCGAGCGGTTCAATACCGAGGCCATCCAACGTTTGCAGCAAGTCTTGGATAACCTCCTCGCGCCGGCGTGTGAAGCTAGAAGCAAAGCAGCGCCAGAACGTCCACCCTGCCCGCTCTAAAACCCTTTGGCGGGCCATGTCGTCAGACCATTGGCCGGGACCGTGGAAGCGGTCGCCGTCGCATTCAATAGCCAGGCGGCGGCCTTCGCGGCCTTCGACAACGAAATCTATCCGGTATGCGCCGCATTTGACCTGCGGCTCGATACGGTATCCGCGCTTCACAAGCTCATCAAACATCTCGAATTCAAAGCCGGATTCGCAACGGTCGCGTAGGACTTGGGTGCTGCGCGCGTCCTGCCGGAACGGCTCTTTGAAGTGACGCATCAGCTTGCCGTTCAATGTGTCTTCCGCAAAGGCGTTGTGGTCTACCGAACGGAACAAATACATGCGGTCGCGGGCGCGTGATAGCGCCACATTGAAGCGTTGATGTTGGTCGGCCCGGTCTTGCGCCGAGCGGTTGCCGGGAGCAAGCACCATCGAGACCAACATGATGTCGCGTTCGCGCCCCTGAAAGACTGGCGGCGGGCCGACCGCGAGATTGCGGGCAACAACGTCAATTGGAGAAATGCGCTGACCGATGAGCTCTTGAATATACGCCGCCTGTGCATGGCCGAGCAGCGTGACCACGCCGATGCTCCGGCCCGCGAGTTCGTCTTCGGCCAGGATGGCTTCGATTTCATCGACGATGGCTTTGGCTTCCACCTTGTTCACGTCGCCATCGCGATAGCCGCCCTTCACAAAGACATCGATCAACGGCGGATCTAACCGCTCATTCGCATGGGGCAAGCGCAGCGGCTTGATGTCGCCTTTATAGAATTCGCGGTTGGAGAATTCGATGATGGCAGGGACGCAGCGGAAATGTTCTTTCAGCATGACGGAGTTCCCGGCAAAGACGACACGAGCTAGGTCATAGATCGATTTCTCCGGCGTCATCTGTGCGCCGTGAGGCTGGGATTGCAGGAAGCGGGCGCTTAGCTCTTTGATTTTTTCTTCCGCCACGCCGATAGCCGATGGCGAAACCTGCTTATGGTCGCCGACCACCAGCAGCTTCTTGCCTCGCAGCAGCGCCGGGAAAGACCAAATATCCGACTGTGACGCTTCGTCGATAATCACTAAATCGAATAGGCCGACTTCGGCGGGAATGGTCTCCGAGATGCGCCATTCCGGCAAAATCCAGCACGGCACCGCACGGTAGGCGCGGGTCATAGCCTCGCGAGCGTTGCGCCGGTAGCGGACGGCGCGGATGCCTGTGCCTTGCCCCATCGCCTGAATGGCATTGAGATAGCTTTGCAAGGCTTGCCGGATGCTGTCCGGCGAATTGTTGTAGACGCCGAGCCAAGTCTTTTCGGCGACGAGGTCTTGATATGTCCGCGCAAGCGCCGTGGTCAGCGTTTTGCGCTGCGCGAAGAGCTCGCGCATCTTGTCGTGGCCGTCGATGCATTCCAAGAACATCACGGCGCAGCGCCAGTTCCAAGCCTCGCGCCACGCCGAGGGCACAATCGGGTCGTGGTCGGCACTCGTGGGTTCCGTGCGGATACGCTTCGTCCACTTCGGAGCGCCAGCCGTCTCAATCAGGCCTGAGACCTGTCCGATGGTATCGAACGCGGGCCGCAAGCTGGCCAGGCGATTCAGTTCCGCTTGCAGCACCAGCCATTCTTTATGCAGATCGCTTTCGTCGGCACCGTGAGCGCCGAGCGATTCTGTCAGGAAAGACCGCAAGACGCCGACGAGTGCGCCGCTATGCGGCTCCAGCTTGCGGACGAGATCGCTAACGCGGTTCATCGCATAGGCCAGCCGACCCTTATCAACATGGGTTTGTAAGGACTCTTTTGCGACAGCGATAAACTCCTCGCCGCCATCCCACATCTTGTCCGCCGTCACTTTGCCAAAGACCAGCTCGAATTCGCCGTGAAGCTTGGCGTCATAGTCGAACGTCAGGCTGTGAAGATCGATAATCCGTCGCTGCAATTGATGGAGGCGCTTGCAGACACTATCGGCTGAGCCGGTTTGCGCCTCTATGCCGAATTCTGCGGCGACAGCGTTCCATTGCGAAACGGATTTCTTCGAGGCTTTGCGCCATTCAACGGCCTCTTGCACGAGCGTCCAGTCGTCCTTTTCTTTTGGCGCGGAGCCAAGGACGGTGACGGCGGCGATGAGCTTGCGGGTCTCACCCTTGCCGAACGGCAGCGCAAAAGCGCTTTTGCCGACGATGAGACGGACGACAGCTTCGGCAAAATCTGGGTTGAGTTCGGCATTTTCGGGGACTTCAACCGCCTTAGCGACAAGGCGATGACGGCGGGCTTCCAACGCTTCGATGTCGCGGCACGATTGTAGCAGCGATGTCAACAGCAGATCGTCGGCCTTCATATCGCCGAGATGCTGAACGACTGTATCTAAAAGGGGCTCAGGTGACTGAGCGAAAGTTTGTTTGAGGGCTTGCCGCCGATCGAGCAGGTCGATAAGCAACTTGGCTTTCTCAAACGTCTCGTATGTCGAGTCAGCGAGATGCAAGACCGCGCCGACCGCCAAATCGTTTTCGATGCTGCGTGCCCGCACCAAGTCACGGTGCAGCTCTAGCAGGTTCGACCAGGCGGGAAACTCATCCGCCATCGGCAACGTGCAGTCCAAATAGGGAAGGCTCTCCCCGATCTTGAGCCGCGCTTGCCGCAAAGCGCTGACCGCGCTTTCGTCAAATGGCAGCGTCGCCTCAAATTCATCGAACGGCAGATCGTCGTCCATCCATTGATGTTGTTCGGCTTGCGCCAGCACCAGCTTGGCGATGTCCTCCGGTGAGATTTCTTGCCCCTGAAAGGTGTAATTGCGCATGTGCTTGTGCGCGAAGTCGCTCACCGCGTGATCGACATATGAAATCTTGGCGTGGAGCTGATTAAGCCGCTCTTGCAAAGACGCGATTTCAGTGGCGGCGCGGGACGGATTCATAGCGGCAACGCTCGACGCAATGGTTTGGATGGAGTGCTCGAATTGCTTCAACCCCTCCCGCTCGTCCGAAAGCAGCGCAACGCTCAGCGGGCGGATTCGCTCCGGCAGCTTGCCTAAGACTTCCGTCAGGGCGGATTCGCCCTTTGACGTGACCAGCACCCGCTTGCCTTGCGCGAGGTAGTGGCAAATGATGTTGGCGATGGTGTGCGTCTTGCCGGTACCGGGCGGTCCTTGCACTACCGCGCCGTTGCCGTGCTCCAGCTTTTGCACGATGGAGACTTGCTCCTCGTTATACGGCATCGGGAAATAAAGCTCAAAAGCATCCGCAGGGCTCTCACTCGACGACAAGCCCCGGAAGGCTTGCTCCTTCGGAACGCGGATCGCGTCGTCACCGACCTCGACAAAGCTACGGACGACGGCAGGCAGGTCGTCCACGCTTTCAATATTCTTCTTGAGCCGCTTAATGTCTTCTAGGAAGATGCCGGTCGAGCGCTTGCGCGCATACAGGACCCAAGTATTGGTGATCGACAGTTTGTCTGACGGCGTGGGCGGCGTAACATCGTCGATGAGGACTTTATAGGCCCCGGTCTGGTCGAGATGACCGACCGCCGCTTTCAACGCACCCTCGAAGGTCGAAGCTTCAAACGGATTGACCCGATCCGCACCGTTCGCCAAGAAGCTCTTCCAAAAGGCTTCTAGCGGGCGAACGCCGGGCACTTCCATCTCGGTGTAGGTATCCATCTCTAAATGCGGCTCGACATCGCGCGGGCGCACTTCGAGATCGAACGTATCCTCGTTCAATGTGACGTCGCACGATTGTGAAATCAGCGGATGACGCAAGACCGTGCCAAAGCCCTCTTTCTTCCAGGTCGCAAAGCCAATCCCCCAGACCAGCTCCAATGGCGTCTCCGCTCCTTCGGACGCAATCGCCTGTTGCAAGGCGAAGAGCTGGTTATAGCGTTTGATGGCCTCGCGGCGGGGTCGCTCCGCCGCCGCCCAAGGGGTCCACTGATTTTCAACATAACAATCGAACAGTGCTTGGATATCGGGGTGATCTTCCAGCTTGGCGACGCCGCTCTGAGCGGTGCCTTCATAGACCGGGATTTGTGCTTTGATCTCCGGCGTCTTGGCGGGAGGCTTTGGCAGAGTGACCCAAAGGCTTAGGCGCTCATCGAGGGTGGGCGGCAGCACTTCCTGTAGCCGCGGCACCCGCAGCCAAATGTCCTCGCCCGCGCTCTGCAAATTGAATTGCAATTCCGGCAGACCCTTGAGGTCATGCTGATACGCCGCAAAATATTCAGTTGGCACCGTGAAGGCGGGCTTGGTTTTAAGCTTTTCGACGTGTTCGATATAGGTGAGAAGGTCGAGCACGAGAGATGTGGCAGGAAGCATCAGCGCATCCTTCCCATCTGCTTTTGGGGCATCGCGTCCAGCATCGAATTTGCCGATAGATAGCTCAACATGCCCGACCTCTACTTCGTCTTTTTGACCAGTCACTAGCACTGGCAGTGTTCGGTGCTGCAATAGCTGCAATAAAAGCGACCAATCGCCAAAGTGTCAACTTAGCTTCTCTATCTGTCGGGGTCTACCTGAAATCTTACCGTGGAACAGCTCTTTAAACTCCTGAAATCGAACCATACAAGGGAGATGGGCGTGCCCGGCGTTTCTGCCGGTCAGGCTTTACGCGCTGCGCGCCCCGAGCCAATGGTCTCGGCCATTCGGTCACAATCCCTCAGGTAAAGACAGAGCGTGGCCTGCGGTCCCAGCCTGTCAAGGACTGGACGCGGCAGTGCGGCCCTCCGGGTACCTGCGCCGTCACGACGAGGCCATCCGCCGCATCATGGATGCTGTAGAAATGCCGGATCGCATGGCGGAAAACCTGGCGATGTTCATCCGCCAGAACGGTGCCTCTTTGTCAAAGAAGCGCCGCGAGGGCGAGTTCAAACAATTGCGCGATGATGAAGTTACTTGGATTGAACGAATCGTCAATGATGCATTCGAAGGTCTCGAAGAGCCTGCCGCTTCAAAGTCGTCAGAGTGATAGCAGTACAATTGACAGTGCGATACCCCGACGCACTAAGTTAAAAGCGCTTTTAAGCGCCTTTTTATACACAAAAGTAGGTCTACCGATGCTGCTGAAGACTTTTCATATCCGGGATTTTCAATCCACCACCGACTCGAATCCGGTGGCTGTTGGCGACATCACTTGTTTGGTGGGAAAAAATGAGGCCGGGAAGAGCGCTCTCCTCAAAGCCCTGTATCGGCTGAACCCCATCCAAGAAAACGAAGACAAGTTTGATGTCACAGATGACTATCCGCGTTCTCGTGTCACCGAGTATGAGCAACGAATTAAAACAGGCAAGCGCTCGCACGCAATCGTCACGGAAGCAGTGTTCACACTTGAGCCGGAAGAGCTTAAACCGGTCGAAGACCAGTTTGGAAGCGGTGTCCTGCCGGATTCTGCGATCACTTTAAGCCGTGGCTATGAGAACAAAACCACCTTTGCCCTGAAAGTCGATGAGAAGATCGCCGGGCAGAAACTTCTCGCCAAGGCGCACCTGACGGACGCAATCAAACAGGAAGGACTTGTCTGGAGTTCACTGAAGGAACTCTCGGCAGTTTTAGAACAACGTGGTCAAGCACAGCAGGCTGAGTTTAACGCAGCCTGCACGACCGCAAACGCCATAGTTGATCCGGACGAAAAAGCAAAGGCGACTGCATCGGCGCAGGCATTGCAAGAGAGTGCGGCAGCCAAAGCCTTACGTGCGGAGTTGCAAACTATAAATGGAACCAGCCTCCAAAAGCATATTTACGACAAGTTTCTTCACGCTAGCCTGCCGCAGTTCTTATACTTCGACGAGTACTACCAGATGCGTGGGTGTGAAAACATCGAAGCGCTTCAGCAGCGGATTGCAACGAGAACACTCCTGCCTTCCGACCATCCTTTAGTTGGTTTGATCGATCTGGCAGGGCTGAAACTCGAAGAACTTCTGAATCCAAGCCGGACACAGGAGCTTAAAAACAAGTTGCAGGGGGCTGGGAACCATCTCACAAACCAGATATTGAAATACTGGTCCCAAAATCGGCATCTTCGGTTGGCGTTCGATGTCCGGCCAGCACGTCCCGGTGATCCCGAAGGAATGCGCACAGGTACGAACATCTGGGCGGAAGTGGCCGATCAAAAGCATCACGTCAATACGGCATTGGGTACGCGCTCTCGCGGGTTCGTGTGGTTCTTCTCATTTCTGTCCTGGTACTCACACCTCAAAGCAACGATGGGTCGCCGCCTGATTTTCCTCTTGGACGAGCCAGGTCTATCGCTCCATGCGAAGGCGCAAGAGGACTTGCTGCGCTATTTCGAGCAGGAACTGAAGGGAGATCATCAGCTCCTTTATTCGACGCACTCGCCATTTATGGTCGATTCGACGCACTTCGACCGGGTGCGGATCGTTCAAGACAAGAGCATCGACTCCAATGACGTGCTGCCGCCGGAAGAGGAGGGGACAAAGGTTTTCGTCGACGTACTGGAAGCGGGCGCAGACAGTCTTTTCCCCTTACAAGCCGCTCTCGGCTACGAGATTTATCAGGGGCTTTTCATCGGGCCGAATAACGTCGTCGTCGAAGGAGCCTCAGACCTTCTCTATATTCAAGCCCTTTCTGCGATTCTCGCTGACGGCGGTAAAGAGGCATTGAACGACGGCTGGACCATCACGCCGGTCGGCGGAGCCGATAAAGTTCCGACGTTCGTAGCGCTTATTGGCGCGCAGAAGGCTCTCCGCGTGGCGACACTGATTGATATCCAGAAGACGAACGCGCAAATGATCGAGAACCTGTATAAGCGGAAGTTGTTAAGCAAAAACCATGTTCTGACGTTCGCTGATTTCACCGGCAAGTCCGAAGCGGATATAGAGGATATGTTTGAGCCGGATTTCTACTTGGCGCTCGTTAACGAAGAGTACAAGAAGCAGCTTGCGAAACCGATCCAGCTCGCAGACCTCAGCACCCATCATCCGCGCGTTCTGGTCTCAATCGAAGAACACCTTCGAAAGAACCCGTTAACCAGCGGAGCCTTCAGCCACTACCGGCCTGCGCGCTATTTCATGGAGAATTCAGGCAGTCTCTCCAAAAAATTATCGGCGGCGACACTGACGCGATTTGAAGCGGCGTTCAAGGCATTGAATGAACTTTTGAAATAGCTGCCTGCGAAGTGAACAAGCGTGGTTTTATAGCCTTTGAGAAACAGGCTGCAAAAAGTGCTGGAATAACTCGGACAAAAGCCACTGATTTATCTCTGACAGTTACAGGCGATTTTTGGCGGCGCTTCTGATGTGATAATGTATCTTACGGAAAATAGACCCTTCCGTGACGAGCGGCCTTTGACATAAGGTGTCCATAACCCAGGTGTGGGCGTTGTTATCTTCAATCCGACAAACAACCCATCACCGAAACGTTCTTGCTACGACCCTACGAAGCTAAAGAAATGTAATCCATACGGTCGATCCTGCGTGTAGGCAACGTCAGGAACACTAAATCGAGTCGTTGCCTAGCGTGGCAATTTCGCCGACTTTTCTATAATTACCATTCTTTGACTGATTTAGTTATTTGTCAGAATAAACAACCACAAAAAAATACTTATCATTTCATCGCGCACCGAATCAGTAATGCGTTGCGCTCCCCCACGTACATCCTTACTGTCGGAAAAAGTAGGCTCTCAAGCCGACCGGGCACATAAATCATTTTTAACTACTCAACTTCCGCTGCTTTTTAACTACAGAAAGCCCATGTTCAGGATCGCGCTCATCGCTCTTGCTCTCGCTCTGGCCTCTTGTGTTTCGGGCCAGCTACAGCGTGCGAACAATTTCCCTCGACAGCCCGACGCCATCATTTGCACCGTCTCCGGCGCACCGGAGCGCACCATTCAGGTCCCTGCCGGACGAAGCCCCACTGACTTCTGCCCCGAGGCCGACATCACTTTCCGCCTATACCATATGCGCCCCGGCATACCCTTTCATCTCCCCAGTTTTTATGGGGGTGCGCCACCCCTTTTGGTCAAAGACACGGGAGGCACCCATTAAACTCTGCACAGCCACGGCCTTGACCACTGCCATCGTGCTGCTTCTTGTCTTCGGCAGCCCACATGCTTACGCTGCCTGCATGTCCCCAACCGGAAATGCTGGGGACATGCACTACGACAGAAACGTCCGCACACCGGAATACTGCAATGGCACCACATGGAACAGCATGGGGCCGTCGCGTTATGTGCCGAACGGCGTTATTTTCGATTCGTACGAATATCTGGGTCTGACAGGTGCATTGACCGGCGCGGGTCCCAGTTCGCAGGTCGCGGGCAGTTTCTGGTTCCGTGTTCTGGGGCAAACACAGACGACCAAAAAATATATTTTTGCGATCTATAGCGGCACCAATCCGCAGTTTACGATTCTTATAACCACGGCCAATAAACTGGAATTTGTTGGATACAATAACGGCGGTACGAAAGTCCTGGACCAGACCGCGCCCACGGTATTCAACACGGACAATAACTGGCACCATGTCGCATATAGTTTCGATCTGACGAACGCCGCGCGCAAATATGTGTATATCGACGATGTTTCCCAGACATTGTCGGGAGGGACTTTCAGCACCGGCAACACCATCCAGTTCGGGCCGACAACAACGCCGCTGGAATCGTTCGGCGCGCTGCCGACCGGCGCGGTGGCCACGAAATTCGTCGGCTCGCTCGCCGATTTCTGGATGAACACCGGCACGTTTATCGACCTTACCATGCCCGCCACCCTACGTTATTTTATCGACGCGACCCTGAAACCCGTCAATCTCGGCCCCAACGGCAGCCTCGGCCCCACGGGTGCCGCGCCGCTTATTTACATGTCAGGTCCCACGTCAAGCTGGCCGACCAATAACGGCAGCGGTGGCGGCTCATTTACCGCCGCCGGCGGCACCCTGATTCAGACCGACGGCCTGTCGCCGCAGGGGACAGCGGTCATTGTCAATCAGATGCAACAGCTGGGTACGCCGAGCGCCGATTTTCCGCGCGCCCTGGACAATATGGCCGGCAAGGGAATCTATCTTTTCGCCACCACCGACGGGTATTTTCTCGTGATCAATATATCCAACCCGGCCAGCATGTCTGTCGTGGCGGCTATTGCCGATACCGACTACGCCAACGGCGGAAACGATTCCGCCGGGCTCGTCCTCTCGGGAAATTACGTTTTTACCGCGACCTCGGGAAGAATCATCACGACGGATATCAGCAATCCCCTGGCGCCCGTCAAGGCGGCGACGTTTCCCAACGCGCATATTTGTCCCGGAGAATACAGCTGCCTCCTGACTATGCACGGCAATTATATTTATACGTCGGATTACGCCAACCATGTTTTCTCCGTGATCGATGCCACCAACCCGCTGAGCCTGAGCGTCGTCGGAACACTGACCAATGCGAACATCTCTCCTTCCGATCTTGAGGCCGATTCAGGCGGAAATTACGTTTACGCTGAAAATAATAACAGCGATGTCTTTGACATCATCAATGTCTCCACACCGACAGCGCCGGTCCTGACCAAGGCGTTTACCGATGCCAATATTTCAAATCAGGGACCTTACGCTATCGTCCAAAGCCCGTTGAACCCCAATATTATCTATCTTGGCAATGATGGCGGCGGTGGAACGGGGGTCAATGCGAATAAGGTTGAAGTTATCGATGTCACCAACAAGTCGTTGCCTTCGGTGTTGGGTACATTTTATGTTCCTTGGGGCCCGACTATCGCGATGAAGGCCGGCGGTAATCGCCTGTATATGAGCAACTACGCCAACGGCGGGTGGTATGAGCCGGTTTTAAATGTTTACGATACAACTGATCCGGCACATCCGGTATTTCTCGGCACCTCGGATAATTACGCTACCTCCACTTGCGGAAATGATTTTAATCTGGCGGTTGTCAACAATGTGATTTTTGCGGGATCTTCCGACCTATGTTCTTTCAGCCTGATCGAAGGCGGCAGTTGCACCGGCCCGACCGGCAAGGAAGGCGACGTCCAGTACAACAATACCAGCCACAGTATTCAATATTGCGACGGCTCCAGCTGGATCGGACTGGGCCCGACGCTGCTTTCGACCGGCTCGGGCTGCACCGGCCCGACCGGCGCGGAAGGAATTCTCATTTATAACAGCGACAGCAACAAAATGCAGTACTGCAACGGCACCAACTGGATACAAGCGGGGGAATGAGAAACTGGCATGATCTAGCCAGAATCGCACATGATCGCTTCCCGCGAAGCGATCTCATCATCGGTCAGCTTTGCGAACTGGTGCCCGCGCGCTTTGGGCGTGTCCCCGGTGCGGCAAGGACCGGGGCCGGAATCTACGCGCTTTCGCGCCCCGAGTCTGTCGTCTCGGCCAGCCGGTCACGATCCCTCACGCGAAGACCAGGCGGGGCCTGTGGCCCCAGCCCGTCAAGGACTGGACGCAGCAGCGCGGTCTTCCGGGTATCCCCAACCTTCCTCTCAGCGCTCGTGCAGGCCGGGTGAACCCCCTCCCATCAGCCCGGACCTTGACGGACTTTCCCCACTCATCGGCGTGTGCCTAGCAGGGTTTCATACGCAACCCCTGAAACAAAAGGACAGCACGATGACGAACAGCCAGAACCAGACGACCGGATCAGTAATGCATGGGGACTGCATTGAACTGATGAAGCGACTGCCGACCGGAGGGATTGATTTCATATTGACCGACCCGCCGTACATTACCCGCTATCAGGACCGGAGCGGGCGCACGGTTGCCAATGACGATAATTCCACATGGCTGCAACCGGCCTTTGCCGAGATGTACCGCGTACTAAAGGACGACTCATTCTGCGTCAGTTTTTACGGATGGAGCAAGGCGGATTTGTTCATCGAGGCTTGGCGAAACGCTGGCTTTCGCATCGTCGGACACATCGTTTTTCGCAAGCGGTACGCATCCGCGACGCGCTTTCTGGAATACAGGCACGAGCAGGCTTACTTACTGGCGAAAGGCAATCCGTCAGCGCCCGAGCGCGCACCGCCGGATGTCATCGACTGGACCTATACCGGCAATCGTTTCCACCCAACACAGAAGCCCGTCGGCATTTTGAAGCCGTTGATAGAGGCTTTCAGCAGGCCCGGTGACGTGGTGCTCGACCCCTTCTGCGGTGCCGGCTCGACGTTGATTGCCGCTGGCGAAACAGGCCGCAATGGGCTGGGCTTCGAGATGGACGGCCTTCACGCTCGGACCGCGCAAAAACGGCTGATGCAAGCCTTTGAGACAGAGAGAGCGGCGTGATCGACTGACAAGGCGAAGCCGTCATGCGTGACGGCGAGCCGGTCTGACTGCATATCTCCTCTTTGCACAATCACTCGGCCACCGCGCCGGTGCAGGAGCTGCGCCCTGCGGCTCGGCGCTCAGAACTCGGCTTCGCCGCCCTTCGGGTTTTGGCCTCCTCCCCCCTCGCGGGCTCCGGGTCCCGTCTCCAAAAACTTCTTCGCTTGGCAACGCGGGCTGTCGCCCACGACTTGGGAGCAGCGCACCTTTGCGCCCCTTCGGGTTGTGTGTCCCGAGTGACCGGGCAAAAGGAGAAAGACCATGCAAAAACCTGCGACCATCACATTCTTCGCCACCGTCAGCAACCCCGCCGCCAGCCGCACATCCAAAAACGGCCGCCCC
>Ga0207933_1001138_pt1 | contig 21581 bp, 16 predicted proteins | sample NGESurdeep092012_4_FD_184488 | JGI IMG/M metagenome (GOLD analysis project Ga0207933, IMG submission 184488) | Arctic peat soil microbial communities from Barrow, Alaska - NGEE Surface sample F53-3 deep-092012 (SPAdes) | ecosystem: Environmental > Terrestrial > Soil > Wetlands > Peat ...
CAGAGCGGACGGCTTGAATGGTCCGTATGTGATGGGTTATTACACGCGCGCTGACATTCCCTTCCAGTTCGCACTGGCCGAAGCCTTCACCCTCTGCGACGCCTATCACTGCCCGGTCTGGGACCCACGGGAGTCAACAGATTGTATTGGATGACCGGCACGATGAATCCTGGGGGCCTAAATTGTATCTATCCGTGAGAGCTGATATGCGCTGGAATGGCCATCTTCTTGTTCCACTCCTGAGACCAACCGTCAGCCGTGTATAAAGCAGTTTGCAACTCAGGTCCAACAACTCGAATCACAACGAAGCCTTTTGGCTTACTTACGGCCTGGGTCTCTTTTGGATCGCGATCCTTCTGGGGTGATGGTGCCATTATGACGTCATAACCTTCCCACTGATACCTAGCATATTCGTGCTCGTGTCCATGAAGGATGAGAACGACATTATAGGGAGCAATCGCATTTTTCAGGTTAGTCAGATCCTCAGGGAGCCACCATTTCTCTAATCCCCATCCTCTCAAACCATAATGCCACATAAGAATTACCGGTCGCCCCGAATCACCTACTTGTTCCTTCAGGTCTCGTGCAAGGAAAGGCAGAGCGTTCTGCGGGTCATTCCATGGTGCCGAGTGCCCATAAACCTCGCGCGGAACCGTGCCTGGAAAGACATTCAGACAGACATAATGAATGGCGCCCCAATCCCATGAATAGTGATATCCCTTTTCATCATAGTTAAATTGTCCTCGTCTGCGACGATCCCGCGCCATCACCTCTTTCTGCACGACAGACATCTGTCCATCTTTGTTCTTGCCATCGAAATCGTGGTTGCCGGCGCATTCGATAACCGGGTACTTGAATTTGGCATGATGGCCATTTACATCAAAAAAGCGTTTATAAACAGCCCAATTCTCGGGCTCATGCACATTGTCCTGGAGGTCACCTAGAATTAGGAGTGCTTTCGGCCTCCCTACCGTACCACCGGCTGGAAAAGCCTGCCCCGGTAGGTCATTCATCCAGTCAATCGCCTGCTCGGTTCCTGCCGTACCCCATTTCGCCAAGCCGATCTGCGAATCCCCAATCACGAAAAACGTATAGGAACCAAGGCCATTCCCGCCCAGTCCCGCTTTGGCAAACATCTCCATCGCAGAAAGCGGAAAAACCATTCCTACGGCAGCAGCACTTGCTGTTTTCAAGAGGTTGCGTCGTGTTATGCGAATCGTTGAACCGCCGGATTGTGATTCGTCACGCTCATCCATTAGGTTTCCTCCTTTACCACTACTTTCATTTAGGGACCGATAACCCGGTCGTGTAACAGCCCAGCTTTATTTGAGTGCAACGAGATCAGAAGTACAATGCGCGAGCGACGGCCAGAACGAATACTTTCCGCGGAATTGACCTTCCTCTCATTTGAGACTAATCAGGCCGTCCAGTCGACTTCTCGCCCGGTTGGATTGCGGAGATAACCACAGCTCGAAACATCCAATCTGTTGCTAAACGACCTTACTTGTCTCCGGGTCCGGCGATGTGCAAGCGAATGTACGCTAAAACGCAACGTTCAAACGCAATTCGATTTGGCGAGATGTATTGGACACGCTCGATTCGCCAAAGCCTGTGCTTAGAAGCGACGCATTTGGACTGCCCCAAACCGGGTGGTTGAACACGTTTAGAAACTCGCCTTGAAGCTTCATATTAATCTCGTTCCGTACGAAGAATGCCTTCGTCAGGGAAAGATCTTGGTAAAACTGCCTCGGACCGTGCAGCCAAGGGGCGGTGACTATGGTACCCGCGGTTGCATTTGGAGTCAGGTATGTCGGGTTAGCTGTTCCGTCCGAGCCGATGAACTTTGAATTGATCCCGTATGCATAGGTCTTCCCGCGCATCTCAGACACACCCACCGCGCTCTGTAGCTGCGCCCTCGAAACGCCGGACAGAATGACACCACCATCGGCGGTATCATTATATGTTTCGTTGCCCCCGTAGAGTTGAAACGGAGCACCGGACTCGTAGGTCACAATCGTCCCCACTACCCAGTCACCGATTAATTTGGGTGCCAAGCCGCGGCCGTTGAGCCGGGACTGCCCATGCCCAAAGGGCAACGCGTAAGTGCCGTAGGCGTGGAGGACGTTCGGCAAATTGAACATTGTTGGTGCATAGCCGAGGCGGAGATTGCGCATTGTCACCATATTTAGGCCTCCAACGTACGCCGTCCCGGTATCGAGACCGAGGGAGTGGCTCCAAGTATAGTTTGCATCGAATTCCATTCCGCGCCATTCCTTTTGGCGGAAATCCACTTGTAAGCCGTTGTAGTTCGAATAGCCGGCGTCGGTCATATACGAGGACGAGTACCCATAGTAGTGGCCGGCGGCGTATGGATTCGCTTGAAAAAAGTTGACCGGATATGCACCCGCGACGCCCGTGCCCACATAAGGCGCGCAAGGAGAGAAAGCCGCACTGCCCACGAGGGGGCATAGATAATTCGGCGTATAGGCGAGCGTAGTAGCAAATGCGCCAGCTGCACCGGTCTCCAAGTCGTCCAAAAAACCTCCATTGGTGGGACTCACGTGCGCCGCGGTCATGATCGGAAGCGCGTGTTGACCGGCATAGCCATTGTTAGCGAACGAATTGGCGATACCGTTAGCCGCGTTTATGGTCATATTTGCTTGTGCGGCCTGAAATTCTTTCAAGAATCCATTCTCGAAGATATTTACTTCGTTCGGATTCACCTGGACCCACTCGTGCAAGCTGCGGTTCCCAATGTAGCGAACTTCGATCACGTCATTCGAACCGAGGGCACGCTGTATGCCGAAATTCCATGACTCCACGTATGGCTGAATGGCCGAAGGGTCCAGCCCGCCCACCCCCTTGGCGCCGACAAAAGTCAGCTCCGCCTCCGGAAGTGTGGCTTGGAAGGTGGCGGGGGATAGCCGAAGAGGCGGCAACGAATCACCGAGGACAAGGCTACCAGGGCTAAAGGTGCCCGGGGCCCCACCCGTTGCGGCGGTCAACGTGGCAGTCGAGGTGATGTTGGCGGCGAAGTCACCCGCTGCATCCCAGAAGAATTGTGCTGGTACGGTATAAGACCGCAACGAATATCCACCCCGTAATGCGGTGCTCCGGCCACCAAACAGTTTTCCCAATATGCCTTCTTGGACATTGGGGTTCCACACGAAGCCAAACGCCGGCTGCGGTTGCAACTTCCAGCCTGGAAACTTGTTTTCGGCCGTCATCACCGGGTTCGCAATTCCGTTGAGCACGCCCGGTTTGAATATGTCACCAGGTGCCGTGGGCCCGTAGACGTTCGCGAGCGTAGCACTTGTGTATTGGCCCGTGAGATCATGGTCCTCGCCCGTAAAGTCCCAGCGCATACCGTAGTTCAGCGTGAGACTCGGCTTAATGCGATAGGAGTCCTGGAAGAAGAGTCCCGCAGCTTGTTGACGTTCATCCAAATGAGACGTCCCTATCTCGCCTTGCGTGAAATACTGTTTCGTAGCCGGGTTGAACTGAGACGTGTAGCCAGCCGAAGAGATTCGACCCACCAGAAGTGCGTAGAGCGATTCTGCGTCGCCTAGCCCTTTGGCGGGTTGTCCGGCGAAGTAGGACGAATTGGCAAAGATGCTCGATGCAGGGTCCAGCTTGTTGAGCGCTAGAGAGATGCTTGGCTGATCGCTTGGGGAGCCCCAATTGTGATCCTGCTCGCGCCACCAGTCCATCCCAAATTGCAACAGATGCGCTCTCTTTTGCCAACTCACCGTATCGGCCGCATCCAACACTGAGCGAAGTGTACTGGCGGGCGCCGGGTAGGTCGTGTCTGGGGAGTAGCCGAGTCCCCAACTGATTGCTTCTTGCGTCCGATATAGCGGAGCGGCACCCTCCGTGTTGAAAGCGGCGGTGTACAAATAGCCAGCGCGGAACTCATTGGTCATCATCGAAGTGGGAATCCAAGTAAGGCCGAGACCCGTCGTGTAGTCAGTGTTCTTGGTCGAAGCGGAGAGATCCGAAAAGGCAGGTCCCGGAAAAGGGGGAGCCGTAGTTCCGGTGTGAGATAACTTCGTCTCAAGAAAGTTAAAATCCAACATCAGTTTGGGAGAAATGTTATAGTCCAAGCGAATCGAAGGATAGTAGTACGTCTGTGGCGAGGGGTTCGACCATGATACCTGGTCTACGTTGGGGTCACTCGTAGGCGTTACAGCTCCGTATTGCGTTACCCCAGCGACCGATTGCAACATGGTCGCACTCGTGTCGTTGATAGTAGAGGGCAGTCCGTTTGGCGCGGCAATCTGTGTCAGCACGTTGACAGTGTTCACATGGCCGCGGGTATCGGTGTAAGTCACGTTGCCCGCTTGTGCGGCCGGAGTAAGAATTTTCCGCGATACAGTGCTACCACCGGGCTGAATCGAAGCCGCGAAACTGCCAAAGAAGAACAGTTTGTCGTGAATGATTGGGCCGCCAAACGTGCCACCAAAGTCGTTCAAGATCAAATGATTGCGCTTCAGTTTCGCGGCGTTATTGAACCATGTGTTGGCATTGAGTGCTGAATTTCGAAAATCCTCATACATCGATCCGTGGAAAGCGTTGCCGCCTCTCTTACTGACGAAACTGATCACCATATCTGCCTGGCCATTGCCCTGGGCCAAGTCCAACTGGTCTGTCTGCACGGTCATTTCTTGTATAGCTTCAAGCCGCGGCGAAACCGCCGGTTCGCTATTGCCGCTGTACTTATTGCGGCTGGTATTGCTGATGGCTCCGTTAATCGTATTGCTCTGCGCGGCCGTTGGCAGTCCGTTCCATGTGCCCGTGTATCCTGGCACCACGTCTGCGAGCTGGGTCACATCCCTGCCCGCTAGCGGCAGATTATTCACCTGTGTAAGATCAATTGTTGTGCCGATGGCATTCGAGGTTGTGGTAAGGAGGGGGACCGCACTTTCACTCACATGTACCTCTGTGTTCACCGCACCAATCGCAAGAGAGGCACGCAAGTCAGTGGTCTGCTCCGCATGCACCACGACCATGGAAAAGACCTGTTTCTCGAATCCGGTCTTGGTCACTGTGAGCGTGTAGGTGCCCGGTGGCAGACCGACGAACGTCGCGCGCCCCGCAGCTTGTGTGTCGATAGTGCGCACGCTGTTCGTCGCCTGGTTTACCAGTGATAACTGCGCGCCTCTGATCACCGCATCGCTCAAGTCCTGAACGGTGACGGTCAGGGTCCCTTGCGCACCCAGCTGACCACGTGCCGGCGGGATACACCACAAGGCACAGAACACCAGAGCAAGGATTCCGCGCACAGAAAAAATCTTGACAGCCGACACAAAGAAGTCGGCAACGCGACGTGTAATCACAGTACTTTCCTCCGAATTAGAGAATATCGGGCGCGCATGCGGCCCTCGTCCACGTGGATTTCTCAAACGTTTGGCGAGCGGAACATTGGTCCACCCAATCAATTGACGACTTATAACATCCAGTTTATTTTCATGTCAAGTTATTTCCTTGTAACGAAGAATCACCCTGTATTTGTTGATCTAAGATTCCGTTGTCAACATATATCCACCATGCCGAAAACGGGCAATACAGCAATCTGATTGGGCCAGCCATTAGATGACCGGGGGGATGATTGGACCTGATCCGGCGGCAAGGGGGGATAGTTCTCCATATCCAGCCGCGCGGCCGCCTGCGTTCGATGCGGTACAGCAGCAGATGGCGGACGGCATCGAAGCAACTACGCCTGCCGAGGTGACGTAGACAATCGCTCCCTGGTGCGACACATGTTTTTCAAAGACCGCTGTCGGCACACCATTGAGATTCGGAAGAATCGCTACTAATTGCCATTCTTCCACCATCGCTTCGAGGGCCACGGCGCCATGGCCCTGAACCTCAACCCCCCTCGGTCGGCAAATCCAGTGATATGAGACGCCCGCGCGAACTGCTCCTCTTCACCCGGCAGCAGCAGGCTGTACTCTTTCGCGACCCGGCCCCGGTTGATAGCCTGGACCCTGTTCGGAGCCGATACCTCCGGCCATGTACTGGAATAATTGGTTCCAGTACGTGGGCCGTAGGCAGCGCCACCAACCCTTGCAGAAAAGCCTGCTTCATCCGATAGACTCCTTCCGGTTAGCCGTGGACACATCCGAGCTATATCCCCCTCGTGTCAGAGCTCGACATTCAGCCTAAGCTAGTGGAGCGAAGCCGCTTTCGCCTCGGTTTCCGAGCGATGCCCCGTGCGCTCTGCGACTAGCCCGCGGACACTGGGGCGGCGACCTGATGAGCGGCAACGGCAACCGCTCCCCGCACGGGCAGGCTGGTTGGCTTCACGACGCTTTTCGGGGCGCTGGGCGGCTCGCCGATGCTAGGAAAGCCACCGTCGCGGGCGCGCTCGCGATCATCCCGAACCGCGTAGACGGCGGATTTCCTCAAGAAAACAGCCGCCTCGCACTGCGCCAGAAACGCAGCGAAAATTGTAGAATTGACTAAGCCCAGTGGACGTTATTCATCGATTTCCTCTCTGACTGACGTCTCCCAGGCGATAGGCTCGGCAGGCCGTTCCGCAGCAAATTTCTTCCTGCTCATCCTGCGATAGCTCTTTGATGAATGATTGAAAACAGTCCACCCACTCGCTGTAGCTGCTCGCCAACGTCAGCACTGGCCAGTCAGAGCCGAACATGATGCGCTTAGGTCCGAAGGCAGAAAGCACGGTGTCGAAGTAAGGTCTCAGTTGCTCTGAGGTCCAGTGACTCCAGTCCGCCTCCGTCGCCATTCCTGAGACTTTGCAATACACGTTTTCTCGCTTCGCCAACTCGGTGACTTTCTCCCCCCACTGCCACAGCGCACCCGCTTTGATCATTGGCTTTGCCATGTGGTCAACCACAAAAATTTGTCTGGGATGTCGGTCTACAAATTCGATCGACTGAGAGAGGTGACGCTCGAAAATCAGGATGTCGTATGCCAGGTTGACATCCGCGAGAAGGCTAACGCCATGACTGAAGTCGTCACGCAGCATGTAGAAGTCGTCAGGCTCGTCATGTAGCACATGTCGGACCGCTTTGAGTTTGGTATTGCGAACGAACCGATCGAGATTGTGCGCTACATTCGGGTCGGCAAGCGGAACCCAGCCAACAACACCAAGGAGGAACGGGTGACATGCGGCAAGCTCTAGCAGCCATTCGGTTTCGTGCATTGTTTGACGGGCCTGTACTGCAACAGTACCTTCCACGCCAGACATCCTCATCACCTCCTCAAGATCCGGAATGAGGAAGTCACGCTGGAGCGATGTCATGGCCTCGCTCATCCACAAGTAGTCGCCATCGTTGTATCGCCAGAGGTGATGGTGCGCATCGATCAGCAAGCTAGTAGTTCCATTCCTTGTTTAGCATCGGCCCGATAATTTGGCGGACTTCCTTAACTAAGTCCATATCGCAAGGTTGTTCATGGTCCGTCACGTTCCGACTCACGGTCTCCGGATTTGCCGTGCTGAACATTGTCGTTGGAATCTCAGGATTTTGGCTTGAGAACTGAAGTGCAAGCCGGCTGATAGCAGTTCCCCTGGATCGACAGAATTCGGCGGCTTTGTGGAAGACACCACGAGCTTCGGAACTCGCGGGATGCCAGGCAGCTGGACCTCTATCCGTTAGAAGACCGGACGCGAAAGGAGAACCGTTGATGATACCGATCCCTTTCTCTTGCGCGATGGGTAGCAAATCTAAAAGTTGCATGTCGTTTAAGCAATAGTGGTTGTGTACAAGCGCCGCATCGATGTCGAGGGTTGAAAAGATTCTCCTCCACAAGTCCATCGGATAAATCCCGAAACTAACGTTGCCGATTCGGCCTTCCCGCTTCAATTCTTGAACCGATTCGTAAGCCTCGCTCAGCGCCCATCCAGTGTGGATGCGATTTTGATATTCAATGTCATGAATATGAATAATATCGAAATAGTCCGTGCCCAGCCGCGCGGCGCTCTCGTCTAGAGAAGCGCGGATGCGGGTCCGGGAATAGTCCAGCGTGTCCTCACCGTATCCGTCGGGCTTAGTGTATTTCCCCACTTTGGTCGAAAGGAAGTATCGGTTGCGCGGAATACCCCGCAAGGCCTTTCCCAGAACCATTTCGGACAGAGTCCCGCCGTAGGCGGGTGCCACATCGAAGTAGTTGATTCCGAGGTCCAGCGCGGCATGGACGGCGGCGATCGCTTCCGATTCGTCAACGGAATGGAAGACACCTCCAAGTGAGGAGGCGCCGAAACTGAGCCTTGAAATTTTGAGTCCTGTCCTGCCAAGCATGTTGTATTGCATGTAGTGAAACTCCGCCTTTTGAAGAGATCAGGCACTCTTCGAATTTGTGTCCGGCGCGCGGCTTTACATGAATGATTCGGAGCCAACTCCCGATTTTTCTCCTACCGTCTCTTCGTTAAGCTCCATTCATCGAGCGCCAGGGGCTAGCAACATGATGACACCAATAAAAACTTACAACCCGGAGCAAAGCGCGCGGTGCGCTCGTGCTGGCGTTCCGCTCCCGCGTGAGGAATCCATTCCCGCGTCATAAAATCCGAAGATCTTCGCTACAAGAAGATCTTCGCTACAACAAGAGAAGCTGCTATGTTTCCCATTAAAATGGTCCAGCCATGAATCCAAGGCAAATTCTAAGACGGTTCTCCTCGAGCGTCAAGGGGTTTTCAAAAGGGGTTCCGAAGATCGAGCTACGAAAATCGGCTCGGGTACCTCTGTCCAGAATCAACGTCAGGGGATGTACGCAAGGGCTAATTTCAGGAGATTCGATTTAGTTTCTTGACTTTGGTATTGCCGTTTAAAATCAGCGCGCGCGTGTCGACAATATGTTCCCGCATCGTGCGCCTGGCTTCAACCGAATTTCTCTCGCGAACTGCCTCGTATATTTTTCGATGAAACAGCAGGGGACGCTCTAGAGGAACGCGTTCTGCGAGATGGCCCATGCTCATCAAGAGCGTTCGGTGGATGCTTTGAAACAGAAGATAGCAGATGCGATTACCACTGGCTCGAAAGATCGCTTCGTGGAAAGCCAGATCCGCCTCCAGGCGCTCGCGGTTTGTCTTGCACCGCTCCATGACCAACACGGTGTTTCGTAGTGCGGATATGTCTTCCGCGGTTGCTCTTTCAGCAGCGCGTGCAGCCAGCTCAGGTTCCATTATCAATCGAGTTTCGAGCAACTCATGGTGGGATAGATCATCGAGCAGTATCAGAAAATCGATCGGCTCGTGCAGAATCGTCTCAGCAGTTGAGCTCAGATAAGTTCCATCCCCTACGCGCTGCGAGAGAACCCCCATAATCTCGAGCACTTTCAACGCCTGCCGCACTGATGCTCGATTGACTCCAAAGGACTTAGCCAATTCACGTTCGGGAGGCAGTTTGGAGCCGGGCGAAATAACCCCGGAAACGATCATGATCTTGATTTCACTAATGAGCCGAGCTGTGATTCGAGTATCCGGCTGCTCTTGTTTTGCGGGGGTTGCACGGGGCATTGGTCTCCCTCTTCCGGCCATAGAAGACTTCGCCTAATCTTACAGTAGCACCTGGAAAATGGAACAAAGGACGGCTGGTTCAAGGGCCAAGTGCAACAAGTCTCTTGGGAGTTAGTTTCCCATTACGACTAGATATCGGCATTTAGACGCAAAGGACCCCTCTCTGAACATGGCAGTCGAGTTTGCCTTGATGGGCGGAAGCACACTGCGAGCAGCACCGCAACGCGGGCGCAGTCGTGAGGTACCTCTTCGACCCCCCAAATCGCAGGTGCCGCACAAGGTCCAAGTCCGTACCCGCTCTGGAAGATGGTGTTCCAGCACCTGCGGCACGGCTTGAGTCCGCAACCGATCGCTACCAAACTGGACCCTATGGAGTCTTCGGGTCAGCTCTCCTACGACAGCCATTCACACGGCGCTCTATACGATGAGCCTGGCTCGCGGAGCGAGAGACGCTGCAGCTGCTGCGCCGCGGACACAAGGGGGCACCGACTGAGCCCACCACAGCCGCAGCCAGGCCATCCTGGTACGGTGTTGATTGATGTGGAGCCCGAGGAGGGGCCGGCCTGGTTTGGTTGGACACACACAGGCGCCCTACCTCGCGACGGCCTTCGCCATCATCCTCAACTCCGTCGGCAGCCAGCTCCGCCGCTCCATGACCTACGACGAAGGCGCCGAGTGGGCCCACCGTAAGACCCTTTCAGAGCAGATTGGCGTCTACTTCGCTCATCCGCACAGCCTTTAGGAGCGCAGTAGACCCCAAACAGAAACGGCCTGCTTCGTGGTAACTTGCCAAAACCGCCGGCCTCAATGTCTTAAGCCAGCAGCAAATCGGGCACTTCGCATGGATGGTCAATACCAGACCACGCAAAACCTTCGCTCCGAAAACCCCGCAGAACTCTTCCCTCCGAGGTCCCTTCGACCTGGAACATTGGAACGTGGAAGACGATCTTGCACTTCGGCCTTGAATCGACCGTCGATTTACGAGACGCCAATAGCATTCCTAACAAATGTGAAAGGCAGCAGACACAGTCGTTGTCCTAGCCTCGTTCATTAGTTCTACGACAATGAAGCAGAGTGTCTCGCATACCCGAGTACCTCTAGAAAAAGTCCCAATCGGTTGACGAACAGAGCTTTACGCTCTATACTCGGGTTTTTTGATAGGCTGGACCAATCGACGACGGCGGCAAGAGAGAGAGAGCGTGAAAAACAACATGAGGCGGATTGTGCTGGAGGCACCTGGCAAGTTGGTAGAGCGAGAAGGGCCAAGGCCAGTTATCTCCACGGGCTGCGCAGTGGTGCGCATGGAAAGGGTGGGTGTCTGCGGAAGCGACTTTCACGCTTTTGCTGGGAGCCATCCAATCTACTCTTATCCACGTGTGCTCGGCCATGAGCTTTCCGGTGTCATCGTCGAATGTCCGCCGAACTTTAAGGGCCTTCAACCCGGAGATCGCTGTGCGATCGAACCATATAACATATGCGGGACGTGCCGTGCCTGTCTTAAGGGCAGGTACAACTGCTGCGAAAGCATACAGCTCTTTGGGGTTCACATAGATGGTGGGCTTCAGGAATATCTCGTAGTGCCGCTCGCATTACTGCACAAGTCCGAAAGTCTTTCTCTGGATCAGCTCGCGCTGGTGGAAACGCTTGGGATCGGCGCTCATGCAGTCAATCGCAGCAAGCTCGAACCCGGAGCGTACGCGCTCGTGATTGGCGCTGGGCCCGTTGGAATAGCTGTCGCACTGTTTGCCAGAGTCACTGGCGCTAACGTACACATCGTTGAGAAAATTCCAGAGCGCCGACACGTTGTCGAACGGATGGGATACAGCGCCACCCAAGCTGCGGAAGAGCGCCAGGCAGACGTGGTTTTTGATGCGACCGGCAGCGCAGGAGCGATGGCAAAGAGTATCAGTTTAGTTGCGCCAGCAGGTGTCCTTGTCTACGTTGGTCTCACTAAAGATCCTGTGTGCATTGACGATTCAGAATTTCATCGGAAAGAAATAACGTTGATGGCCAGCCGTAACAGCTTCGGCAGTTTCCCACGCATCATTCGACTGATCGAGGAAGGAAACATCGATGTGGCCCATTGGGTGACGGATCGTGTGCCATTCTCAGAGGTTGTGTCGCAATTTCCCTCGCTGCGAACGCGACCGCAACTCGTGAAAGCTATCATTGAAGTAAGTCATGGCGACTAGGAACAGCAAGGGCAGACATATATCCATCATTCTAGGAACTCCACCTCCGTTGTTGCCAGACCCCGAGCGTCGGATTGCTTCATGAAACGATGGCTCGCAATTTCCGATAGCTGTGTTGAAGTGCAACCATACCAATCTCTTCATTAGCGTTCACGAACTATTTCACCAGCAGGTAATTGCGGATTCCGGCAGGCCGACGCGCTCGCGAGGAGTCGTTGCACGACCTGGGCCGCTACGGCGAACGCAATCCTGATGCTATTTAGCAAGTTTTTCTAGTCGATCTCGCTCCGGTTTTCCTTCTCATGTGCATCACTCGTCCCATTCTTCTGCGGCTTGCTCCTACCTTGCTGTATTGCTTCGGCTACGGACCGGCCATGGAATTACCAGCTGCCAGTATCACAATCGCGGCGACCAGAACCGAGAGGCCCGCGTAGAGAGTTTTTCGGGCGCGTTGAGGCGCGCTCGCCCACTCGCCCGTCATAAAGCCGAAAATATTGGCAACGAGGAGGGTGAAGGCCATATAAACGGCCCATCCGACGGTGGTCCCAAGGCGGCCAAGATAATAAGCACCCATTCCATATGGAATCGTCGCTACGAACCAGATCACGCCCATCAGTACACCCATCAGCCAGTCATGTTTAGCATGGGGGCCGACATTCTTCCGCCAGGTTCCCCGCCTTAGCTGCAATCCTCCAAACCAGACCAAAAGGGCAGCCGTAGCTCCCCAGAAGACCGGCATCCAGCTGGCGAGCGTCGCAAAAACGGGTTTCGCACCAAGCTTCAGAGCTTCGTCGCCGATCCGGCTGGTGAATGCAAATCCCAGGTTTGCGCAGGAACTCAGCACGCCGGATACCACACAAACCACCAAGGCCGGGCCATATCTGCGCTGCTCTCCCGACGATTGTGCCTCCCGCTCTCGCAGCGCACCGGCAATGCCACATATAGCAACCCCAACCACGCAACCGGCGATCCCGGCTAGAATTACGCCGCCTCCCGAAGTCATCAGGTCGGCACGCGACATGACTATAAGCGGCAAAATCGAGCCAAGAGCTGTGTTGATGCCCATGATGATGCCGAAGCCCACCGACATGCCGGCCAAAGTAACACCATACCCAAATAGAATCGAACCGCAACCCCAACCGAACCCATAGGCTGCTCCTGCCCAAACTGTGCCTGCGCTTGCTGCACGCACCGCGTCCGTCCAGTGAGGTAGAACAAACGCGGCCATGGCCAAGGGCAGGGCGAGCATCATAACGAGCGTGCAGGGAATATAAATGTTCTCCAGTTCAAAAGTGCGGCGCTTCTTAAGTGGAACCGCCAGCCCTCCGCCGGCAATTGCGGCGATTACGACCAATGCGAATCCTAGAACGGGCGAATGCATGCGAATACACCTTTTCCTAGTCTCTACGGCCGACTGCGTCGCCCTTTCGATCTGCAGAAGCGAAGATCGCAGTATTGGTCCAGCCATACTGACGTCACGCTGATTCTAAGAATACTTCTTGTCCGCCGTCAAGCTTCTTTCAGGCATCCTGCAAGAAGCCAGTCCAAGCACTACTTCGGCGCAGGTTCGATACGTATTAGCATCCGGTCTTGTATCGAACGGAAGGAACAGGATCCGCGGGTATCGCTCGAGGCACAAACGGCGACATGTGAATCCAACCCGTTACTGAGCGCGGTGATCTTTGCCAGGCCACTCGAGTTTTTGACAACAAGAGAAAAGGATTTTCGGCACGATTGTTGCAGTGGGCGCGGGTCCGCGGCTCTTACCCAGCTATAACGCGATCAAACCTCAGACGGAAAGATATTGGCGGCTATATACTCAAGTTCCATTTTAGAGGACCTTGCCCTGTCGTTTCCTGAACACCGTCAGATAATTGATGCTCTCGCTGAAGGAGATGGCAACGCTACGGAACGGTCGCAGCAAATCGATTGGCGGTGGCGCGTCCGGGTCGCGATCCAGCCAGCGTGCCCAATCGCGCTGGGCAAGGATGACGGGCATCCGCGTATGGATCGGAGCCATTATTTCGTTGGCCTCAATCGTGATGATGGCGAAGCTCTGGAGCCATGTGTCAGGTGTATGGAGCGATTCGCCAGCCGGCTTAGGCTCTTTCCACGTGTCCCAGAGACCCGCAAAGGTCATCAGCTCACGACCTCTGAGAGAGATTGCATAGGGCTGTTTCTTCAGCTTCTTGGAGTCGTTTAGCGCCTTCCACTCGTAGAAGCCATCAACGGGAACGATGCAACGCCGGGTCTTGAACGGGCCGCGCCATGTTGCGGCAGTCGTAATGCCTTCCGCGCGCGCCTTGAAGGTTGAAAAGCCTTTGAAATCTGCGAGGCTCTTAGCGAAGAACGGAACAAGTCCCCATCGCGCGAGCACCATCTCGCGTTCGTGGGTGTCGCGTTCCTGGCGCACGATGGGTTGAAAGGTCGTCGGAGCGACGTTGTAATTCGGCGCATACGGTTCAGCGAAGACGTTCTTGACGCGCATCCGCTCGGCAATTTCTTGCTTCTGACGTCTAGAGTAATAGCGCCCGCACATGCTCACAAGTGTATCGGGCAGCGTAGATCACCTTCGAGCATTCTTTACGGCGTGACCGCGAAGATACGCGGCCTCATGCGCCAGTGTGAGCCGCTGTGGAGGATAGCAGCCGCGCTCCTTCATCATCCGCAGCTCGTAGCCAGTCCAAGGCCGGCCCTGCCCTCTTACAATGAGTTGGTGGCGTTCCCGGCTAGTGAGATGGAGGGTTGCCCCGCCGATGCCCCATCGTCCAAGGTTCCGGTGATGCTCCGCCAAGTCGTCTGACGTAGCGTGACCCCAGAACCTATGCGTGCGCGCTGGGGTTGGAGAGCTCCACTGCGCCGATTGCGGTATCCCGTGGTCAGACAAACGATGCGCGTGTGGCGGTGGAAAACGGAAATACACAGGACTCATCGTTCATGACCTGCGTCGCAGCGCGGCCCGCGAACTCCGAAAGGCTGGGGTCCACGAGAACGTCATCATGGCCATCGGTGGCTGGAAGACGCGGTCAATGTTCGACCGTTACGCCATCGTTAACAACAACGACACGCGACAGGCTATGGAAGCTCTGGCTGTTGCCAGAAATCAGATAAGCCCCCCATTCAGCCCCCGCGACCAGAATGCCGACATTTTGCCTGATGTGCAGGAAGGTCAACCAATTCAATGAGACCAACGCAACTAAACGGATTAGCTTGGTGCCCGGAGGGGGACTTGAACCCCCACGTCGCTTTCGCAACTGCGGATTTTAAGTCCGCTGTGTCTGCCGATTCCACCATCCGGGCGCGCCGCCAAAAAGGCTCTGCGCTTCATCCTATCCCACGCGCCCGCGCCCCCATGGAACCGCGCCCCCTGCCGCTTCGTATCCTCTTTCAGCTTCGCAAGCCCAGGTCCCCTCATGCCCTTCCGCGAGATCCTCAGACAAACGCTGGCCGCCCTCTGGGACTCGAAGCTGCGCAGCTTCCTCACCATGTTCGGCATTCTCTGGGGCATCACGTCGGTCATCTTGCTCGTCGGTCTCGGCATCGGCTTCAGCATCCAGCAGCGCAACCAACTCAAGAGCATCGGCACCGACATCGCGATCTGCTTCGCCGGCAAAACCGCCATGCCCTTCGAAGGCTACGCCGCCGGCCGCGACATCCAGCTCACCGTCGACGACGCCGTCGCCATCCAGCAGCGCGCCACCCTCATCAAAACCGTCTCGCCCGAGATCCGCCGCACCGTCAGCGAAGTCAGCCAGTGGAACGCCTCCAGCCGCGCCCTCCGCGGCGTCTGGCCCGACTACCAGCGCTTCCGCTCGCTCACCGTCGCCTCCGGCCGCCTCATGTCCGCCGCCGACGAAGCCACCGGCGCCCGCGTCGTCGTCCTCGGTTCCGACTCCGAGCGCCAGCTCTTTCCCGGCCAACCCTCCATCGGCCAGACCATCGCCATCGCCGGCTATCCCTACACCGTCATCGGCGTCCTGCTCAAGAAGCAGCAGAACGGCAGCTACGGCTCCGGCCCCGACAACACCCAGCTCTTCGTCCCCTTCTCCTCCATGGAGCGCGACTTCCCTCCCGACAACAAGAGCGACTTCCCCGGCATCATCAACAACCTCGTCGTCCAGCCCGTCAACCCCCAGCTGCACGAAGCTGCCATGCGCCAGGTCCGCACCATTCTCGGCGAGCGCCATCACTTCGACCCCACCGACATCGATGCCATCTGGATCTGGGACACGCTCGACAGCGTCAAGTTCACCGACCGCATCTTCCACGTCATGACCATCTTCTTCGCCGCCGTCGCTCTGCTTACCCTCGCGCTTGGCGGCATCGGCGTCATGAACATCATGCTCGTCGCGGTCTCCGAGCGCACCCGCGAGATCGGCGTCCGCAAAGCTCTCGGCGCCACCGCCACCGACATCCGCCGCCAGTTCCTCACCGAGTCCGCCATCATCACGCTCACCAGCGGAGCCCTCGGCCTCGTCTGCGCCTTCGCCATCATCTTCGGCTTCCGTCTCCTCACGCTTCCTCCGTTCCTTCCCCGCCCCGTCGTCTCTCCCTTCGCCATCATCTCTTCGCTTACTACCCTCGCTGCCATCACCATCGGCGCCGGAATGTACCCCGCCCTCCGCGCCGCCAAACTCACTCCCATCGAATGCCTGCGCGATGAATAGAGCCATGCCACCACCAGAGTTGTCATCTCGACCGGAGGGCCGGGCCCCAAGCAAGGCGTATTTTGCTTGCTTGGGTGGCAGCAGGACGGTTTCATCGTCCTGCGGAGCGGAGAGACCTGCAGGTCTGCCCGGAGCGCCTCTACCTCATCACGGAAACCGTTCTAGCCCACGCCCATGAACCTCAGCGAAGCCTTCGTCCAATCTGTCGACTCCCTCCGCCGCAATCGCGTGCGTTCCATCCTCACCATGCTCGGCATCGTCTGGGGACTGGTCACGGTCGTGCTCCTGCTCAGCTACGGCAGCGCCATCGGCGCCTGTGTCCTGCAAGGCTTCCTCGGCATCGGCAACAACATCGTCATGGTCTGGGGAGGCCAAACCTCCATGCAGGCCGGCGGCCAGCGCTCCGGCCAGCCCGTCAAGCTCGTCGACGGCGACGCCGAAGCCATCCGCGACGCGCTCCCCTACCTCCGCGCCGTCTCCCGCGAAACCGACGACACCTTCAGCGTCAAGTACGGCCCCAAGGTCGTCAACATCCAGAGCAAGGCGATCGATCTCTCCTACGGCAGCATGCGCCGTCTCGACGTCGAGTACGGCCGCTACTTCGAATCCGCCGACTTCACCGATCATCGCCAGGTCGCTATCTTCGGCGCGCACGCCGCTGAAAAACTCTTCAACGGCTACCCTCCCGTCGGTGAGGTCGTCGAAGTCGAAGGCCAGCCCTTCACCATCATCGGCGTCCTCCGCAACAAAATTCAGGACTCTTCCAACAACGGCCCCGACAACGAAAACATCTTCGTCCCGTTTGACACCATGCGCACGCTCCGCCAGCAGCGCGACCCCGGCTCCATCGTCTTCCAGCCCTCATCGCCGGAGCTGCACCTGCGCGCCATCGCCGCCGTGCGCACCGTCCTCGCCCAGCGCCATCACTTCAACCCCAAGGACGACAAAGCCCTCAACATGTGGGACACCGTAGAAAACTCCAAACAGATTATGCAGTTCTCTGTCGCGCTCGAAGTCCTGCTCGGCATGATCGGAGCCATGACGCTGGCCGTCGGCGGCGTCGGCGTCATGAACATCATGCTGGTCTCCGTCACCGAGCGCACCCGCGAGATCGGCGTTCTCAAAGCTCTCGGCGCGCGCCGCCGCGACATCCTCGGCCAGTTCCTTCTTGAAAGTTTTCTCCTCACGCTGCTCGCCGGCTTTGCAGGCATGGTGCTCGCGGTCGTCATCGCCCACCTCATCCCGCCCATGCCGCTCTACTCTGACATGTACAAGACCGCCAACCACGAAGGCGACATCATCCTCCGCGCCTCGGCCACCACCATGCTCGCGTCGTTCCTCATCCTCGCGCTGGTCGGCATCATCTCCGGCTTCATCCCCGCCCTCCGCGCCTCCCGCCTCGACCCCGTCGTCGCCCTCCGCCACGAATAACGGGTTTCCGTTGAAATCGCCGGAATCACAATTCTTAGATCTCTTCGAGATTGTCATCCCTTTAGAAGCACAGGGAATACAAGTCGACAATAGCAATCGACCGATTTGTCTCGAATTAGAGCAGAATTGCGCATCCAATAGTGTAGGGTTGTAAGATTTCATAGGGTCATAGCAGTGTGTTTGTCCTACGAGGTCATGAGATGGAAGCGATCAGAATTCTACTTGTGGATGATGATTCTGTGGTTCGATTGATGTTGGATCAAGTCTTGCAGCAGGAAGGTTTCGATGTAACGACGGCCGCCAGCGTACCGGAGGCGCTGAAGCATATCACCTCCAATAGCTTTGACGTGCTGCTGAGCGATCTCCACATGCCCGGAGCGGGTGACGGCCTGACCGTCGTAAGCGCAATGCGCCACGCCAATCCGAAGGCCGTCACGATGTTGTTGAGCGCATTCCCGGAGATGGATGCGGCATCCCACGCTATCCTGCTGCAGGCCGATCAGATCCTCGTGAAGCCAATGGATGTGGTGACGCTCGTCGAAACGATCAAGGAGCGACTTGCGATAGGTCCTCCTTCCCCTCGCCCCGTAGAGACCGTTGCTGCGATTCTGGAACGTTCGATCGAGAGCACGATCGCGGAATGGTTTCAACATATCGAAAAGGACGACCAGGTGATGGCAGTTTGGTTGACCTTCGAAGAGCGGATCGGCTATCTACCTCAGATTTTGTACGACCTTGTGCGCCGTCTCCGGTCGTCTGAACCCATTGGCAGCAGAGAAATAACGTCAGCTGCTGCGGCGGCGCATGGACTAAACCGCCGCAGACACGGATATACCGCCGCAATGCTGGTGGAAGAGTCGCGCATGTTACAGATCAGCGTATTTCATACGTTGCAGAAGAATCTGGCCCACATCGATTTCAGCACACTGTTGATCGAAGTCATGACCATCGCCGACGAGATCGATTCACAGCTCAGCCAGGCAATGACCAGCTATATCGCGGGGTCGGCCATCGATACAATGGCCGCCTGACGATACGTTCTTGCCGGGTGCCCCATTCATGACGGCGGTTTCGTCGTCGGCATGGGTGGGGTTCGCAGAATGCCGAGCCCCAAAAAACCTTGTCAAGCCCCCAAACCCCTTAAACCCATGCAAACAAACGCCAAAATCGCTGCACATTAATTCCACTCAACTCTCTACAATAGAAATAGAGCTAAAGAAAAAGAAACAGAGCTAAGAGAATCCTGGGTGGGTTCATAGAAACCGCGCAACCCCCACATTCCAGAGATCTTCCACACAAAATCTCTGGAATCAATATTCCAGCGAATAATCGCCGCAAACGCAACATTCTAAAGAAATGAAAATTAAGGAGGGGAGGGGGACCCCCTCACTTCGCCGCATAAACCGCGCGATACATCTCCCGATTCCGCAAAATGCTCTCCACATAATCCCGCGTCTCCGAGTACGGAATCGACTCCACCCACTCCGCGATGTCCTTGGAATCTCCGCTCGCGATCCACTGCCGCACCGGCGAATCGCCCGCGTTATACGCCGCCAGCGCATACTCCAGTTGCCCATCGTAGCGATTGATCGACTGCCGCAAATCCGCTGTCCCCAACTCCAGGTTCACCGTCGGATCAAGCAGCTCATTCGTCTTGAAATGTCGCTGATGCCGTTTCCTCGCCAGCGACTTCCCCACACTCGGCAGCAGCTGCATCAGCCCCACCGCATTCGCCCTGCTCACCGCGCCCGCATTGAACTCCGACTCCTGCCGGATCAGCGCCGCCACAAGATACGGATCCAGTCCGTTCGCCGCCGCATCCGCCTTCAGCGTCGTCCAGTACGGTCGCGGAAATAACAGCTCCCAGTACGCGCGTGGCACCTCGTCGAACGGCAGCGAAAGAAACGGAATCTTGCTGCGCTTCATCGCCTGCAAGGCGCGCGTCGTCTCGCCAAAGCTCTGGTAGATATCTGCCTCCGCCAGCGCTCCCCACTCCTCTGACGTCGCGCTCATCTGAATCTCCGGCCGGATGTACTCATTCAGCGCCGCATTGGCCAGCAGCCGCGCCTTGATCAGATGCGGATCGTTCTCCGGCAGCTCATCCGTCAAGTCCGGATCGACCACCTGCCGCACCACCGCCAGCGTCGACGCCGGAGTCGTCGCATCGGGCTGCCCGCTCTTGCCAATCACCGCCATCCGCTGCCGTCCCAGCATCGCGTAGTAGGTATTCACATATGCATCATTCAGCGTCTTGTAGTAGTTCAGCGCCTGCCCAGGGTTGTGCTCGACATCCTCATACATTCGCCCGCGCCAGTACAGCGCGCCTGGAATCTCCGCGCCACCCGGATAGTCCGTAATCTGCTCGTCCATCAGCCGCGCCGCCTCCGGATAGTGCCGCAGCCGATAGTTCAGCCACGCCGTCCGCCAGTGCGCGCTCGGCGCATACACGCTGTGCGGAAAATGCTGCACCAGCGCCCCATAGTCTGCAATCGCCCGCAGCGCATCCCGCCGGATCAGGTACATATTCCCGCCCGAGTACAGCGCCTCCTCCAGCCACCGGCTCTGCGGGTATTTATCGGTGAGCTGCTGCACCAGCGCATCCTGCCGATCCGTTTCGCCCACATTGCGCGCCAGCTCTGCCTGCAGATAAAGCTTCAGCGCCGCGCTATCATCGCCCGTCACCGGCAGATGTTCCACATCCGACTGGCTCAGCCGCTTCAGCCGCAGATCGCACACCGCCGCATAGATCTCCAGCGCATCGCGGTCCGCCTGCGTCAGGTCCTTATTGTCCTTCTTCAGCATCCTGTACTCGATCGCCGCATCCCCATACTGATGCGCATTGAACATCGCATCCGCATGCTGCTTGCGCTCCGCCGCCGTCAGCGGAACATTCATCGCCGCCAGCTGGTTCTTCGCATCCATCGCGGCATTACTCAGTGGATCGCCCAGATAGATCCCGCGATCGAGCTTCGCCGCCTCCGTCACATTCCCGCTCGCCTGGTAAGCCTTGGCCAGCGTCGCGCGAAAGTCCACATGCCCGCCCGCCTGACTGTTCTCGAGCGGCGTCAACACACCCAGCGCACTCGTCGCATCATGGTTCGCCAGATAAGCCTGCGCCCGCACCACCAGCACATTCGGCACAAATAAACTCCCCGGATGCCGATCGGCAAAGTGGTCCAGCAGCGCAATCGCATCCTGCGGCTGATTCCCCGCCAGCGCTGCCTGCGCGGCCAGGAACTCCGCATAATCGTCCAGTAGATCGGCCGCCTTGCGCGCCGCGCGGAAAGCCTCCTCCGCCTGCGCATACTGGTGGTCGAGCATGTACGCATGCCCCAGCGCCAGCTCCGCCGCCGCCGCCCCATCCCCCGGATGCGCCGCCGCCCACCGCCGCACGCCCTCATACGCCGCCGCGCTCCGCGCCGACACCAGCTGCTGCGCCATCGGCCGCAGCTCTGCCGAAGCCACAAACGCCGTATGCAACCTCCGGCTCTCAACCGTCGGCCGCACCGACGCATACTTCCGCCCGCGCACGTTGCGAGACCGCGTCTTCTTCGAGCTCACAGACCGCGCCCCGACCGCATGTCCCCGCCGGCTCCGGCTCGAAGCCGCATGCGTCTTTTGAGTCTTTGAAGAGCTATGCGCCGCCGCCTTACTCGCAGGATGCGCAGGGCGTTTCTTAGGCGCCGTCTGCGTCTGCGCCCCAACCATCGCCGCACACAGCGCCAGCCCAACCACCACCCGCCAACCGAACCCGATACATCCTCTCAACAGCACACCCCTGCTTCGACTCTACGGCCCGCGCGCAATCTCTGC
>Ga0207933_1001139_pt1 | contig 21579 bp, 17 predicted proteins | sample NGESurdeep092012_4_FD_184488 | JGI IMG/M metagenome (GOLD analysis project Ga0207933, IMG submission 184488) | Arctic peat soil microbial communities from Barrow, Alaska - NGEE Surface sample F53-3 deep-092012 (SPAdes) | ecosystem: Environmental > Terrestrial > Soil > Wetlands > Peat ...
GTTGAACCGGCCACTCCGCAACAGGCACAGCCTGCGCAATCCCAGAGCGCGCCCGCCACGGCAACTCCATCCGGCAACGCGAACCCACCCGCGGCTCCGGCCGGCGCGAGCTCTTCCACGCCGTCACAACCCCCATCGCAAACCCCATCGCAACCCGATGAGCTGACCAAACCCATTCAGGTTCCTCCCGCACCCGCCGGGACGCAGACGGCGATGCCGGCCGCGACCACGGTCGCTTCGGTTCCGAGCATGCCTGCCTACCAGCTCACGCCGGAGGCTCCCTGGACCGACGCGCTCGGCTCCAGCTACATCCCGGTCGACAGCCCTGTGTACCCCATGGCGCTGCGCCTCTACTCGATGGGCTATCTCGACAGCGCCTTCATCGGCATGCGCCCGTGGACCCGCCGCAGCCTGCTGCACATGCTGGAAAAAACCTCCGGCGAGGTTATGGCCGAAGGCGACCCCGAGGCCGAGGCGATCCTCGCAAAGCTCCAGGAGTACCTCGCCGCCGAAGCACCCGGCCCCAACCTCCACCGCGGCGAAGTCTGGGGCGCCGAGTCGATCTACACACGCTTCATGGGCATTGACGGGCAGACCCTGCGCGACAGCTTCCATCTCGGCCAGACCATCAACAACGATTACGGCCGCCCCTACGAGCCCGGCTTCAACAACATCACCGGCTTCTCCAGCGTGAATGAGATGGGCCGCTTCTCGCTCTACATTCGCGGCGAATACCAGCACTCGCCTGCTGGTCCTGGCTATACTCTCGCGCTGGCCAACCAGCTCTCCTGCCTGGATGAGATCTGTCCCTTCACGCCGCCCAACGCCCCGCAGGCGACCATCCCCTACGGCAACACGGGCGCGCAGAATTCGTTCCGCCTGCAGGAGGCCAACCTCTCCTTTCACTTCCTCGGCCACGAGATCTCCTTCGGCAAATCCGACGCCTGGCTCGGCCCAGCGCAGGGCGGCGCCATGGCCTGGAGCAACAATGCGGAGAACATGTACTCGTTCCGCATCAACCGCGTCGAGCCGCTGCACATTCCTCTGATCTCCGATCTGCTCGGCCCGGTGCGCTACGACTTCTTTGTCGGCTCACTCAAAGGCCATACCTTTCCCAACGATCCCTGGGCGCATTCGGAGATGTTCGCCTTCCGTCCCACCAGCAACTTTGAGTTCGGTTTCCAGCGCACCATTCTCTGGGGCGGGAAGGGACACGGCTGCCTGGATGTCACCACCAACGTCGTCACTCCCTGCAACGAACCGATTACGCTGCACACCTTCTTCAAGGGCTTCTTCGACTTCAGCGATACGACAGTGGGGGAGAAGTACTCGCGCGACGACCCCGGTGCCCGCTACAGCGTCTTCAACTTCTCCTACCGGCTGCCCTTTGTGCGCCGTTATGTCACCCTCTATACCGACTCCATCGCCCACGACGACGTGACGCCCATCAGCGCGCCACGCCGCGCCGCCTATCGTCCCGGCGTCTATATCTCGCACATCCCTCGTCTGGAGAAGATGGACTTCCGCATCGAGGCCGCCAGCACTGACACCTCAACGCTGCGCAGTCTCAACGGCCAGTTCAACTACTACGAGATCATTCAGCGTCAGGGCTACACCAACAAGGGCTTCATTATGGGCGACTGGATCGGCCGCGAAGCCAAGGGCGGCCAGGCATGGATCACCTACCATCTCTCGCCCGACGAGCAGATCCAGGTCGAATACCTGAACAAGAAGACGCCCAAGGACTTCATTCCCGGCGGCACGACCCAGAACCAGTTCACCATCGACGTCGTCAAGCGTCTGCACAAGGACATCGAGCTGAACGCGTGGCTGCAGTACGAGCACTGGAACGCTCCCATCTACAAGCCCGGCCCGCAGAGCGACACCGTCTTCGCCGTTCAGGTGAAGTTCTTCCCCAAGCTCCACACACTGCCCGAGCCGGGTGCGAAATAGAGGCGAGGAGCGAGATTTTAGATTCGAGATTTTAGATTTTAGATACGTGAAGCGAGACACGAGATACGAAAGAGCTGAGCCGCCTCGACCCCGCTCCTCTAACATCTAAAATCTAATATCTAAAATCTTGCCCCACCTCTTGCCCCACCCTCAGCGCCCCGACGCCAGCCTGAAGTACTCCTGCTCGCCCGCAGTCTGCCGGTGCTCAGGCTCGGACGCGACGGCTGCCTTGAAGTAATCCAGTGACCGCGCCAGCCCCTCGCGCAGCGCGACCTTGGGCTCCCATCCAAGCAGCGTCCGGGCGCGAGTAATATCCGGCTGGCGCTGCTTCGGATCGTCTCGCGGCAGCGGCTTGAACACAATCTCCGACGTCGAGCCGATCAGCCGCTTGATCTCCGCCGCACACTCGAGGATCGTGAACTCGGTCGGATTGCCGATGTTCACCGGCTCATGCTCGTCCGACTTCGACAGCCGCACAATCCCTTCGATCAGATCCGACACATAGCAAAAACTTCGCGTCTGCGATCCGTCGCCATACACCGTCAGCGGATCGCCGCGCAGCGCCTGCATCATCAGATTCGAGATCACGCGCCCATCGTTGGCCTGCAAGCGAGGACCGTACGTATTGAAGATGCGCACCAGATGCGTATTCACGCCGTGATAGCGGCGATAGGCCGACACCGCGGCTTCTGAAAATCTCTTCGCCTCGTCATACACCGATCGCGGTCCAATCGGATTCACATGTCCCCAGTAGCTCTCCACCTGCGGATGCACCTCAGGATCGCCGTAGCACTCCGACGTCGACGCGTGCAGATAGCCGGCGCCATACCGCTTCGCCAGCTCCAGCGTATTCAGCGTGCCGGCCGAGCCAACCCGCAGCGTCTCGATGCCGAGACGCATGTAGTCCACAGGACTGGCCGGCGAAGCGAAGTTGAAAACATAGTCCACAGGCCCGACATCGAACGGCTCACAGATATCTCGTTGCTCCAGCGAAAATCGTGGCTCGCGCTCGAGATGTTTTAAATTGGCAAGATTGCCGGTAGCCAGGTTATCCACGCCCACCAGCTCGTGGTCCTCCGCCAGCAGCGCATCGCCCAACAATGCATCGCCCAACAATGCATCGCAAAGATGCGAGCCCAGAAATCCCGCCGCGCCTGTAACCAGAATCCTCTTCGCTCCCATTCCCTCTCCTGACGACAGCGCGCTCTCACTCAGAGGGCCGCCGCCGCCGTCTCCCTCAACGGTGTAGCCGCGGGTCTGCCCACGCTCATATAGGTAAAGCCATGCTCCTTCATCACCGCCGGGTCGAACAGATTTCGCCCATCGACAACGATCGGATAGCGCAGCGCGGAGTGCAGCCGCTTCAAGTCAAGCGACGTAAACTCCTTCCAGTCAGTCAGAATCAGCAGCGCGTCCGCATCCCTCGCTGCCTCATACGCATCCGTCGCGTAGATCATCTGCCCGGAGGGCGGAAGCGTGGCCTGCGCGCGCTGCATCGCCGCCGGATCGTAGGCCGAAACGCAGCATCCCTCCGCCAGCAGCATCTCGACCATATCGATCGCCGGCGATTCGCGAATGTCGTCCGTCTCTCCCTTGAAGGCGAGCCCCAGCACTGCCAGGCGCTTTCCGCGCAGCGTCCACAACGCCGCGCGCACCTTGCTCAGAAAGCGTTTCTTCTGCTGCACATTGATCTTCTCCACCTCGGCCAGCAGGTTGAAGTCGACTCCCATCTGCAGCGCGACCGAACGAAACGCCGCGACATCCTTCGGAAAGCAGGAGCCGCCGTAGCCGATGCCCGGCCGCAGAAATCTTGGCCCGATGCGCGAGTCCAGCCCAATGCCGCGCGCCACCTGCTCCACATTCGCATCCGCCGCCTCGCACAGATTTGAGACCGCATTGATGAACGAGATCTTCAGCGCCAGAAACGCATTCGATGCGTGCTTGATAATCTCCGCGCTCTTGGCCGAGGTGAGCAGCAACGGCGGCGGCTGCTGCGCCGAGCGCACTCCTCCGATGGCTCCCGCGCGCTCATAGTAAGCACCTGTAACCAGCGGAGCATAGATCGCCTGCAACAACTCCGCCGCCCGCTCGCTGTCCGCGCCCACCACAATCCGGTCCGGATGCAGAAAGTCCTCCACCGCCGTTCCCTCGCGCAGGAACTCCGGGTTGGACACCACATCGAACGACTCGCGGCTCACCCCATTGCGTTCAATCACGCGCCGGATCCACTCATTCGTGTAGACCGGGACCGTGCTCTTCTCGACGATGACCTTGTAGCCGCTGATATGCCGCGCGATCTCGCTGGCAACGGCCTCCACATACGACAGATCGGCGTCGCCGTTCTCCGCCTGCGGTGTTCCCACCGCGATGAAGATCGCCTCGCACTCCCGCGTGGCCTCGGCCAGGTCGGTCGTAAACCGCACGTGCTTATGGCGATGGCGCTCCAGCAGATCGGGCAGATGTTTCTCATGAATCAGGCTGTGGCCGGCCTCGAGCGCCGCCACCTTCTGCTCGTCCTTGTCCACGCAGATAACGCTGTGGCCCATCTCCGCGAGGCATATCGCCGCCACCAGGCCCACGTAGCCTGACCCGACGACCGCTATCCGGCGCGCATCCGCCATCCCCATCCTCCCCAAAAGGGCCTTCTACTCTTCGTTTTTGCCCGTGCCTTTGCATTGTAGAACCTCATCCGGTTCCCCACAGGTACCTTCCGTTGAGCTTCATGCCCGGCCGAACATCTTTCGCGTAAACTAAGGCCGATGATCTCCGAAAGGCCTGAAGCGCCTCCTCTGCCCGCAGATCCGAGCACTGTGGCAGTTGGCGGCGGGAACAACCCCGCCGATACGACTTTGTCGGATGCGCTTCTCACGATTCGGAAGCGCAAATACATCGTTGCGGCCATCGCGCTGCTTGGCCTCGTCTACGGCTTCTACAAAGGAACCACGCAGCCCAGGCTCTACGAGGCCTACGGCACCATCGAGATCAACTCCGGATCCTCCAACCAGTTCCGCATGAACGGCTCAGGATCCTACGGCCAATCGAGCTCCACCCTTCCCACCCAGGTAGCCATCATCAAGAGCGACACCGTTCTCCTCGCTGTCGCGCGCGACCTCGATCTTGCCAACAACGCCGCCTTCACCGGCTATTCCGGCCCCTCGCGCCATCTGAGCCTGGACGATCTCAGTATCCGTCAAAGCACGCTGAACCAGATGAACAGCGACATCATCGTTGATGTCGTCCCCAAGACCGACCTGGTCAGGATCACTTGCAGCACGCTCGATCCAAAGCTCTCCGCCGACATCGCCAACAAGGTAACTGATGAGTACATTCAGCGCAGTCTGACGTCCAGCTATGAGGCCCAGACGCGCGTCTCGGGCTTCCTCGCCAAACAGCTTCAGAACCTCAAGCAGCAGGTAGAAACCGAGCAGGAGCAGCTGATCGATCTGCAGAAGCACATCGGCGTGCTGGGCTTCGATCCGCAGCACAACGAGATTCAATCCTCGCTTGACGATCTGACCAAGGCCACAGGCGCCGCCCAGCTCAATCGCATTCAGCAGCAGTCGCGCTTCCACACCCTGAGCACGATGAATCCCGACGCGCTCGACGGCACCATCGGCGCTCAGATAGGAGGTGGTCTACCGTCCGCGCTCCCTGCCCTGCGCTCCAATCGTGAGACGTTGCTGGCGCAGCTAGCTCTGCTCAACACCACCCTCGGTCCCAAGAATCCTCAGGTCAAGGCGCTGCGCGCGCAGATCGACACTCTCGGCCAGCAGATCGTGCAGGAGCAGAGCCGCCTGCTCGATCAGGCCCGCGAAGCCTACATTGCGGCCCGCGACAACGAAGCGCAGACCAACGCCGCTCTCGAAGCCGAGAAGGCGGTAGCCTATAAGCTCCGCGACGACCTCGTCACGTACACGCTGCGGCAACGCGACTTCGAATCCAACCGCACCCTCTATGAAGGTCTCTCCCAGCGGCTGCAGACCGCCCGCATCGAGGCCGGCCTCGAGTCGACCGAGATCGACATCGTCGACCGCGCCGTTCCTCCGGTGCTTCCGTCGCTTCGTCCGCGCTCCTCGATGATGCTCGTGGACACGCTGGTCATGCTTGCCCTGGGGCTGGTGGTCGCGTTCCTGCTTGAAAACCTCGACACCGGCATCCGCACCGTCGCCCAGATCGAATCCATCTCCGGCCTGCCCTCGCTGGCGCTGATTCCGCGCATCCGCCGCGGCGCCGCCGAGGGAGGCGCCCAGACTGCCGTGCAGCGAAGTCTCGGCGTCATCGGCAATTCCATGTCGCAGTTCGCCGAGAGCTTCCGCGCCCTGCGCACCTCGCTTCTGCTCTCGGTCGCCGGACGCGAACCCAAGGTCATTCTCCTCACCAGCGCCACGGCCAGCGAGGGCAAGACCACCGTGGCTATGAACCTCGCCTGCGTCCTCGCCCAGCGCGACGTCCGCGTCCTGCTCGTCGACGCCGACCTCCGCCGCCCCACCGTGCACCACCGCTTCTCCATCAATGGCAAGATCGGCCTCAGCTCGGTGCTGACCGGCAGCACCACCCTGGAAGAGGCCGTGCAGCACGTGGCCGAGGTTCCCAAGCTCGACATTCTCGTCAGTGGCCCAGTGCCTCCTTTCCCCACCGAGATGCTCGGCTCCGACGCCATGCACCAGCTGCTTGAACACTGCCGCGGCATCTATACCCATATCGTGCTGGACTCGCCGCCCCTGCTCTCCATCACCGACAGCGTGGTCCTCTCCCGCGAGGCCGATGCCGTTGTGCTGGTTGTGCGCCAGGGCAAGTCCAACAAGCATGCCGTGCGCCGCGCGCGCGATCTTCTGCTCCGCTCCGGCACAAAAATTACGGGCACGGTGCTCAATGCCGTGGACCTCAACTCGCCCGAGTACTACGCCTACTACGGCTACTCGGGATATTCCGGATACGCTTCGGCCGGAGTCGACAGCAAGGCCTGGGAATCGCGGCCCGGCAAAGGGCGCGGCTCACGCAAAGGGGAGGACTCGTGATGGCCCGCATCCGGCAGACGACGCCCGCACTCCCGCGCCCCGCGCGCACGCCCCTGGCGGCACTCGTAGTGGCATTCCTGGCCCTCGCATTCCTGGCCCTGCTCGCTGCCCCGGCCCACGCCCAGTTCAACGGCCCCGGTCCGTCGGTTTCGACGTCCTCGACCGCTACCGTCACCACCGATCGCGCCCTGCTCTTTCCCGCCGCCCACGATCCGCAGCTCGCCCCCGGCGATCTCATCACGATTAAAGTCTTCGGTCAGCCCGAATACGCTCCCGAAGTCCGGCTCAGCGCCGACGGCAAAGTTCTGCTGCCCTTCATAGGCGCCGTCGAGCTCAACGGCCTCACCATCACGCAGGCGGAGATTCTCATTCAAGACGATCTGAGCAAGGCCGGCATCTATCGCGATCCCCAGGTAACCGTCGATCTGACCGAAGGCCCCAATCAGGTCGCCACGGTCTCGGGCGAGGTGCACGCCCTGGTTCCTATCGTCGGCTCCCGGCGGCTGCTCGACGTCCTCTCCGTCGCCGGCGGCCTTCCGCCCACCGCCAGCCATGTCATCACCATCAGCCGTCTTGGCGTGCCCGAGCCTCTTGTGGTCGACCTCGGTACCGATCCCTTGCGCAGCGAGATGGCCAACGTTCCCATCTTCGCTGGCGACACGATCATCATCAGCCGTATCGGCGTCGTCTACATGATCGGCGACTTTAAGACCACCGGCGCCATCCCTCTCACCCAGTACTCTCCGCTCACCCTGCTCCAGGCAACCGCTTTGAGCGGCGGCGTCACCTTCGCCGGAAAATACAGCGACCTCCATCTCATTCGCACCGAGGGCAACCATCGCGTCGTCGTCAAGCTGGACATTAAGCGAGTGATGGACGGCAGAGACCCCGATCCCATCCTCCAGGCCAACGACATCGTCCTTCTGCCTGACAGCGCGCTCAAGGCCTCCCTCGGCAATGGAAGTGTAGGAACCCTGCTCGGCATCAGCTCGCTCCTGATCTCTGTCCTCCGTTGATGATCGATGCCATGACAGCCCCCGGGCCGTCCGCCGTCAACCCGCGACCTGTCGTTCGTCTGGCCTATCTCGTCAGCCATCCCATCCAGTACCAGGCCCCCCTGCTGCGCCGCATCGCGCAGGAGCCGGACATCGACCTCACCGTTCTGTTCGGCTCCGACTTCTCCGTTCGCGGCTACAAAGATGAGGGCTTTGGCGTCGAGGTCGCCTGGGATGTTCCGCTGCTCGAAGGCTACCGCAGCGAGTTCCTCCGCCCGCTGCGCGACACCGGCCAGGTCTCGCCGCTGAGCCCCATCAGCCGCGGCCTCTTCCGCCGCCTGCAAAATCCCGATGGCTCCGCGGCCTTCGACGCGCTGTGGGTGCACGGCTACGCCAGCGCCAATGCGCTCGCCGGCATTCTCTCCGCGCACATCCTCGGCATCCCGGTTCTGCTGCGCGCCGAGTCCTGGCTCGCCGACCGTGCGCGCAGCCCGCGCAAGCTCGCCGCCAAGCAACTCTTCTTCTCCCTGCTGCGGCCTGCCATCGCCGCCACGCTGCCCATCGGCGCCCGCAACTACGAATACTGGCGCCACTACTTCGGCCCCGGAATGCCGCAGTTCCTCATGCCCTACGCGGTCGACAACAACTTCTTTGCGCAGCGAACCGCAGCCGCAGCCACGCAGCAGAATGACCTCCGCGCCGAGCTGCAACTGGCTCCCCATCGCCCCGTCATTCTCTTCGCCTCCAAGTTGCAAAAGCGCAAGCACGCCGATCATCTCCTCGAAGCCTACCGGCGTCTCTGCGCCGCCACGCGCGAAGAGGAGCAGCCGTATCTGCTCTTCGTCGGCGAGGGCGAAGAGCGGTCGCGCCTCGAATCGCTCGTGCAGCAGTACGCCTTCAGCGGCGTGCGCTTCGCCGGCTTCCGCAACCAGTCCGAGCTGCCGCGCTTCTTCTCGCTCGCCGACGTCTTCGTCCTTCCCTCCAGGCATGAGCCCTGGGGGTTGATCGTGAATGAAGCCATGAGCGCGGGCTGCGCCGTCATCGTCTCGGACGACGTAGGCTGCCACGCCGACCTCATCACCAACGGCGTCGAAGGCTTCGTCTATCCCTTCGGCGATCTCGACGCTCTCACGCAGGCGCTTTCGAACGTGCTCCGCAGTCCCGGCACCGCGCGCGAAATGGGACAGGCCGCGCAACGCCGCATCGCAGGCTGGAGCTTCGAGGCCGACATCCAGGGCCTCCGCGCCGCCCTCGCCGCGGTCACACGCAAGCTCATCGCCTGACCCGGAAGTACTCTCGCACGCCACCTCGGTCCTCATCCGCGCTTGCTATCCTTACCCGAGAGCACCATGAGAATCCTGCACATCGTCGGCACCGTCAGCCCCGAGGCGGGCGGCCCGACCGAAGTCATCCGCATGCTCATCCGCTACGCTCCACCCGGCTACACCAGCGAGCTCGCCACACTCGACGACCCCTCCGCGCCCTTCCTCGGCGACCTTCCCTTCCCCGTCCACGCGCTCGGCTCCTCTCGCAAGCACTGGTATCGTCCCAGCCTCACGCGCTGGCTGCGCTCCAATCGCGAACGCTTCGACGGAATCATGGTCCACGGCCTGTGGGAGTTCACCGGCCTCGCCGCGCGCCTGGCCCACGGCCGCGTTCCCTACGTCGTCTTCACGCATGGCATGCTCGACCCCTACTTCAAGCGCGCCTTCCCCGCCAAGCACGCGAAAAAATGGATCTACTGGCTCGCCGCCGAGTATTGGATCCTCCGCGGCGCGGCCCGTGTCCTCTTCACCACCAACGCCGAGCGCGATCTCGCCGCCCAAAGCTTCTGGCTCCATCACTGGAACCCGGTCATCACCCCGCTCGGCTCTGAGCCCCCGCCGCCCGATACGGCCGCACTCCTCGAAGCCTTCCACGCCGCCTGCCCCGAGGCCGCAGGCCATCGCTTCCTGCTCTTCCTCGGCCGCATCAACGAGAAGAAAGGCTGCGACCTGCTCGTCCGCGCCTTCAGCAATCTCAGCGCCCTCAGCGCCGCGCACCCCGATCTGCACCTCGTCATGGCCGGCCCCGATCCCGCCAACTGGCGCGCGCGCCTCAACGAGATCGCCGCCGCCGCAGGCTGCACCGGTCGCATTCACTGGCCCGGCATGCTCCTCGGCGACGCCAAGTGGGGAGCCTTCGCCGCCTGCGAGGCCTTCGTGCTTCCCTCGCATCAGGAAAACTTCGGCATCGCCGTCGTCGAAGCCCTCGCCTCCGGCCGCCCCGTCCTGCTCACCCATCCCGTCAACATCGCGCAGGACCTCAGTGGCGAAGGCTGCGCTCTGGTCGAAGCCGACACCGACGCCGGCGTGAAACATCTCCTCACCCGCTGGCTCGCGCTCGCTGCAACAGAGCGCGAACAGATGTCCCTGCGCGCTCGCGAGACCTTTCTCCGCCGCTACAACATGCGCGACAATGCCGAGACGATCCTGCGGGTCTTCGAGCAGCTTCGCGCCGCTCCCTCCTCGCAAACCAATCCGTTACCGGAGGCCCGCTGACCATGCCTCGCGAAGCCGATTACCGGGCCTCCGATTACATCGGCGTCGAGTACGGCACCGACGCCTACACGCGCCCCGCCTTCTCGCGCCGCAACCGCGCCGCGCGCATGTTGTGGAACCTCTGCCGCATCCTCCTCTATCGTCCGTCGCCGCGCGCTCTGCACGGATGGCGCGCCACCCTTCTGCGTCTCTTCGGCGCGCAGCTCGGTCCGCACTGCCACTTCTATCCACGCTCCCGCGTCTGGGCGCCCTGGAATCTCCGCTGCGCCGACCACGTAGCCGCCGCCGACGGCGTCGAAATCTATAACCCTTCGCTCGTCGAGCTCGGCTCGCACGTCATCCTCTCGCAGGACAGCTATCTCTGCGGCGCAACCCACGACTACAACGATCCCGCCTTCCCTCTCATCGCCTACCGTATGCGCCTCGACGCCCACGCCTGGATCTGCGCGCGCGCCATCGTCGCGCCTGGCATCCATGTCGGCGAAGGCGCCGTGCTTGGTCTGGGCTCCGTCGCCACCCGCGACCTCGCCGCCTGGACCGTCTACTCCGGCCACCCCGCGCAAGCGATTCGCCAGCGCCAGCCGCGCGTCTCCTCTACACAATCTTCCGCCACAGAATCCGAGACCTCCGCCTCATGATCTCCGTGCTCATCCTCACCCGCAACGAAGAGCAGGACCTGCCCGGCTGCCTCGACTCCGTCGCCTGGTGCGACGACATCCACGTCTTCGACTCCGAGAGCACCGATCGCACCGCCGAGATCGCCCAGGCTCGCGGCGCCACCGTCACCGCGCGGCCCTTCGACACCTACGCGAAGCAGCGCAACGCCGCGCTCGAGCTTCCCTTTCGCTATCCCTGGGTGCTGGTCCTCGACGCCGACGAGCGCGCCACCCCCGAGCTCTCCGCGGAGATACACGAACTCCAGCGCACTCTCCTCGACCTCCCCGCGGACGTCTGCGCCTTCAGCATCCGCCGCCGCGACTTCCTCTGGGGCACCTGGCTCAAGCACGCGCAGTTGACGCCCTTCTACCTTCGCCTGCTGCGCCTCGGCCGCGTCCACTACACGCGCGACATCAACGAGGTCGTCGAAGTCGACGGCGAGACCCGCGAGCTCTCCTCGCCGCTCGATCATCTCGCCTTCTCCAAGGGACTCAGTCACTGGGTCAACAAGCACAACGAATACTCCAGCCGCGAGGCCGAGCTGCTCGCCTCCGGCGACGCCGTGCATGGAGCTTCGCTGCGCAGCGCTCTGTTCGCGCACGACTTCCACGACCGCCGCATCGCCCAGAAGGCCCTCTTCTATCGCCTGCCCGCGCGTCCGCTGCTCAAGTGGTTCTACATGATGTTCGTGCGCGGAGCCGTGCTCGACGGCGGGGCCGGCGTCATGTACGCCACCCTGCAAAGCTTCTACGAGTACCTGATCGAAATGAAATGCCGCGAGATCGATCGCCGCCGCCAGGCGAAGCCGCTCTAGCCAGTTGGAAATCGCTGTCGATCGAAACGGAAAGACTCGCCGCAAAGACAAGCGCCAACGGCGCGTCGCATACCAGCCTGGGTCGCAGGCCCAGGTCCGGGCCACCCTCTCGTATCTCGCGTCTCGCCTTCTCTACCCGCGCAATTTGGCGAGCAGATCCGTTGGATGCACCGGCTTGGCCAGAATCTCGAATTCATGGCCCTGGGTCCGCGCACGCTCCAGCAGGTCGGCCGTGGCCGCCTGCCCTGAAAACAGCAGTATCTTGCACTTCGGCAGCTTGATGCGCGTCTGAATCGCGGCCTCAATGCCGGTCATACCCGTCATGATCACATCGCTGATCAGCATGTCCGGCTGAAAGGTGTCGAGCGCCTCAAGCGCCTTCTCGCCGCTATACACGGCACGAGCTTCAAAGCCCGCCTGGTTCAAAATGATCGCCAGAGTATTCGCGATTACCTGTTCATCGTCGGCGACGAGAACGCGAGGCTTCGAGTTAGGTGTACTGGTTTCTGCCATGTGGGTTCCTGAAAAGCATTCTCCTGTGAGCCGGCGTTTCCTCGGAAACATGCCGCAAACCCACTCTCGTCATCATACGACGGAGTCGCCAGGCTCTGAATGCGAGTCAATCCTTTTGCCTTTTCGATGCGTCCCGTCCTTTCCGCGCTGCCTGCCATTGTTGCGGATAACGTTCTGTATCCCGAAGGGTTATCCAGTGCTACTCTTGCCCTGATGGTCGACCTGCACCACCATCTGCTGCCGGGGCTCGACGACGGCGCCCCCGACCTCTCCGCCTCCATCCAGATGGCGCGCCTCGCCGTCGAAGACGGCATCACCCACGTCGTCTGCACCCCCCACGCCAGCAGCCGCTACAGCTTTGACCCCGTTCGCATTCAGCAGGCTCTCGAGCAGTTGCAGGCCGGACTCCATGACGACGGAATCCGCCTCGTCCTCGGCCTCGGCTGCGACTTTCATCTCAGCTACGACAACATCCGCGACGCGCTTGAAAACCCCCATCGCTACACGGTCAATCACAGCGAATACATCCTCGTCGAGCTGCCCGACTACGGCCTCCCACCCACCCTCGAAGAGACCTTCTACTCCCTTCGCCTGGCCGGCATGACCCCTATCCTCACCCACCCCGAGCGCAACCCCTCTCTACAGCAGGACAGCTCGCGCCTCGCCGCCTGGATTCGTGACGGTCTCCTCACCCAGATCACCGCCGGCTCCGTCACCGGCCGCATGGGTCGAAAAGCCGAGGGCCTCGCTCATCGCCTGCTGGCCGACCGCTGGGTCCATTTCATCGCTACCGACGCCCACGACACCCGCTCCCGTCCACCGCGGATGCGCAGCGCCTGCGACGTGGTCGCCAAGCGTTACGGCGAGGCCTACGCCCAGAGGCTTTGCACCGAAAATCCACAAGCTGTCTTCGATGGCCGCCCCCTTCCCGCCCAGGAAGATCCTCAACGCCTCTACGACGGCTACGAAGAAGAAGAGGACGAGAACCGCCCCCGCGGCTGGCTCTCCCGCCTCATGCGCCGCTGAAAAGCAGGGATTAGCAAGCAGCAAGCAGCGCTGTTGACGTTGTCATCATCCGCCGCCGGCGTTCATCGCCCTGAATTTGCGATCCCTAGGGGGGATCCACTGACCAACTTTTTGCCAACAAGATACTGCTTGCTGCTGGCTGCTCCCTGCTTACTGTTCCCCTACAGCCCCAACCCGCCATCCACCGCCAGCAGCTGCCCGGTAATAAAGTGCGGCCCCGCCGCGAAGAACAGCACCGCCGCCGCCACATCCTCCACCTGCCCATTGCGCTTCATCGGCGTCTTGTCCTCGAAGTGCTCATAGCCCGCCGTCACCTCGCCGGTCACAATCATCCCCGGCGCCACGCAGTTCACGCTGATCTCCGGCGCCCACGTCTTCGCCATCGTCTGCGACAGCATATGCAGCGCCGCCTTCGACGTGCAGTAGTGCGCATGCGTCGTCCACGGATGAATCCCGCCCAGCGAACCGATATTCACAATCCGCCCCCGCGCCTTCTTCAAATGCGGATACGCATGCTTGGCCACCAGAAACGGCCCGCGCGTATTCGCCGCAAACATCGCGTCCCACTGCTCGACCGTGATCTCCTCGAGCGCCGCCGTCTCAAACATCCCCGCATTGTTGACGAGGATATCCAGCCCGCCCAGCGCGCGCACAGCCTCCTCGACCGCTGCGCTCACACTCGACTCCTCAGTTACATCGCACGGAATCGCCACCGCCTTCGCGCCAAATCCGTTAAGCTCGATGACCGTCTGCTCAGCCTCCGCCGCCGACCCCGCCGTCGACGCGCGATACGTAATCGCAACATCCGCGCCGGCCTTGGCCAGCGCCAGCGCCAGCCCGCGCCCAATGCGCCGCGCCGCGCCCGTCACCAGCGCCCGCCGCCCCGCCAGAGGACGCTCCGGGCCACTCTTCATCCCCTCCGCCTCATTCACTTGGGCGTTTCCGGACTAGCCGCCGTCTTCGGCGTTGTGGGAGCTGTAGCTGTCTTCGGAATCACGCGCACCTGCGTCCCCGGCTTTATCTGCGCCGTCTTGCCGTCGTTGTCCTCGTAGGTCGAGACCTGCGCCTCCGGCCGTCTCAGCTTCACCAGCATCTGTTCGCCCGCGCTGGTCAGATCGAACTGCGTCGCATAGGTCGCAAACCCGTTCGCAATCACCTGCACCAGCACGTGGCTCCCCACCTCCAGCACGTCAATCGCCGCATGCCCGTCCGGATCGGTCTTCACTTCGAGGTTGCCATCGTCCTTGCCGTCGCGAATCGCGTGAAACACCACGCCTGCGTTCGCAAACGGCTTGCCGTTGAATCCCTTCACCACCGTAATCACCACATGCGCGGTCGGCGGCGGCGGCTTGTACTTACGTCCATGCTCCTGCGGAGTGGCCGAAGCCTGAGGAACAACCACCGCCACAGCCAAAAGCGTCGCACCCAGTGCGTATTTCCTGTGTTTCATGCCGCCATTTTACCTTGCAGCCACGGACCCTGGCTTCCGCCCAGCCGCAGCCGCTCCTTTATCTGAGAATCCGGCAAAAATCTGCGCGCCTTCAACTCAGATTTGTCGGCAGGGCCTTGACGACCCTCCTCGCCGTGGACTACATTAGCACTCGGCAGCAGAGAGTGCCAGACATCCAGGCCAGCCCCAAAACTGGCCGTCCAGCCTCCCCGCCAACCGCAAAATCAAGGAGATTAAGAGGAACATGGCAGCCAAAGCATTTACGCCGTTGCACGACCGCATTCTGGTCCAGCGCCTGGAAGAGGGCGAAACCCTACGCGGCGGCATCATCATCCCCGATTCGGCCAAGGAAAAGCCTCAGCAGGGCAAAGTCATCTCCGTAGGCAAAGGCAAGTCCAATGACGAAGGCAAGGTCTTCCCGCTCGACGTCAAAGCCGGCGACACCATCCTCTTCGGCAAGTACTCCGGCACCGAGATCAGGCTCGACGGCGAAGAGTACCTCATCATGCGCGAGGAAGAGGTCCTCGGCATCCTCAAGTAGTCCGGAGCCTGCCCTGAGCGTAGTCGAAGGGCGGACGGCGGAACGCGACTTCGTCGCACTCTTCGCTGTGAAGCTGGATTACCTCACTGCAATGAAGCACCGCTTCAAGTTTCGTTAAGCACACGGCTTCAGCCGTGTGAATCAGCAGATTCCCCCAAGGGGGCTTTAGCCCCTGAGGTCAATTTCGACGCAGCCGCTAACGCTGCGAGGAGAACAAGCAAATGGCAAAGCAGATTCTGCATGGAGAAGATTCGCGTCAGGCGATTCTGCGCGGTGTCAACCACCTCGCAAACGCCGTCAAGGTGACGCTCGGCCCCAAGGGCCGCAACGTCGTTATCGAAAAGAAGTTTGGCTCGCCCACCATCACCAAGGACGGCGTCACTGTCGCCAAGGAGATCGAGCTGCCCGAGGGCCTCGAGAACATGGGCGCGCAGATGGTCAAGGAAGTCGCCTCGAAAACAAGTGACGTCGCCGGCGACGGCACCACAACCGCAACCGTCCTCGCCCAGGCCATCTACCGCGAAGGCGTCAAGACCGTTGCCGCCGGCGCCAACCCGATGGCGCTCAAGCGCGGCATCGACAAGGCCGTCGAGGCTGTCATCGGCAAGCGCGACGAGCAAGGTAATGTGGTCGGCGGCGCGCTCTCCGAGTTCTCCAAGCCCGTCTCCGGTGACATGATCGCCCAGGTCGGCACCATCTCCGCCAACTCCGACTCCACCATCGGCACCATCATCGCCGAGGCGATGAAGAAGGTCGGCAAGGATGGCGTCATCACCGTCGAAGAGTCGCGCACCATGGAGACCCAGCTTGAGGTCGTCGAGGGCATGCAGTTCGATCGCGGCTACCTCTCTCCCTACTTCGTCACCGACGCCGAGCGCATGGAAGTCGTGCTCGAGAACCCCTACATCCTCATCTACGAGAAGAAGATCTCCACGATGAAGGACCTGCTTCCGCTGCTCGAGCAGATCGCCCGCACCGCCAAGCCTCTGCTGATCATCGCCGAGGACGTCGACGGTGAGGCGCTCGCCACACTGGTCGTCAACAAGCTGCGCGGCACGCTCAACGTCGCGGCCGTCAAGGCGCCAGGCTTCGGCGATCGCCGCAAGGCCATGCTCGAGGACGTCGCTGTCCTCACCGGCGGCAAGGCCATCACCGAGGACTTGGGAATCAAGCTCGAGGGCGTCAAGATCGAAGACCTCGGCAGCGCCAAGCGCATCACCATCGACAAGGACAACACCACCATCGTCGATGGCGGCGGAGCTGACGGCAAGGTCGAAGGCCGTGTGAAGGAGATTCGCGCGCAGATCGACAAGACCACCTCCGACTACGACCGCGAGAAGCTCCAGGAGCGTCTCGCCAAGCTGGTCGGCGGCGTCGCCGTCATCAAGGTCGGTGCAGCTACCGAAACCGAGATGAAGGAGAAGAAGGCGCGTGTCGAAGATGCGATGCACGCCACCCGCGCGGCTGTCGAAGAGGGCATCGTTCCGGGCGGCGGCGTCGCTCTGGTTCGCGCTGCCAGGACGGTCGACAAGCTGATCGGCACGCTCGAAGGCGACGAGAAGGTCGGTGCGCAGATCATCCGCCGCGCCCTCGAGGAGCCGCTTCGCATGATCGTTCAGAACGCCGGCGAAGAAGGCTCGGTCGTCATCGGCAAGATCAACGACTCCAAGGACCCGAACTTCGGCTACAACGCCGGCACGGGCGTCTACGAGGACCTGGTCAAAGCCGGCGTCATCGACCCAACCAAGGTCACGCGCACGGCCCTGCAGAACGCAGGCTCGATCGCCGGCCTGATGCTCACCACCGAAGCCATGATCGCCGAGATCCCCGAAAAGAAAGAAGCGGGCGGCGGCGGCCACAACCACGGCGGCGGCATGGACGGCATGTACTAGTCCTGCGCGGACGGCGAGACGCGCCTTTGGCGCAAAACCAAAACAACACAGAAAAGCCCCGGAGCAATCCGGGGCTTTTGTTTTGCCTTGCTTCACTATTCACTATTCACTTGCTTCACTCCGCCAGACCCGGCCACACCGCGTCCGGCGCATGCAGCTTCACGCCCGGCTGGCTGCTCTTCAGCCGGATGCGTGTGAGCGAGCCATTCTTCCCATTCACACTCGCGCTGAAGCCAATGGTGTAACTCTCCGCAACCGCCTTGTCGAATTGCGCGAAGTACGGCGTGAGCGACACGGGAGTGATCGCTCCCTGGTTGAACAACTCGCCTCCGGTCGCATCGGCCACCTGGCCCAGGTAGCTCTGCCCGCTCAGGCTGCCGCGCGCGCCGCGAAAGCCCGCGTCTGTGAAATAGATCGAATACACGGCCACGCCCGCGCGCTGCGCATCCTCCTGCGCCGTCTGCACGTACGGGCTGTCCTGATTCATGATCGACGGCCGCCCGTTGTACGGGTCCACGCCGTTGGTAATCATCAGCACAAAGCGCGGTCCAGGCTTCGAGGCCGGCCAGTGCTTCACAAATTCCGAGAGGCAGAAGTACGGGCTCGCACTGGCGCCGGGACTGGAGAACGGCACACGAAGCTGCGAAACCACCGCCTCGCGATTCACCGAGAACTGCCCCGTCGCCGATCGCACCATTCCATTCTCCATATACCCAACCAGCACCTCCGCTCTGGGAGGAAGCCCGTTGATAAAGTCCGCCACATCTTTCAGCTGTGCGGCGAACGAGCTGCGCAGTCCTTCGTCGATAAGAATCGCAATCTGCGGCGCCTGCGAGCTGACGGGCCTCACCCACGTGATGGCCGTATCATGTCCATTCACCTGCAACTTGAGCATCGCCGGATTCAGCGGCACGTCGCTCTTGGATTGAACATGGACCAACGCAGTGGTGGAAACCGGTCCTTCGACAGGCAGCTCCTGCGCAAAGACCGGACTGGCTGCCACAGCAAGCAACGCAGCCGAAAGACACAACAAACGAGTTCGAATCATAGTTCCCTCTCTTTTGTTAGATGAGATAGGTCCGGGAAAGGAAGCAGCCGCAAACACCAGCGGCGAGAGCACCTTCAGCCCTCGCCGCTCGCATCCCTTGCCATCGAAGTTCAGCATGGTTCAGCTGCTAATCGCCGCCCAGCCGTAGCTTCAGACCCGCGCGGACCGTAAGCGGCAGCCCCGAAAAGCCGATCGGCCCAATATGCTGATCGTTCAGCAGATTGCCCATCTGCGCAAACATGGTGATGTGCCGCTTCAGCGCATAGGTTCCTCCCAGGTCGAGCTTCGCATAGCCAAAGTCCAGATTGTGATTCGGCAACAGCAGCGAGTTCCCGAAGTTCGGATCGAGTCCATCCAGAAACGTCGAATCATCGCTGCGGCTGGCCAGCGCCCCCTGCAGCACCACGCTGAACCTGGGCCTCGTATATTCCGCGCTGAAAAATCCCATATGCGGAGGCCTCCGAAACGGCCGCGCGCCCACCAGCGGACTCTCCGCCCCAATCGCAATCCCCGGCAGGTTCGGATTCTCCGTCGGCGTCCCTTGATTCGCCTCCACCGCATCCGACGCAAACGACCGCAAAACCTCGCTCGCAAGATACGTATATCCGCCCCGCACCCTCACTCGCGCAGTCGGCTGCCACTGCACTTCCAGCTCCGCTCCCTGCGCCCGATACGCCAGTGAATTCAGATACGCCTCATAGATCGCCGGAAGATTAAGATCGAAGTACTGCTGCAGCGCCGAACTGCTCACGCCCTCAAGCTGATGATCGAAGACGTTGTGAAAATACCCGGCCTTCAGCACCAGCTTCTCGCCAAGAATGTTCTGGTCAACACCGACGTCATACGTGCGTGAGCGCTCCGCCGCCTGCGGCCCAATGTGATACAGCGCAATGTCCGCCGCATCGCCCGCCTGCAACAGTTGCGTGTACAGGCCGTTGTACTCCAGCGCCAGCGTAGGCTCCTGCACGCCCGTCGCTGCATTGGCTCGCAGCCGCGTCCCATGAAACATCTTCGGCGAAGGCCGCACCGGCACATACGAGAGCCCAATCCGCGGCGTTCCCGCAATGCCGTACAGATGGTTCTTCTCCACCGCGCCGCCCACCGAGTACGAAAATCTTCCCTTCACCTCTCCCTGAAATTGCAGGTTATACTCAAAGTTCGTTCGCTTCACCGCCTCATGCTCGAAGTACGTAGCGTTGTTGTAGCTGCCGCGCTCATCGTCAAACCGAAATCCGAACAGTGCATTGAAATACGGCGAGGGACTCCAGTCGCTCTGGTAATAAAGCTGGTCGCGGTTGGAGCTCTGATCGTCCGTGCCCGTCAGGAACGCAGTCTGTCCCGTAGCCTTATATCCATTCGCTCCGCGGATCGTCACCACATCGCCGAAGTACTCCGTAAACGTGCAGTCCGTGCCGCAGCCGAAGGTCATCGGCGTTCCCACATTGCCAAACTGCGTCTCCTGCTCACGCTTGCGCGCAATCCCGTAGCGCACCAGGTTGTGCCAGTTGCTCTGCGTGCGATACTCCGCCGTCAGCCCGGAGTACAAATCCTGGTCCGCCTCCTTCGCCGTGTTCGCGATGTAATAAAAGTCATGCGCTCCCGGCAATCCTTCCGCCGAAACCGCATTGCGAATTGTGAAGCGAACATCCCCATTGCCGCTGAAGCTGTAACCGATATTCGCGGCCGAGGTCGTCGCATGAAACCGGTCGTTGGGCAGCGCATTCGACGTATCGAAGCGCGAGATCGCCGCAAAGTAATCCACCCAGCGCGCCGTCCCTCCCACACTCACCTCGTTGCGCCACGAGTGCAGCGTGCCCGCGTCGCCCGAGTAGTTCACCACCGGCTTCAGCGTGATTCCGCGCGGTGTTTCGATGCTCACCACGCCCGCGCCCGCGTCCGTCCCATAGATCGCCGAGTCCGGCCCGCGATAAACTTCCATGCGGCCAATCCCCGTCGAGCTCACCGTCCCGTAGTCGAACGTCCCGCCGATATCCTCCGCCGGAATGCCGTCAATCAGCACCAGGTTTGCCGTCGAGTTGCCGCCGCGCAGAAACATCGAAGTCACGCCGCCCGTCTGCCCGCTCTGCGCCATAAAAATTCCCGGCGCCTGCCGCAGCGTATCCACCACGTCCACCTTCGTCGCCAGCAACTGCACCGGCAATACGCTGACCGGCGCCGTCAGCTGCGGCAGCGGCGTAGGAATCGCCGTCGCTGTAAGGCTCACATCCTGCTGCACCGTCTGCGACGACAGCACAACATCGCGCGCAATCACATCCGTCGCTCCGCCATAAAACTCCTGCCCGATCGCCGGCAAAAATCCTCCCGCCGAACCCAGCAGAGTAAACCGCCCCGACTCCGCCGAACGAATCTCATACGTCCCATCCGGGCCCGCATAGGCAATCGCCTCAACCTTGCCCTTTTCGATAAGCTGCACTCGCGCGTTGGGCACAGCTTTGCCCAGCGCATCCGTCACGCGCCCGCGAATCACCACCGCACCCGCCGACAGCGGCAGCAAGATGCCCAAAGAAAAAATGAAGATGAAAAGAAAAAAGCGCGAAGCCCACACGCGCACACGCTGACTGGACGCCGCTCGGCGCCCTTCGATAAAGATCATGGAAATCTCCTCCGCTTCCCCGACGGAAGCGTGGCAGAGGCAGCGCACACGAGCATATCTCCTATGGATGTATGCCGGAACCACAACTCCGAATGTCGTTTTTCTTAAGAAAACGACACTCGCAAATTTGTTCCAGCCCACAGAAATAGGAGAAATGCTCCAAGAACCGGTCTCCTGACTGGCGCGATTTCAAAACCGGCTCTCTTCCGGCAGCTCCCTTCCCGACGCCTTTTGGGCGATCAGTGGAGGCTGTCCTGGCCGGCTTCACCTTGCGATAGAAGCAAGGTGCGCGCATCACAGTTGCGGGGCAGTGGCGGAGTTTCACCGCGCTTCCCGAACATTCCCATGCGGTAGCAGTTATCGTTGCGCATCGCCATCATCTGCGATGCAGGACATTGAGCCCTCAGTGTACGTTGTGCGCGCCCGGCCGCCAAGCAGCGACCCCTCACATCATCAACAACACCTTCCCCGTCGTCTTCCGCGCCTGCAAATCCACATGCGCCTGCCTGGCCTCCGCC
>Ga0207933_1001141_pt1 | contig 21515 bp, 23 predicted proteins | sample NGESurdeep092012_4_FD_184488 | JGI IMG/M metagenome (GOLD analysis project Ga0207933, IMG submission 184488) | Arctic peat soil microbial communities from Barrow, Alaska - NGEE Surface sample F53-3 deep-092012 (SPAdes) | ecosystem: Environmental > Terrestrial > Soil > Wetlands > Peat ...
TCCCTACGTTGATTGCCCGACTGCGACTTAGCGATACGTTCAAGGATTTCAGCCCCGTTGCCGCGGAGTACCCGAAGAGATCGATTTTGAGGTACTTCCTCGACCTTATTGTCAACGCGACTCGATTGATTTGACTCTTCAAGTTGGCCGAAAGTGAGGAGGAATCAGATTTGAATATGCCAATTGCACCGAACAACGTCGCGAGCTTGTGGCCACTCCATTGCGCGTAAAGAGTGATTGACCCAGCAAGTTTGAATCCTTGTCCTGCTGGGTAAGAAGTTCCAGAACCTTTTGCACTCGTATTCCAGTTTGTTAGTTCGAAGCCTTCATGTATCAAGCCTTTCTGATCGGGCAACGTAATCGTCGAGCCAGGTGTTCCATTTATGGGATTAATCGAGCCGCTTCCACCATTCGCATCAAATGAGACGGTGTCGCTCGGTCCGGCAGTCCACTGCGCATAGAACGTTTGGTTGTTTACCAACGCCAGACTTACTCCTTCGGCGTATTGTGTTCCACTTCCGTCTGCTTTCGTGTTCCATCCACCAAACGCAAACCCCGAGTAAGTGATGCCGTCAATCGCAGGCAGAGTCGTTGTTGTACCGTTTTCACCTGAAAATGAAGTGATTGAACCCGATCCGCCGTTCGCATTGAATGTCAAAATATCGATTGCTATTGATGACCACTGCGCAAATAATTGAACCGAGTTCATCGGCACGAATGAGGCTCCACCAACTCCAATGAGGGTCCCGCCAACCTCAGCACTGAACCATCCATCAAATGTATTTCCGCTAAATGTTGGTGTCGGAAGGATAAGGGCGGTAGTGCCGACGACAAAGGTCGATGAACCGACAGTCGGGACTCCTCCGTTATATGAATATGTGACTACATATGAGTCAGGCGACCACTGAGCGTAAAGCGTTTGATCTCCTGAAAAAACGTACGTAGCGCCAACCGCATACTCCGTTCCGCTCCCGTCAGATGTTGTGTTCCAACCTTCAAAAGTGAATCCGGGATTACTTATGCCAGAACCAGACGGCAATGTAGTTGAACCACCTTCTTGACTTGTTATTGATCCGATTGACCCAGTTCCACCAATCGATTCGAAGCTCAGTGTTGTGGTCGGAATCAGTGACCAGATGGCATAGAGGACCATCGATCCTGAGAATGAGAACGTCGAACCATCACCAAAGGAAGTCCCTCCTCCGTTGGACTCTGTGTTCCATTCCACGAATGAGAAACCACTGTTTACGAACGATGGATTCAAATTGGCAAAGGATGTAAGCGCAGTCTGAACATTCGCAGATTGTGAAGAATAGACCGGGTCTGACGGACTGTCGTTCTCCACAAATGTCACGGAGTGATTGATCCTCGCCCAGGTTGCATAAAGAACTTCTGTCGCTGCGAAACCATAAGTGGAGCCGTCAGCATATGACGTACCGGATCCATCTGGTGAAGTATTCCAGTGCACGAATGAGAAACCACTGTTTACGAACGATGGATTCAAATTGGCAAAGGATGTAAGCGCAGTCTGAACATCAGCAGATTGTGAAGAATAGACCGGGTCTGACGGACTGTCGTTCTCCACAAATGTCACGGAGTGAAATATTGGCGAAGATGCAACTGCAACGGAAGGTTGAATCGCACTTTGTATCAATAGTGTTGCGAAAAGCAAAGCGAAGATTCCGCGTGCCATGAATTTGTGATTTGACTTGACGACACAAGTCATGAGCGCAACCGGTCGAATATCGTGACGAATTTACTGTTGGACAGAGTGTGCATGGGACGTCCTTCATAGGAGATGGGCGCTCTTATACGAACGAGCGATGTTCCCGCAGCCACCACTCCGATGAACAAACAATGTTCGAAACGATTGGCGACGTCTCCAAGATGAAAATCAGGGACGATTAAAAACTGCTGCAGTCTTTCCCTTGCCTCGCAAGACTAGACGTCACGCGTTCGCACTTAGTAGGGTACGAAGTCCCTAATTGAATCTCTTTACGAACGTCGACTTCGCTGCCGCGCGACCTCAAAAGCTGCCACCGACACGGCGACACCGGCGTTCAACGAACTGATCTTGCCCAACTGGGGTATCGACACAACGGCCGCGCATCGCTTGCGCGTCAACACAGAAAGTCCCTTTTCTTCTCCCCCGACGACGAGGGCGACCGGCGTGGTTCCCAGATCGAGGTCGTAGATCGAATCGCGCGACTCTCCGGCCAGGCCGACCGTCAACACGCCGGCCTTGTTGAGCGCGTCGAGGGACGCCGGTATTCCACCGACGTCGCAAAAGGTGAGGTATTCGATCGCGCCGGCGGCGGTCTTGGTGACCGAGGGAGAGATCCGTGCCGAACGATGACGTGGCACGACGACGCCGGTTACGCCCGCGCCGTCGGCGCTGCGCAACATGGCACCCAAATTGCGCGGATCAGTCACCCCGTCACAGACCAGTAAAAACGGGTGGCGGTGCTCGAGAAGTTCGTCGAGACTCACGGTCTCGAGTCGAGCGGCAATCGCCATGACGCCCTGATGTCCCTCGGTGCGCGCTTCACGATCGAGACGGGCCATCGAGATGACCTGGACTGGTACGCGTTGTCGCTGCGCCTCGAACTCGATGGCGTCGAGTGTGTCACTCGGGTCTTGTGCGTCAGCGACGTAGATCTTTTGGATTTGACGACGACGGGCCTTGAGCAGTTCGAGCACGGCGTGACGGCCCTCCACTTGCTCGCCGCCGAGGCCCTCTTTCTCACGCCCACTCGGCGCGCGTCTCGGGCCACCGACCTGACCACCAGTCATGGGGCGACCACCTTGGCGCGACGACCGCCCGGGCGGGCCCTTTCGAGGAGCGGGACGCGGACTCACGACACAACCTCCAACAGCGCGACCGCGCTCGCGCCGATGCCTTCGACGCGCCCGAGCGCGCCGAGTCCTTCGGAGGTCGTTGCCTTCACCGTGACGAGCGCGCCCACGACGGCGGAGAGTTCGTCGGACATGCGTGACATGTAGCTGGACAGCTTGGGACGTTCGGCGATGATCGTGAGGTCGGCCGAGATCGTGCGCAGGCCCGCCTCGGCGACGAGGACCACGGTCTCTTCCAGGAGCCGACGGGACGACGAACCCTCGAACTGCGGATCGGTGTCGGGAAAGTGTCGTCCCAGGTCCCCGAGATTGGCCGCCCCGAGGAGGGCGTCACAGAGCGCGTGCGTCGCTACGTCGGCGTCGGAGTGGCCGACCAGTCCCGGCGCGTCCGGAATCTCAACGAGGCCGAGCCAGAGCGAGCGCGACGGGTCATCGCTCACCCGATGCACGTCGAGTCCGTGTCCGATCCTCATCGGCGTGACGCTATCGACGAGGCCTTCGCGAGGTCGCCCGGCACGGTGATCTTCACGTTGTCGAGTTCTCCCGGAACGACGACGACCCGACCGCCCAAAGCTTCAACGAGCGCTGCGTCGTCGGTGGCGTCGTCACCGCTGGCGTGAGCGCGTATAAGCACGTCGTGAGCAAACGCTTGGGGCGTCTGCACGGTCACCAGTCCCTCGCGCGCTTCGGTCCCGTCGACCACGGTCGCTTCGCCCTCGTGTCGGATTCGCTTCACGGTGTCCAAAATCGGCAATCCCGGAACGGCGCCGTCGGCGCCCTCCAGCACGGCGTCGACGACCGAGGCAAAAAGAGACGACGTTGCCAAGGGTCGTGCGGCGTCGTGCACGACGATGACATTCGCGTCGCCGCACTCTTCCAGGCCGGCGCGCACGGAGGCCGCGCGCGTCGGGCCACCGATGACGACGACGTCGGCGCCCTCGCCGTTACCTTGATAGTTCGCGGGCACCACGAGCACCACCCGTTCAGCGACCGAGCGGGCCGCCCGGACGCTGTGGGTCGTGACGGTGTCGTGATTCATGACGGCGAACTGTTTCGCTCCGCCGTAGCGCTGGCCCTGACCGGCGGCGACGACCACGGCCGCGACCGACATGACTACGGGAGGACCGAGGCGAGCTTTTCTTCAGCCGCTTCCGTGTCCACGTTCAACGCGAACGTCAGCTCCGAAACCAGGATTTGGCGCGCTCGAGTCAACATGCGCTTCTCGCCGGCCGAAAGTCCCTTGTCCTTGTCACGGATCGAGAGGTTTCGCACGACTTCGGCGACTTGGTAGATATCGCCGGAACGAAGCTTCTCCGAGTGGTTCTTGAAGCGGCGCGACCAGTTCGTCGGCATGCGGGCTTCCTTCTTGCGAAGCACCGCGAAGACCTCTTCGACCTCTTCGTCGTTGATGACGTCGCGAAGGCCGACGGACTCAGCGTTGGCGACCGGGACCATCAAGACGAGGTCCGTGTAGGCGACCTTCAGCTTCAAGTAGTCCTGTTTTACGTCAAAAGCCGTCATTTTCTCGATTTTTTCCACGGTGCAGGCGCCGTGGTGGGGGTAGACGAGGCGATCACCCTTTTTGTACTTGCGAACAGTCATGAACGAGGTTCTCCTCAATGAAAATCTGCCTTTACAGGCGTTAGGGGGATTAGTTATTCTACCAGAGATTGGTCAAAACGTGACTGACCGGGCCATTTCGATGGCTTCGGCCAGCGTTCGACAGCGAATGACCTCGACGCCCGTCGCGGATTCTAAGTCTCCGTCACGGGGCACCACGACACGTGTCGCCCCGAGGCGTTGGGCCTCTCGGACACGGCGAGTGAGTCCCGTCGCGGCGCGGAGTTCGCCAGCGAGACCCACTTCGCCCATGGCCGCCAACGTCCGCGGTACCGCGAAGTTCAGCGCCGCTGAAGCGACGGCCAACGCGAGCGCCACGTCAACTCCCGGCTCATTGGCCGGCAGTCCACCGGCGGTTGCCGCGAAGACGTCCATGGCACTGGTGTCGATGGCGCAGCGCGATTCCAGGACCGCGAGCAAGAGCGCCAATCGTTGCGACGACACCTGATGGGCGACGCGGCGCGGCGAAGCCGAACTCGTCGCCACCAACGCTTGCATCTCGATGAGGAACGACCGGGAGCCGTCGTTCGTGACCGTGAAGACCACGCCGGGCACATTGAGGTCCGGCCCGCGCAAGATCGTGCCGTCGGGCATCTCGCGAAGCCCGTCGGGGACCATCTCCAGGAGCCCAACCTCGCCCGTCGCCCCGAATCGGTGCTTGAGCGCTCGGAGGAGTCGCAACGAACCGTTCCGGTCGCCGTCGATCCGAATGACGGTGTCCACCAGATGCTCGAGCGCTCGCGGTCCCGCCAGTTCCCCATCCTTCGTGACGTGGCCCACGATCAATAGGGCGACCCCGGTCTCTTTCGCGACGGAACACAATCGTTCGGCGACGTGACGGATCTGCGGCACCGATCCGGCGACGCTGTTCATCGCATCGTCACTCATCGCCGAGATCGAATCGATGACACAGAGTGTCGGGCGGCGCTCGCGAATGAGTTGCTCGGCGACGCAGACGTTCGTCGAGGCGGCAACCTCCAGTCCTTCCGGGACGTCACCGAGGCGGCGAGCCCGTTGGGCGACCTGGGCGACCGACTCCTCGGCCGCAATCAAGAGGACGGTCGTGGCGGACGCGGCCAACTCCCGAAGGGACATGAGTGCGAGGGTCGACTTGCCGACGCCCGGTTCACCGAAGAGCAACGTCGTCGACCCGGCGATGAATCCGCCACCCAGGACGCGGTCCAGTTCGCCGACGCCCGTGGAGTGCACCGTGGCCGACGTCGCGGCGACGTCGCGCAGTGACGTCGTGACGGTCGGGGCGAGGCGGGCTCTGGATGCCGTTCGTTCTTCGTCGAGGGTGTTCCACTCGCCGCAGCCGGAGCAACGTCCGCTCCAGCGCGGCGACGTCGTGCCGCATTCGCGACAGACGTGAACTGAATGGGGCTTCACCCTCGAAAGGCTAGAAGTGAGCTGTGACGTTAGGCGTTGTCGGAGAGGTCCTCGAAGTCGACCGAGGGCGGTAGGCCCTCGACGCCTTCGAAGGTCAAGTACGGTCCGTCGGGACCTTCGGCGATGTCGCCGACGATCGTCTGACCGGCGTGGAACTCCTTGAAGAGGATCTTCTCACTCAACGCGTCTTCGACGTACTGCTGTACGGCACGGCGAAGGGGACGAGCACCGAGTTCCGGGTCGTAACCTTTTTCGGCGAGGAAACCCTGAGCCGCGGCGGAGAGTTCCAGTCCGAGTCCCTGGACGGCCAGTTGGTCACGCAAGCGCGCGATGAACATGTCAGCGATCAAGATCACTTCTTCTCGGCTCAACTCGTGGAAGACGATCGTGTCGTCGATGCGGTTGAGGAACTCCGGTCGGAAGTGGGCCTTCAGGGCCGTGTGGACCTTTTCTTTCATCCGCTCGTGGTCCGCGACGTCCGAGGCCTTGCCGAAACCGATCGCCGCTTTTCGAAGATCCGCGGTACCGAGGTTCGAGGTCATGATCAGGATCGTGTTCTTGAAGTCCACCGCGCGACCCTGCGCGTCGGTGAGGCGACCGTCCTCGAGGATCTGGAGGAGCGTGTTGAACACGTCGGGGTGGGCCTTTTCGACTTCGTCGAAGAGCACGACGGAGAAGGGCTTGCGGCGAACGGCTTCAGTGAGTTGACCGCCCTCGTCGTATCCGATGTAGCCGGGGGGCGAACCAACCAGTCGACTGACCGAGTGCTTCTCCATGTACTCCGACATGTCGAGTTGAATCAGTGCGTCTTCGTCGTCGAAGAGGAACTCGGCGAGTGTCTTGGCGAGTTCGGTCTTGCCGACGCCGGTCGGACCGAGGAAGATGAACGATCCGCCCGGACGCTTCGGGTCCTTCAGGCCGGCGCGCGTACGCCGAATCGCCCGGCTGATCGAGATGACGGCTTCGTCTTGTCCGACGATGCGCTTGTGGAGTTCGTCTTCCATGCGCAAGAGCTTCGTGGTCTCTTCTTCTGTCAGGCGGTACACCGGGATGCCGGTCCACACCGCGAGCACTTCGGCAATGGTGTCCTCGTCGACGAGGTCAAAGACCACGCCGCCCGACGCCTGGATCGTCAGGTCGAGCTCGTCGCGCTTGGCGACGAGCTCGCGCTCTTGTTCATCGAGCGCCTTGGCCTGTTCGATGGCGCCGCTCGCCATCGCGCTCTCTTTATCGGCGCGAACGCGCATGATGTCTTCGTCGAACTTCTTCTGCTGCGGTGGCGTGTCCATCCGACGGATACGCAGGCGACTGCCGGCCTCGTCGATCAGGTCGATCGCCTTGTCGGGCAAGAATCGGTCCGAGATGTAACGGTCGGCGAGGTTCGCCGCGGCGATCAACGCCTGGTCGGTGATCTTGACGGCGTGGAACTCTTCGTAAACCTCGCGCAGGCCCTTCAAGATGTCGATCGTCATGGCGACCGATGGCTGCTCGACCTTGACCGGCTGGAAACGGCGCTCGAGCGCGGCGTCCTTTTCGATGTGCTTGCGGTACTCGTCGATCGTCGTGGCGCCGATGGTCTGGAGTTCACCGCGCGCGAGCATCGGCTTCAGTATCGAGGCGGCGTCGATCGCGCCCTCGGCCGCACCGGCGCCGACGAGCGTGTGGATCTCGTCGATGAACAAGATGATGTCGCCGCGCGTACGGATCTCTTTCAGGACCTTCTTCAAACGCTCTTCGAAGTCACCGCGGTATCGACTGCCGGCGACGAGCGCGCCGAGGTCGAGGGTGTAGAGCTGCTTGTCCGCGAGGGTGACCGGCACCTGGTTGGCGACGATCTTCTGGGCGAGGCCCTCGACGATGGCGGTCTTGCCCACGCCGGGCTCGCCGATCAAGACGGGGTTGTTCTTGGTACGACGCGAGAGTACTTGCATCACGCGCTCGACTTCCTTCTCGCGTCCGACGAGTGGGTCGAGCTTGCCCTCGCGAGCGAACTGCGTGAGGTTGCGACCGAACTGATCGAGGACGGCCGATCCACCCGCGCCCTCGGGGTCGCTCTTCTGGCCGCCCGACGGGTTTTGGCCGCCCGATTCCTTGCCGGCCTGACCGGACATCATCTGGATCACTTGCGTGCGAACCCGAGCCATGTCGGCTCCGAGGTCGCTCAGGACCTGGGCCGCGACACCGTCACCCTCACGCACCAGTCCGAGCAGCATGTGCTCGGTTCCGATGTAGGAGTGTCCCAGTTGGAGGGCCTCACGTAGCGAGAGCTCGAGAACCTTCTTCGCGCGCGGCGTGAAGGGCGGCGATCCCGGCGAGGGATTGGTGTTGGCCCCGATGGCCTCTTCGACTTTCTCGCGCACGACGTCGAAAGTGACCCCCAGGGCGTCCAGCGCCTTGGCCGCGACGCCCTCGCCCTCGCGGATCAGTCCGAGCAGTATGTGCTCGGTGCCGATGAATGCGTGGTTGAGGTCACGTGCTTCTTCCTGCGCGAGTACCAGTACTCGGCGGGCACGGTCAGTAAATCGTTCGAACAATTGTCATCCTTTGTGCGTCAATACATAAAAGTGTACCGGTGAGGTGTGCCGGTTGAGTCCCACCCCTCGGACCACAGAGAATGGCCAACCGACCCTCAATTAGTGTGGGAGCGTGAACCCCCACGAGCGACTGCGACTGGTGTTGGTCGAACACGACCTCGCGAGGTTGGAGACGTTACTCTCCGATTCGGTCATCTTCGGCGACGCGTACCTCGATTCGGTCACCACGCACCTCATTTACGCCGGGGGGAAGCGGTTGCGGCCCCTCCTCGCGGTCGCGTCGGCGACGAGCGGCGAGCGCGGGGCCACCCAAGAGGACCTGCTCGGGGGCGTCGCGCTGGAGTTGATGCACCTCGCCTCGCTCTACCACGACGACGTCATGGACGAAGCGGAAGTTCGGCGCAACGTCGACAGCGTCAACGCCCGCTACGGCAACCTCATCGCGATCGTCGCCGGCGACTACCTGATGGCCCGCTCGGCCGCCATCGGGGCCGAACTCGGTACCGACGTCGCCGGGCTCTTGGCGCGAACCCTGGCCGCACTGACGCGAGGTCAGGTCTCGGAGGTGCGAACGGCCTTTTCCGTTGAACGCACCGAAGACGACTACTTCGCCGCCATCGAGGGAAAGACCGCCGCCCTGATGGCCTCTAGTTGTCGTGTCGGCGCGCTGACCGCGCGACTACCCGTCGATGAACGCGAATCGCTCACCGAATTCGGACGATGTTTCGGGATGATCTACCAACTTCGCGATGACATCCTGGACGTCATCGCCACCGACAACGAGTTGGGCAAACCGGCCGGCCAGGACCTCGCCGAGGGCATCTACAACCTGCCGACGATCTTCGCCCTGCGCGACGCCAACGTCGGCGAAGAACTTCGCGGTGTCTTAGGGGCGATTCTCGATGACGAGGACCGCGAGCGCGCGCGCAAACTCGTCGTCGCCACCGACGGCATCGGACGAACCATCGCTGCGGCCCAGACCTTCCTCGCCGAGTCTCACGTCGCGTTGAATTCGCTCCCGAGTGAGAAGTTGCGCGTCGGCTTCGCCTCGCTCATCGAATCGCTGCTCGAAGATCTGCCGACGTACTAATCGACCAGCGGTTTTAACGTCGGAAAGGCGATCACCTCTCGGATATTGGACTCGTCGGCGATCAACATCGCCAGTCGATCGATCCCGAGTCCGAGGCCGGCCGTCGGCGGAAGACCCCACTCCAGCGCCTTGATGAAGTCCTCGTCGATGTGCATCGTCTCCGGTTCGCCTTCGGCCGCCAGTCGAGCCTGGTCCTCGAAACGGGCCCGTTGGTCGAGCGGGTCGACCAACTCAGAGAAACCGTTCGAGAGTTCGCGACCAACGGCGTAGGACTCGAAGCGCTCCACTAAGTCCGGATCGCCCTGATGCCGCCGGGCCAGTGGCGAGATCTCGACGGGGAAGTCCGTGACGAAGATCGGATTCCACAACGACGTCTCGCACGTCGCCTCGAACAGTTCGGCCAGACACCGTCCCGCGCCCCACGCGCGATGCACTTCGACGCCGCGCTCTTGGAGCATCGAGGCGAGTCGCTCGCGCGGCGTATGGACCGACACGTCCTCGCCCACTCCTTCACTGGCGAGTTCAGCCATCGTTCGACGGGGCCACGGCGCCGCGAAGGAGAACGCGCGACCCTGGTACTCGACTTCGGTCGTGCCGAGCACGTCCATCGCCACGCCGGCGGTCAACTCCTCGGTGAAGGTCATCATGTCCTCGTAGTTCCAGTACGCGGCGTAGATCTCGAGCATCGTGAACTCGGGGTTGTGGCGCGGGCTCACACCTTCGTTGCGAAAGACGCGTCCGATCTCGAAGACGCGCTCGAATCCGCCGACCACCAGGCGCTTCAGCCACAGTTCGGGCGCAATACGCAGAAAGAAGTCAGTGTCGAGGGCGTTGTGGTGGGTGGCGAAGGGCCGCGCGTCCGATCCCGAGGCGATGGCGTTGAGGATCGGCGTCTCGACCTCCATGAAGCCCTGCGCCCAACATCGCTCGCGAACGGCGCGCATCACGTCGTTGCGGCGCCTCAACGTCGTACGCGACATGGGGTTGGCCCAGAGGTCGGCCTCGCGATGGCGATAGCGCAGGTCGAAGTCGGCGATGCCGGCCCACTTGTCACCGAAGTTGCGCTGCGCCGTCGCGAGCGTCACCCACGTCACCACCTTCACCGACAGTTCGCCGCGCTTCGTGCGCACCACTTCGCCGCTCACGCCGACCCAGTCGCCCAGATGGAGTTTCGTGAACTCTTCGAAGTCGCTCGTCACCGCGTCGAGGGCGAAGAGTTGAATCTCACCGCTGGAGTCGCGCATCGTGGCGAAGGCCAACTTGCCCTGGCGTCGCAGGAGCATCAGGCGACCCGCGACATTGACTGAATCGCCAGACTCCTCGCCGTCGGCGAGGTGGTCGTAGCTGCTCTGGAGCGCCGCGGCGAACGCGTTGTGGGCAAATGAATACGGCACTGTCACGAATTGTCTCCCGAATGATTCCGTTCATGAACGATACGCAATCCGTGGAGGGTTAGCCACGGTTCGACGTGTTGGACGTGTTTCGTGTGCGGTGCGATGAGTCCGGCCAGGCCCCCGGTCGCGATGACGGTCGCCTCGCCGAGCTCTTCGAGGATGCGTTCGATCATCCCGTCGACCTGGGCGGCGAAGCCGTAGAGGACCCCGGACTGGATCGATTCGACCATCGAGCGACCGATGACCGAGCGGGGGCGAACCAGTTCGACCGAGCGCAGCGCCGCGGCGTGCGAATACAACGCGTCCAGTGAGATGGCCACGCCCGGCGCGATGGCGCCACCCAGGTATTCGCCCTTGGCCGAGATCACGTCAAAGACGGTCGCGGTCCCGAGGTCGACGACGATCGACTTGCCGGGATAGAGGTCGTAGGCACCCACGGCGTCAGCGATCCGGTCCGGTCCTACCTCTCGCGGATTGTCATAGAGGATCGGCATCCCCGATTTCGTCCCGGGGCCGATCACGGTGAAGTCGAGTGCCGAGAACCATCGATTCGCCATTCGGCGCAGTTGCGTATTGGCCATGGGCGACGAGGAGGAGATGGCGATCGCCGTCACGGCCGTGCGTAGGTCGAGGCCTTCGAGATCGAGCAGTTGAGTGAGCACCATGGCGTGCTCATCCGGCGTGCGGTCCGCGACCGTCGAGATCCGCCAGTGAAATGCCAGTCCGCGCTCGTCGGTGGCGCGCGCAAAACCCATGGCGTCGGGCGTCTCGGGCGTCTCGGGTCCGAAGAGCCCAATGACGGTCTCGGTGTTACCCACATCCATCGCCAACAGCATCACTGTTCTCCTTCGAGTAGGACCGGTCCGTTGTCAATCAGGCGTACTCCGTCGACGATCGCGGCCACGAGTGCGCGCGCGTCACCCGAATCCGCGTCGCTCGAGGGCGTGAACGTCGCGGGATCCACGACCTCGGCGTACACCACGTCGAGGTTGGCGCCCTCCAACGTCGCGCCCAAATCGTGTCGATGCTCGCTCGCGGTGGCCGGTGCCTGGGCGACGAGCGCGATGGCCCGAGAGAGCGCCCGGGCACGACGCCGAGCGTCCTCGCTCAGCCGCACGTTGCGGCTCGACAGCGCCAGGCCGTCGGCGTCGCGCACGATGGCGCACCCCACGACCTCGACGTCGAAGGAGAGGTCGTGCACCATCTGGCCGATCACGGCCAACTGCTGGAAGTCCTTCTCGCCGAAGTAGACCCGACACGGTCCGGTCACGATCAATAGTTTTGCCACGACGCTCGCCACGCCGTCGAAATGTCCGGGTCGAGCGGCGCCCTCCAGGACGTCGCTCAGACCACGAATTTTGACCGTCGTGGGAGTCGGATCGGGATAAGCGGGCCACATCGCCGTGAGCGTCGGCTCGACGAAGCAGTCAACACCGTGGCTTTCGGCGACGGTACGGTCGGCGTCGGGCGAGCGGGGATAACGCGCCAGATCGCCCAGATCCTCAAACTGACGGGGATTCACGAACGAGGTCGCGATCACGACGTCGCCACGACTCGTGGCGGCCTCGAAGAGCGACGTGTGCCCGGCGTGCAGCGCGCCCATCGTCGGCACGAGGCCGATGCGGCGGCCCGCGGCGCGCTGAGCGGCGGCGAAGGAGCGCCACTCCTCCACATCACCGATAACGCGCATCAGGCCCGGGACTGTGCGCGGCGCTGTTCGGAGAGCTCGAAGGCGGCGTTGGCGAGCGCGACGTACGTCGAACGTTCCGACTCGGGAATCGCCGCTAAGTGCGCGTCGATCGTCGCCATGTCACCGCGTGAGGCGGGACCCGTGAGGGCGTCGTCCGGGCCGAGGCGTGCGACGTCGCTCAGCGTCCGTTCGGCCAACGGCAAGAAATCCTCCAACGAGAGACCGATCGATTCGGCGAGCGTACGGACCTGACCCATAAGGGTTACGAGGTGATTCGACGCGACCACGGCGGCGGCGTGGTAAGTCGTTCGCTGTTCGTCGCCCAACGTGATGACTCTTCCCGCCAGGGACAGCGCCACTTCGCGAACCACGTCGTCACCGGCCACGCAGTACGTGGCGCCAATCAGTCGGTCGGCGCCGCTGCCCGACGGCAGGGCCATAAGGGGATGCAGAGACCCGACGCGAGGATGGGGCGCGAGGACGTCGAGGTTGCGCGAACCGGCGACGTGCGCGATGACGCGTTCCTCGCGGATCGCAATCGACGCGGCGACGCTGGAAATCGCGTCGTCCGGCACGCACAGGATGACGTGCGACGAATCGCCGATCGACGACGCGTCGTGGTGCACTAACTCGACGTGGTGGCCAACGCGCTCGAGGGCGCTGGCGAAGGACGTGCCCGCTCGCCCGGCGCCAACAATTGAGATATTCATCAGTGCTCCTATCCGTTCCAGCCCCTCGCGGGTGCCGTTCGGTAACTAGTGCAACGAATCGAGTGTACCGAGTCGAGTGACCGCGCCCACGCCAGCGCCCAACTGCGCCTCGCTCACCAGTTCCGGCGCCAGTTCATGCAAGGGGATGAGCACGAAGGACCGCTCGTACAGGCGCGGATGCGGCACCACGATCTCTGGGTCCTCACTGCGCTCGTCACCCACGAGCAACACGTCGACGTCGAGCGTTCGCGGACCCCAGTGCTGCTCACGGACCCGGCCCCGCGCCTCTTCCGCGCGACGCGCACGCGCGAGCAGTTCCCGTGGCGTCGCCTCGGTCGTGAGTTCGACCACCATGTTCCAGTAGTCGTCTTGGACCACGCCGCCGACGGGTTCGGTTTCGTAGACCGACGAGACACGGTAGGCGTCGTTCTCGACGACGATCTCGACGCCGACCGCGAGGTGTTCGCCGCGATCACCGATGTTCGTTCCCAACGAGAGGTAGGCCCGGCGCACTAGGGGCGATGTACGGTGCAGCGCACGCCGACCGAGGCGACGTCCTCCACGACCGGCGGTCGAGTCTTGCGCACCGACACCGTGACCGACGCAATCTCGTCGTCCAGGGCGAGGACTTCGTAGGCGACGCGGTAGGCGAGCGTCTCGAGCAAGAGGTAGCGACCTTCGGTCGCGGTGCGGGCGGTGAGGCTCAAGACGTCGGCGTAGTTCGTGGTTTCGGCGATGTCGTCATTGATGGCGGCCTCCTCGAAGGGCCGCACCAGATCAAGGTCGAAAACGAGTGGTTGGGCCCGCTCGCGTTCCTCGGCCAACACACCCACGACCGCGCTGCAGCGAAGTTCGCGCAGCTCAATCACGTCATTCACGCGCTCACCTCAGGCAGGTCGAACAGCACCGTTCGACCGTCCGGGCCGATCGATCGCTTGAAGAGTCGCTCCACGTAGGCGATCGCTAAGGGAACGTTGGGGACGCGCTGGCTCCATACGAGGTAGCCGGCGATCACTCCGAGAAGTCGGTCCGAGACCTCGTCGCTGTGCAGCAGGACCATGGTCTTGTTCGACATCGAATTCGCGAGGTCCAGGTAGCAGGCCTCGAGGACCTCGCGTTGTTGGGGGCCACCGCGCAGTGCGTAGTGACTGGCGGTGAGGCCGTGTTCGAAATAGGCGCTCAGGTTCTGCATCACCGGCAGGATCGAGATGACCCGGCCGAAGCCCTGATGCTTCAACCAGAGCAACTCTTCGTCGCGGCGAACCCGGCGATGCACGGTGGTCGAGCCACCCGGTCGTTCCGAGACCGCCAAAATCCCCTTGTACACCCAGGTGAAACTTCTTGGCTCGATACCCGCAGCCCACTTGCCCCTCACGCGACTACCTCCTCGACGGGACGCACGAGCAGCTCACGGAGCTGAACGGCCGCCCCAGCGTCGTGTACTCGTACCATACTGACACCCTGCAAGAGCGCCCACGCCTCGGTGGCGATGGAACCCTCCAATCGTTGGTCCACGTCGAGCAACTCTCCCCCGAAGTCGCCGAGGAAGCGCTTGCGACTCGTGCCGATCACGACACCGGCGCCGTAGTCACGCGCGAGTGTCACGAAGTGCGACAGGTGGGCCATGAGCGCGATGTTGTGCTCGGTCGTCTTGCCGAATCCGATACCGGGATCGAGCCACAGTGTGGTGACGCCGGCGTCCTTCGCGCGCTGGGCCATTGAGGACAAGAACTCGGCGATCTCGCCCACGACGTCTCCGTAGGTCGGATTGACTTGCATCACCGTCGAGTCGCCCAGGCGGTGCATGGCGATATAGCCAACGCCCAGTTCTGCGGCCACGTCGACCAAGTTGCTCGAGACGTCGTTGAGGACGCGCGCGCCCGCCGCAATCGCCGCTCGAGCGACGGGCTCCTTCTGCGTGTCGACCGAGACCGGTCCGAAGGCGCTCAACGCGGCGATGACCGGCACCGCGCGCGCGATCTCCTCGTCGACTGGGACCGGGGTGGCGCCTGGGCGCGTGGACTCCCCGCCCACGTCGACGATGTCACAGCCGGCGTCGAAGTGCGCTTTGCCCCGGCGCACGGCGTCGGCCGTCGCGAGGGTGCGTGAATCGGGAAAGAATGAGTCCGGGGTGACGTTGACGATGCCCATGACGCTGGGACTCAGCGCCATGCAGACCGACGTTGATGGATGAACTGCAACGCTTCATCTCGGCTCGCGGCGTCCGTGCGAAACGACCCGCGAACGGCGGATGTGACCGTCGTCGCCCCGGCCTTCTTCACCCCGCGCATGGACATGCAGAAGTGTTCGGCCTCGATCACCACGATCGAGCCCCGGGGGCGCAGTTCGCGCTCCATCGCCTCGACGATCTCGGTGGTCATGCGTTCTTGCACCTGCAAGCGGCGCGCGTAGCCCTCGACCAATCTCGCCAACTTGGACAGCCCGGTGATGGTGCCATCGGGTCCGGGCAAGTACGCCAGGTGCGCGAATCCCACGAAGGGCACCAGGTGGTGTTCGCACAATGATGTGAAGGAGATGTCGCGAACCATCACCATCTCGTCGTGGCCGGCCTCGAAGGTGACGCGCAGGTGTTCTCCGGGATCGACTTCATTACCCTGGAACAACTCGACGTACATGTCGGCCACCCGTCGAGGCGTCTCAAGGAGACCTTCGCGCGTGGGGTCCTCACCGATGGCGTCGAGGAGCTCGCGCACGAGGCTCTGCACGCGCGCGCGATCGACCACGTCTAGACCTCGCCGGTGAAGGTGTAGATCGCGTCCAAATTGCGATAGCGCTCGTTGACGTCAAGCCCGTACCCCACCACGAAGTCCGAGGGGATCGTGAAGCCGACGTACTTCAAGGACTGTTCGACGCGCTGCTCACCTTCTTTGAGCAACAGCGCGCACACCTCGAGGCTCTTCGGACTACGCGCTCCGAGATACTGACGCAAATAGTTCAAAGTGAGCCCGGAATCGACCACGTCTTCGACAATCAGGACCTCGCGATCGAGCAGGTCGACGTCGAGGTCCTTCACGATGCGCACGACGCCGCTGGTCTTGGTCGCGGCACCGTAGGACGAGACCGCCATGAAATCGACCTCGACCGGGAGTTCAATGGCGCGCATCAGGTCGGACATGAAGTTGATGGCGCCCTTGAGAACACCCACGAGCAATGGGGGATTCTCGGCGTAGTCACTCGTGATCTGGCGGCCCAATTCGAGCACGCGGTCGTGGACTTCTTTGGCCGAGACGACAACCTCACCGAGGTCGTGTTGCGCCCATAGTGCGGTGAAGTCGTTGGAAGGTTGGCTACCCATGCCCCGACAGCGTACCTGTTGTCACTGCTCCAAGGTCAGGTGTTGGTCTCTTCGTGACAGTCGACGGCCGCCGCTCAACTCCGTCGCCACGGCCTCACCACTGACCACGTCGATCGCGCGCTCGACCTCTGACGCACTCGGCGGATGGCTCCCGTCACCCTGATCGTCGCCGCGCAGTTGAGCCCGCAACCACCGCCGTAATCGGGCGCGCGGCCACGTTCGCAATACCCGACAGTCGGCGTCCTCCAATGACACCGCCTGGTCGTCTCGCGCGAGTTCGTCGAGCCACGTGCGTTCATCATGCAACAGCGCCGCTTGGCGCGCCAGGATCGGTACGACGTCGCGACCCGCGACGTCGTCGAGCAGTCCCATCAATTCGTGCCGGACCCGGTTGCGCCGAAAGGCCGCGCTGTCGTTCGTCTCATCGTGCAGCGCGAGGTACGGAGTCGACTCGACGAACTCGTGCAACGAACGTCGACGCAGATCCCGCAACGGTTTGGTCGAATCGTTCACCATCGGCGAGAGTCCGTCGAGCCCGGCGCCGCGCAACATGTTCAACAGCACCGTCTCCGCGAGATCGTCCATCGTGTGGCCGGTAAGGACACCAGTTGGCAGTGCCGCCCGGCGGGCCGCTCGGGCGCGGGACTCGAAGTTCGCTCCATGTTCGACGACCACGTCGTGACGAACGTACGTGAGGTCGAGCTGCTCACAGATCGCCCGTACGTGATCGGCGTCGTCACCGCTCGTCGGACGCGCGTGATGATCGACGTGGTGCACGGTGACCTCAAGACCGGCCTCGAGCGCGAGCAAGAGCAGTCCGAGGGAGTCCGGCCCGCCGGAGACGGCGAGGTCCTCGTGCGCTCTCGCGTCGTCGAAGTGGCATTGGCCCAGCAGTCCGGAGCTCATTGGCTAGAGGTTAGGCAAGCGCCCGTCGCACGTGCCGGACACGCGTGCGATCAAAGAGACGCGCGCCGAGGTAGCTCGAGGCGGCCAGCGCGGTAATCCAGAAGCTCACGGGCCCGCCGATCCACACGCCCAAGAACAGTCCGGCCCAGGCGCTCACCAAGGCGATGGCCATCGCGAGACCCGTCGCTCGAAGCGGACGACTCGTCAACACTTCGGCGGCCGCGGCGGGCGCGACGAGAAGCGAGAACACGAGCAGGACCCCGACGATCTGAATGGCCACGACCGTCGTGATCGCGAGCAGCGCCATGAAGAGCAGCGACATCGCGCGTATCGAAAGACCTCGCGCCGCCGCCGACTGCGCGTCCACCGACGCGAAGAGCAGCGGCCGATACGAGAGGGACACGACGAGCACTACACCGAGAGAGAGTGCGGCGACGAGACCGACGTCGTCCCACGTGACGCCCAGGATCTGGCCGAAGAGGATCGAATACGTGGCGTTGGCGTATCCGCTGTAGAGCGAGATGAAGAGGACGCCTAAGCCGAGTGCCGCGGTCAACGTCACGCCGACGACGGCGTCGCTCTCATCGAGCGACGCTCCCCCCACACCGATGAGCAGCCCGGCCCCGAGGCAAAAGACCAACAAACCGACGATCGGCGAGAGTCCGATCAGCACGGCGCCCGCGGCGCCCGCGAAGCCGACGTGGCCAATCGCGTGGGCCGCGAAGGCCTGACGTCGAAGGACGACGAAGTAGCCGACGGCGCCGGCCGCGAGGGCTACGGCGGTCACCGCGTAGAACGCGTGCTGCACGAACGACGTCGAGAGCAGATCGCTCAGGCTCACGACGTCTCTTCCTCGTAGACCTCGCTGAGGTGTTCGTGTGCCTCTTCACCGTGCGTGAAGCCCTGAGGGTGCGGATGGGGATGGGGATGGGCGAACTCTTCTTCCAGTCCGACGATCACGCGCCGACCCCGCGGAGTGACGATGATCTCGATCGGATGTCCGTAGAGTGCACTCAACACCGACTCGTTGACCACTTCGTCGACCGTTCCACTGCGCACCTGTCGCCGAGCGATCCACAAGACTTGATTCACGATCGACGCGAGCGGATTGAGGTCATGCGCGACGACGATGACGGCCGCGCCAGTCGTGTCACGAATCAGGTTGATGAGGTCGACGATCTCGGCCTGCGCGGCGAGGTCCAGGGCCGCCAGCGGTTCATCGAGCAACAGAAGCTCCGGACTGAAGACGGTCGCGTGCGCCAGCGCGATGCGCTGGCGCTGGCCGCCCGAGAGGCTGTGCAGCGCCTGATCACAAAAGGACGTCGTGCCCGTGAGCGCGAGGGCCCGTCGAATCACCTCTCGTTTGGTCTTGTCGCGGCCCCAGCCGAAGCGCGGACCGTCGAAGCCCAGACCGACGTAGTCGCGCCCCGTCATGGTCGAAGTCGAGTCGGCCGCGCGAGATTGGGCCATGTAACCGACTCGTTTGTTCCCCCGATGAGGTTCGTCGCCAAACACGCGTAGTGATCCTTCGCTGAGTGGCACGAGGCCGAGGATCAGATTGAGCAACGTCGATTTACCCGACGCGTTGGGTCCGAGGACGGCGGTAATCGTTCCCGGCTCGACGGCGAAGTTCGCGTTACGCCAAATCGTGCGATCGCCCAGGACGACGCCACCATCACGCATCTCCAGCGTGCTCACTTCAGGCAACCCGCGATTTTCAGATCACTCTTGATCTTCGTGACGACGCCGTTGAGAAACCGAACGTAGTCCGTGCCGCGCATCGTCTCGGTCACCTTGATGATCGGTACGTGTGAGGACCTCGCCTGAGCCGCGAGTTCACCCGTGAGCGGCGTCGCGGTCTGGATGTTGTCGATCAGGAAGGCCGGATGCTTCTTCAACTGATCGAGTGCCGTGGCGAGGTCGCGCACCGAAGGATCCACGCCGTTGCCGACCGCCAAACGTAGGGCCTCGGGCGTCACGATGTCGAGACGCGCGTCCTTCAACAAATACGACGTGACGTCTTCGGTGGCGGCGACCTTGACGTGATCGCAACTCGCCGCAATCGATTCGGCGCTGCGTTGAATCGCTTCGAGTTGCGCCAGGAGTGCAGCGGAACGAACCTTGATGTTGGAATAACCGCGTTGGTGTTCGAGCAACTTGGTGAGCGCTTTCACGAACTTGATCGCGGCCAACGGGTTATAGAAGAGGTGAGGATTCTTACCCGGCGCTACGCCCATAAGTTTGCCGACATTGATGACCGAGACCTTGGCACCTTGGGCGCTGACCAACTGTTCGAGCCACGTGTCGTAACCAGCGCCGTTCTCTAAGACGACCGACGCCTTCGCGACGTTCGCCGCGTCCGAGATCGTCGCTTCGTGATCGTGCGGGTCGGCGTTGGGGTCCGTCAGTAACGACACCACTTTGGCGTCGGAGCCCACGAGCTGACCCGCGAGCGCGCCCCACTCTGAGACGCCCGAGACGATCAAAGGCTTGGTCAAAGCGTCAGCGGCGCAAGCGCTGAAACCGAATGAGGCGACCGCGACAGTGACGACCAGCAGAAGTTTTTCTATAATCATTCCAGTTATGCTACCTAGAATGATTATAGAAAGCAAGTCGCCCACGGGTAGGCTACGAGCGTGAGCACCTCGCGAAACACCGTCCAGCGCCGAGAAGTCGTCGGGGTTCTGAGCCAGGTGCCGGGGTTCGTCAGTGCTCAGGACCTCCACACGCTGATCGAGCGCGAGGGCGGCCATATCGCGCTGGCGACGGTCTACACCCAGCTGAAGAAGCTGGTCCAAAACGGGGAGGTCGACGTTGTCATGACCGATCGTGGCGAAAGCCTCTACCGGCGCTGCGTCGTGGAATCCCACCACCACCACCTATCGTGTCGCCTCTGCGGCGCGACCGTCGAGGTCGACGCGCCCGAGCTCGAAAAATGGGCTCACGACATCGGAGAGGCGTACGGCTATCGGGAGCTTCATCACGTCGTTGAATTCAACGGGATCTGCTCGTCATGCCCCTCCAACTGAATCTCTCAGCGGCACCGCACGGGGCACTCAACGTCTATCCCATCGAGTTCGCTCGGCACTTCGGCGTTCGGGCATTCGTGACTGACCGCGCCGGTGGCGTGAGCCACGCCCCCTACGAATCATTGAACCTCGGCGATCACGTCGATGACGAACCGGCGAACGTTCAGGAGAATCGCCGTCGCGTGGCTGACGCCATCGGTGTTGACGCGAACCGACTCGTCATCATCAACCAGGTCCACGGCCGCGACGTCGTGAACGCGAACGAGGCGACCGCCGACAGCGCCGGTGACGTCATCGTCGATTTCGGCGACGGCTTCGCCGTCGCGGTGTTGGTCGCGGACTGCCTGCCGATCCTCTTGGTCGACGAGGATTCGCCGACTTTGGCGGTCGTCCACGCCGGGTGGCGGGGCCTTCAACGCAACGTGCTGGAGGGCGCACTCGAACACTTCGACCACCACGACGCGGTGCACGCATTTCTCGGTCCGTCGATCTCCGCGGCGTCCTACCAAGTGGGCCCGGAGGTCGCCGAGCACTTCAGGAACGTCCCCGGAGCGCTGTCGTCGGACACCGGTGAGCGTTCTCGACTCGATTTGCGCGCCGTTGCCCTCGCCCAACTCCTCGCGCTCAACGTCACCGAGGAGCACATCACCGTGGCGTCGCAGTCAACTGACGGAGGCGCGACGTTCTTCAGTGATCGCGCCGCGCGCCCGTGCGGAAGGTTTGGGCTCGTCGCGCGTCGGGTGATCGCGTGATGCAACGCGCCGAGTTGTTTCGATACGTCGGGCTCGACGTCACGTCGGACACCCTCACCGCGCTCTATGACCTCGACGGTCGAACGTTCGTAGAGACGATCACGTTCGAAGGCGTGAAATCTCTCGAAGCGCCGGCCGTCGTCGCGCTCGCCCAACTCTGGTACCTCATCGCCGGGCTTTCGTACTACAAGGCCGGGGCCGCGCGCCGAATCGACGTCGGTGTGACGCC
>Ga0207933_1001142_pt1 | contig 21513 bp, 21 predicted proteins | sample NGESurdeep092012_4_FD_184488 | JGI IMG/M metagenome (GOLD analysis project Ga0207933, IMG submission 184488) | Arctic peat soil microbial communities from Barrow, Alaska - NGEE Surface sample F53-3 deep-092012 (SPAdes) | ecosystem: Environmental > Terrestrial > Soil > Wetlands > Peat ...
CCCGCCGGTGGCGAAGTCCGGACTGATCCCCACCACCGGCCGGTTCAGGTGCTGACCGCCCATGGAGCCGTGGAAGGTGGCGTCCCCGAACGCGAAGATCCCACCATCGGAAGCCACCAGCCAGTAACCGCCTCCGTCGTGGGTCGGTGCGATGTCCACCACCGGAGCGTTGAGATACTGACCGCCCATGGAGCCGAAGAAGCCGGCGTCGCCGAACGTGAAGATCCCCCCGTCGGCGGCCACCAGCCAGTAGCCCCGTCCGTCCGGGCTGGACACGATGTGGTTGATGGGAGCATTGAGATGCTGCCCAGCCATGGATCCGTACGCCACCGCCGAGCCGTGGCTGGATACCGCGCCCTGGGCGTCGACAAGCCAGTAGCCGTTCCCGTCGGGAGTCGAGGCCATGCCGGTCACCGGAGAGGCCAACCCGGGTGGGTGCAGGGTGGCCGGCGCCACGAACAGCCGGCGGGCCCCTCCGCACGAGTAGTCGGTACAGCCCGGCTGCCAGGCCGCGTAGTCGATCATCCAGTCGCCCGACCCGTCCTGGAACAGCGAGCCGCCGCCCGGACCCGAGGCTCCCGGATACGACGAGAGAACGGGACTCTGCTGGTACTGGACGCAGGGCCCGAGGGGGCCGTCGCAGGTGGCATAGGTCTCGGAGTAACCCGGTGAGTTCCAGAGGCCCGCGGAGAACATCAGGAAGTACGTCCCGCTGGCGTAGGCCATGTCAGGGTTCTCGATGGTGGACTCGAAGGGGAAGTGCACGGTGTCCTGGGCCAGGAGCTGGTGGGGCGTCCCGACCAGCGACAATCCGTCGGGACTCAACTGCTGGGACCACAGGTAGGCGGGTTGGGCGGAGCCGCCGTCGTTGGACTTCCACGTCAGGTAGGCGGAACCGGTGACCGGGTCGATGAACGCACTCGGATCGATGGAGCCCCCCAGGGCGGGCTGGCACAACAGGGGCTGGGTGGAGTTGTCGGTGAACACGGGGTTGGAGGGGGTGAGGGACGAGGCGGTGGCTACCGAGAGGCAGTTGAACCCGGTCCCGGCCGCGTGTCCGGCCTGTGAGGCGTTGTAGTACAGGAGCCAGTGACCTCCCCAGTGGAGGGCCGCGGGGGAGGTCTGGGTGTTGACCTGTTGCCACGCCGGCGCCACCGGTAGGGCGCTGGAGCCGTAGCTCTGACCGGTGAACGACCGCCACCCCGACGTCGGCGACCCTGAGGTGTCCACCAGCGCCTGCAGGTGGTTGCCCAGAGGTGTGCCTGTGGTGAAGGCGTAGTAGGTCGAGCCGCTGATCACCACGTCCGGGTCGGGGGCGTCCTGGTTGAAGGCCGGCGTGGACGAAGGCTGGAAGCTCATGCCCCCGAGGGAGAGGGCGCCAGCGGGCCGGGCCGTGGTCACGATCTGCACTGTCACCGCCGTGCCAGCCATGGCGATCACCGAGATCACCGCAACCAAGAACTGGAGCAACGACCGTAGACCGGAGCAGGATGTCCGCCGAATCCGCACCCTGACATGTTGGCGGGGCCGAGCGGTCATCGGGGGGATCATCGGCACCTTCTGGCTCCGGCCCAAGCAGAAAAGTTTGATCCAGGTTGCAGAGGGTGATCCCGCAGCCGAAGGAGCGGTCACCGAAGGCCGACGAACGAGGGACCGGGCCGGTACTGTGGACCCGATGGCCACTCGTGGCTCCGCCTCCCGGTGGACCCGGGGCGTGGACCGGTGGCGGGCGCTGAGGAGGGGAGAGGACCATGATGACGTCGGACGGATCGGACGGATCGCAATCGTCGAACGGACGGTTCGAGTTCTGTGGGGTCAACCACCTGGCCCTGGTCTGCCGGGACATGGCCCGCACGGTGGACTTTTACACCAACGTGCTCGGGATGCCGCTGATCAAGACCATCGAGCTCCCGGCGGGCATGGGCCAGCACTTCTTCTTCGACTGTGGGGGAGGGGACGCTCTGGCCTTCTTCTGGTTCCCCGATGCCCCCGAGCCGGCTCCCGGGGTGGCGTCCCCGGCCGGTCGTCCGGATCAGGGCAGTCTGACCAGTGCCATCGGTTCCATGAACCATGTGGCGTTCAGTGTGCCGGCTGAACGGATCGACGAATACCGCCTGCGCCTGGTCGAGGCCGGGGTGGCCTGCACCGAGGTGGCCAATCACGACGACAGCGAATGGGGTATCGCCGACCGGCTCCACCCCGGAGTCTTCGTCCGGTCGGTCTACTTCCAGGACCCGGACGGCATCCTGCTGGAGCTGGCCTGCTGGACTCGGCCCCTGACGGCCCAGGATGTCCACCACCAACCGGCCCGGGCTGTCGACCGGGTACCCGGCTGAGCCGCCGTGCCACGCCTGCGCCAGGTGCCGAGGGCCGAAGCCGCCGCCCCCATCGTCACCATCATGTACGACTTCATCTTCGGGGATCGTGATCCGGTGGCCGAGCCCGGAGCGGGGGGCGGGACCTCGGGCGACTGGTGGACGGTCTTCGCGCTGGTGCCGGACGTGCTGGAACATGCGGTCCAGGGCTTCGCTCTCTACCAGAGTCCGGGGCGGCGCCTGGCGCCCCGGTATCGGGAGCTGGCCCAAGCCCGGGCCGGGTGGGCCGCCGGGAGTCAATTCGTCTTCTCCCAGCACTGCAAGGCACTTCGGGATCTCGGAGTGGATGAGCAGGTCGTCGCGGGGCTGCCCCATTGGGCCGTGGCCCCAGGCTTCGACCAGACCGACCGGCTGGTCCTGGCCTACACCGACTGCCTGGTCTACGACCGGGGCCGCGTCCCCGACGGACTGTTCGAAGCACTGCGGTCGGTGTTGTCCGACGAGGAGATCCTCGAACTCACCTACATCGGCGGGCTCTACCTGCAGCACGCGGTGATGTCCCGCGCTCTCCGTACGGAGTCCGACGATCGACCCGAACCGGTGGTGGAGGTGCCCGACCTCTCCACGTCCCCCGTCGTCCCCACCGATGCCGGCCCGGAGGCGCTCCGTTGACTACGACCTCATCCCCCGACCTGGTGTGCCGACCAGAGGATCTCACCGCCGCCTGGCTGGCCCAGGTTCTCGACGGTACCGAGCTGGTGGCTACCGGAGGCACCGTCCGCGACCTGGCGGTGGAGCCGGTAGGCACCGGCCAGATGGGGGACACCTTCCGGGTCAGCTTCGGAACTGGATCGGAGGATACGGCGCCGCGTTCCGTGATCGCCAAGTTCGCGTCCACCGACGACCGCAGTCGGTCCACCGGGCTGATGACGAGGGCCTACGAGATCGAGGTGGGGTTCTACGGCCAGGTGGCCGGCGTGATCCGGATCCGGATGCCGCGGTGTTACCACGGACAGTGCGACAACGACACCGGGTGGTTCGTCCTGCTGCTCGAGGACCTGGTCGGTACCTCGCAGGGCGACCAACTGGGCGGTTGTGGGGCGGAGGTGGCCGCCGCCTGCCTCGAGGAGCTGGCCAGACTGCACGGCCCGGCGTGGAACCGAGGGACGCTGGCCCGAGTGGAGTGGCTGCAGCGGGGTGGCGCCGACGCCGACGGCTTTCTGGCCGGCCTGGTGACCTCACTCTGGCCCGGCTTCGTCGAGCGGTACCGGGATCGTCTCGACCCTGAGCATCGGGCCCTCGGTGACCGGTTCATCGGGGTGCTCGAGCCGTGGCTGGCCGACCGACCGCTGGGCACCACCGTCACCCACGGAGACTTCCGGCTCGACAATATGCTGTTCCCGGCAGGCGAGACCCGTCCCTACGTGGTCGACTGGCAGACCGCGGCCTGGGGTCCGGCGGCGTCGGATGTGGCCTACTTCCTCGGGGGAAGCCTCACTCCGGACGCCCGGCGACGGTTCGGGTCGACCCTGCTCGACGGGTACCACCGCGCCCTCGAATCCGAGGGGGTCCAGGGCTTCGATCGTGAACAGCTGGACCTCGAGTACCAGCGCCTGTGCTTCGGAGGTCTGGTGATGACGGTCGGCGCCTCGATGCTGGTCAAGCGCACCGACCGGGGTGACGACATGTTCGTCACCAGTCTGGCCCGCTACGCCCAACAGGCCCTGGACCTCGATGCCGAGGCCACCCTGCCGTCGAGGAGGGACTGATGACTACAGCCGCCGAAGGGGCTCCGGGGGACCCTGCTCCCCACACGGTCGGCCGCGGGGACGAGCAGCGGCACGTCCCGGGAGCCGAACCGCTCTGGAACGAATCGTACTACCTCGACTTCGTCACCGATCAGGGCGGGATAGCCGGGTACGCCCGGATCGGGCTCTATCCGAACCTCGGTGTGACCTGGTGGACCACCATGCTCGTCGGCACGGACCGTCCGGTGGTGGCCTCGGTGGCCTACGACCTGCCGGTGGCCGGGGGTACCGGCCTGGTGCTGGGTGCCGGGGGCGTCGAGATGCGTGGTGTGGTGGAGGTTCCGCTGGAGTCGATGACCCTCCGGGGGACGGCGGCAGCCCGCTCCTTCCTCCGTCCGGAGGACGTCTACCGGGGTGCACCCGGCGAACCGACCACCATCGCCCTCGACCTGGACTGGACCACCGACGGTGTGCCGTACCACTACGACCTCACCACGCGCTACGAAGTGCCCTGCCTGGTGCGGGGCGAGGTGGTGGTGGGGGACGAACGACTGACGGTGTCCGGTCATGGCCAACGTGACCATTCGTGGGGCGAGCGCGACTGGTGGGCGTTCGGCTGGTGCTGGGCGGCGGCCCGTCTCGATGACGGCACCCGCGTGCACGTGGCCGACATCCGGATCCCGGGCCACCCCCTGGCTTTCGGCTACCTGCAACCTCCCGGTGGTCCGGTCCAGCCGGTCACGTCACTCGACGTGACCGAGGAGCTGGGGCCGGAGGGACTTCCCCGGTTGGGTCGGGCCCAGATCGGACCCGGAGGTCTGGATCTCGGGATCGAACCTCTGGCCTTCGGACCGGTGGTGTTGGAGGCCCCGGACGGTCGGGTCAGTCGCTTCCCCCGTGCCCTGGCCCGTTTCGAAGCCACCGACGGCCGGTCGGGTCTCGGCTGGATCGAGTGGAACCAACCCCACGCTCCGAGCGTCCCCCATCCGACGGCGTAGTCCAGCGGCCGCCCCGGGGCCGGGGGCCGGGGAGGCCGCGGAGGCCGCACGGTAGGTTTCGGGGGGTGCGACTGTCCCTGACCCCGTCGAGCGATCCCGCCGACTACCGATTCGTCCATGCCGTCCGCACCCGATTCGCCGAAACGGACGCCATGGGGATCATCCATCACAGTGCCTACGTGCCCTATCTCGAGGAGGCCCGGGCCGCCCTGCTGCGTCATGAGGGTCATCCCTATGCCCAGGTCCGGGCCGAGGGAATCGACTTCGCCGTGCTCGAGGTGTACGTGCGCTACCGACGACCCCTGCGCTTCGACGAGTGGGTCGATATCCACGTCTCGTTGGGGGCGCTCACCCGCACCACCTTCCAGGTGGGGTATCTCCTGACCGTGGATGGGGAGGTCCGGTCCACGGCCGTCACGGTCCACGGTGCTGTGGACACCGACGGCCGCGGCCGACGCATACCACCCTGGATGGGAGCGCTGGTGGAGTGACTCGAGCTACCTCAGAGTCCCCGGTCATCGCGGTCATCGCGGTCATCCGGCCCGCTGGCCCGTTGACCCGAGAGACCGGCCGGAGCGCGCCCACGGGTCGGTTGGTTCCCGACCTGCTGCCTCGGTGAACGCTCCTGACGGGGATCCGCGTCGGGACCGACTTCGACGGTTCTTCGGATCGGACATCGCCGGCAGCTGGGTGCTGGTGTTGGCGGTGGGCCTGGCCCTGCTCTGGGCCAACAGCTCGTGGGGTTCGAGCTACACCACGGTCTGGAGTCATTCCCTGCATCTCGGCGGATCCGCCTTCTCCGACTTCACCACGGTGCAGTCGTGGGTCAACGGGGGACTGATGGCGGTGTTCTTCTTCGTGGTGGGCCTCGAGATCGGCCGCGAGCACCGTACCGGCGAGTTGGGTCACCTCCGCACCGCGGTGGTCCCCGTGGTCGGGGCGGCCGGTGGCATGGCCGGGGCCGGACTGGTCTACCTGCTGTTCAACCACGGGGGAGCGGGTTCGACCGGCTGGGGCATCCCCATGGCCACGGACATCGCCTTCGCCCTCGGAGCCCTGGCCCTGCTCGGACGCCGGGTACCGTCCGGACTCCGGCTCCTGCTGTTGACCCTGGCCGTGGCCGACGATGTCGGTTCGGTCCTGGTCCTGGCCATCTTCTACTCCGCCCGTACCCATCCCCCTGCCCTGATCGGTGCCCTGGGCGTCACCCTGCTCATGGTGTTGGCCCGACGGTGGTCAGGTCTTCCGGCCTGGACCGTCCTCGTCGGCGGCGTCGTCCTCTGGGCGCTGCTGGCGGCGGGTGGCGTGGAGCCGGCCCTGGCCGGAGTGGTGGCCGGGGTGTTGGTGCCGAGCCACCGGGCCGGTCATGCGGGGGATCCCGCCGACCGGCTCGAGCGCCGGACCGCCCCGATCTCGGCGTTCGTCGTCCTTCCGTTGTTCGCGCTGGCCAACGCCGGGATCGTGTTCCACGTGAGCATGCTCTCCCCGCCCGGAGCTTCCGCGGTGTTCGCCGGAATCACCGTCGGCCGGGTGGTCGGGAAGCTGGTGGGCATCACCATGGCCTGCTACCTGGTCGTACGGCTGGGACTCGGTCGACTCCCCGAAGGGGTCCTGTGGAGCCATGTGGCCGGTGGCGCCGCGGTGGCCGGTATCGGATTCACCGTACCTCTGCTCATCGCCGAGCAGGCCTTCGCCCACAATCCGCCCTTGGTGGCCGCATCCGAGCTGGGCCTTCTGGTGGGGTCGGCCGTGGCCTTCGGTGTCGGGGGGGTCCTGCTCGTCGTGGTCCAGCGACGTATGGACTGGTCGGACACGCAGTCCACCCGCCGCCGGTCCGGTCCGGATGGTGAGCCGTTCATCCCCTGGTGATCGGTACGGTGGACGCAGCGCCATATGCTGGGACGTGTGGACCTGGACCGGGTGACCCCCCGGTCCCGGGAGACAGCACCCGCGGGGACCGGCCGATACTGTCCGAGGACCAGCCGACACGGTTCGCCTCGGGCACGACAGTGGCCGGATGAAACACTGTCCGATCACCGCCACTAGAGACCACCGCAACCCCAGCAAGAGACCACCGCAACCCGAGACCGGAAGCCCGAGGAGACAGACCATGGCCATTGCCGTCGGCGACAAGATCCCAGATATCCGAGTGATGACCACCGGACCTGATGGACCCACCCACGTCCAGACCGGAGAGGTACTCGCCTCGGGCAAGGTCGTCCTCTTTGCCGTACCCGGCGCGTTCACCCCGACCTGCTCCGATTTCCACCTGCCCAGCTACGTCATCCGGCACGACGACCTGGTGGCCAAGGGGGTTGACACCGTGGCCTGCATCTCTGTCAACGACCCCTTCGTCATGGATGCCTGGGGCAAGGACCAGCAGGTGGGAACGACGGTCACCATGTTGGCCGACGGCAACGGGGAGTTCACCTCCGCTGTCGGGCTCGAGATGGACGGGAGCGGATTCGGACTCGGTACGCGCTCGCAGCGCTACGCCATGGTGATCGAGGACGGTGTGGTCACCGCGCTGGCCGTGGAGCCGGGTGCCGGACTCACCGTCAGTGCGGCCGACGCCGTGCTCGAGCTGCTCTGACCGCACCACCGGAGCGGGCCGACCCCCAGGCGACCGGCCAGCAGCAGCTGACCGCGATCCGGACCGACCCACGGCGCTGCCGGTATCGGTTGGTCAGGGGGCCTTGGTGGTGACGGTGGTGGCCACCGTGGTGTGCGTAGTGCTCGTCACTGTGGGCACCCTGATCTTGAACCGGGTACCTCCGGCGAAGTCAGCCGCCAATGTCTGGGACAGTGGCCCCACGATGGCGGCATCGCTCGTGATCACCCCCAGCTCACGATTGTGGGCCAGTCCGGCGTTCGAGAAGTTCTGGGATCCGACGAACCCTGTCAGATCGTCCACCACCATGGCCTTGGCGTGGATGAGCATCGCCGTGGGGATGTCGGGGTAGGTGGACACCTCGACCCCGGCCCGGGTGAGGCCGGTCCACGCGGCCTTCCACGCCGGACTGTAGGTCATGGTCACCGTGACCAGCACACCTCGGTGGCTGGCCGCCTTCAGCGCCGAGATGATCGCCGGGGCCGCCATCTCCTCGTTCTCCACCGCCAGCGTGTGGTGGGCCGAATTGATCAGTCCGACCAGTGCCGCCCGGGCGCCCGGACTCCATACCAGCCCGGCCACCGTCGGGACCCGGTTGGTGGCCGACCCGTTCCAGTCCCGGTTGAAGACGGACTCGACGGACCTGAGGGCGGCCGGACTGCGGTCGAAGACCACGAAATCCCGGGTGGTCGGGTAGTAGGTCGAGGTCAGGTTGCCCGTCATGACGGCGACCTCGGTGTGATCGGTGGTCACCGACTTCTGATGGAACGTCACCGATGTGGGTGCCCACCGCACCGGCACCCCGTGGGTCTGCAGCTCGGTATAGGAGGATTGGTTGATGGCGGCCGCGCCTCCGGTGTCGTCCAACAGCACCCGCACCGCCACCCCTCGACGATGGGCCGAGACCAACAGGATGCTCACCCTGGGGTCGGAGAGCTCGTACATGGCCATGTCCAGGCTGCGTCGGCTGCTCCGGATCATCTGGTTGATGGAGCCGTACTGATCGGCCGGCTCGACGGCCAGGGTCAGATTGGGTGGGGGCGTGGTCGACGTGGTGGTGGATGAGGGTGCGCTGAGCGGGGTGGTGGACCTCGAGGGACCAGCCGTGGCCGTGGTCGGGGTCTTGGACCCCGTACCCGAGGAGCTGCAGGCCGACAGGACCACGACGGAGACGAGCAACGGACCGACCCATCGGGCCCGGCGGAGCACCAGGGGCCTCACGGGACTGCGGGTGGTTGGACGAGTTCGGTGCCGGCCACGGTGGTTCACCTCGGGTGGTTCGGACAACGGGAGACGACGGCCCGCTGTCGGCGACAGCCGCGAGGGCGGACGGCTAGTCAAGCAGGTACCGGGGTCCCCGTCGACCGCGGAGGGAGAGTGCCACGCAGCGCTGTCGTTACCACTACCGTCAGTGGCGTGGAACTGATCGACGCCCTCCGCACCACCGGCGCAGTCCGAGACTTCGAGGACACCCCGGTGCCCGATTCCACCGTGTTCCGGCTGTTGGACACGGCCCGGTTCGCCCCCAACGGCGGCAACCGCCAGGCGTGGCGGGTCATCGTGGTGAAGGATCCGGTGCTCCGTCGGGCCATGCGCCAGGCATACCTGCCGGGTTGGTACCAGTACCTGGCCCAGGCGTCAGCCGGCCTCACCCCGTGGGCCGTGGTCACCGACCGTGCGCTGGAGGAGCAGTCCGTCCTGGAAGCCCCGGCGTTGGCCGAGGCGGCGGCCCAGGGACCGGGTGGATTCGCCGAGCACTTCGACCAGGTGCCGGTGATGCTGGTCCTGCTGGCCGACCTGACCAAGCTGGCCACCGTCGACCGCGACTGCGGCCATTACACCATGGTGGGTGGGGCGTCGATCTACCCGTTCGCCTGGAGCATCCTGCTGGCCGCCCGCGACGAAGGGCTGGCCGGGGTGATGACCACGATGGTGGTGCGGGACGAGGGCGCGGTGAAGGACCTTCTGGGCGTGCCTGACTTCGTCTCGGTGGTCGGTGTGCTGGCCCTGGGGGTTCCCGTCCACCAACCCACCCGGCTTCGGCGCGGGGGGGTCACGTCGTTCACCACCATCGACCGGTTCGACGGCGAACCGCTGGATGAGACGTGAGGGGACCGACCGAAGCGTCCGGGGACGGGGCGGGCTCCCGATGAAAGTCCGCATCGGGGTGGGCATGGGCGCGGCCTCCGGGGGGTCGGTGGACTCGTTCGCCCGGTTGATCGACGATCTCGACGCATTGGGGTTCGACTCGCTCTGGCTCCCTGAAGTCCTCACGGCACCGACCCTCGACCCGTTGGTCGGCCTGGCCTTCGCCGCCGCCCACAATCCCCACCTCAAGCTGGGCACCACCATGCTCCTCCCGGGCCGAAATCCCGTACGCCTGGCCAAGGAGCTGGCCACTCTCGACGCCCTCTCCGGGGGTCGCCTCCTGTGCACGTTCGTGCCCGGCCTGCCCCGACAGCCCGAGACCGGGGCGGCCGGGGTGTCCGGACCGGAGAAGGCCGCCCTGATGGACGAGATGCTCCCCCTTCTCCGGGAGCTGTGGTCCGGCGCCACGGTCTCCCACCACGGTCGCTCCGGTGCGTTCGACGACGTGACGCTGTCGCCGCTGCCGGTGCAGCAGCCCCTCGAGTTCTGGACCGGGGGCATGGTTCCTGCCGCACTGCGCCGGTGCGGGCGGTTCGCCGACGGATGGCTGCCCTCGGCCTGCACGCCTGCAGAGGTGGCCGCGGCCAAGGTGACCATTGACGAGGCCGCGGCCGAGGCCGGGCGGGCCATCAGCCCCGAGCACTTCGGAGTTTCCCTGGCCTATGCCTCCGAGCCGCTCTCCCCGAAGCTGGCCCGGGCGCTCGGATCGTCCCGCAGGGGCGTGGACCCGGCCCAGGTGGTGCCGGTGGGGATCGAGGGGTTGCGATCGATGCTCGAGGAGTTCGTGGCCGTCGGATTTTCCAAGTTCGTGGTCCGTCCCCTAGGCGATCCGGCTTCGTGGAGGACCGAGCTCGAGTCACTGGCCACGGGCGTCCTCGATCTCCAGACGTGACCCGGAGCCACCCGCTGGAGTTCGAGTTCGTGGCCCATGACGATCCCGAGCTGATGGCCCATATGGCTGAGGTGGCCGCTTCCGGTACCGGGTGGATCAACGTGGTTCCCATCATCGAGGACGAGCACGAACCCCCGCCTCCGGGCCCGTTCGCCTTTTTGGGAGGCTCCACCCACCAGGTGCCCACCGCCACGTGGATGCCAGGAAAACACCTCCCCAACGGCACCACCCGTCCGACCACCGTCGGCCTCCAGCACGCCGCCGGACCCCACCTCACCTGGAAGCTGGCCGAACTCGGGCTACCTCTGCCCGACGGGTGGCGGATCACCCAGGACCATCCCCGACGGGGCCTGGTGGTCCTGGTCCCCGCCGGCGCCGACCATCGTGCGGTGATCGACTGGCTGCTGCGACTGGCCGCCGCGGTGTGCTCGGTGCCGGCCACCGGTCGATGGGAGGCCTCGGTCCATGCCGGTCTCGCCTAGGTATGGTCGGGCTCCGACCTGAAGCCGTCCGAGTACCGGGAGGTCCGGGTCGGGGAGGGGCCGGGCCCAGGCCGGCAGGACCGGCACCGGTGGAACGAGTGGGCGCGGTACCAAGCCGAAGGTGCACACCGGAGCAGGATCGAAGATCACCTACAGGGCCTTCCTCGACGCTCCTTGTCCTTCGTCATCGTGGCACTGGTGATCTTCTTCTTGATCGCCAGGCCGGTCACCCGGTCCGCGAGTGCCCCGAGTGCCTGAGCAAGGGGCCCGAGGCGGCCAGCCGCTGTGTCTACTGCACTTCCACGCTGACCCCGACGGCGTCCGGCACCGGCACCTCAGTTCGAGGGCCGGCACCGGCGTCAGCCGGACGGGCCTGGGCCCTCGTGATGGTGGGAACCGCCGCCGAGGGTGGCGCCATCGTTCCGGCGACACGGGGATCGGTGGGGATCGGTGCCTCCGACTCGGTGAGGACCGAACGCTCGACCCGACCGGGCACCGTCCACCACACGGCGGTGGCCACACCCAGGCCGACCGCACTGATGATGGCCACGGAGACGAAGGGCAGCCAGGAGGCCAGGGCGAAGGCGGCCCCGGCCGCCGCCGCGGCCGCGGCCGTGCAGGCCGTCTGGCTGGTGGCGAACATCCCCTGGATCCGCCCGACCTCCGACGCCACCGAGCCCTGGGTCAACAGGGACTGGACGGCGGGCATCGCCGCGGCGAAGCCCAGGGCCTCCATGGCCCCCAACAGGACCAGGGCGGGGACGTTGTGGATGAACGGGTACGAGGCGCACAGCACCGTGGAGGTGCCGATCCCGGCCAGCACCAGGGCGCGTCGGTCCATGTGGTCGGCCAGCCATCCGCTGGGCTTGGCGGCCAGGACGAAGGGTACGGCGAACAGGGTCCAGGAGATGCCGATTTCGAGACCGCTGGCCCCACGGGCCAAGAGGAGCAGTGTCCAGCAGATGTCGTAGACCCCGCTGGCCAGGCCCAGGGCGGCCCCGCAGATGAGGGCACCGGTCATGGAGCGGCGCAGGCGGACCCGACGAAGGGGGCGCAGGGTTCCGTCGGACCGGGTACGGGCGGCCAGGGCGTCGGCCACGCCGGCCGGTTCGTGCAGGGCCAGAGCCGGAATGCAGGCGCCGATGGACAGCAGCCCCGAGACCAGGAACATCGCCCACATGTACCGGACGCCCACGATGCTTCCCACCAGGGGCCCGATGGCCATGCCGGCCAGCTCGCCACCGTAGATGGAGGCGAACGCACGACCCCGGCGCTCCACCGTCACCGTGCCCGAGATCATGGCCAGGGCCGCCACGGTAGCCGCACCGGCCCCCACCCCCTGCAGGGACCGCAGGCCGATGGCCAGGGACGCGTTGATGGGTAACAGGAAGGAGAAGCTGGCCACGCCGTAGGTGATGAGACCGGCGATGAGCACAGGGCGGCGACCGACGCGGTCGGCCAGTCGGCCGATCGGATACTGGGACAGGACGCCCGCGGCGAAGAATGACGCCATCACCAGGCCGGCCAACGCGTCGGTGCCGCCCAGATTGCGGATGTACAGCGGCAGCATGGGCACGATGGCGGTGGCCCCCATCCACTGGAGGAAGACCGTGAGGGTGAGGGTGCGGACCACGCGGCGCGACCGGTCGTCGGGTGTGGTGGCCCCGGACGGCGCCGTCCAGTCCCCGGTGACCTGGTCCGATGAGGAGGTGGTCATGACGGCCTCCGGGCCATCCGCTCGAGGATGCGTTCGACATCGGCCCGTTGGGCTTGGGCCGGAGCGGCCAGGCCGAAGAGGTCGCACATCCACAGGCCGTCACAGGCCAGCCGGAGGACGGTGGCCACCGTGGGGTCGATCCCGTCGTGTTCCAGGCGGTCCTGCCAACGGTCGGCGGCCTCCCGCAGCGGGGACAGCAGGTCGGGCTGGGCCGCGGCGGCAGCGATGAGGGCTGCTCCCAGACGATCCTCGCGATCGGGGCGCGGGGCGCTGGGCTCCATGGTGGCGCTGATATAGGCCCGGGTGAAGCAGCCGGGCTCCCGGTCGTCCTCGAGGCGCCGCTCGATGTCCCGGTCGAACTCGTCGATGATCTTGGCCACCATCCCGGCCACCAGGGCGTCGCGGGTGGGGAAGTGATAGAGGATGCCCCCTTTGGACAGTCCGGCCTCGGCGGCGGCGGCATCCAGGGTCAGGCGGGCCACCCCGTCCCGGAGGACCACCTCCTCGGCGGCGTCGAGGATCCGGGCCTTGGTGTCGCCCCCGGCCCGCGCCGGAACTTTACCGGTGAGAGTGGGGCTGGTAGGCATGTCTGGAGTATACCGTCTGGACGGTACAGTCAGACCCCCGCACGGCTCGGTCGCGGCCGGGAGAGCCGATCTGCGGACCCGGTGCGGGAGTGGAGCCGGCGGCCCGAGCGCGTCGTCAGCGGCTCCGGTTGCCCAGGTGCCACCCTCCGCAGAATCCGCACCGGTAGGGGTCGAGGTCGGCGCCCTGCTCGAGGCGCCGCTGGAGTGAGGAGCGGTTGGCCTCGTCCTGGGAGTCGAACCGTGTCTTGGGCTGCCCGTCGGCGCGCCAGTGCTCTCGACGGCTGGGTCCGGGGTCCGCTCCCGGGGGGCGCGGCGGACGCTTGCCACCCCGTCGGGCCTTGGCCATCATCGGTCCTGGCCCCCTACTCGGTGTAGACGGGAGGGCGCTTCTCCTTGAAGGCCGCGGTGGCCTCGTTCAGGTTGCCGGTGTGGCCGGCCAGCAGTTGGGTGCGGTTCTCGAGATCGACCGCGGCCCGCAAGCTCCCCACCTCCAGGGCCGCCCACATGGTGTCCTTGGTCAGGGAGAGCCCGAACGGGCTGAAGGCGCACATGCCCTCGGCCATGGCCAGGGCCCGGTCGAGGAGCTGGTCGTCCGGCAGCACCTGGGACACCATGCCGATCCTGAGGGCCTCGTCGGCCCCCACCTTCTTGCCGGTGAGCAGGATCTCGGCGGCGTGGGACGTGCCCACCGCCCGGGGCAGCAGCCAGCTCACCCCGAGTTCGGTGCCGGCCAGCCCGTTGCTGATGCCCGCCCCGCAGAACAGCGCCGACTCGCCGGCCAGACGGATGTCGGCTCCGAGGGAGAGACACATCCCGCCGCCGTAGGCCGGACCCTTGATGGCGGCGATGACCGGCTGGGGGACGGCCCGGAGGGCCGGCACGATCCCACCCATGTACTCCATGGCCCGCATGCCCATCCGGTGGCGACCCATGTCCTCGGTTCCCGGGGGCATGCCGGCATGCTCCAGTTCGAGACCGGAGCAGAAGGCCCGCCCGGCACCGGTCAGGACGACCACCCGGCACTGGTTGTCGGCACCCACCTCGGCCAGGGCGTCGTACAGATCCGAGACCAGGGCGAAGGAGAGCGAATTGAGCCGGGCCGGATTGTCGAGCGTCACCACCCGGACATGTTGGCTGGCGGATTCGACGGAGACGAGGGCCATGGCCCCAGCCTCACCGAACCGGGCCAGCGGCGCCACTCGCTGTCCCGGTTGGGCCATCATCGTGGGGTGCCGATGGAACCGTTCAGCCCCTTCGAGCCCTACGGGGGCGCGGCCCCGCCCGAGCGCCTGGTCGGACACCTCCTGGTGGCCGGACCCCGCCTGGCCGATCCCAACTTCACCCGGCGGGTCATCCTGGTGCTCGATCACGGCGAGCACGGGGCCCTCGGGGTGGTCATCGACCGTCCCGGAGGCGTGGCCGTCGGCGAGCTCCTCCCGCAGTGGCACCCCCTGGCCACCGCGCCGGCCGAACTCTTCACCGGTGGCCCGGTGGCCCGGAACGCCCTCATCGGTCTGGTCCGGCTCGCCTCCCATCCCGACACCGTGGACCCCACGCTCCTCGGTTTGTCGGGTTGGCGGATGCTCGTGGGTGGCGAGCGGCCGGTGGGAACGGTCGACCTTTCGTCGGACCCCTCGCTGATCGCCGACTCCATCATCGGTGCCCGGCTCTTCTCGGGATACGCCGGGTGGGACGCCGATCAGCTCGAGTCCGAGATCGAGGAGGGTTCGTGGTACGTGGTACCCGCCGAGGCCCGGGACCCCATCTCCGCTGATCCCGAGGGGCTGTGGCGTCGGGTGCTGAAGCGACAGGGTGGAGCGCAGGCGGTGGTCTCGGGCTTCCCCGAGGACCCGTCCATGAACTGAGCGGTCCGACGGCGCCCCCGGCGCCACCGGCCGACCCGGTCGCCGGCGGCTACCATCTCGGCGTGGAAACCGGAGCGGCACGACCGTCCGTCCGTCCGGTGGAACGCTCCGACGTCCCGATCCTGACCGAGCGACTGGTCCGGGCCTTCGCCGACGACCCGGTGGCCAATTTCATGTTCGCCGGCGCCCGGCGCCGTCAGCACGGCCTCCACTCGTTCTTCACCTCCCAGATCAACCGCCAATACCTTGCCGGCGGGCACGTCTACACCACCGAGGATCTGGCCGGAGCCGCGGTGTGGGGCACCCCGGACCGCCACCGCAACGGACTGATGGAGCTCGTCCAGCTGCTGCCTACGGCCCCGTTCCTGGTCAGCGTCCGGACGGTGCCGGCCCTGCGCCTGTTGTTCGAGGTGGACAGCCTCCACCCCAAGGAGCCCCACTGGTATCTGGCCACACTGGGGACGGCGCCCGAGCGACAGGGTCAAGGGGTGGGTGCGGCCCTGCTGCAGCCGGTCCTGGACCGGGCGGACGCCGACGGCATGCCCGCCTACCTCGAGTCCTCGAAAGAGCGCAATGTGCCGTTCTACGCCCGCTTCGGTTTCGAAGTGGTCGAGGAACTCCACTCCAAGTCCGGTGGTCCTCCGATGTGGCGGATGTGGCGAGAGCCACGGGTCCCGGAGCTGTAGCACTCCTGCCGCTCCACCTTCGGACGGACCCACCGGGGCCGGTCCTGTCCCGGTGAGCCGGCAACCCGACGTCCGGCGCCCTCACACCCGCGAGACCCAGGTTCAACCGTTGACGTGCACGCCTTGGGGTCGGTCACCGGGGACGGCCACCACGGCCCGGAGCAGCTCACCCAGGGCCCGGGTGGGGGCGGAGGGCAGGCCGCGACTCCTCTGGGCCACACCCACGCGCCGGCGGGGGAGACCGTCGATCGGCACCGGGTGGAACTGCGATCGGAGGTAGGAGGGGATGGCCGTGGCCGGCAGGATGGCCGGGCCGTACCCTTCAAAGGTGAGGGAGGCGATCAGGCGGAGCCCGTCGATCTCCGCCGCGGGCAGGAGGGTGATCCCGAGCGGCCGGGTCACGGCATCGAGCTCGTCCCGGAAAGCCGTTCCCGGAAGAGGGAGGATCAGCTCCATGTCGGCCAGGTCCTCGAGGCTCAGCGGATGGTCGGGGTCGGCCATGGCGTGACCCTGGGGGACCATCAGCATGAGGTCCTCCTCGAAGAGCAGCCGCGAGACCAGGTCCCGTCCGGCGAGGGGGAGGTTGAGCACGGCCAGGTCCAACTGGCCACTGGCCAATTGGGGCTCGAGGCTGGTCCCGATGCCCTCCACCACCACCAGCCGAAGCTTGGGGTGGCGCTGGCGGACCATGTCCATCAGGCGGGGGACCAGCCACCGGGCGGTGGTCCCGATCATCCCCACCCGCACCGTGCCGGTGACCTCGTCCTTGCAGGCGGCCACGTCGGCCACCAGGGCGTCGAGCTCGGAGAGTATTCGTCGGGCCCGGGCGACCACGACCGTGCCCTCCTCGGTGAGCCGGCCGTCGGCCCGGTCGACGAGGGGAGCGCCCAGCTCACGTTCGAGACGGGCCACGTGGGCGGAGATGTTCGACTGCACCGTGCTCAGGTGCTCGGCGGCGGCGGAAAACGTTCCGTGATCGCTGATCGCCGTCAGTGCCTGCAGATGCCGTAGCTCCATCGCCTTAGATGATAGCCGATATCAATATTAGCTGCTTGACTGATTGCTAGCGATGGTTATACACTGGCTTCAGACCACAGGACACAGGAATCCCCCTCCTATCTTGTTGAGTCAGTGCAAAGGGACCGCCTTCCCCCCCTGGTGGTCCCTTTGCCGCGTCCGGGGTCGAATCGCAGAGCCGGTGGGGCCCGGTGGACGGATCGGCCCCACGCCTGCGTCCCTGTTCACGGGGGTTGTGCCCGGTGCCACCGCTCCCTTCGCGGCGACCGCGTCCTTCGCCCCCGGACGAGGGCGCCCGGGCGGTAGCGTGGGGCATGGCTGATCCGACCGGTGCCGTGTTCGTCGACCTCGACCGCACCATCCTCCGCTCGGCCAGTGGGCCGGTCGTGCAGGACGCCATGGTGGCCGAGGGGGTCCTGAGCGGAGGACGGCACCTCCCGGGCGAGAGCCTCATGTACGGCTTCTACAACCGATTCGGGGAGTCGGTGCCCTCCATCGGGCTGGCTCGGGCCGCCGCCCGCTACATGCGGGGCCGCCCCGCCGACGCCACCCGCCGGGCCGGCAAACGGGCGGTGGAGGCCCTGGTCGACCTGGTCCAGCCCTGGGCGCTCGAAGCCCTCCAGGTCCACCGGGCCGCCGGGCTGCCGATCGTGTTGGCCACCACCTCGCCCCACGACCTGGTGGCACCCCTGGCCGAAGCGCTGGGCTTCGACGATGTCGTGGCCACCCGGTACGCCGAGCGGGACGGCCGCTACACCGGCCACCTCGACGGGGGGTTCGTCTGGGGCTTCGGCAAACGGGCGGCCGTGGGCCAGTGGGCGGTCGACCACGACGTGGACCTCCGGGCATCGCACGCCTACACCGACAGCGTCTTCGATCTCCCGCTGCTCCTGGCCGTCGGACATCCCCATCCCTTGAACGCCGACCCCCGACTGGTGGCCGTGGCCGTGGCCCGGCGCTGGCCCCTCGAGCACTGGGACCGCCCGCCGGGGATACCCTCGCTGATCGGATTCGAGCCCTATCACCTGGTCCGCCCGTTGTTTCGGCCCCAGGCCTTTCCCTACGCCCGGTTCGATCTCGCGGGCCTGGAGTACATCCCGAGCCACGGTCCTGTACTCCTCGCCTCCAACCATCGGAGCTACTTCGACGTGGCCGCCATCGGCATGGTGGCCGCCCGGCTGGGCCGCCCGGTGCGCTTTCTGGCCAAACAGGAGGTGTTCGACGCCCCGGTGGTAGGTCCCTTGGCCCGCTCCCTCGGAGGCATCGCCGTCGAGCGGGGTGCCGGTTCGTCGGAGCCGATGCGTCGGGCCGCCGCCGCCCTCCGGGCCGGCGAGGTGGTCATCGTCCTGCCCCAGGGGACCATCCCCCGCGGCGAGGCCTTCTTCGATCCGGTGCTGCACGGCCACACCGGCACGGCCCGTCTGGCCGCGGAGACCGGGGCCCCGGTGATACCGGTCGGACTGTGGGGCACCGAGCGGGTCTGGCCCCGGTCGTCGAAGGTCCCCAACGTCGCCAACCTGCCCCACCCCCCCCGGATCACCGTGACGGTCGGGGCCCCGGTCCGCCTCGGCCTCGAGGACGCCGTGGCCGATACGGCCGCGGTGATGGGAGCCATCGCCGACCTGCTTCCTGAGGAGTCCCGGCTGCCGCACATCCCTACCGACGAGGACCTGGCCCGGACCCGACCCTCGGCGTGACCGTCCGGACCGGCGATCCTTCCCGGACGTTCCCGGCACGCGCCTCGGCGGCGGTGTGGGCGCTCCGGACGTCGAACTGGCTATCCCGGTCGCTCGGCCGGGGTAGTGGCACGGTGGCCGGCGGGAGAGTGGGACTGGCCCTCGACCCGGCGTTGTTGGCCACCGTGGCCCGGGGTCGCCGGGTAGCCCTCGTGACCGGCACCAACGGCAAGACCACCACCACCCGCATGCTCGTGGCCGCCCTGTCCGGGCCCGGTCGCCCGGCGGTGATCTCCAACGACACGGGGGCCAACATGCCGGCGGGCCACGTGGCCGCACTGGCCGGATCCCCGACCGGAGCGCCGGCCGTGCTCGAGGTCGACGAGGGCTACCTGGGTCGGCTCATCGAGGAGACATCCCCCCGGGTGGTGGTCCTGTTGAACCTCTCGCGGGACCAGTTGGACCGGATCTCCGAGGTCCGCATACTCGTCGACCGGTGGCGGACCGCCCTCGGGCACCTCGATCCCGGTCCGGGTCCCGATGCTCCGGGAACGGTGGTGGTGGCCAACGCCGACGACCCCATGGTCACCTGGGCGGCCATGGCCGCTCCCGTCGTCCGATGGGTGGGAGCCGGCCAGGTGTGGCGCCTCGATGCCGTGGGCTGCCCGTCATGTGGAGGCCGCATCGTCTTCGGGGAAGGCGGGGGTTGGGCCTGTGACCACTGTCCCTTCGCCCGCCCGGACCGGGAGGCCTGGCTGGAGGGTACCGACCTGGTGGTGGCCGACGGGTCGCGCTACCCGATCGAGTTGGGCCTCCCCGGACAGTTCAACCGGGCCAACGCGGCCATGGTGGTCCTGGCCGTGCCGGCCATGGTCGACCCCACCCCGGAGGATCCCACCCCGGCCGATCCGTCCTCCGTGCTGGCCCGGGTGGCCACAGTGGACCAGGTGGCCGGTCGGTTCTCCTCGACGGTGCGCCGCGGCCATCCCGTCCGGCTGCTGCTGGCCAAGAACCCGGCCGGTTGGACGGCCATCTTCGATCTGCTGGACGAGGATCAAACGGACGAAGGTCCCGTGGTGCTGTCCATCAACGCGCGCACCGCAGACGGCTTCGACACCAGCTGGCTCTGGGACGTCCCCTTCGAGCGGCTGGCCGGCCGTTCGGTGGTGGCGACCGGCGAGCGGTGCCGCGACCTCACCGTCCGCCTGCGCTACGCCGAGGTGGACGTCACCGAGGTGGCCGATCCACTGACCGCCATCGACCGGGCTGTCGAGGTGACCGACCGGACCGACGGGCCGGGCGCCACCGTTGACTTCGTGGGCAACTACACGGCCTTCGCCGACCTGCGGGGCCGGGTGTGACCCCGGGTCCGGCCAAGACGTCGCTGACCATCGCCGTCGTCTTCCCCGATCTCCTCGGAACCTACGGTGACGGCGGGAACGGCCTGATCCTGGCCCGGCGGGCCGCTTGGCGGGGCATCGACACCCAGCTGCTCGAGGCCGACTCCGATGCCCCGCTACCCGAGGCCGACCTCTACTGCATCGGGGGCGGGGAGGACGGGCCCCAGGTCCGGGCAGCCGAGACACTGCTGGCCGACGGGACCCTCCACCGGGCCGTCGCCGCCGGAGCCGTCGTCCTCGGGGTGTGTGCCGGCTTCCAGATCCTCGGCAACTCCTTCCCCGACAGCGCCGATCGTCCCCATCCTGGTCTCGGCCTCCTGGACGTCACCACCCGGAAGGGGACCGGTGCCCGGGCCGTGGGGGAGTTGGTGGCCTCGGCCGCCGCCGACGCCCCACGACTGGCCGGTGGACTGCCGCTGCCCCTGCTCACCGGCTTCGAGAACCACGGGGGAGTGACCACGGTGGGTCCCGGGGCGAGACCCCTGGCCCGGGTGGACCGGGGCGTCGGCAACGGATCCGGGGACAGCACCGAGGGGGCGTGGTCGGGAAGGGTGCTGGGCAGCTATCTGCACGGGCCGCTGCTGGCCCGCAACACGGCGTTGGCCGATCTGTTGCTGGGGTGGGCCCTGTCGCCGTCGGCCGGCGCCACCGAGCCGGTGGGCCTCGCCGCCCTGGACGACACCGCCGAGATGGCCTTGCGCCACGAACGGCTCGCCGCCGTCGAGCCGGTAGGCCGACCGGGGCGTTGGGGTCGCCTCCGGGTTCAGCCCCGCTGAGGGCCGGATCCGTCGGTCAGCCGGTGGTTCAGGTGGAGCGGGAGCGCTTGGGCCAGACGGTGTCCACCTCGGTGTCCCGGTCCCGCTGCCCGGGTGCTTCGGCCAGCGACCATGACCGTCGCCACGGGGCGGCCACGGGGCCCTGGAGCGCCGGGGTCGTCCCCGCCGCGGCCCGGCGACGGGCCGTCCACCAGTCGGAGTCGGCCTCATGGGCCATCGTGGCCACGGCCGCCTCGATGCGCACTCCGAAGCGTCGAGCGTCCTCCCCCTCCTCGGGCCACAGCGGCGTCCCGAAGGTGAGCGTGGTCCGGGTGCGGTGGATCCCCTTCCTCCCCTTGGGCAGGATGTGGCGGGTCCCGTCGAGGTGGACCGGCACCACCGGTCGACCGGTGCGGGCGGCCAGGTAGGCGGCCCCGCCGCGGAAGGTCTGGGCCCAACCATCGGGAGACCGCCCGCCCTCGGGGAAGATGACCAGGTTCCAGTCGTCCCCGAGCAGCTGGGCGGCCAGGTCGGCCGAGCGCCGGTTGACCTTGGTCCGCTCGATGGGGATGGCGGCCAGAAGGAACGACCAGGCATCGGCCTTCCATCGGCGGTC
>Ga0207933_1001143_pt1 | contig 21500 bp, 15 predicted proteins | sample NGESurdeep092012_4_FD_184488 | JGI IMG/M metagenome (GOLD analysis project Ga0207933, IMG submission 184488) | Arctic peat soil microbial communities from Barrow, Alaska - NGEE Surface sample F53-3 deep-092012 (SPAdes) | ecosystem: Environmental > Terrestrial > Soil > Wetlands > Peat ...
GCGCTTGCAGCCGCCATTGGCCTGTTGTTGGCCCTCGCACCGGCACCGACCCCCGCCCAGAGCAACTCCGGAAGCGTCACCGGCACAGTCGCCGATGCAACAGGAGCCGTCATTCCCGGCGCTACCATCACGCTGGCCAACGCCGTCAGCGGATACACACGGACCCAGACCAGCGACAGCGCCGGCCACTTCCAGTTCGTCAACGTGCCCTTTAACCCCTATCAACTTTCGGTCAGCAATCCCGGCTTCCAGACCTTGACCAGACGCGTCGATGTCAGCTCCACCGTCTCGCTGACTCTGCCTGTAAAACTCGCGGTAGCGACCTCATCCACCAGCGTCACGGTTGAAGCGGCTGTTGATCTCACCGAACAGGACCCCACCGCCCACACCGACATCGACCGCTCCACCATCAGCAGGCTACCCGTCGAGAGTGCGTCGTCGCAGCTCAGTTCGATCGTCACCGAGCTTTCACCCGGTGTCGCTGCAGACTCAGACGGTCAACTCCACGGTCTCGGCGACCACAGTGAGGTCTCCTTTTCCATCGACGGCCAGCCGATCACCGACCAGCAGAGCAAGGTCTTCTCCAACCAGGTACCTGCGTCTGCTGTGCAGTCGATGGAGGTTATCGAAGGCGCGCCGCCCGCCGAATACGGCGACAAGACAAGCCTCGTCATCGTCGCCACCACACGCTCCGGGCAGGGGATCACACGACCCACGGGCGATGTCACGCTCTCCTATGGCAACTTCGGCACCGGCGATCTTGCAGTCGACCTTGCGTACGGCAAAGCGAAGTGGGGCAACTTCATCTCCGCCAGCGGCCTGCAGTCCGGCCGTTTTCTCGATGCGCCTGAGTTCGCCGTCTATCACGACAAAGGCAACGAGGAGAATCTCTTCGACCGCGTCGACTACCAGGTGAGCAACGTCAGTTCGATTCACACCAACTTGCAGTACACACGTTCCTGGTTCCAGACGCCGAATAGCTACGACACCCAGTTCGGTTATGCCGGCAACCAGCTCACCGCCGGCCCGACGGATCAGCGCTCGAAGATCGAGACGATCGATCTTGCGCCCACCTATACGCGCACAATCGGCAGCACCATGGTGCTGAACTTCGCGCCCTACCTCCGCCGCGACGCCTACAACTACTATCCGAGCGACAATCTGCTCAACGATCTCGGCCCCATCCAGCAGGAGAGCGTAGCACAGGCTCGGTCGCTGACCAACACCGGCGTTCATGCGGATATCTCCTACGTCAGCGGCCACAACAACGTGAAAGCCGGCAGTATGTACCAGCAGACCTTCCTGCGCGAGAACGACACCCTCGGTATCGTCGATCCCACGCTGAACGATCCCTCCGGCGAAAGCTACAATCCGCTGCTTGCGCCCTACGATCTCGCGCGCGGCGGCATAACCTACACCTGGCACGGGCAGACCGACGTCAAACAGCTGGCCCTCTATGCTGAGGATCAAATCACCGCCGGCCACTGGCTAATCAACGCCGGCATCCGCGGCGACTTCTACAACGGTCTCGCCATTCAGCGCCAGGCCGAGCCGCGTCTCGGTGTGGCGTACAGCCTGACTAAAACCGGAACGGTGCTGCGAGCCTCCTACGCCCGCACGCAGGAGACGCCCTTCAATGAAAACCTGGTGCTCTCCAGTCAGGGTTGTTATGACCCTGTGCTGAACGGCATTCTCAGCACCATCGGGCCGTGCACGCCCGCGCCTTTCAATCCCGGCTTCCGCAACGAGTTCCACACCGGCTTGCAGCAAAGCATCGGCCATCGCTTCGTGCTCGACGGCGAATACATCTGGAAGTACACCCACAACGGCTACGACTTCAGCGTTCTTGGCGCGACGCCGATCACCTTCCCGATCGAGTGGCATAACTCCAAGATTCCCGGCTGGACACTGAGCGGAACGCTCACTCCGGTCAAAGGGCTGTCCGCGCGCGTCACGATGTCTTCGGTCGCCGCACGCTTCTTCAATCCGCAGATCGGCGGCGTTGGTGCAACCGTGGGCGCACCGGGCGGTCTTCCGTTCCGCATCGACCACGACGAACGCTACAACGAAACAACCCACTTCGAGTACAAGTTGCCCTTCCGCAAAAGTCTCTATTACTCGTTCAACTGGCGTTATGACTCAGGTCTGGTCGCGGGCTCGGTTCCCTGTTACGGCACTGCAGATCCCAACAGCCACTGCCTCGGCTACTCTCACGACGCCAACGGGAACCCACTTGTCCTCAACGGCCAACCCGCCATCAATCTCAGTAGCCTGACGCCCGACGAAGAGTTTCAGGCCGGACTCACCTGCGACGGCGTGCGCGCCATGCAGACCTCCGGCTTTTCGATCTGCGACGCGGCCGGCCTCACCTCAAAACTCGTATCGATTCCCCCACCCGGCACCGAGGATGACGACCACAACCCGCAGCGTGTCCAACCGCGCAATCTCTTCGACATGGAGATGGGCGATGACAATCTCGCGCACTTCGGCGCCGATGGACGCTACAAGATCGGCGCGAAGCTGACGGCCATCAACGTAACCAACAAATATGCCCTGTACAACTTTCTTTCAACCTTCTCCGGCACCCATTACATCACCCCCAGAACCGTGACCGGCGAGCTGGAGTTCCACTTCTAGGCTCCGTTCAGGGTTTTCCTCCTGTCTCAAGCGTCCGCTCCATGAGAGCGGACGCTTTTCTTAACGCATCTCGTAGCATGGAAGCAGATGCTCTCGCGATTGCCGAAATCGACGCTCGTTCTGATCGCGTTCGCCTGCGTGTATTCCTTCTGGGGATCCACCTATCTGGCGATTCATGTTGCCGGCGAGCAGCTCGCCGTCTCCGTCGTTTCGGCCAGCCGCTCGACGCTTTCCGCAGTTGTGATCGTGCTTATCTGCCTGCTCTCCGGCCGCAGCCTGCGCGTGCCGCGCGGCGAGCCGTGGAAGCTCGTACTGATCGGTCTGCTCTTCATGAGCGCCAACAATATGCTGCTCACCTGGGGTGAAAAGCTGGTACCGTCAGGCTTCGCCTCGCTCATCATCTCCACCATGCCCATCATGATCGCGATTCTGAACGGCTGTTTGCCAGGCGGCGAGCCCATGAACAAGCGCGGCTGGCTCGGCACTCTGCTCGGCACCGCGGGCATCGTCATACTCGTATGGCCCTCGCTGCATCGTCACGTTCCCCAGCCCGGAGCGTCGCATCCGCTGCTGGGCGTCGCCGTCCTTCTGGGAGCTGCTCTCTCCTTCGCCATTGGCTCCGTGCTTTCGCAACGTTTTCATTTCCGCGCCGACACGCTCGTCGTCACCGGCTGGGAGCTCGGTGCCGCCGCTCTCTTCAACTGGGCAGTCGCCTTCGGCAGCGGCGCGCAGCATCGCTCCCTGTGGACATTGCATGGCATCGAGTCGATCTTCTATCTCTCGATCTTCGGTTCCATCTTCGGCCTGGTCGCCTTCACTTATCTGCTGCAGAACGTCGCGGTCACCAAGGTAGCAACCTACGCCTTCGTCAACCCCGTCATCGCCGTTCTCCTCGGAGTCTTCCTTCTGCATGAACGACTCGCGAGCACGGAGCTCGCCGGCATGGCCGTTATCATCTGCGCCGTCGCAATGGTGGTCTACAGCCGCGTCAACCGCATCCCCCGCACGCTCGCAGCCGGCGTCGGTGATCCATCTGAATGACCGCGCAACAATTTTGCGGCCTGGAAAGTCTGCGGGAGTGAGACCATAGACGCGAATGGCTCAGAACTCCTCTGCCTGGTCGCGTGTCCTCACGTTCACGGGAATCGCTCTCGCGTTTTCGCTGCTGTTGCTGGCGAAGTACGGCCGTCACCCGGACACAGCCACACTCGGCATCCTCACACACGCCATCGTCTCCGCGCCCGGAACCGACTCCACTCTATATATGCAGATGGGTGAAGCGGCGTTCCGATCAGGAGACCATCGCATCTATTCACAATTGTTTTTCGCTGAGCACCAAAAGTTCATTTATCCTCCGTCATCGCTGTTCCTGACCGAAGCCCTCGACGCCCTCCCACGTTTGCATCTCTCCGTCGACACTATCTGGAAGATCCTTCTGCTGCTCGGCTGGCTCGGCTCAATAGCAACCGGAGTGCTCTTCTATCGAACCCAGCGAAAACAAGCCACCGCGCTGGAGTTGGCCGCTGTCGCTGTCCTCGGCGTGTTGTTCCTCCCCTATGCGGAGGCCCTCGCTCGCGGCCAGGTACAGATCCTCCTGACCTTTCTCTGGGGAATAAGCGTGCTGCTCTGGACCCGGCGCAGGACAGGCTGGGCTGGATTCCTCCTCGCGCTAACCTGCCTGTTCAAGCCGCAACTCGCAGTCTTTCTCCTCTGGGGAGTTCTTCGCCGTGAGTGGCGCTTCACCATCGCCTTCGCCGCTACGGCCTTTGTCGCCCTCGGCTGTTCCATCGCACACTTCGGCCTGCAAAATCATCTCGACTATCTCGCCGTCCTTAGTTATCTCAGCCGTCACGGCGAAGCTCTCTGGGCCAACCAAAGCATGAATGGCCTGCTCAATCGCCTGCTGCGCAACGGTGACCCGTTCTCCTGGAAGCCGACGGTGTACCCGCCCTATCGGTCAGTTGTCTATGTCGTAAGCACATGCTTCTCGATGCTGTGCCTCGTCATCGGCCTGCTGCTGCCGCACCTCTACCGATGGCGCCGCACCACGGCGGACTTCCTCTTCTTCGGCTGCCTCACCGTGCTCATGTCTCCCATCGCCTGGGAGCATCACTATGCATACTTCTTCTTCATGATCGCGTTTCTTCTCGCCAGGTCTGAAAAACTTTCGCGCACTCAGTGGTGGATACTTCTAGGCTGTTTTCTGGCGGTAGCCAATCGTTGGCCGCCACTCGATCATCGTCTAAGTGGCGTCGAGAGCCTGCTGGGAGACTACCTCTTTGCGGCTGGCATCGTGCTTGCTGCCTTCTTTGCCTTCACAGCAGGCCGGAGAAGGATCCCCACGCCCCAGCCTGATGCCGTTCAATGAGGTCGATCAGTCTCGGGAGCTATCTTGCGACGCGCAATCACCAAAACGGAGTGAGCTGTTATGCCCGCTTCCAGCGCACGCCATCCTTGGAATCTTCGAGCACAATGCCCTTCGCCAGCAACTCATTGCGGATAGCATCCGCGCGGGCGAAGTTCCGCTGCCGCTTGACCTGCGTGCGCTCCGCCACCAGTGCCTCAATGTCCGCCTCCGAAAGCCCCTCGCGGCCGAACTTCGCCACAACCTCCGGATCAACCTCGCCGAGCCGCCCTTCCGCCTCCGCCCACGCCAGCGCCACGCGCGTCTGATCGACGTCGCGATCCTCCAGCACCGCGAAAATCGAGTCGAACTTCGCCAGCAGCGCTAGAACCTCTCCTGCCATCGCCGGCCGCAGCGAGCCATTGTCACCAGCGGCATTTCCTGCGCGAACCAAATCGAAAATAGCGGCAATGGCCTCTGCGGTATTCAAGTCGTCCGCCAGCGCGGAACGAAAGCGATCATCGACCCCTCTGATCGCTTCTTTCAACTCCGGGGAGTCCGGGGTCTGTGAGTCATCGAAGCCGCTTTGCAGCAAAGCGTGGGATATTTCCATGCGCTGCTTAAACGTCCGCAAACGGCTGATGGCATTGGTCGAATCTTCCAGTCCTTTTAGCGTGAAGTTGAGCTGATGCCGATAAGGCACACTGAGCAGCAGAAAACGAATCGCCGAAACCCGATGCCCCTTCAGCAGCAGGTCGCGCAGCGTATAGAAGTTGCCCTCGCTCTTGGACATCTTCTTGCCTTCGACCAGCAGGAAGCGCACATGGAACCAATGCCGCGCGAAGCTCTTGTGTGTGGCCGACTCGCTCTGCGCAATCTCATTTTCATGGTGAGGAAACATCAAATCCTCGCCGCCAGCATGCAGATCGAACGACTCGCCGAGAAACTTCATCGCCATCGCGGAGCACTCAATATGCCAGCCTGGTCTTCCGTCGCCCAGCGAGGTCTGCCATGAGGTCTCGCCCGGCTTGGCCGCCTTCCACAGAGCAAAATCGCGCGCCGCATCCTTGTCGTACTCATCCACATCCACGCGCGCTCCGTCTTCGATACCCTCGAAATCCTTCTTCGACAGCTTGCCGTACTCCGGAAAGCGCGCAATCCGGAAATACCAAGAACCATCCTCGGCCTTGTACGCGATGTCCTCAGCCGCAAGCTGCTCGATCAGCCGCACCATATCGTCGATGTTCTCGGTCGCGCGCGCGATCGCCTCGGGCCGCTCCACGCCCAGCGCATCCATGTCCTCAAAGAACGATCGCTCGAACTTCGCTGTGTACTCGCCGATAGGCATCTGCGCCGCTGCGGCGTTGCGGATGATCTTGTCGTCGACGTCCGTGACGTTCATCACATGGCGAAGCTCCATGCCATGCATCCTCGCCGTGCGGCGCAGCACATCCACATGCAGGAACGTCCTGAAGTTGCCGATGTGCCCGTAGTCGTAGACTGTCGGTCCGCAGCAATAGAAGCGCAGCGCGCGTCCATCGGCGGCGTAGAGAGGCTCGATCTGTCCTGAAAGAGTGTTGAAGAGTTGAAGGGCCACGCGTCAGATCAGGCGCCGTCGGGCGTGCCATCGCGGCGCCGCACCCTGGCTGCTTTCCTGGTGTATGTTGCTCCATCATTCTAGCTGACAGCTCGTTCCATCCATCGGCGAATGAGTGTCAGCCTCAACCGAGCCGCAACTGTGGCGTTGGCTCCAGGCTGTCCTCCGCAAACTGCCCGGCAACCAGCTTCGGCCACGCTGCTGCGGCAATCATGGCCGCATTGTCGGTCGAAAGCGAGATCGAGGGAAACGCGACCGGCAACCCGCGCCGCGCCGCCTCCTCCGTCATCCGCCGCCGCAGTTCACGATTGGCCGCCACTCCTCCGCTCACCACCAGCGCCTCGGCCCCAAAATGCTTGGCCGCCGCCATCGCCATCCGCGTCAAATATCCAGTAACCGACGCCTGAAAGCTCGCAATCAGGTTCAGCGCCTCCTCATCCAGCAAGCTCCGCACTCTCGCAAGCGCAGCCGAATCGCTGGCCTTCGTAGCTGCCAACCCTTCCGCACGAAAAGCCGCCTCGCGCTCCGCCACACGCTCACGCATCTCGTGCAGCTCCACATACCGCCGCACCGCCGTCTTGATGCCGCTGAAAGACATATCGAAGTGGCGCTCGTCCGCTGCAGCCTCACGAGTGAGCTTCGGCGCCGCGTGCCCATGCGCCTTCGTCTTGATCTGCGCAAACGAAAACCTCACGGCCGCAGGATCGCCGTACGCCGCCAGAGCATCCATCCACGGTCCGCCCGGGTAGGGCAGCCCCAGCAGCTTTGCCACCTTGTCGTACGCCTCGCCCGCCGCATCATCCAGCGTCTTGCCCACATTGCGATACCGCCACATGTGCGCAGTAGTTTTGCCGGCAAGATACAGGTGCGTGTGCCCGCCCGAGACCACCAGCGCAAGAATCGGCGCGAGCTCCGCAAGACTTGTTTCCGCCTCCATCAGCACAGCATGGATGTGGCCCTCAAGATGATTCACCGCAATCAACGGCCGCTCCACGCCCATCGCCAGTGCCTTCGCAAACGTGATGCCCACCAGCAACGCGCCCGCGAGACCAGGCCCCTCCGTCACAGCCACCGCGTCAAGATCCTCATACTTCACGCCAGCCCGCTGCATCGCCTCGCGCACCACAGGCACAATCGCGCGCAGATGTTCGCGGCTGGCCAGCTCCGGCACCACACCCCCATACTCCGCATGCACCATCTGCGAGGCGACAACATTCGCCAGCACCTCGCGTCCGCCCCGCACCACAGCCGCCGAGGTCTCGTCGCACGAGCTCTCAATGCCGAGGATCAGTCCATCGCTCACATCCCCATCCTACAAGTGGCGCTCGAAACATCCTCACACCATGCATCGGTGATACGTTGTCATCTGTCACGCATCCAAGCAACATGGCTCGCCACGACAGCCCGAAGTACCGCGCCGCGCTCCGCATCGCCGAGCGCATGCATCAGCTCGGCCACGCGGCCTACTTCGCCGGCGGCTGCGTGCGCGATCTTCTCCTCGGCCGCGAGCCGCAGGACTTCGACGTAGCCACCTCTGCCACTCCCGATCTCGTGCAGCAGACATTTCCCAAGACCGAGGCCGTCGGAGCACACTTCGGCGTCATCCTCGTTCTGGATAAATTCGACGCCAAGTTCGACAGCAATCTAAAAGGCGAGCGCATCACAACCGAGGTCGCCACCTTCCGCACCGAGGGCGCCTACGCCGACGGCCGCCGCCCCGACGAGGTTTGCTTCTCCACCGACCCGCGCGAGGACGTGCTGCGCCGCGACTTCACCATCAACGGCCTCCTGCTCGACCCCATCGCTTATGAACAGGGCGGATCGATCGAAGACAGCATCCTCGACTTTGTTGGCGGTCAAAGCGACTTGGCCGCCGGAGTCATCCGCGCTATCGGCGAGCCGGAGCGCCGCTTTGCCGAAGACAAGCTCCGCATGTTGCGCGCCGTGCGCTTCGCCGCGCGCCTCGGCTTCACCATTGATCCGCAAACTCAGACAGCAATCAAGGCCGAAGCCCATGCAATTCATCAAGTCTCCTGTGAGCGCATCCGCGACGAACTCACAAAAATTCTCACCGAGGGCGCCGCCCGCCGCGGCTTCGAGCTGCTCGATGAAACGGGTCTGCTCGCCCAAGTCCTCCCCGAAGTCGCTCGCCTCCACGGTGTCGCCCAGCCGCCGCAGTACCACCCCGAAGGCGACGTCTGGACTCACACCCTGATGCTGCTCGATCACCTGCCCGCAGGCGCGACCGCAACGCTCGCCTGGGGCATGCTCCTCCACGACATCGGCAAACCTGCGACCTTCACGCCCCCTGATCCGAACAAACCCGGCGACCGCATCCGCTTCAATGGCCACGTCGGAATCGGCATCGCTATCGCGCGCACCATCCTCACCCGCCTGCGCTTCTCAAACGACGACTGCGCCCAAATTCTCGCGCTCATCCAGCACCACATGCAATTTGGCGACGTCAAGAAGATGAAGCAATCCACACTCAAGCGCTTCCTCCGCCTTCCCCATTTCAACGAGCATCTAGCACTGCACTACGCCGACGTGATGAGCTCCCACCGCTCGCTGGATATGTACCAATATGCCTTCGAAAACTTCGAGCAACTCAGCGAGGATCAGATCAAACCGAAGCTTCTGCTCACAGGAGAGGACCTGATCGCCGCCGGATACAAACCCGGCCCACGCTTCCGCGAGATGCTCTTCGCTGCGGAAGACGCGCAACTCGAAGGCTCGCTCAACTCTCGCGACCAGGCCCTTGCCTTCATCGCCGAACGTTTCGGCGCGCCAGTCTGAGCCGAAGGAGTTACAGCACGATGAACCCGCAAGCTAACGCGAACCCCGACCCGGATGTGCTTATCCTCGGCGCGGGCATCGCCGGCCTTGCCGCCGCCCGCGCGCTGGCCCAACGAGGCATGCGGGTCCTTATCCTCGAGGCTCGCGACCGTGTCGGCGGCCGCATTCTTTCATTCGCGACAAACGAAGACGTCACGATTGAACTGGGAGCTGAGTTCGTTCACGGCCGCGCTCCGGAGCTGTGGTCGCTGATCGACGAATGCGGCGCAAAGACCATCGAGCGCGAAGGTTCCATGCTCCGCGAAGAGTGGGATGGTAGTCTCGTTGAGGATGAAGAAACTGAAAACGGCGATCTCTTCGCTCCCCTCGACAAGCTCGCGAACCTCTCCGAAGATCTTTCGTTCGCGGACTGGCTCCGCTCCAGCAAAGTCCCCGAAGATGAGCGGCCTGCCCTGCTCGGATACGTCGAAGGTTTCAACGCCGCCGATCCGAATTGCATCAGCGCACGCTCTCTCGGCATCCAGCAGCGCGCCGAGGACGCGATCGACGGCGACCGCACATGGCATATACACGGTGGTTACGCGCAGCTCACCAACTATCTCGCCACACAAATCCGCAGCAGCGGCGGCGACCTTCGACTCAACTGCATTGTTCAGTCTGTGCACTGGCGCGCTGGCGGCGTGCGCGTCGAGACGAGTGCCGGCGCCTTCAACGCCCCGCGGTGCATCGTTACCCTTCCGCTCGGCGTCTTGCAACGTGCCAATCGCGAACAAGGCCTGCGCTTCGACCCGGAGCCACCCGCGCTCGCCGCAGCCAGGCGTCTTGCCATGGGCGCTGCCTCGCGCTTCACCATGATCTTTCGCGAGCGCTGGTGGGAGAGCTCGTCCCGCCTCGACTCAGAAGCACTGCGCCGCATGAGCTTTCTCTTCACCTCACGCCGCCTGCCGCCGGTCTGGTGGACTATTCGCCCTGAGCACACGCCCCTGCCCACACTCACCGGTTGGGCCGGTGGCCGCCGCGCCCCTGAGTTCGCCGGCCAAAACCCCGACGATCTCGGCCGTGCAGCCTGCCACACGCTTGCTGAAGTCTTCAGGCTACCCGAAGCCCGCCTGCTCGCCGCTCTCACTTCCACGCACATGCACGACTGGTCTTCCGATCCGTTCTCTTTCGGCGCCTACAGCTACGTGCCCGTCGGTGCATTGGACGCCCCGAATACGATGGCCGAGCCCGAATCCGCAACGCTCTTCTTCGCCGGCGAGCACACCGACACCACCGGCCACTGGGGCACAGTTCACGCCGCTTTGCGATCGGGCCTCCGCGCCGCCGCCCAGATTCTCGGCAATGCCTGACACCGAGCGCCAAACTTCTTTGCGTCGACTCGAGGGCCACCGCATCCAACCGCACAGAAAGAGGGAACTCTCATGGCATTTCTTACGGTCGGCAAGGAAAATGGCATAGATATTCAAATCTATTACGAGGACCGAGGCTCCGGCCGCCCCGTCGTTCTGGTGCATGGCTGGCCGCTGAACGGGGGCTCCTGGGAGCGCCAGTCCGCCGCGCTGCTCGCCGCCGGCCATCGCGTCATCACCTATGATCGCCGCGGCTTCGGCAAAAGTTCGCAGCCCGCGGAAGGCTACGAATACGACACGCTTGCCAAAGACACCCTGCACCTGCTCGACGCGCTTAACCTGAAAGACATCACTCTCGTCGGCTTCTCTATGGGCGGCGGCGAAGTCGCGCGCTACATGGGCAAGTACGACAATGGCCGCGTCGGCAAAGTCTGTTTCATGTCTTCAATCGCTCCCGCGCTGCGCAAAAGCGGCAACAACCCTGAAGGCATAGACCCCGCCGTCTTCGAAGGAATCAAAGCCGGCATCGAGAAGGACCGCTTCGTCTTTCTCGAGCAGTTCCTCAGCAATTTCTTCAACGTCGATGTCCTGGGGGACCGAATCTCGTCGGCCGCCGTGCACGCAAACTTCAATGTCGCGGCCAGCTCGTCCTATCAGGCAATGCTGAACTGCGTCGACGCGTGGCTCGAGGACTTCCGCGAGGACATCAAGCAGATCAAGCTGCCGACGCTGGTCATCCACGGCGATGCGGATCGCATTCTGCCCATCGAGGCGACCGGCGCGCGCACCGCCAAACTCATCCCCGGGGCAAAGCTGCACGTCATCCGAGGCGGCCCGCACGGACTCAACTGGACGCATGCCACGGAAGTGAACGAAGCTCTGTTGAAGTTTCTCGAGTCGTAGCCCGGCGCGAGGCTCTACAGACTCCTCACCCCATCACGTGAGCTAACAACGACAAAGCTCGGCGCTCTTTGCCTGGCTCTGTCGTCTCAATTCGATCCGCTTAGCTGAAGGCAGCCGTCGCTCCAGTCGCGATGATCAGGATCAGAACCCACCAGCCCACAACAAGGATGGCCGCCTGTCCCTTGGTCTTGCGGGCAATAATCGCCGTTCCGATAACGAGCAGCGCCAGCGACCACAAGGTGAAGATGTCAAAGAAGGCGCCCGCGGTCTTCAGCCAGTTGGGTGAATCCGTCAGAAAGTATCCAATATTCGTCCCGACCGGATTGCGCAGATCGTAGTTCTCCGTATTGACGCCCGCGAAAAGAAAAATTGTATTCAGTATCCCCACAAATAATCGTGGCAACGAGGAATACATAATGACGGCCACCATCTGTCTAAAAGTAGTCTGCGCTCCCAGGCCGAAGTTGAAACTGCCCCACAGGATGAGCGCTTCCAGCAGAACAAACACCAGGATGAACACGGGAGAAGCATAGGTGGAAATTCGTGTTGCGATAGTCCTCGTCTTCAGGCTCTGAGCGCGTTCGGCCGGTGGAAGCTGTTGAAGCTGTTCGGCAGCCGCCGGGCTCTTCGTCATCTCATGTTGCGCAACCGCCTCGAATCCGACCGTGCGATCGATAGCGAAGCTGGAAATAACCGTGACGATGGCAAGCAGAACAAACGGCAGCCACCAACTCGCGCTACGACGAATATCCGTAAAGGTCTTTGTCGGGGCGATGAAAGCGTCGACCACCCGCTCAGCCTGCGAGAGCGGCTTGCCCTCGGATACAACTGCAGTCTCCATGAACGAGCTCCTTGGACAGAAACATGATGCCTGAGTTGAGGGCAGTGTATCTCTGTAGGTGGCTCTTTCCGAAAAAGATTTCCAGATAATTCCGTTACTCTCGGGTCGCTGCTCCCACCGCCGCCAGCACATCCAGCGCGTACGCCAGTCCCCGCCGGCTGTCCTCCGCTCGAAACTGCCGGAACAGCGACAGCAGGCTGGGCGGCTTCTCCTGCACCTTCGGCGCGTGCCGGTCGAGCGACCGGCTCAGCTTGTAAAGCATCTCCGGATCCAGCGCCGCGACGATCCGCCCCAGCGCAATCAGATTGCGAGCCAGGTTGACGCCGTCAGGCGTATTCGCCGCCTCAGCCAGCTTGCCCGCGATGATGTCGCGTCCGCCGATAAGTCCCTGCGCCAGATCGAGAATGCCCTTCTCATGCGACGCCTCCAGCAAATCCCACGCAGCCAGCAGAGCCTCCGCATGATCGCGCGGCACATTCGCTACACGCTGCATCAGCTCCCTCTGCGGATCCACGGGCTGCGGCTTGAAGACAATCTGGTGAGCCATGCAAGGTCTCCTCGGCTTCGTCTAAATAAGTTCCATCGTCTTGATCTGCACCAGCTTGTCCTGCGGCCGCGAGCCCGGCACATGGTAGTCCGCGCGCGCCCGCCTCGCCGCCACGTCCACGCCTTCAGCAGGCGTGCGGCTGCCGAAGCGGAAGTTCCTGCGCGGCAGCGGCGACTCGCCCATCTCCGGCAGCACCGTCATCTTCACCGCCAGCTCTTTATAGGCCGGCGTATGCGTATCGCGATCCAGATGCGAGCTGGTCAGCTTGTTCACCGGCTCGAGCGAGGAATTCAGCGGCATATACATCTGCTTGCCCTGCACGCGATGCGTCACCAGCACGCGCAGGCGCACGCTGCCATAAGGCGTCTCCAACTCCACATAGCGGCCCGACTCCAACCCGCGCTCAGCCGCAAGTTCAGGCGACACCTCCACGAACACATGCGGCGTGATCTCGTTGATGCCCGGAACGCGATAGCTTAAGTTGCCTTGCTCGAAGTGTTCGAGCAGCCGTCCATTGTTCAGGTGCAGATCGTACGTCTCATTGCGTTCCTCGCTCGGCGGAACGTAGACGAGCGGATGAAAACTCGCCTTGCCATCCGGAAACGGGAACTCCCTTTCGCCTTCATACAGCAACGGCTGATCGCTTCCATCCTTCGCGACCGGCCACTGTAGCGACTTGTACCCGTCGAGCCGCTCGTAGCTCACGCCCTCAAGTGTCGGCGTCAGGCCGGCGATCTCTTCCATAATCTCGGAAGGATGCGTATAGTCCCATCCGCCCGCACCGCCAAGCTTCTGCGCAATCAGCTGCAGAATCTTCCAATCCGGCTTCGACTCACCCAGCGGCTCAAAGGTTTGGTAAAAACGCTGTATACGACGCTCCGTGCTGACAAACGTTCCATCCTTCTCGAGCGATGGCGAAGCCGGCAGCACCAGATCGGCAAAGCGGCAGGTCTCGGAAAAGAAAATATCCTGCATCAGCAGAAAGTCGAGCTTGCCGAACGCCTCAGCCACATCGTTTGCATTGGCATCCGAGGTAATCGTGTCCTCGCCCTGAATGTACATTCCTTTCAGCCTGCCCTCGTGGATCGCATCGATCATCATGCGATTGTCCAGCCCCGTCGTCGTCGGCAGCGTCACGCCCCACGCCGCTTCGAACTTCCCGCGGATCTCAGCGTTATCCGCCTTCTGATATCCCGAGAAGACATCCGGCATCGAGCCGAAGTCGCTGCAACCCTGCACATTGTTATGTCCGCGCAGAGGATATGCTCCTGTCCCATGGCGCTTGAAGTTGCCGGTAGCTAACAACAAATTGCAGATGGAAGTCGACGTGTCCGAACCTCCGCAATGCTGTGTCACGCCCATCGCCCACAGAATGCAGACGCGCTCGGCCGCGGCAATCTCATCCGCCACGCGCTCCAGCGTCGCCACCGGAATCCCCGTAACATTCTCCGCGTACTCCAGCGTGTAAGGCTCCAGCGACACGCGAAACTCATCCCACTTCTTCACCCATCGATCGATGAACGCCTGATCGTGCCGCCCCGTATCGATCAGGTGTTTCGTCACCGCCTGAATCCACACCTCATCGGTCGACGGATTCGGCTTCAGATGAATATCCGCGCGCTCCGCCATCTCATTCTTGCGCAGGTCGCTGACGATCATCCGCTGCCCGCGATGCTTGTGCGATCGCTTGATGCGTGTCGCCAGCACCGGATGACTCTCCGCCGTATTCGAGCCCACAATCACCACCAGGTCCGCCATCTCGATATCCGCAATCGAACCCGAGTCGCCGCCATACCCCACCGTTCGCGACAAGCCCTTCGAAGCCGGCGTCTGGCAATACCGCGAGCAGTTGTCGACATTGTTCGTGCCGACGACCGCGCGCGCCAGCTTCTGCGTCAGGTAGCTCTCCTCGTTGCTGCACTTCGACGACGCGATAAAACCCAGCGCATCCGGCCCGTGCTCCTTCTTGATCTTCGTAAACTGGTCCGCGACAATCTGAATCGCCTCATCCCACTCAATCTCCACAAACGTCTCGCCCATGCGCTTCAGCGGCTTGCGAAGCCGGTCGGGCGAATTCACAAAGTCCCACGCAAACTTTCCCTTGATGCACGTCGAGATTCCATTCGCCGGTCCATGCGCGGGCTCAACCTTCAGAATGTGCCGATCGCGCGTCCAGATATCGAACGAGCACCCCACACCGCAGTAGGTACACACCGTCTTCGCGCGCTTCACACGCTGATGCCGCATCTCCGCTTCGATTGCAGAGAGCGCCAGAATCGGCGGATATCCGGTCGTAGGCTCCACGCCCTTGACCGCCTCAATCATCTCGTCCAGCACCTTCGGCGGCAGCGACGTAAGATACCCCGCCCGCCCCAGCATCCCTTTTTCCATCAGCGCATTGCACGGGCAAACGCTGATGCAATGGCCGCAACTCACGCAGCTCGATCCATCGATCTGCTCGCCGCCGTCCCACATCACGCGCGGAACCTCGCGGTTCCAGTCGATCGTGAGCGTCTCATTCACCTGCACATTCTGGCAGGCCTCCACGCACCGCCCGCACAGGATGCACTGGTCCGGATCGTAGCGATAGAACGGGTTGGAGTGGTCCTGCGGATAAGGTTTGTGTTCGAACTTGCGAACCTGATGCTTCACCGCAAGCTCAGCAGTCGTGTTGTGCACGGTGCAGTTCTGGTTGTTGTTGTCGCACACCGTGCAGTAGAGATCGTGATTGTGCAGGATGCGATCGAACGCATCGCGCTGCGCCACGTCCGCCCGGTCCGACCGCGTTACCACCCTCTGCCCGGCCTCTACGCGCGTTTCGCACGCACGCACCAGCTCGCCATTCAGCTCCACCATGCACGTGTCGCACGATCCGATCGCTCCCATCGTCGGCAGATAACAAACCTGCGGCACGCTGGTCCGTCCCCGCATCGCCGCCGCCCGATTGACGGCCTCGATCAGCGGCTCGCCCCTCTCCGCTGCAATTGCCTGTCCGTCGATCTGTATCGTCGTATCCGGAACAAGGGCAATTGGAGTATTCAGCAGTGGCTTCGCGTGATACTTTGCATGATCCATTTCCGCTAGGATGCTTTACCTTCAGCCGATGGTTGCGGAAGCATCTCAAGCATCGGAGGGCACATTTTCATGGCGAAAACAGGTAGCGTCCGCATCGGCATCTCGGGCTGGCGATACGCCGGCTGGCGCGGCGTCTTCTATCCGCCCAAACTCGCGCAACGCCACGAGCTCGCGTGGAATTGTCATCCTGAGGAAAGAAAGAACCTGTCTTAACTCGCAACTCGCAACTCGAAACTGATCAAGACCAGTTTTGCTTTTGCTCTTGCTCTTGCTTGCCTTTCTGGTAGTCATCCTGAGCGAATCGAAGAACCCGCTTTGCCTTTGCTTTTTTGGTTGTCATTCCCGAAGGGAACCTGCGTTCCCTTCGTAGCGTCGAAGAAGCTGCTTGCAGCGAAGCCTCGTCAGGGCACGGCTGGTAGCCCTCGGCTAAAGCAAGGCTCAACCTCCCAACTCAATCCACCCCGGAAAAACTCACAACTCAAAGCTCACAACTCAGAACTGACAAGCCAACCCGCTCTCCTGTCCCCGCCCCAAAAATCTTGTCAAGCCCCCAAACCACCTAAACCCATGTAAACAAAGAGAGAAATCGCTGCACATTAATTCCACTCAACTCTCTATAATAGATATAGAGATCAAAACCCACACCAATCTGGGTGCCCCATTCATGACGACGGCCCCGGGGTCCCCAGCGAGCTTGCTCGCTGGGGTGGCGGAGTTATCGTCGGCATGGGTGGAGTTCGATGTTGGTGGAGGCCACAAATGCGCCCCAACCCACACATTCCAGAGATTTTCCACACAAAATCTCTGGAATCAATAGGTTACGGCGCAGAATTGTTGTAAACCTAACATTCTAAAGAAGGCCGGCAAAACAGCGGGGAGGGGGGACCCCCTACTCCGCGCCCCACCGCCGAAACACCAGCGATCCGTTCGTTCCGCCGAACCCGAAGCTATTCGACAGCGCGTAATCGATCTTCGCCGCCTGCGGTTTGTTGGGCACATAGTTCAACCGGCATTGCGGATCCACGTTCTCCAGGTTCATCGTCGGCGGCGCAATCTGGTGCTGCATCGCCATAATCGTGATGCCGGCCTCCAGCCCGCCCGCTCCGCCCAGCAGATGACCTGTCATGGACTTCGTAGAGCTGACCAACAACTCATGATTCAGCGCGCGTTCGCCAAAGACATTCTCAATCGCCTTCGACTCCAGCGCATCGCCCAGCGGCGTCGAGGTCGCATGCGCGTTCACGTAATCAACCCTGTCCGGTTCGATTCCCGCTACCTTCAGCGCGTGCTTCATCGATCGATAGCATCCCTCGCCCTCCGGAGCCATTCCGGTCATATGGAACGCGTCCGCGCTCATACCATAGCCGATAATCTCCGCCAGAATCGTCGCTCCGCGCCGCTTCGCGAACTCCAGCTCCTCGAGGATCAGAATCCCCGCGCCTTCGCCCACCACAAAGCCATCGCGGTCGTGATCGAACGGCCGGCAGGCGTGCGTCGGATCGTCATTGCGCGTCGAGAGCGCCTTCATCGCGGCAAAACCGCCCACCCCCATCGGCGTAATCGCAGCCTCCGCTCCCCCCGCAATCATCGCGTCGGCATCCCCACGTTGAATCGTCCGGAACGCATCGCCGATCGAGTGCGCCGAGGTCGTGCAGGCCGTCGCCGTCGCCTCATTCGGCCCTTTGGCGCCGTAACGAATCGAGACGTGTCCCGCCGCCAGATTGATGATCGACCCCGGAATGAAGAACGGCGAAATACGCCGCGGCCCGCCCTTCATCAGCGCCGTATGCTCGCGCTCGATAACATCGAAACCGCCGATGCCGGAGCCAATGTGCACGCCAACGGTATCCGCGATCTCCGGCGTAACCCGCAGACCTGCGTGCTTCATGGCCTCATCCGACGCGGCCAGCGCAAAGTGGATGAAGCGGCCCATCTTGCGGGCCTCTTTCTTCTCCACAAACTGGTGCGGATCGAAGTTTTTCACCTCGGCTGCGAATCGAACGGGATGTCCCGTAAGGTCGAAGGCCCGAATCTCGGCCATACCACTACGGCCGGCCATCAGACCGTCCCAGACCTCAGCCGCGGTGTTGCCGACCCCGCACAGAAGGCCGAGGCCAGTGACGACAACGCGTCGCTGCTCCATGCGTTACTTTTCCTTTTGGTGTTTCTCGATGTAGTCGATGGCGTCCTTCACCGTCTTGATCTTCTCGGCATCCTCGTCCGGAATCTGGATATCGAAGGCTTCCTCGAACTGCATTACAAGTTCGACCACGTCGAGCGAATCTGCGCCCAGGTCTTCCTGAAAGCTCGCACCGGGCGTCACCTCAGCCTCGTCCACCTGAAGCTGCTCGACAATAATTTGTTTCACCTTCTCATCAACTGCTGCCATCGTCCTAATCTCCTGTCGGGTGCCATCTGAGCTCAAGGCCCGGCCTGCCTAGTGGGATGCCTTTGGCCGGCTGTTCGCTCAGTTGCCCCAGCTTGCAAGCATACTTACGCTCTCAGGCAGTGTAAAGGAATCGGCCGCGCGGGGTTCCCCCTTTTCCTGCAGCCGCGCGCTTTGGCTGCTACCACGATTCGATCGCCTGCCCCGGAACGTCGCTCCATTGCAACCTTTCGTTGCCGCACCTTCCGGTTTGGGGGATATCTCTCCTCTCTCCCCCATTAGAAAATCTTCCAGTGTCGCTTGCCAGAGGTGTCAAAGGCGGCTCCATTCAAGCGAAATGCCTTTCTTTCAGGCCGCTTTCAGTGGAACATACCAAAAGATTTACTTCTGGCTCGTGTACTCACCGCAGGGAGGTCCAGGGCGTTGTCCAAGAGACTTTGTAGCCATTGCGGCTCCGGCCGCCTTCGTCGGCTCAATCGAAAGGGTTGGGTGCAGCTCAGGCTGCTCCCACGCATTGGCGTCTTCCCCTGGGAGTGCATCATGTGCCGTACTCGGACCTTCTATCGTGACGACGGACATCGCCTCCACGACGAAGCCAACAGCGTAGGGGTCGGTCTGAAAACCGCCTAGAAACCCACCCTGGCCCGGAGCATCCCGCGCGAGAACCTGTCTGCGGCGCGGCTAAGCGTCCCCTATTCCTCCTCTTCAGCCGCCAACAACGGCAGTACCCCGTCTATCGGCAACACCCTCGCCGCATCCCTTTCGACTTCCGCTACGTCGCGCAACTTCCGGTTGATCACCCGGGTGCGGGTATTCAGTTCGCCAATAGTCTTCTGTACGCGGCCAACATCGCTTTCCATCTTCTCCATCAAGACCCCAAACTTCCCAAACTCCGTCCGCGCGGCGCCCAGCACGTTCCAAACCTCATCGCCCTTCTTCTGCAGGTTCAGCATGCGGAAACCAAGCTGGAAGCTGGTAAGCAGCGCATAAAGATTCGATGGGCCTGCCACCATTACTCGGCAGCTCAGGTGTAGCTCGCTCTGCAGGCCATCGCGCCGCAACACCTCGGCGTAAAGACTCTCGGTGGGCAGAAACATGATCGCGTAGGGCGTCGTCACCGGCTCATTAATGTACTTCGAGCAAATCCGCTTGCCCTCGGTGCGAATCGCTCCATCGAACGCCCGCCGCGCCGACTCGATCTCCTCGTTCGATCCATGCTCATAGGCCGTCTCCAGCCGCTCCCAGTCCTCGCGCGGAAACTTCGCGTCGATCGGCAGCAATACATCGCCGCCCGTTCCCGGAAAACGCACCGCATACTCCACAACCTCCTGCGTTCCCGGCTTCACCCTCGCATTTTCGACATACTGCCCGGGCGCAAGCACCTGCTCCAGCAGCTTCCCAAGCTGCACCTCCGCAAAGCCGCCGCGCGACTTCACGTTGGAGAAGATTCGGTTCAGATCGTTTACCCCGGTGCTCAGCTCCTTCATCTCGCCCAGGCCCTTTTGCACCTCGCCGAGATGCGTCGTTACCTGCCCAAAGCTGGCCGTCAAGCGCTCATTCAAGGTCTTCTGCAGCTTCTCATCCACCGTCAGCCGCATCTCCTCCAACTTCGCCGCGTTGTCGGTATTCAGCTTATCCAGCCGCTCCTGCATCGTCGTGCGTAACCTCTCCTGCTGCTCGGTCTGGTTCGTGCTCAACTCGTTCAACTTCGTGTGCAGTGCCTCGCGACTCTCGATATGCGTTCGCGCTGCCTCGCTGGCAAAGCTCGTAAGCCTTTGTGTCAGCCCTCCAAGCTGTGCTTCCACCGCCGCGCGTAAGGTCTCCGCTGCGCGCCCGTTGTCGGCGCGAAATCCATCCAGCCCCTCTCCCAGCGTCTTGCCCAGCACCTGAATGGTTCCCAACACCTCGGTTCGCAGCGATGCCGCCGACCGGTCCGCCGCCTCATCCAGTGCCGTCAGTCGCGCGTCCAGCCGTTCAATTTTTGTCGGCAGATCGGACGCGAGAAACGCAGCGAGATGCGGATCCTCCGCGCTTGCGTGCCGCCGCAGCAATAGGACAGCGACGACGATCAGCAACACCAGTTGGACGACAGCCAGAGCAAGCAGCATTTCGACTTTCCTTCGCTTCAGAGCATAGCATCGCCACGTCCGGCGCTCGTCATCGTTTTGGCATACACCGAGCCTTGATGTTTCAATAGCTTCAGAGCAACACTTTGCTCGTGAAGGCTATCTGTGCATTTCAAAGGTGTGTCTCGACTTGTAGGTGCTGTGTTGTTTCTTTCAATGGCCGCAGGCGCTGCCTCGGCCCAGTCGGTGGTGGGCCAGACTCCGAACAATCCACCCACACCCGTCAAAGACAACTCCATGCTTAAGCCCCCTCCGGGCGCCAGGGTCGCCCTCGTTGAATGGGAGGATCTGGAGTGCCCGGCCTGCGCGCATGCCTTTCCCTTCGTGCATCAGGCCATGAGCCATTACCACATTCCGCTCGTCCGCTATGATTTTCTGATCCCCGGCCATATCTGGAGCCCGCAAGCCGCTGTCTTCGCACGCTATCTGCAGGACAAGGTCTCGCCCGAGCTCGCGACGGACTACCGCCGGCAGGTCTTTGCCTCGCAATACCGCATCGCTTCGGCGGACGACCTCAACGCCTTCACCCGGCAGTTCATGACGGCTCAGCATAAAGAAATGCCCTTTGTCGTCGATCCGACCGGGCAGTTCAAAAGAGAGGTGGAGGCTGACAGCGAACTCGGCACGAAGCTCGGGCTGATTCACACGCCGACCATCTTCGTCGTGACCGCGAAACATTGGATTGAGGTGGCGGATGTCGACAAGCTTTATACCGCGATCGATGAGGCTGAAGCCTCAGTAGGACAAGCTGCGCCGGCGACCGTTCATCACACGACAGTCGCGCACAAGCCCTAGGGTGTATCCACATATAGCTGCAGTCTGATCGAGGCGCAGGCGAGAGCGGCACAGGAGCGGAAGGCTTCGATGGTACGGCAGTAGCGGGTGCTGAAGCGGCGGAA
>Ga0207933_1001144_pt1 | contig 21499 bp, 16 predicted proteins | sample NGESurdeep092012_4_FD_184488 | JGI IMG/M metagenome (GOLD analysis project Ga0207933, IMG submission 184488) | Arctic peat soil microbial communities from Barrow, Alaska - NGEE Surface sample F53-3 deep-092012 (SPAdes) | ecosystem: Environmental > Terrestrial > Soil > Wetlands > Peat ...
CCGCCACGATCGGCTCCGCGAGGGCGGGCGTGAAGATCTCATCGAGAACGTCTACCAAGCGTGGCTGAACGACCAGCGCGAGGGCTTGGTCTCACTCATGATGGCTCGCGACAACTCGACGGTTACCGCGCTAAACGCTCGGGCGCGCGTCGAGCGCATTGCCCGCGGCGAGGTAGTGGGAGATTGCCGGGTCTCCTCCGGGTACGCCGGCGTGGGCGACCTCGTGGTCACACGTCACAACGACCGCAGACTGGTAGATGGAGCGGGCAACTGGGTACGCAACGGCAATGCATGGCACGTCGACGCCATCGGCGACGATGGCTCCCTGGTACTTCGCCGCCAGGGCACCGACTCCGCTGTCTCGGTGCCCCAGGACTACGTACGCCAGTACGTTGAGCTGGGTTATGCCTCGACTCTGCACCGTTCACAGGGCCGCACGGTTGATCGGGCCCACTGTCTCGTCGACCCCGGTACCGACCGCGAGTCTCTCTACGTTGGCCTCACCCGCGGGCGCGAGTCCAACATGCTCTACGTTGACACCGAATGGAACAATGATCCCGACACTTCTCACCCAGGCGTGCACGTGCCCACTGATCTTCGCGGCACCTTTAGTGCCATGCTGGCGAACTACCAAAAGAAGCGTTCGGCGACCGACATCATGCGTTCGGCCGCGGATGACCAGGGTTCGGTTCGCCGCCTCGTGGCCGAGTACCAGTCGATTGTCTCGCTCAGCGACACCACTAACTGGGTCCAAGTGCTCGAGGAGAGTATCGACGATGGCAACCTCGTAAGCGAACTCGCTGGGTCCGACGGGTTCGAGATGCTCAGCGCTGACTTGCGACGAGCCCGCGGGCTCGGACACCACCTCGCCGATCTTTTACCCGTGCTCGTCGAGCAGTCGTTCGATGACGCCAAAGACGTCGCGACAGTTCTCGACTATCGCCTGCGGCGTTGGCTGGACGCGGCCGCAGAGCCAGATGAGACGCGGTACGTAGCGGGACTATTCCCCGAGGCGTGGGTGGTCGACGACGAGACGGACGTCATCGACGCACTGAAAGAACGTCACCAGGCAATCGAAGATCGATGCGAATACCTCATCGAAAAGGCCCTCACCGAGGAGGAGCCATGGGCTGAAGAACTCGGCAGACCGCCCGGAGGAGAAGTGTTCTTCGCGTGGCGGGACGCCGCCGTGACCGTCGCGGCCTATCGCGATCGTTGGGGAATTGCCACCGAAGCCGCCCTGGGTGAGCTACCTCGTCGAAACACCGAGCAGTGGGTGCAGCACGACCGCGCCGAAGTCGCCCTAGATGTGCTGGCCAAGATTGCATTGGCCGAACGACGAGTGGTGAAGTACCAGGGCGACAGTTCCGAGTTGGGTGTCGACACACCGCCCGATCGCAGCCCCGGAATCGAGTTCGACCTCTAAACCGAGACTGTCAGTCAAATCGTTTGATGGCTTGTTTCCGTATTTATACGGAAGAGCTCTACACTAGCGGGATGGTTACAAAGACCGAAATCATTTGGCGCCACCTATTAGCGGGAACGGCCGAAGGCCTGCGGCGCTACACCTCAGCGACGGCGCTTGCAAGGGAGTTGGGCATCCCTGTGTCGACCACTCACCAAGCTCTTGAGCGTCCTGTCGAGATCGGCGCGGTGACTATCGACGCCGCGGCTGGACTGCGGGTTCTCGACCCCGTACGTCTGTTGACGTTGTACTGCGCCCACCGTCACTTCGAACGTGACGTCGTGGCGCGCGTAAAGGTCGACGTTCAGGTCGACGAGGCAGAGCGTCTCGTGTCGAAAGAGCCTGGTGTTATTTTGGGTGGCTTTGCGGCACTCGTAGCTCACACGACGGGCGTCAATCGAATTGCTGATTACAGCACCGTCTTGGTGTACGCCGACGCTGCCGTAGCCACGTCGCTACCCGTTGACTTAGACGGTTCGGTGGAGGTCATTATCGCGAGACCCGATCCGTGGCTCGAGAGCTACGGGGTGCTGACGCTGGCGGCGCAGGCATACGCTGACATCTTCAACCTTCCAGGTTGGCAAGCAGCGCGCTTCATTCATGAAACAAATCCAATTGACGTCGTGGGTACCGCGTAAGCCACTAAGAATCTTGATCGTGTTTCTTCAGCGAAGTGCGCAAGTTACCAACAGTTATCAACTTTTGATAACTTTCTCACCGCCGCCGTTTTCCGTTCGTTCCATTCGACAGCGGCCCCTCAGTCCTCGATGCGTGTTTCACATTCCCTCGTGTGTTAGTCTCTTATTAGGCCAACCGGATGGGCGGCCGTGTTGAGGAAGATCCGAGAGGACTTCTGGTTAGTCAGGCAGGTAAGAAATACCCGTCGCCAGATGCTGCTCTCCTCCTCGTGAGGAGTTTTTTTATGTCCGTAACATCACCAGTAATACTGAAGTTTGAGCAGTCCGCTGAACAGGTGTTCGAATCAACTCGACGCATCGTGGGCTTCGTCAAACTTCGCCATTTAGCTCCAATTCTCGCGGCGGCTGACTTAGAGTCCAACCCGCGGTCGTCGAAGGTTGGATTGATCACCGATGCAATTACAGATTCCTTAGAACGCACGCCCGACACGTTCCCTGCCAAGACGAAGGGCATCTTGATCGGGACTTCGAGCTACGTTCCACGCGAACGCCAGCGTTATGAACTTGAGTTCAAGGACCCGATGCTTGAGGGGATTCTTGATGGCGGTCACAACGCGCTGGCTCTCGGCCTACGTATTCTCAAGTGTGCAGGTGTCGATGACCAATCTCTCAACCGCGTTCGCCTTTGGAGCGACTTCAAGGCTTTGTGGGAAGAGAATTTGAGTCTTGTTGAACTCGCGGTTAAGGATGCAAGCAACGAGGATCTCGATGTACTTGTTCCCGTCGAACTTCTTGTTCCAGCGAACTCGGAAAACACCGCCACCGTCGAGGCATTTAGTGCAGCTCTTCTGGACATCTGCGCGGCACGGAACAACAATGCGCAACTAAAAGCAGAAACACAAGCCAATCAGCGAGGTTATTTTGAGGCATTGAAGAATCTTCTCCCGAAGAAGATTGCAGATGACGTTGAGTGGAAGACGAATGACGGTGGCCGGATCAAGGCAGCCGACATCCTGGCTCTTGCCTGGATACCCCTCACCTTGCTTTCGTTACCGAAGGATGAGGACGGACGACAGGTTGAAGCTCCTGCCGCACAGACGATTTACAGCAGCAAGGGCGATTGCGTGACGCGCTTTGAGCGTTTGATGAGCTCATCGGACGTTACGATCGCTGGTCCAGACGGCTACCGTCGGGATCTAAAATCAGAACCCGTTCGCAGTGCCTTCGCAATTACGGCAGATCTGCTGGACTTATACGAACTCATCTACGGACAACTTCCAGATGCTTACAACCGTAACGACGGCAAGTTCGGGCGTATCACAGCAGTGAAGAAGATGAATCCGGAAAAGAGCTCGCGGAAGAAGTATGCCAAGTTCACGCACAAGGAAGTCAGCACAGCGATCCCAGAGGGTTTCATCATCCCTCTTGTATATGGTCTCCAGTCACTCATGTATGTGGACAAGGCGGGACTCGTGCACTGGAAGACCGACCCGCGTGAGTTTCTGAAGGACCACTTCGACGCAGTCGTTGGAGACTTTAAATCCGCGGTGGCGCTTTTGGAATACGATCCACAAAAGGTCGGCAAGTCTCGAGAGGCGTATCGGATGGCGGAGGTCGCATACGAGATGGTTCTTCTCCGAAAAGGGAAGTGATCTTGGATGGCTTTGCCAGATGAATCCATTGGGCAATACGTTGGAATTTAAGAGCTCTTCATAGCCAGAGGGAGTGGTGCGAATTCAATCTGAATCGGCCCGAATTCTCTAAAGTCCTTCGAACTCGATACTTCTGTCGATTCAGTCGACAGTGTCGACTGAATCGACAGAAGTATCGTCATCTACAACGTCGGACATATACCGAACTATCTCTGATCGAACCGATTCGCGGATCCGACTCTGAGTCTTTTTCATTCTTGAGCGCTTCCTTGGAGGAGCTCATCAGCTGACTGGCTAAAGAGACCGTCGATCTCTCGCTCCCAAGCAAGCGGATTCTTGATATTCGGAGCAACCTCAAGGCACTTTTTGAGGATTCTAATCAAAACCATTGGCGACGAATTGCCGCTCTCGAACATGGCAATAAAGAGATCATGAAACGTCTTTAGCTTGACCGGCACGATAGATACTGGCGCGGACAATCCCTCAAGTTCAGGCGCGAAGTAGATTCCAACTCTAAAAGTTTCCAACGTCGACGGTACGAGCGTTGGCGCCAGGAAGAGGCCGTACACCCTTTGACCAGGACGACGCACTGTCTCTTGATGAACGTGTTGTCGTACGGGGACGCCTTCGGCAGCCTCTTGTCTTACGCTTGTCGTGAGAGTGACCTCCACTATGAGGGTGAAGTCGTCGAACTCAAAAATGAGATCAGGCCCTCCTCCGGGGGCGCACCCGAGGGGGCGCATATCTTGATCCACCAAAAAACGGCGCGCCTCGTTTGGCTTGTTCCTTAGGCTGTTTATGGCGAGGAATGCTCGCCAAATCGTCCACTCAAAATAGGCAGGAGCTTCTCCCGAAGGCACCCGAATCTCATCCTCAAGTTCGGCGCGAGACCGTCGAACCGGAACTAAATCCATGAAACGTGCAATCTCCTTCCAGTCCAAGCGCTGCTGAAGCGAAAATTGCTCTTCGTCGTCGAGAGAAAGTCTTTCTTCGAGTTCGAAACGTGCAACTCGCAGGTCCGCAACAGATTCGTGGTCCACTTGGAGGTCTTCGGCTATACCTCTCCGAGATAACTCGACTGACACACTTTCGAAGGCGGCGATCGCTTCTTCTTGATTGTCGGTCGGAAGGATGGCTCCTTCTGTCAGTTGAGTCCAAAACGCAACCGGGGACGCTGGAGGTTCAAGTGATGTCATCAAGCCATCAATTACTACTGACTTCCGATCGCTGAACATAATGCCTCGACCGTATGCACGAAATAAACCAGTGGACTTCAAATAGCGAAGGTTCATGTCCATATAGTCGCGGTACGTGCTTTCATGAACGCTCCCCTGTTCGAGGGCGACGAGTTGCAACGCGGCGTTGTCAAATCCACGCTTGTTGACGGCATTGCCTCGGCCACTTCTGTGTGCAAGAATCGATTGCGCAGTCACTCCGGGTTCCGTTTCATCTGCGGTGGTTTGAACGAAGAGTTCGAATTCAACGGCGCTGATTCCGCTCGATTGTGTTAACAACTCCACAGTTTTCATAACGCGAAGGACATGACGAAGGGGCGAGAACGTCCCGCCTATTTTGTGATGGGGCGTCGACACGTCGAGCCACATTCCCGAGATTGCTCTCAAATAACACTCTTGTTGTGCGGCTGCTGACTCCGCTGAGATCAAACGATGCCCGTTTGGCGTAATGAAATCGAGTGGGCCAACCTGTGATTGAATCTTTCCAAGATCCTCGTAAATGAAACCAAGTCTGCCCATCGCCGCGCGCCACTTTCGACCGACACTGTTCGACTCGTCAGCACCAAGAGTTACGACGCCTGCTTCACCCAAAATGGCGCGCCATGCCTCGTCACCTTCGCGGCCACGTAGCATTCCTTCACGACCTGACTCGCTCAAAACCACTAGTCCGTCGCGCAGCCTGGTAGCAGATCGGACAGAGGTATTGCCAAGTTGCCACGGCTTCATCATTCTCCTCTAATACCCGATGAAGAGGTACTCCTGAACAGCATTGCGATTGTCATTCACTTTGTGGCCCTGATTGCCAAATGAGTATCGATGCTCGACGGGAATTACTTCGACCTTCGATTTGTATCGAGCCATTAGTTCGACGATCTCGTCCAAAGTTGGCAAGCTATTCGATGAGTACGAGACAAGCAACAGATTCTGGCGGTATCGACGGAAAAGCGCGTCGAACGCAGAGAACGCACCGTCTCTAGTCGAAAACGGTGTTGGATAGTTCTTGAACTTTTTCGTCAGAGTGTGCTCCTGGATACTCAGACCGTCCCAGTTGCACGCGAGTCCTTCAAGGAAGTGATATCTGCGTACGTACTCATTGTCAGAGTGGCGCGAAAAGTAAGGAGGGTCAATGTAGATGAGCGCATTCTGCGTTGGGCGCAAGCTGAGGGCGTCGCCGCGTCGAGCTACATTTCTCTCTCCGTTGTCGAAGACTGCTGAGTTAATTACGGACATTGCATTCGCAAAATGCTCGTCGAGTGGCGTCTTAAGGTCCTTACGACCGTCGTCGTACCTGAGGCCGACGTACGTAAAAATTCCTCGAGCGCGTTTCTTGGTGCACGCGCGCATGAGGCCAGCCATAGCCAGTGCTCGGTCAGTAGGGTGCGGAAGTTTGGCAATATTTGTTCGAAGACGATCAATCAGACGATTCTCGTCGTCGGTGAAATACAAGCCATCGAAGGTTCGCTCGACAAATTGATCAGTCTTTACCTTGTCATTCAAAAGTGAGGCAATCGTGCTGTCGCTCAGAGTTCGTCGGTTGTTGGCAATGAGCGCCTTCGCGTATTGCTCTGCCATCGCCATGTAATCGTTGCTCACGACACGTTTCCCGTTGGCCTTGAACATGTATGAGACCACACCACTTCCCGAGAACAGATCGACCACCGCATCGAATTTGAAGTCCGACGCAACATTCCATATCTCCGTAAGAAGTTTCTGCTTCGATCCCATTAAGCGGGTCGGTGGAAAGTTTGCAACTTGAGATGGCATTGTGCTGCGAACGATACTCAACTTACGGCGCTTCGACGGCGCCGCTATGACGATCACGTCTTGACCCGTGCGAGCTGTTCCTTTCGAACTAATGCTCCTACGTGTCTCCAAGACCTCGAGACGATAGTCGCCATATAACTCATGAACCAGAGGATGGTTCGAGTTAGTTAGGACTACATGAGCGCCTACGCCAGTAAGCCGCCGTACCTCCTCTGCTAATTCCCTATGGTCTTTCTCGTGAAACTGTTCTCTCGTGTATCGCTTGAAGTCGGAATATTTGCCGATGGGCAGATAAGGGGGATCTAGGAAAACGAAATCCCCCTCAGAGGCATGCCTTCCGAGCACCGTTAGATAGTCTCCATGCACAATCGTGGCCTTGGCGAGGACGGAAGACGCACGTCGTAAGACATGAATATCGGGCAAGTTGAGCGACGTATGCTTCCCGAAGGGCACATTGAACTCGCCGCGTCGGTTGACCCGATAAAGCCCATTGAAGCAAGCCCGATTCAAGTAGATGGTTCTCGCCGCCGCGGCCTCAACTGACAGGTCCTCAAATTTGAGCGACCTGATCTCGTAGAAGAACGTTTCGCTAGATCGCATTGGCCCAAGTTCTCGGGCGACTGTATCCGGATTGGTCGCCACCGCCTTGTACATCGAAATCAATTCTGCATTCGTGTCTGAGATCACGGCGCTCTCGGGTCGCAAATTGAAAAAAACTGCCCCACCGCCGATGAACGGCTCAATATAATTGTTGAACTGCTCGGGTACAGCCTTGGCAATCTGGGGAAGGAGCTGAGTCTTTCCGCCCGCCCACTTCAACAACGGACGAACTGGTCGGTCCACAAAGTCGGAGGTAATTGGCAGCGACTCAATTGACACACCATGAACTTAGCTGCGTAGTGTCACACGAACGGGTTTAGTCGAAAGCGAAACTCTCTTATCGTGTGCACTGAACCACTTGAGCGAAGGAAATTTTGCCGCGCCCACTCAAAAACGAACTTCGAGCCTTGCACAGTTCGAGAAGGGGGAACCTTCTCATTCCGTTTCCGTCAATTCCGAAGAGTCCACGAGCCATTCGTCTCTCGATGAAACGACCACCGGATCACCGATCTTGACGTACGAATCTTCTTCAGACAATTCCGCCGCGTGCGGTTTCTGCTCTGTCTTGAAAGTCTCCCACTCGTTGACCCATTTTGGTGGTTGAAACATGCTGACAATCCCAGACGCAGCTAGATTGCTCCCCCCAACATTCCTTTGCTTCCTATGGAAAGTTCTGGCAACCGTTAATTTTTTATCAACCCTGATGGCCTCCACGACTACTTTCGGAATTTCCACAGTCCCAATTTTCTCCCCTGTCGTTGGGTCGAATACCTCGAGGCCATTTCTGTTCAACACAGCGAACTTCATCCCGATTTGAACTCCGTCCTCGCTCCCCAAATTGATTACAAGTTCACGATTGTTTATGAGTGCGGCTACATTCCCTCTCAATGAGCTACCCATATCTAATTTCCCCCTATACGCCTACGGCGATCTTCTGCCTCGGCCAACAATTTCGTAAGAGCCGAACTGTGCACGTCAATCCAGTCTTCAACTGAATCAGCAATATTTTGTGTGATCAGCTTAAGACCCTCGTCTCCCCTCACGACAGCGTCGTGTAATAGGTCCGGAGAACCTTTGATAAGTGCACTTATCATTTGCTCCCTCAGCTCGGCCGAACTTTTACCAATTGATACGAGGCGTCGTACCGCGCTCTTTGCTTTTTCCACATCGACGTGACCAACTCGACCAAAGGTAATTCCCGCAACTATCTGAAGCGTCGTTGATCCAGCGAGAAGTATCACGATGTCAGAAGTTGAAGGTGGGTGTTCGACCGAAGATGAGAGCACACCAAGCCATACGGCCACGGCGACTCCCGTAGCTGAAACAAATGCTCCAACGAATCCGTACTTATTCCTTACAATGAATTGGCCAAAATGCTTCCACTTGGAAGTCGAGGACTCGATCGATTCTGCTCGCACCACTTAGCCCTCTTCACTCATGATGAACGGAAGCCACATCATGGGGCCTTCGCATGATCAAGCAGGATAGCGCCTCGGACGGTCGAAACCCCTTGTGCCAAGTCAGAACGGGCTGGCCAGATTCCCGAAGGCGGCTTCAATCTTATTGGCCGCTGGGGCTTAGTCACTGGTATGACAATTCCCAAGTTCAATGAGCTCTTCAACAGAGTCCTGGAGAGTCTCTCCGACGGGCAAGAATGGCGCGCGATTCACTCAGATGGCGAGTTTGGGGATTTAGGTTGCCCGGAATTACAAAGGTCGCTAACCGTGTTGGAGCACTCGAGAAATTTCTCATCGCTCATCTCACGGACCGGACGCTTTCGATCAAATCGACCCGGCTCTAACAGACAAACCCCCATGTAATTACGGGCTTCTCCGACTGAGGCAAACCACTAAAACTGGTCTGACCCCTCTTTGAATCCGGCGACGTGAGAACTCACCATCCTCTTGGAGATGCGGCACTCAAATGAGATAATCGAAAAGTGAATGCTCAAGATGCTCAAGATGCTCAAGACACTGCTCCCCGCGGAGGATCTCTTCGCGCCGACAATGGAGAAGATTCGAAACTCTCGATCCTCCGCGGCACTGGAGATAAGTAGTCAATGTCATCAGTAGATTCTCAGATCCAAAGTGCCAACAAAGTGATTACCAAGGCCATCAGTGACTACGAGCAGGACCGAGGATTTCTGTCGCAAATCGTGCTGGCTCAGTTACGAAACCTCGTCGAAGGGATAGCAGTCCGGATTCATACCAACGCCGGGACAACTGAATTTGACTACGACGCCATCGAAGCCGCACTTGCCTACGTACGCGCCACTGGGCAACTCAGTCGACTTCGAAGATTTCATGGCTTTATCAAGATCAGTGCATCGCACTACACGCTTGACGGTGACCCCTCTGAACGCCTGATGCTCAAATACTACGAGCATCTGCTTCGACTCCGAACTGTCGTGAAGAGCCGATGTGGACTGGACATCCTCGCGAACCTTGAAGATTTTCCGGTCGACCTTGATCCGTCTCTGCGTGAGTACCACCAGAAGATCGCCTCGCGCATCGATGATCGCATAATGAGCTCGTCAAAGGACGAGAAGACGGCGCGGTACTACATTCAGAATGCTCGCCCCTTCTTTGTGGGGGGTCACATCTACTATGAAGTTACGTTTTCGTTGCCTGTTGATCGGATGAGCAAGACCGACCGAATCATTGCATTCACCGACATCGACATAACAATCAACTACGCAGCGAAACTCACCCTGGCAAGTGACTCGATTGAGGTGCTCGGCAAAACTATGCCTATCATGATCATCCGAGCATGGGAGGTCTCTATACGTCCCTGCGAGTTCGATAACTTCTCGAGACTGCTTGGGCCGATGATCAAGGCGGAAACCGGAAGTGCCGAATTTCGCAACCTGATGAACTACCTCACGACCACGGCATCAAGTCTCCTGGACTTGATAGATCTGCCGGATGCCGAGTATGAGCAGGTAAAGGTAACGGTATTGCAGAAGACGCAAAAGTCGCCGATTTATGGTGTGCTGGACAGGACGCGCACGATTGTTCAGGCAAAGTCTCCTGGCTGCAACGTTCTTCGCTATCTGATGTTACAAATGAACAACAGAATCATCAAGCAACAGTTCTCAAATAATGAATGTGCAAGACTCTCGAATCTCAGGGTCGCCTATGGATGCATCCCGTTCGACACGATGCCTTTTTGCACATCGCTCATCGGACACAACCCACGATTTTTGGATTTGGCAGAGAGCCTCGATATATCCGGTCGAACTCACGAGCTTCTCGCGCGGCGGGTGAAGAACAACATCGAGAATCGAGCCATCCTTTACACGCCTGTTGCAGAATTAGAAAACCTTGGGGACGTAATCGATCTAGTCGCGGCTCACAACAGCAAGCTCTATGTGACGCACCGCCCAGCTAGAGACTTGGTCCTTGACAAAAGCCATGCTTTTGTCCAAGGTTACGAGGACGGGACTGTCACCATCATCGAGAAGATGCAGGAATACGCAAGTTCGGGGATAGCTGGGTATTCTGTCGCCGTCGAAGCGTGGCTAGGTCAAACCGCGTTCGCAATCGACGATCCAGTCAAGGAGGATGCTCTTAGGCAACTGTTCGCACAGTCAAGGGTTGCAGTTATATATGGAGCAGCCGGTACCGGCAAATCGACGATGGTTAATCACATCGCCAATTATTTCAACGAGAATCCCAAACTATTTCTCGCACAGACCAACCCGGCCATCGACAACCTGAGCCGACGTGTGAACGCTCAACACACCACATTCCGAACCATCGCTAGCCAATTGAGGCGAATCGATGTCACGGACTACGACGTGCTCTTTATAGATGAATGCAGTACCGTCAGCAATGCCGATCTACTTAATCTCATTGAATCGACCTCCTTCAAGCTCATCGTTCTTGTCGGCGACGTCTTTCAGATTGATTCGATTCAGTTTGGCAATTGGTTCGAGATTATCAGTTCGTTTATCCCCAAAACTTCAGTGTTCGAACTAACCAATCCGTTCCGAACAAAGAATGTTGCCCTTCTGGACTTGTGGTCGAAAGTGCGAAGTATGGACGACGATATCGTCGAGATCCTCGCGTCAAACGGTTACTCCTCAGTGCTAGATGGTTCGCTATTCCAGGCGCAAGAGAGCGACGAAATCATCCTCTGCCTCAACTATGACGGGCTTTATGGCATCAACAACATCAACCGATTCCTGCAAAGTAGCAACACCGGTGACGCGGTGACTTGGGGCGTAACGACTTACAAGGTGGGCGATCCGGTCTTGTTCGGTCACTCTGCACGCTTCAAGCCCCTCATCTACAACAACCTCAAGGGTCGAATCGTCGACATTTCCTCATCCGTCGGGAAGGTGACCTTCGACGTCGAGCTTGATCGCCCTGTCACGGAACTCGATACCTGGAGCATTGATGACCTCAGCTGGGTCGAAGCGTCGACCGTAAGATTCGATGTATTCGAGTCCGGTGACGGTGACGAAGACGGCGAACAGAGCAACGCAACCGTACCCTTTCAGATTGCCTATGCTGTCTCAATCCACAAGGCACAGGGCCTTGAGTATGACTCCGTGAAGGTTGTCATTACTGATGCGAACGAAGAGGATGTGACGCACAGTATCTTCTACACGGCGATCACAAGAGCGCGAGAGAAACTGCAAATTTTCTGGACGCCCGAGACTCAACAATCGATCCTGGCCAGCCTAGAGCTCAGTACCAGCCTCAAGGACGTAGCTCTACTATCGACAAGGCGTGGACTCACTCCGGTTCGTTAAGGGTCAGCAGCCCCACCGCAGCGCGACGGCGGAACACTCTAGAGGCGTCGCTACAACTGTATATTTTAGTGCGTTAAATCGGCTCGAGTCTTTCGAAGTCAATGTATTAGTCCGTCCGCTGCAATTCGTTTCGAAAGACTACGTCGCGGTGGTATTCCAGATACGGAATCTGTTCCTTAGTGAAACTTCTGCCTTCTTGGGCAAGGTTGAGTTCCCAAAGCTGAGGTACAACAGCGTGCAACTGAACAGAAGCCACTACCCGACCAGAATTCTTAAAGGTGATGAGACCTCGATCAAAAAGGTAATCGACGTGGGGCGAAAGTAGAAGTCCATTTTGCCCGTCGAGTCGTTCGGTATTGTTCGAGTCACGCCACGGCTTCATATGACTCGCGATCAAATATTTTGATTCCGAAAGACCGGTGAGTCGACAACTTGGCTCATAGTGTCGAACTTGTTCCTTGTAAATACCTTGTCCAACGCGAGCTCTCGCCAAAACGTGTTTCTCAGTCACCGTAAGTTCAGGATCGTTGAGAATTACTTCAGCTTCTTGAATAAGGTGTTCAATGGAAGGGTCGTAGCGAACAGCAGCTTTTACCGCTTCTTCACTTAGTCCAGCCCTACTCAAATATTTTGCTCCGAGGACCACTGGTATCTCAAAAAGGTACTGCTGATTAACCCGGCCCTGACTATTCATTGGGCCGTACCGCTCGGGAGCGACCTGGTTGTAGAGGTCAAGGTCGTCTTGGGGTTTCACTGGCACGGCAAACTCCACGAACCGCATGGCAACCGACCATCCTTCGTCCGACCAGTAACCACCGCTAAAACCGAAGTCGGGCTTTCGACTGGTCGTCGCCGACTCGTCCACCACACCCGCGTAGTGCAATGCCCCATTGAAGTGCGACAAGACAATATCCCCAGGTAGTAAGCGAGTCATGTTGTCGTAGAAGTGAGTATGGCGCCCATTAGCGTCGACCTTGGGAGCCCAGAGATACTCGCCGTAAATTTCGTGTCGCCACGTTTGATTCTGATTCACCCACCAAAAGGCCACGGTCCGATCCTACGAGACTGGGCCCCTAGAAGTAAGTTCTCGTCGCCAAGGTTGATCCGGTCGCTTCGCTTCCATCAAGAAAGTGAATCGCAACGAGATTGCTAGAGGGCAACGAATTAGTCAGGCCGATTCAATCAGCCAGATTCATCCAGACCATTCACGAATGCCTCAAGGTCGACCAATCTGATTCGCCGCGAACGTCCAATGTAAACGGAGTCAATGGCGCGTGAGTTAAGCAGTTCATACAGTTTCGTCCGGCTAACAGCGAGAAGCTTCGCCGCATCGATCACAGTCAGAAGCAGTATCGGGGCCGAAGCGACTCCCGAGACAGCGCAGCAATGTCCATTTAGAAGATCATCCCCGGGAATGGTGATCGTACTGTTGATCGAATGAATTACTTCATCGTTTTTCGTCGCTAGTCGATCGTTTAGATTGGCCTGACTTGCTGTATCGTTTGTTTCAGTTCGTCTCGCGATGCCGGCCACGTCGGGTGGCAAAAAAGTGCGGCTTCTCTCCTCAAAAATCCCACGCTTTATCCCACGGACTTGCCGAACACCCCTAAACCAAGCCGACGTCAGTGAACGAGTTTTCCTTTTATTTGGGACTTTCTGGACATCGTTGGACCATGAAAACTGGTCTGACCCCTCTTTTAATCCTCAGGCGCTGGGATCGAGACCCAGGCGGCCCACCAGGAGTTTTGAGGCAGTTTTGCTTGTGAACTCAAATGATTATCGAAAGTTAGAGACGCGCGATTGACTTCACGGTAACGCCGGTAGGCCTCTTTTCAGGCCTCGGATTTATTGTCCCACGCAAATTGCTGCGTCGGTCGATTACTGAAGTGTGTGTCTTTAGTGCTGACGACCGTTGCGCGCTGCCGTGAAGTACCGCGTGCCAAGGTCGGAGTGAGTCACTAGGGCTGTGCGAGCCGGTAGCCCACCGATGGGTCGCTCTGCAGAAAAAGGCCCTTCTCATCGTGTAGCTTGCGCCTCAAGCGGTACGCGTACACCTTTAGATAGTGGAGCTCATTGCCGTAGCCCGGTCCCCAAACATTCTCCAAGATCATCCGTCGGGTGCAAACCTTGCCAACGTGGAGGGCAAGGTAGGCGAGAAACTCGAACTCTTTGGGCGCAAGATCGAGTCTTTCGTCAGAGAGTGTCGCTTCATGGTGAACGAGATCTAGGTGAAGCGGTCCAACTTCAATGTCGGTCGGGTGATCGCCATCATCGACGGAGCGATGCCGCAATGCCACATTGATGCGCGCACCCAACTCGCGCATTCCGAACGGCTTAGTCATGTAGTCGTCGGCCCCTTCGTCGAGCGCGCTCACCTTACGGTCCTCTGACCCGTCGGCCGAGAGCACGATAATTGGTACGCTGCTCCAACCGCGGATCCTCCGGCAGACCTCGAGGCCGTCGAGGTCAGGCAGACCCAGGTCCAGGACGATGACGTCTGGAGGATAGACGGCCGCCTCGATGAGTCCCTCCTCGCCGGTCTCTGCGGTACGAAGCTCGTGGCCAAGAGCCTCCAGTCCCACGCGACACACATTAAGCAGATCGGGATCGTCGTCAATGATGAGAATGTGCGGCACGCGTCGGCTCCTCGGGAAGTGTGGTGGCAAGAGGAAGGGTGAAGCAGAATCTGGCGCCGCCCCCGGGCGCGTCGTCCACCCAGATTCGCTGATCGTGCGCTTCGATGAATGTCTTTGCAATCATGAGCCCGAGTCCGGCGCCGGCGTCGTTGCTTCGGCGGGCAAACAGTTCGAAGATCTCGTGACGTCGTTGCGGGCTGACACCGGGACCTTTGTCCGTCACCGTGACCTCGATGAGATGTTCCTCCGTCAGTGTGGCGCACACCGTGATGGGCTCGGATTTCGGACCGTGGCGTATGGCGTTTTCGAGCAGGTTCGCGAGCACCCGACTGATCAGAACGAGGTCGACGTCGACGGGCGGCAAATCATCCTCGATCTCCGTGCGAATGAAGTAACCACGCGGGGCGAGATCATCGACAGCCGCAACCACGATGTCGGCGATCGACGCAACGGAGCAGCGAGGCTGAAGTACGCCCGCTTGAATACGGCTCATGTCGAGGAGATTTTGCACGAGCTCGGCGAGACGATCAGCTTGCACGTCAATGAGCATCGCTAGCCTTCGCGTCGTGTCTGGATCGAGAGCGAACTCGGTATCGACGAGTGTGGAGGATGACGCCTTGATCGAAGTCAGCGGGGCTCGAAGGTCGTGGGAGACGGCCGTGACGAGCGTCTTTGCGAGCGCGGCCATCCCCTCGGCCAGCCGCGCCTGAAGGACCTGCTCGCGCAGTTGCACGCGCTCAACGGCGAGGGCGATCTGATTGGCGAACAGCATGAGTGGCTCGCGTTCGTGCCGTACCGCAGCCACGCCGGAGAGCACGAGCAGACCCGCTGGTCGCCCGACAGCGGTGAGTGCCACCACGAGCAACCCGTCGCGCTCGAACGGTCGAGTATCGAGGGTCGCCAACTCGCCTGACGCAGGCAGCACCCGACGAAGTTGCTCGTCACTCAGGGGCACACCGGCCGCAGCGACGACCTCCAGTTTCTCCGCTTCGGGAAGAAGCAACGCAACCTGATCAGCGTTGAACACCTCGGCGAGCGTCGTCACGACGGAAGAGAGCAGCACGTCGAGTGACCTGTCCTCTACGAGCAGGTGGGAGAGTTCGAAGAGCTCTCGGATCTCTCGCCCTTGACGACGAGCTTCGGCTTTGGCGGAGTTCATACTTGCGACGACTTGGGAGACGGGCAACATCACCGCCACGTACACACCGAGCGCCACCCAGTTCTGGGGGCGACCGACCCATAACGTGAGATACGGCGGAATAAAGAAGAAGTCGTAGACGAGAAAACCGGCACCAACACTGATGAAGCCCGCCGTCACTCCCCCAGCGACCACACCGATCACCACCGGAACGACGAGGACGAGGGCCGTCGTCGCGACGCTCAAGTGGCTCCGCAACGGAATCATGGCGGCGGTGAGAACCGCCATGGCGAACAGTGCGACTGTCGTACCAAACAACGTTCGCCTAATTGCGAAACCCCCGTTTCTCATCGTCGCACCGCACCCTCTCGTCGAAGCGTCACTACACGAGACAGGCTACGGGCGCGACGCGTGCAAAATCGCGCTCTCGATCAACCCTTCTGGGCTAGTTTGTCTCGCGAATTTGCACCCACGACTTCTTCTTTGTCGTCCCGAGCGATGATGTGCACATCAACTCGTTCGTTGGTCGCCGCGCGAGTGAGGCGCCTAACGATCGATCCCCCACCGAAAACCTCCTGGCGACGGTTTCGTTGGCTGGAGCCGATCACGATCTGGGTGATCTGTTGGTGCCGAGCGAACTCGATCAACGCAGTAACCGTGTCTTCTCGGTCGAGCTGGTGCCAAGTCGCACCGACATCGACCGCGAGTTGGCGGAGCTGCTCGAGCTTCGTGCTATCGACAGAGTGAGAGGATCCCGAACTGTTCACGTGAACCACGTGAAGATCGGCCTTGATGCGCGTCGCCATCCGTGCGGCACGCCGGAGTATGCCGTCGGTGCCAGAAGCGGTGTTGACGGCAACCATGATGCGCTCGGCCGTCTCCCAGACCACCTCGGGATGAGAATGACTCAGATATTCCAGCAGATCCTCGTCAGTTTCATCGGCGAGGAACCGTAGGGCCATTTCCCGTAGTGCGGTGAGATTATCGGTTCGAAAAAAGTGATCTAGTGCATCGGACACCCTCTCGGGCGGATAGATGTTGCCATGCATCATCCGACGGCGAAGCTGTTCGGGAGATGAGTCAATCAGCTCGACCTGATCGGCGCGCCGTACGACCCAATCGGGAACTCGTTCTCGCACCGGGACCTCGGTGATGCGCTCGACCGTGTCTGCCATGCTCTCAAGGTGCTGAATGTTGACTGTCGCAATGACGTCGATGCCCGCGTGAAGTATCTCAAGGACGTCCTGCCAGCGCTTCTGATTGCTGCCTGATCCGCGCACGTTGGTATGCGCGAGCTCATCGACGAGCACCACGTCGGGATGGCGGGTTATCACTGCCTCGAGGTCCATCTCGGTAAGGACTACCCCGCGGTACGCAACTTCTCGTCGCGGCACGATTTCCAATCCAATTATTCGCTCCTCGGTGAACGGTCGGCCATGAGACTCGACCACACCGATGACGACGTCTGCGCCTCGATGTTGACGTCGGTGCGCTTCGTCGAGCATCGCCATCGTCTTACCAACTCCCGCCGCCGCGCCGAGGTAGATCCGGAAATGACCCGCGGCCTCGACATCCTCACTTCGCTCTTTAGAGTCGGTTGGCGACGGCCAGGTGGTAGGCGGCTCTGGCTTATCGATCGGCACCAACTCTTCGTCGACAGAAGATTCGTCGCTCGGTCCAGGATCAGTGGCCGGCGCTTCCAAGCGGTAGAGCGGGTTCCATACCGCCAAGCGATTGTCTTCATTTAGAGCCAGGCCTTCGACACTGCAACGAGTTCCCACGCTAAAGCCCGGCACCGAAGATCGGCCGAGGAAGAGAACGTCCAGCTCGCCGCTGCCGTCATGGAGCGTGCAGCAGAACACGGGGCTGCTCCCACAGCTAGTGACCTCGGTAGCGACAATGGTGCCCGTTGCAACAACACAGGCCCGCGGACGTGCGTCGATCACGCGTCGAGCCACCGGCAAGCCCTCCCAGAACGTGGCGTCAGTGAGCTCGAAGCTGCTCATGGCAGGGTTCTGAGTGCCTCGTTGAGTTGGAGCACGTTGATATACGACGACCCGAGGAACCCAAATTGAGCTGGATGAATTTGCGTTGAAACCAGGTGACGCACAGCGGCGACCGATAGGCCGCGAGCTTTCGCCACCGCGTCCACCTGAGCGTAGGCGTCGACGGGGGCTATATCGGGGTCGACGCCACTGCCCGAGGTGGTAACGAGATCAGGCGTTGGAGTGATCCCCTCTTTTTTCAACAGGGCAATCTGTTCCTTCACGTCCTTCACGAGCGTCATCGAGCGTGGTCCAAGGTTGGTGCCGCCCGTCGCCAGCGGGTCGTCGGCGTCGGGGCGCCCCTGAAACCACTTCGGCCCCTTCCATTGCTGACCGATCAGCGTAGAACCGTTCTTCGTAAGTGACCCGTTGGCTTGGTGATTGAAGAACGCCTGACCAATTCCCGTCACGGTCAGTGGGTAGGCGATACCGAGCAGCACGAAGAAACACAACGTGACGAGCAGTCCTCGGCGCAGATTGAGAAGGAGCTGACTGTGCATTAGAAGGCTCCCGTCGCGGTGAGGATCATGTCGATGAGTTTGATGAAGATGAACGGTGCGATGACTCCCCCGACCCCGTAGATCAAGACGTTGCGCCGCAGGACCGCAGCCGCGCTCGAGGGCCGAAATCGCACACCGCGCAAGGCCAATGGAATGAGGGCAATGATCACGAGCGCGTTGAAGATCACTGCCGAAAGCACCGCTGTTTCTGGACTGTGCAAGTGCATGATGTTGAGCGTTCGAAGCTGCGGATAGGTGGCAACGAAGAGCGCGGGAATGATCGCGAAGTACTTGGCAACGTCGTTGGCGATGGAGAAGGTAGTGAGCGCGCCTCGAGTGATGAGAAGCTGTTTGCCGATTTCCACGATGTCGATCAGCTTGGTCGGATTCGAATCGAGGTCGACCATGTTGCCAGCTTCCTTTGCCGCCGTCGTACCCGTGTTCATCGCGACACCGACGTCGGCTTGGGCCAGCGCGGGGGCGTCGTTCGTGCCGTCACCGGTCATCGCGACGAGCTTTCCGCCCTCCTGTTCAGCCTTGATCAGATTCATCTTGGCTTCGGGCGTGGCTTCGGCGAGGTAGTCATCCACGCCCGCTTCTTGTGCGATTGCGGCAGCGGTGAGGGGGTTGTCGCCGGTGATCATGATGGTCCGGATGCCAATCGCGCGCATCTCGGCGAAACGCTCGCGGATGCCTTCTTTCACCACATCCTTCAACTCGATGACCCCTAGGAGGTCGGGACCGTCTGCGACTGCCAACGGCGTCGAGCCCGCTCGGGCCACTCGCTCGACAATCTGGTCGACCTCGATCGATGTCTGTCCACCCTGCTCTCTCACCCAACGCCCGACGGCTTCAGCCGCGCCCTTGCGGATCTGACGACCGTCAACGTTGAGTCCCGACATCCGGGTCTGAGCGCTAAAGGGAACGAAGTTGTGCTCGACGCCGAGATCACGCTCGCGGATATTGAATCTCTCTTTCGCGAGTATGACGATGGACCTCCCCTCGGGAGTTTCATCGGCCAGCGAGGACAACTGCGCCGCCGCGGCCAGCTCCTCTTCGCTATGACCGCCCACTGGGAAGAACGCTGACGCCATGCGGTTGCCAAGCGTGATAGTACCGGTCTTGTCTAACAGGAGAGTCTGTACGTCACCGGCCGCTTCAACGGCGCGACCGGACATCGCAAGCACGTTGCGCTGAACGAGGCGGTCCATGCCGGCGATACCAATTGCCGACAAGAGCGCACCAATGGTGGTCGGAATGAGACACACCAAGAGTGCGATGAGGACGATCACTGAGACGCTCACGCCCGAGAACACTCCGAAGGGCAGGAGGACAACGACGACTGGTACGAAGACGATGGTCAATGCGGCTAGAAGTATTGTCAGCGCAATTTCATTGGGCGTCTTTTGACGTTGGGCGCCCTCAACGAGCGCGATCATACGATCGAGGAACGTGTGGCCCCGTTCGGCTGTGATGCGAATCACGATCCGGTCAGAGAGAACACGCGTTCCTCCTGTCACCGCGGATCGGTCCCCACCGGACTCGCGAATGACTGGCGCGGACTCACCCGTGATCGCCGACTCATCCACCGAGGCCACGCCTTCTACGATTTCTCCATCCGAGGGAATAACGTCGCCCGCTTCGCACACGACCAAGTCGCCTCGCACCAGGTCGGCCGCAGCGATCTGATCTTCGCCACCGTCGGGTCGGAGCCGACGAGCGTCGGTCTCGACGCGCATCCGGCGGAGAGCATCGGCCTGAGCCTTACCCCGTCCCTCGGCTACTGCTTCGGCAAAGTTGGAGAAGAACACCGTGAGCGCCAACCAGATCGTAATGAGCCAGTCGAACAGGCTCGGATGAGCAATTGACTCAAGAAAGGTCACGACCGTGCCGATCAGCACGACGAACATCACGGGGTTTCGCACCTGAATCCGCGGACTGAATTTCTTGAGTCCATCCCACGCTGCCTGGGCGAGGATCTCTCGGTCGAAGAGCCCTCGCCGTCGAGTCATGCCACTGGCGCCCTTGAGCGCGCCTGAGTGCGCGTCGCTCGACGCGAGGGCGACTAAATCAACGTTGCTCATGAATCTGAACCTCCTTCAAGGTGGCCAACCACGTTATTTTCAGAACGCGGCAGGTCGGCGGACTCCGCCAGGGGTGGACTAACGACAAGTTCGTCGTGCGCTACGGCGTGGGCAACGCGCGCGCGCCCTCTGTACTCAGACGACGACCAGGTGCCTCGGCGACAACGCCTCGTCATCAGAAGAACTTCCCGTGAGAGAGCTGTTCGACAATCGGTCCGAGCGAGACGGCGGGAAAGAAGGTGAGCGCGCCGACGACCATGATGACGCCGATCAATAGTCCAATGAACATCGGCTTGTCAGTGCGGAACGTCCCGAGCGACGATGGAACGACGTTCTTGGCGGCGAGGCTACCGGCCATCGCCAGCACGGGGATGATGATGGCGAAACGCCCAAGGAGCAGCCCCACCGTCTCGGTGATGTTGTAGAAAGCAGTGTTGGAACTGAGACCGGCGAAGGCGGATCCGTTGTTGTTGGTGACCGAGGTGAACGTGTAGAGGATCTCGGAGAAGCCGTGCGGCCCGGCGTTGAGCGGACCGGCCCGCCCGGCATGGACCGACACCGCGATGGCCGTGAGGATGAGGACCACGATCGGCATGACCAGCACGCCGAAGGCGGCGAGCTTCACTTCCCTGGCCTGTATCTTTTTTCCCAGATACTCCGGCGTTCGTCCAACCATCAATCCGCCGATAAAGACGGTGATGATGGCGAAGAGAAGAATCGTGTACAGCCCGCTCCCCACCCCGCCCGGACTGACTTCACCGAGCATCATGCCCGTCATGGCTGCGAACCCACCCATCGGGGTGTACGAGTCATTAGCCGAGTCGACGCTGCCCGTCGAGGTCTGGGTAGACGTGATGTTGTAGAAGGCCGAGGAGGTGTCACCGAAGCGAACTTCCTTACCTTCCATGTTGCCGGTTGGCTGGTGGCGCAACCCCGCCGCAGCTACGGCGGGGTTGGCTTGGTGCTCCGCGACGGCGCCGATC
>Ga0207933_1001145_pt1 | contig 21493 bp, 17 predicted proteins | sample NGESurdeep092012_4_FD_184488 | JGI IMG/M metagenome (GOLD analysis project Ga0207933, IMG submission 184488) | Arctic peat soil microbial communities from Barrow, Alaska - NGEE Surface sample F53-3 deep-092012 (SPAdes) | ecosystem: Environmental > Terrestrial > Soil > Wetlands > Peat ...
ATAGGTCGCCGCGCTCGACGCATATACAAATCGCGCCTCATGCTCCATCGCCCAGTTACAAAGCACTCGCGTGTACTGGTAGTTGTTCCGCAGCAGAAAATCCGCATCCTTCTCCGTCGTCGAGCTGCACGCACCCAGATGAATCACCGCCCGCGCGTCGGCGTACGCCCCGTCCTCGAGCAGCCCCAGAAACTCCTCCGGCGCAACAACATCCTCATACCTGAGCCCCACCAGGTTCTTCCACTTCTCCGCCTCGCCCGGCTTGCTGACGCCCAGCTCATCGACAAGAATCAACTCATCCTCGCCGCGACGATTCAGCTCTGCCACAACATTCCGCCCGATAAACCCCGCCGCCCCGGTCACAATGATCGGCTTAGCCATCGAAAACTCCTCTCCTGCAATTCGTCTCCGATGGTATCAACACCCTTACCTCGCACCCTTTAACAACTCCCGCGCAATCACAATCCGCTGAATCTCGCTCGTCCCCTCGCCAATCGTGCACAGCTTCACATCGCGATAAAACTTCTCCGCGGGATAGTCCTTAATGAACCCATACCCTCCATGAATCTGCACACCCTCATCGCAGATCCGGCAAGCCACCTCGCTCGCAAACAGCTTGGCCATCGCCGCCTCGCGCGTCACGCTCTTGCCCGCATCCTTCATCTGCGCCGCACGCATTGTCAGCAGCCACGCCGCATCCAGCTGCGTCGCCATATCCGCCAGCTTGAACTGGATCGCCTGAAACTCGCTGATCGCCTTGCCAAACTGCTTCCTCTGCTGCGCATACTTCACCGCCGCATCCAGCGCCCCACGCGCCATTCCCAGCGCCAGCGCCGCAATTGAGATCCGTCCACCATCCAGCGTCCGCATCGCATCTTTAAATCCAGCGCCGACATCCCCAACCAAACAATCGTCCGGCACTACGCAGCTCTCAAAGATCAGCTCTGCCGTATCGCTCGCGCGCAGCCCCAGCTTGTTCTCCTTCTTGCCCGAACGAAACCCCTTTGTCCCCTTCTCCACCAGGAACGCCGAGATCCCGCCACGCGTTCCCTTCTCCTTATCCGTCACCGCCAGCACCAGTGCGCAGTTCGCATAGGTCCCATTGGTAATGAACGTCTTCGATCCATTCAGCACCCATCCGCCATCGCCGCGCACTGCCGTCGTTCGCATCCCACCCGCATCGCTGCCCGACCCCGGCTCCGTCAGCCCCCACGCTCCCAGCCACTCGCCACTCGCCAGCTTTGGAATCCACCGCTTCCGCTGCGCATCATTCCCACCCAGCATGATGTGGTTCGTGCAAAGCGAATTATGCGAAGCCACAATAATCCCTACGCTTCCATCCACGCGCGAAAGCTCTTCAACGGCCAGCACATACTCCACATATCCCAACCCCGCGCCGCCCAGCTCCTCCGGAAAGATGACGCCCATCAGGCCCATCTCGCCAAGCTTCTTCACCACCCCATGCGGAAACTCGCTCTTCTCATCCCACTCACTCACATGCGGCGCAACCTCGCGCTCCGCAAACGTCCGAACCTCACGCCTCAGCTGCTCCTGCTCCTCCGTCAACCCAAACTGCAAGTGACACCTCCGTTACTACATAAGCAATACTTATACATTTATCAGATTAACGCATACTTCGGCTCGCACAGAACTGCCGACAATCCGGCTACCGCAGCGCCTGCTCCAAGTCCGCGATGATGTCCCCGACATCCTCAATCCCCACCGAAATTCGCATCAGGCTGTCGGTAATCCCCAGCCGCGCCCGTCCTTCCGCGCCCAGCGCCGCATGCGTCATCGACGCCGGATGACACACCAGCGTCTCAACTCCGCCCAGCGACTCCGCCAGGTAGCAAAGCTTCAACCGTTTCGCAAAACTCTGCGCCCGCTCGAAGCTCCCAAGTTCAACAGACAGCATCGACCCAAACCCCTTCTGTTGCCGCTTTGCCAGCTCGTGCTGCGGATGCGTTGGTAGCCCCGGATAAAACACCTTCTCCGCCCCCAGCTTCTTCGCCAGGAACTCCGCCACAGCCCGCCCATTCTCCTCATGCTGCTTCATCCGCACCGCCAGCGTCTTCACGCCGCGCAGCAGCAGATACGAATCGAACGGCGACAGAATCCCGCCCGTACACTTCTGCACAAACTTGAACTTCTCCGCATGCTCGGGCTTGGTCCCCACCAGCACGCCGCCCAATCCATCCGAATGCCCATTCAGAAACTTCGTAGTCGAGTGCATCACAATATCCGCGCCCAGCTCGATCGGCCGCTGCAGGTAAGGCGACAGAAACGTATTGTCGACGCTCACCTCGACACCCTTCGCATGGCACACATCAGCCACCGCGCGAATATCCGTAACCGACATCATCGGATTCGTCGGCGTCTCCAGATGCACCAGCCGCGTCTCCGGCCGTATCGCCCCACGCACCGCCTCCACATCGCGTGTGTCGACATACGTAAACGTCAGCCCATAGTTCACCAGCACCTTGTCGAACAGCCGCGACGTCCCGCCATAAACATTGTCCGAGCACACCACATGGTCGCCCGCCTTCATCATCGTGCACATCGCTGTAATCGCCGCCATCCCCGACCCAAAACAATGCGCACTCGTCCCTCCCTCCAGCGAGCACAAGCTCTCCTCCAGCGCATCGCGCGTCGGATTCGTCAGCCGCGCATACTCATGCCCCGCACGCGTCTGCCCAATCCCATCCTGCTGATACGTCGAAGTCAAATAGATCGGCACATTCACCGCACCGGTCGCCGCATCCGGTGCCTGCCCGTCATGAATCGCCCGCGTCGCAAAACCCTTCTTCTGTTCACTCATGCCCACCATGCTACCGTCCCCGCACAAAAGCAGAAAGCAAAAGCCCAAAGGCCTCACGAATTTGGGCGCTCCATCTTCGCCGCCTTATGGGGCCTATAGTTGGCCCGCACCGCTTATGTCGCCCTCCGCGTGACCTTCTCCGACAGCCGTATCGCTATCATTAGTCCGTGACCTTAACCCTCGCGAACTTCTTCGGGTTACTCGGCGGCCTGCTCGTTCTCGCCTTCGTCGCCAACCGGCTCTCCCGCCGCACGCGTGTTCCGGACGTCATCGTGCTCCTCGGCTGCGGCATCCTGCTCGGCCCCATTCTGCACTGGATCCACGCTGCGCGCTTTCCCGAAATCATCCGCGGCGTCGGCACCCTTGCCCTCATCCTCATCCTCTTCGCTGCCGGCCTCGAGCTCGATCTCCGCCGCGCACGCAAACAGTTCGGCGCCGGCACAGTCCTCGCCATCCTCAGCTACGGCTTCACCTTCATCGGCATCAAGCTCTTCTGCGCGTACGCCCTCAAAATGGACCGCATGCCTTCGCTGCTCGTCGCCGCCGCCCTCGCCTGCATGAGCGGTTCCATCATCCTTCCCATCCTCGACCAGCTCGATCTCCGCTACGACCTCAAGACCACCCTCGTCATCGAAGCCTCCTTTGGCGACGGCCTCGGTGCCCTCGTCGTCGGCGTCCTCCTCGGCCTCGTCGGCGCAGGCTCCGCCAGCACCACCAGCCGGGGCGTCATCCTCGGCAGCATGGCCGGCCTCTTCGTCATCAAATTTCTCCTGGGATTCATCATCGCCGTCGCCGCCGGCTTTCTCTGGGCTCGCCTTCTGCCGCGCATCACCAATAAACAATTCTGGCAGGTCCTCACCTTCGCCGCCGTGCTCATCGTCTACTCCGGCACGCACGCGGTCGGCGGCAGCGAGCTCTTTGCCGTCATCGTCTTTGGCGCCACCCTCGCCAGCCTGCTCGGCCCGCAAAGCTTCCTGCAGGAATTCGGCTTCGAGATCCTCTCGACCAACCAGAACGATCAGATGTACTCGTTCCACTCCGAGCTGGCCTTCCTCGTCCGCAGCTTCTTTTTCGTCCTGCTCGGCGCCATGATCCAGTTCAAAGGGCTCACCCGGCAGCTCCTGCCCAGCCTCGGCATCCTGGTCGTCTTCCTCATCGCACGCTTCCTCGCGATATCCGGCAGCCGCGTCGTCTGGCGCCGAACCTCATCCCGCGAGCGTGAGCTCGCCAATCTGCTCATCCCCCGCGGTCTCATCACCGCCGTCCTGGCGCTCGAGGTCATTCAGGCGATGCCCACCGACCTCGCCTTCCTTCCCTCGCTCACCTTCGCTCTCATCCTCTTCACCAACATCCTCGTCCTCGTCGCCACCATCCGGGCCCGCACACTCTCCATCGTCCCAACCGGCGAGCCCACAGCCGAACTAATCTCCCCACCCTGAACTCTGAAATGAACTGCAGCCGCCCTTTCCGCACCTACCACTCACAAAGAAAAGCGGCAGCCGCTCACACGGCCACCGCTCCTGGTTTCTCTAACATCTAAAATCTAGTATCTAAAATCTGCTCTACGCCTGCGGCTTCGGAACAAACAGCACAAAGTCTTGCGCCGTCTCCTCCCAATCCTCCAGCAGTCGCTGTCCCAGCGCGCTCTCCGACAGCCGCACATGCTCCTCGATCAGCGCTCGCAACGCGCTCTGCTCCTCCGCCGAGCTCTCCGCGAACGACTGCGCATCCAGAAAGTCTTCGTGATACCGGCTCCGCGCGACGATGGTCTGATCCTCATCCAGCACCCAAGCCGTCCCGCCGGTCATCCCCGCGCCGAAGTTGATGCCAATCTCGCCCAGAATCACAACCACGCCGCCCGTCATGTACTCGCACGCATGGTCGCCAACTCCCTCGACCACCGCCGTTGCACCCGAGTTCCGCACCGCAAACCGCTCCCCCGCGCGTCCCGCCGCAAACAACCGCCCTGCCGTCGCTCCGTACAGCGCCACATTGCCCAGCAGCACATGCTCATCGCTGTGCTCCGCCGCACGTCCCACCGCGCGCAGCACCAGGTCCGCGCCCGAGAGCCCCTTGCCCACAAAATCATTCGCCTGCCCGGTCAGCACAATCTTCATGCCTTCACCGGCAAACGCTCCAAAGCTCTGCCCCGCCACGCCGTGCAACTCGTAGGTGACATCCACGCCATCGATCTCACCCTTTGCGCGCAACACCGCGAGCTCGCCCGACAACCGCGCACCCACCGCACGATGCTCATTGCAAATGTCCGACTTCACGCTATAAGCCTCGCCCTTGCGTGCCGCCGCCAGCGCCGGCTCCGTCCACGGCTCATCCAGCGGATGATCTTCGCCCGGCCGCAGGTTCCGAACTCCCATCCACCGCCGCGGTCCTTCATTCACATCCGCCAGAATCGGCGTCAAATCCAGATTCCCATCGAACCTCACCTGCTCCAGCAGATCGACGCGTCCAATCGCAGCTTCTAAACTCGGCAATCCAAACTTCGCCAACAGCCGCTGCAGGTCCGCCGAAAGCTGCCGGAAGAACTGCACCACGTGCTCCGGCTTGCCGCGAAACTTCGCCCGCAGCTCCGGCTTCTGCGTCGCAATGCCCGTCGGACACGTATTCAAATGACACTGCCGCGCCATATCGCAACCCAGCGATACCAGCACCGCCGTGCCAAACGCATACTCATCCGCGCCCAGCAATGCCGCCACCAGCACATCGCGCGCTGTCATAATGCCGCCATCCGTGCGCAGCCGCACCCGGTCGCGCATCCCGTTCGCGCGCAGCAGCTGCTGAGCCTCCGCCAGCCCCAGCTCCCACGGATTGCCCGCATACTTGATGCTCGAAAGCGCCGCAGCTCCCGTGCCGCCAGTATTTCCGGCGATCACCACATAATCCGCATAAGCCTTGGCCACGCCCGCCGCCACCGTCCCCACGCCGCAACTGGAAACCAGCTTCACCCCGACCGCGGCCTTCGGATTCACGCGCTTCAAATCGTAGATAAGCTGCGCCAGGTCCTCGATCGAATAAATGTCATGATGTGGCGGCGGCGAGATCAGCGGAATCCCCGGCTGCGCATGACGCAACCGCGCAATCAACCCCGAAACCTTATGCCCTGGAAGCTGCCCACCCTCACCCGGCTTCGCTCCCTGCGCGACCTTGATCTCGATCTCCTCCGCATGTGCCAGATATTCCGCCGTAACTCCGAACCGTCCCGAAGCAATCTGTTTAATTTTGTTATTCAGCGAAGTATGCACAGCCGGAGCGCTCACCAACTCAGCAACCGCCGCCCCACCGCTGCTCATATTCGCCGCGGCAGCGAACTCACCCTCACCACCCGGTCTCTGATCTCTAATCTCTGTTCTCTGAGTCCGATACACCACCGGATCTTCCCCGCCCTCACCCGTATTCGATCGCGCGCCCAGCGAATTCATTGCCTGCGTAATCGTCGAATGCGCCTCCGGACTCAGCGACCCCAGGCTCATCGCGCTCGACACAAAGCGATGACACAAACTTTCCGGAGCCTCCACATCCGCCAGCGCCAGCTCAGGTCCCGCTGGACGAATGTCCAGCAGATCGCGCAGCACCGAAGCCTCATCCGCATCCACATTGCGGCTGAAGATCGTGAACGCATGCGCCGGGTCTGCCGCCGCCGCCGCGCCACGTGCGCTCCCCACTACCGTCTGCAGAGCCTTCACATTCGGCGGCTGCCACTGATGTGGCTCCGCCGTATCCGCCTTGCGAAAACGCACCCAGCCAAAATCCGGAAGGTCCGCCGCAGGCGCAGCCTCTTTCGCGTCCGACGCCTGCCATGTCTGCCGCAGCCGTCTATCCAGCTCCGCAAACCCAATCCCCGAGATCGGCGCGGGCGTCTCCGGAAAACACCGGTTCACCACGCTCGAATGCAGCCCCAGAATGTCGAACAGATGCGCCCCCCGATAGCTGTCCACCACGCTGATGCCCATCTTCGACATCACCTTCGCCAGCCCCGCATCCAACGCCTTCAGCATCATCTGCTCGCCGTCGATACCGCTCCCGCTGCCTGTGAGCGGTTTCATGCTAGCCCCGTGCTTTGCGTCAACTCCCTCCGGATAGACCTTCTCTCCCACAAACGACGACGACGTCTCCAGCGCCAGCCACGGACACACCACGCCCGCTCCATATCCAATCAGCACCGCCGCATGATGCACATCGCGGCAATCGCCGGCCTCTACCGCCAGCCCACACAGCGTGCGCAGCCCCGACGCCACCAGCGCCTGATGCACCGCGCCCGTCGCCATCGCCATCGGCACAGGAATCCGCTCGGACGAAGCTCCTCCCTCCTTCGGTGCCCGGTCCGTCAACAGCAGCAGCCGCGCGCCCTTGCGCACCAGCTCAATCGCCCGCCCGCACAGATCGTCGATCGCCTCTTCCAGCGAGATCTCCGGCGAAAACAGGCAAGCCAGTTCATCGAACCGCAGCGCCTCGCGATGCGGATACGCACCCGTCCGCAGTGCCGCCATCTGCCCCAGCGACAAAAACGGCGACGACAGCGTAATCCCGGGCAGCGGCGCATTCTTGTCCAGCAGATGCGACCACGGCCCCAGCCGCGTATGCAGCGAAACCACAATCGCCTCACGCAGAGGATCGATCGCCGGATTCGTCACCTGCGCAAATCTCTGCCGGAAGAACGCATACAGCGGCCGCGGACTTCGCGCCAGAAACGCCAGCGGCGTATCGTCGCCCATCGACCACACCGCATCCTTGCCGCTCGCAGCCATCGGCTGCAGAATCATCTTCACATCTTCTTTGGTGTAGCCGAACCCGCGCTGCAGTGCCGTCAGGTCCTCACTCGTCCTCTCCACCGCAATCGCTTCCAGCGGCGCGGGCTCCGACAATATCGCATACGTCGCGCGCACATCGAACTCGTCCAGCATCTCCTCGTTGTGATAGATCTTCTGCTCGGCCATATCCACGCCGAGCATCTCGCCGGGCCCCAGCCGCCCACTCTCAATCACCGTCCCCGGGTCGAGGTCCACCAGCCCAGCCTCGCTGCCCGCCACCACAATCCCTTCGCTCGTAATCGCGTACCGGCAAGGCCGCAGCCCATTCCGGTCCAGCGCTGCGCCCACGACAATGCCGTCGCTGAAAGCAATCGCCGCTGGCCCATCCCATGGCTCCGCGCAATCGTTGTGATAGCTCAAAAACGGATGCACGCGCTTGGTAATCGCCGGCGGCAGCAGCATCCGCACGCTCTCGGCAATCGTGCGCCCATTCTGGCTCAGCAGCTCAATCGCCTCATCGAGCGACGTCGAATCCGTCCCATCCTTCGTTAGCACCGGCTTGCACTCGACGGGCAGCGTGGCGTCGCGCGCCATCATCCGCGCCCGATTCCCCCACACCGTATTGATCTCGCCGTTATGCGCCAGCTTGCGAATAGGCTGTGCACGGTGCCACGTCGGCAGCGTGTTCGTCGCATAGCGCTGGTGGAAGATCGCAAACGGCGTCACATACTCCGTCGACGCCAGGTCCGGATAAAACTCCGGCAGCAGCCGCCCCATGCACATCGCCTTGTACACAATCGTCTGCGCCGACAGCGAGCACACGTAGCCCGTCACCTCTTTCAGCTCCACCGCGCGCTCAAACTGCTTGCGCGCCAGGTACAGCCGCCGCTCCATCGGGTCGATCCCCGCATGCTGCGCGTCGTCGGCCACCAGCACCTGCCGAATCCGCGGCATCGTTCCGCGCGCAATCTCGCCCAGAATCTCCGGTCGAATCGGCACCTCGCGCCATCCCAGCACGCGCAGCTCCTGCGCCTGCAGGCTGCTCTCCAGCACCTCCTCCGCGCGCTTCTCCTCCGGCGGCAGAAACAGCATGCCCACGCCCAGCACGCAGCCCTCGTCCAAGTTCAATCCCGCGGCCTTCAGCAGCAGCTCCCGCGGAACGCCCGTCATCAGGCCCACTCCGTCGCTCGACAACCCGTCCGCCGCCACCGCCCCGCGATGCGCCAGGCGCGACAGCGCTGTCAGCGCGTCCTGAAGAATCTTATGGTTCGCCTTCCCCATCACCGACGCGACAAAACCAACGCCGCACGAGTCGTGATCAAACCGCGGATCGATCAGGTTGCTCAACGCACACCCTGAAGCCGCAGTCTTCTCCCCGGTTGCGGAGACCGCCAGTGCACGCTTTGGCCGTTCAGATTGAAGAAGGGTCATGCTTCACTATACTTCCCTCGTTTGGCTAGCGTGTTCTTCGAAGACGAACCTCATCTGAAAAATCTCTGGAAAACTCGTCCGCTTGACATACGCTTCATGTATATTTATACATGAGAAGTGGATGTTTATGCATTCGGCGTGACGCACATGGCGTCACGCCTTTCTCTGTGCTGAAACATCCGCAGCTTCCAATTCGACTGCATGACAATTCGATGAAAGACCACCGCCACAACGCGATCAAGGACCTCCTGGTGAAGACCTCTGTCACCAACCAGGACGAACTGCGCCGCAAACTCGCCTCCAAAGGCATCCACGTCACCCAGGCCACACTCTCGCGCGACATCCGCGAGCTCAAGCTCCTCAAAGGGCCCACCGGCTACGAGCTCCCCGCCACCGATGAAGACGAAGAGGTTCCCAAGGCCGTCGACGTCCTTAGCGACTTCGGCCTCGAAGTCCGCCAGGCCCAGAACCTGCTCATCGTCCTCACCACCGTCGGCGGAGCCCAGCCCGTCGCCGCCAGCATCGACTACGAAGAGTGGCCCGAGGTCGTCGGAACCCTCGCGGGCGACAACACCGTCCTTCTCATCTGCCCGGACTCCCGCCGCGCCGAAGCCCTCAAGAACCGCATCGAGGCTCTCCTTGCCTGACCTCGCCTCCAACCCGCTCCGCGCCGCCGTCATCGGCGTCACAGGCTACGCCGGCGCCGAGCTCGCGCGTCTTCTCCTGCGCCACCCGCGCCTCGCCGATACGCCGCCCGTCTTCCTCGGCCGCATGAACTCGCTCGAAGAGCGCGCCGTCCCCTTGACCTCTCTGCACCCACAGCTCTCCGGCCTGCCCAACGCCGACTCCCTCGACATCCTTCCCTGGAACTGGGAACTGCTCGAGCAGGAGAATATCGACATCCTCTTCCTCGCCACGCCGCACGAGCAGTCACGCGCCTGGGTGCCCGAGGCTCTCTCGCGCAGTATCCGCGTCATCGATCTCTCCGCCGCCTGGCGTCTTCAGCACGATGAGAACCGCGCCATCTACAAACTCACCGATGCCAACCCGGACCACGCCGCGAAGCTCCAGTTCGAGGCTGTCTACGGCTTGCCCGAGCTGCACGCCCCCGCCATCCGCGACGCGCGCCTCGTCGCCAATCCCGGCTGCTACGCCACCTCCATCATCCTTGGGCTCGCTCCTCTCCTCCGCGCCAACCTGATCGATCTCTCCTGCGGCATCGTCGCCGACGCCAAGTCCGGCGTCAGCGGTGCAGGCAAAGCCGTCACCTCCACCAACAGCTTCATGCACGCCGCCGACAACCTCTCCGCCTACGCCGTCTTCGGCCACCGCCACACCGGAGAATTGTTGGAGCAGCTCAACCTGACCCGCGACCAGATTCAGTTCACGCCGCACCTTCTCCCCATCCCGCGCGGCATTCTCTCCACCCTCTACGTTCGTCTAACCGAAGAGTGCAGCGCAGAAAAAATCCAGGCCATCTTCGACGACTTCTACGCCGACGCCCCCATGGTCCGCGTCCGCCGCTCGCCCACCCTGCCGCAGATCCAGCACGTGGTCCGCACCAGCTTCTGCGACCTCGGCTTCCATCTCGGCCCCGACCGCCGCCGCCTGGTCATCATCTCCTGCCTCGACAACCTCTTAAAAGGAGCAGCCTCTCAGGCCGTCGAAAACATGAACCTGATGGCCGGCTGGCCACAATCGGAGGGCCTCTTATGACGTGCTTCACACCACCTCAACTCTGTCATCTCGACCGAAGCGCTCAGCGCGTAGCGGAGAGACCTGCAGCTGTTTTTCTTCTCGGAGTTCGTCCATGAAGTTCGTAGTCAAACTCGGAGGCGCAGCGCTCGAAAAACCCGAGCTCCTCCAAACCTGCGCACGCGCCATCGCCGACCTCGCCCTCGACGGCCACCAGGTCGCGCTGGTCCACGGCGGCGGTGTGCAGCTCACCAAACTCCTCGCCCAGTTGGGCAAAAAGTCCGAGTTCGTCGCCGGCCTCCGCATCACCGACGCCGAGACGCGCGATGCCGCCCTCATGGTCCTCGGCGGCCGCGTCAACAAGTCCCTCGTCGCCGCGCTCGGCCAGCAAAATCAATCCGCCGTCGGCCTCACCGGCGGCGACGGCCACGTCTTCCGCGCGCGCAAAAAGAAAACCACCCCGGACCTCGGCTTCGTCGGCGAGATCGCCGCCACCGACCCCAAGTGGCTCGACGCCATCTGGACCATGGGCGCCATCCCCGTCATCAGCAGCATCGCGCTCGGCTTCGACGGCGAGTACTACAACATCAACGCCGACGAGATGGCTGCCGCCTGCGCCATCGCCACCAAAGCCGACGCGCTCGTCTTCCTCACCGACGTTCCCGGCGTCAAAGGAGCCGACGGCGCAGTCCTCCGCTGGCTCTCCCTCCGCGAGGTTCCCGCGCTCGAACGCGCCGCAGTCGTCTCCGGCGGCATGCTGCCCAAGCTCAGCGCCTGCAAAGACGCGCTCGTGCACGGCGTCAAACGCGTGCGCATCCTCCCCGCCGAGTCCGCCGCGGTCCTCCCCGATCTCTTAAGCTCCCGCGTCAACGATGGAACGGAGGTAATGGTCGCATGATCAATTCAGGTATCCCGAGGCTTCAGCCTCGGGTCTCATAGCCGAAAAAAGAAAGGGGCTTTAGCCCTTTGGGATGCCTTTCGGAAGGATCCTCCAAGGAACAGGAAATCACAATGCCGACGACCACAAAATCCGAATCAACACCCACGCTCGCCGACCTCCAGGCCACCGAATCCAAACTCCTGCTCAACACCTACGCGCGCTACCCGCTCCTCCTCGTGCGCGGCGAAGGCGTGCACCTCTACGACGAGCACGACAACGAGTACCTCGACCTCCTCAGCGGCATCGGCGTCTGCGCGCTCGGCTACAACCACCCCGCCATCACTGCGGCCATCACCCAGCAAGCAACAAAGCTCATCCACACCTCGAACCTCTTCTACACCGAGCACACCGCCGGCCTCGCTCTCCGCCTCACCGAGATCACCGGCCTCGACCGCGTCTTCTTCACCAACTCCGGCACCGAAGCCTGGGAGGCCGCGCTCAAGCTCGCCCGCGCCCACGCTAAACTCCTCCGCTCCGAAGGCAAGACCCTCGGCACCAAGTTCCTCGCACTCGAGCACAGCTTCCACGGCCGCACCATGGGCGCCGTCGCCACCACTCACAAGGCCGCCTACCGCGAGCCCTTCCATCCCGTCATGCCCGGCGTCGAGTTCATCCCCTTCAACGACGTCGCCGCACTCCGCGCCGCATTTAGCACCGACGTCTGCGCCATCGCTATCGAGCCCATCCAGGGCGAAGGCGGCATTAACCCCGTCTCCCAAGAGTTCCTCCGCATCGCACGCGAGCTTTGCAACTCCACCGGCGCGCTCCTGCTCTTCGACGAGATCCAGTCCGGCATGGGCCGCACCGGCAAGTGGTGCGCGTATCAGCACTACGACGTCATGCCCGACATCACCGTCCTCGCCAAGCCACTCGCCGGCGGCATTCCCATCGGCGCCATGCTCGCCACCGAAGAAGCTGCGCGCGCCTTCACCCCCGGCATGCATGGCACCACCTTCGGCGGTAATCCCTTCGCCTGCGCCGTAGCCATCGCCGTCATCGACACACTCAAGCGCGACAACCTCCTCACCCATGTCCAGGAAACCGGCGACTACTTCCTCGCGCAGCTCCGCGCCCTCGCGGCAAAGCATTCGTCCATCAAAGAGGTCCGCGGCCTCGGCCTCATGATCGGCCTCGAGCTCCACTCCGCAGACCTCGCCAAATCCATCCAGGAGGTCATGATGACCCAGCACCGCATCCTCCTCAACCGCACCCACGAAACCGTGCTGCGCTTCCTTCCGCCCTTCCTCATCACGCGCGCCCACATCGATCAGACCATCGCCGCCCTCGACACCTTGCTCACGCAGCATGCGTCCGGGCAGAGCGAAGGCGTCATTGTTAAGGGCACGGCTTTAGCCGTGCCGTAAAGGTCCGGCACACTCTGGGCTTTAGCCCCTGAGGTACGTCTGTCGCATCCGCAACGTGCCACCGCTCACAACGCAGAAGTCAGGATCAAAATGGACAACAAGACCATCGTCATGAACCCGAAACACAACTCCCACAAGGCCGCGCTCGGCATCCACTCCGACACCGCCTTCACCGAACTGGCCAAAGGCCTCGCCGGACGCGACCTCTGCTCCATCGCCGACCTCTCCTCGCAGGAGCTCGCCGCCATCCTGGAGCTCGCCCATGCGGTCAAAGCTCAACCCGAAGACTTCCGCCACGCGCTCGACGCCAAACAGATGGTTCTCTTCTTCGAGAAGGACTCGCTTCGCACGCGCCTCACCTTCGAGGCCGCCATGAACACCCTCGGCGGCAACGCCATCTTCGTCGACCAGACCGCCGCCCCCCTCGGCGAGCGCGAGTCCATCCCCGACGTCGCCCGCAACCTCGAGCGCTGGATGAACATCATCGTCCTCCGCACCTTCGCGCACGACACCATCACCGACATGGCCGCGCACGCACGCGTTCCCGTCATCAACGCGCTCTCCGACCTCGAGCATCCCTGCCAGGCCATCGCCGATTTCATGACCCTCGAAGAGCGCTTCGGAGCCGTCGACGGCCTCCACTTCACCTACATCGGCGACGGCAACAACGTCTGCCACTCCCTCATGCTCACCGCCGCTCTGCTCGGCGCGCACTCGACCATCGCCACGCCCAAAGGCTTCGAGCCCAAGCTCGACATCATCCACAAGGCCATCGAAATCGCCGAGACCACCGGCGGCTCCCTCACCCTCACCCACGATCCCATCAAAGCCGCCACCAACGCCGACGCCCTCTACACCGACGTCTGCACCTCCATGGGCCAGGAGCACGAAGCCGCCCGCCGCGCCCCCATCTTCAAACCCTTCCAGGTCAACGACCAGCTCATGTCGCACGCGCACTCGACCGCCGTCTTCATGCACTGCCTTCCCGCGCACCGCAACGCCGAAGTCACTGACTCGGTCTTCGACGGCCCCCAATCCATCGTCTTCGACCAGGCCGAAAACCGCCTGCACGCCCAGAAAGCCGTCGCTCTCATGCTCCTCGGCGGAGCCAAACGCATCCCCAACACCCGCACCCGCCGCCGATAATCCTTCTTGTTGTCATTCTCGAAGGGAATCTGCGTTTAGCCTGAACCACCACCAAACTGTCATCTCGACCGGAGCGTAGCGAAGTGGAGAGACCTGCAGCTTGCCCGAATCACCGACGAACCCAAAGCACCACTGATCTCTGATCTCTAATCTCTGTTCTCTCCTTGAGGCTCGTATCAATGTCCGTCATCCTCGAATCCCTTCCCGTCGGCCAGCGCGTCGGCATCGCCTTCTCCGGCGGGCTCGACACCTCCGCCGCGCTGCACTGGATGAAGCAGAAGGGCGCGATCCCCTACGCCTACACCGCCAACCTCGGCCAGCCCGACGAGTCCGACTACGACGCCATCCCTCGCAAGGCCCTTGAGTACGGCGCAGAAAAAGCTCGTCTCATCGACTGCCGCCTCCCGCTCGTTCGCGAGGGCATCGCCGCCCTCCAATCCGGAGCCTTCCACATCACCACCGCCGGCGTCACCTACTTCAACACCACGCCCATCGGCCGCGCGGTCACCGGCACCATGCTCGTCACCGCCATGAAGGAAGATGGCGTCAACATCTGGGGCGACGGCTCCACCTTCAAAGGCAACGACATCGAGCGCTTCTATCGCTACGGCCTGCTCGTCAACCCTGACCTGCACGTCTACAAGCCCTGGCTCGACGCCGCCTTCATCGACGAGCTAGGCGGCCGCGCCGAGATGTCCGCCTTCATGCAGAAGAGCGGCTTCGCCTACAAGATGTCCGCCGAGAAGGCCTACTCCACCGACTCCAACATCCTCGGCGCGACCCACGAAGCCAAAGACCTCGAACACCTCTCGACGTCGATGAAGATCGTGGCTCCCATCATGGGCACAGCCTTCTGGCGCGACGATATCTCTATTAAGCCCGAAGAGATCATCCTCCGCTTCGAAGAAGGCGTCCCCGTCGCGCTCAACGGCAAAACCTTCCCTGACCTCGTAGCCCTGATGCTCGAAGCCAACGCGATCGGTGGCCGCCACGGCCTCGGCATGAGCGACCAGATCGAAAACCGCATCATCGAAGCCAAGTCGCGCGGCATCTACGAAGCCCCCGGCCTCGCTCTGCTCTTCATCGCCTACGAGCGCCTCCTCACCGGCATCCACAACGAGGACACCCTCGAGCAGTACCGCGAAAACGGCCGCAAACTCGGCCGCCTCTTATATCAGGGCCGCTGGTTCGACCCTCAGGCCATCATGCTCCGCGAAGCCGCCCAGCGCTGGGTCGCCAAGCCCGTCACCGGCACGGTCACGCTGGAGCTGCGCCGCGGCAACGACTACACCATCCTCAACACCGAATCGCCAAACCTGACCTTCGCTCCCGAACGCCTCTCGATGGAGAAGACCGAATCCACCTTCTCCCCCCGCGATCGCATCGGCCAGCTAACCATGCGCAACCTCGACATCACGGACACCCGCGCCAAACTGCTAACCTACGCCCAAACCGGCCTCCTCACCCTAAGCAAAGGCTCCGAGATGCCCCAACTCAACAGCACCAACGAAGCCAAGGATTAGTTTTTGTTGTCATCCCCGAAGGGGATCTGCGTTTGTTGTTGCATTTGCTTTTCTTGTTTGTCATTCCCGAAGGGAATCTGCGTTTCGTTCAGAGCAGCACAACCGCCAACCGGAGAGCATCCATGCCAAGACGCGAATATCACTTCTGGGTCTACATCCTCTCCAGCCGCTCTCATATCCTTTACATCGGCGTCACCAACAGCCTGCGCAAACGAATCTCCGAGCATAGCAAGCAAACATCGGGCAGCTTCACCGCCCGCTACAAAATCAACCGCCTCGTCTACTTCGAGCACTACCAATACGTCAACAATGCAATTGCTCGCGAGAAAGAACTCAAGCACTGGACACGAGCGCAGAAGATCGCGCTCATCGAATCGATGAATCCGACATGGGAAGAACTGATGCCCGAATCACCCATGTCCGTACCGGCGCCCGCAAACGCAGTTCCCCTGCGGGGATGACAACAAAGGCAGCATCAGCAGAACAATCTTGATTTGTCATTCCCGAAGGGAATCCGCGTTTCGCCAAGAGCAGCACAGACGCTGAAGGAGGAGCCACGATGCCAAGAAGCAAACTTAAGTTTTGTAGCAAGATTGCAGCCATATTGACATTCGTGTCCACGATAGGCGGATGTCGTGCCAAACCCGACAGCGTGAGGACCGCTCCATCGCCCAATAAGGAGGTTTTTTACACTGTCGAGACGTCGTATGGGAATGGTCCCGTGTCGAATGACTACACGCGCGTTTACGCGCACTTTTCTCACGGCGGAAAGACGACAAAAGAAGTCGTGCTCAGCGGCGAATACATCGAAAACTCAGCCATCATTTGGACGTCACCAACAGATGTAGACCTCTGCGTTGTGAACGGTCTTACAGACACGTTCAGGAATCAAGTCACATTAATCACAGGCGACGATCCATCATCCTCGTACACAATTCACGATCACTTCAAAGAGCACTGCTAGCAAATGTCCACCACCCCACAACCCGCAAAAATGTGGTCCGGCCGCTTCCGCGAGCCCCTCGACCGCACCTTCGAGCAATGGCAGCGCAGCTTCCCCTTCGACTGGCGCCTGCTCCCGCACGAGGTCGCCGCCTCGCAGGCCCACGCCCGCACCATCGCCGCCGCCGGCATCCTCACGCCCGAAGAACTCGAAACCACGCTGCAAGGCCTCGCCCGCGTAGGCGAACGTGCCATCAACTGGTCGAACCGCATCTCCGCCACCAGCGGCCAAATCGACTACGAAACCTCCGACGCCCAGATCGGCGCAGCCATCGTCGCCTCCGCTCCGCAGGCCGAAGACATCCACCACTACGTCGAGCTCGAACTCACCAAGGAGATCGGCCCGCTCGCCCTCAAACTCCACACCGCCCGCTCCCGCAACGAACAAATCGCCACCGACATGCGCCTCTTCGTCCGCGACGCCATCGACACCACGCTCCGCGGCCTCCTCGACTGGGCGCAAGCCCTCCTCACCCTCGGCGAAAAATCCATGACTCCAACGGCGGCGGTCATGCCCAGCTACACGCACCTCCAGCGCGCCGAACCCGTCCTCATCGCGCACTGGCTCCTGGCCTACGTCTCCATGCTCGAGCGCGATCTTTCGCGCTTCACCGACGCCCGCGCCCGCATGAACTATTGCCCGCTCGGCTCAGGAGCCGTCGCCGGAGCCACGCTCACCCTCGACCGCGCCATCGCTGCGAAAGCACTCGCCTTCACAGCCCCCACACCCAACAGCATGGACGCCACCTCGGACCGCGACTTCATGCTCGACTTCGCGCAAGCCGCCAGCACGCTCGGCCTGCACATCTCGCGCTTCGCCGAAGAGATCACGCTCTACGCCACCGCTGAATTCGGCTTCGTCGATCTCCCCGAAGCATTCTCCACCGGCTCCTCCGCGATGCCGCAGAAGAAAAACCCCGACCTCACCGAACTCGCCCGCGGCAAATCCGCGCGGCTACTAGGCTCCGTCACAGCTCTGGCGACCCTGATAAAAGGTCTGCCCCTCGCCTACAACAAAGACCTTCAGGAAGGCCAGGAGCAGATCTTCGACATCGCCGACACCCTCGCCGGCCTCCTCAGCGTCCTCCCCAACTTCACTCTCGCCCTCAACCTCCGCTTCAACAAAATGCAGCAAGCCGCTGAAACCGGCTACCTAAACGCCATGGCCGCGGCCACCTATCTTTCCAACAAAGGCATTCCCTTCCGCAAGGCTCACGAGATCGTCGGCAACGCCGTCCGCCTTGGCCTCGAAAAAAATCTAGAGCTCAACGCCATCCCACTCGCCGACCTCCAGGCACTCTCTCCCGCCTTCGAGCAAGATTTCTACGACGCCATCACCCTCCGCGCCACGCTGGACTGCCACAACGTCGTCGGCGGCACCGCCACCACCCGCGTCGCCACAGCCATCGCCGCTGCCCGCACCCGCATCTCGTCTCTCGCATCTCGCATCTCGTCCTCGGAGGCCACGCATGTCTGACGACATACTCGTTCGCAAGGCCCGCCTCCAGGACGCACGCAACATCTACGACCTCGTCAACTCACTCTCCTCCGATGGCACCCTCCTCCGCCGCTCCTACGCCGAGCTCTGCGAAAACATCCGCGACTTCACCATCGCCGAACGATCCGCACCCGGAAGCGATCCGAACGCCACCACCGACACCGAGCCCGAATTCCTCGGCTGCGGCGCTCTCCATCTCTACGGCCCGCACCTCGCCGAGGTCCGCTCCATCGTCGTCCGCCCCGAAGCCAAAAACCTCGGCGCCGGCGGCAAGCTCCTGCAAGCCCTCATCGACGAAGCCGCGCAGCACGAAGTCCTCTCCGTCTGCCTCTTCACCCGCATCCCCGACTTCTTCGATCGCTTCGGCTTCCGTGTCGCCGACCGCGACGCCATGCCCGACAAGATCTACAAAGACTGCCAGACCTGCCCGCGCCTCTACGCCTGCGACGAAGTCGCGATGGTCCGCGGCCCCCTGCCTCGCATCGCCGTCCTCGGCCCCAAAGAGATCCAGCGCCCCGAGCTCGTCCAGATCAACCAACTAGCCCCCACCGGCACGAGTCGCTAAAGGCAGTGCCCCTCACCATCTTTCGGTGCGGGCGTCCACACAGCTGTCGTTGCCGCTCCATCATTCGAAAGAATGAACTTCCCCCACTTCTCTTTGTACCAATCCATTTCCCAGACCCTAACGCAGTGCACATCGCAATCCCCTAGCTTCTCACTGAGTGAGTACACGTGCATCAATCCGCAGATAAGCCAAATGGAATCACAGTTGTGTTTACGGATTTGATGTAGCCAACAATTCTCTCTAGGTTTCTGCTTGTATTTGGAATAGATGATCGTCCGAGAAGAGTAGTTACCATCTATATCCGGCTCAGGCATATCCTTTATTCCATGATTAGGGAGGGTCTTTGTTCTCAATTTAAATGCGAAATCTATATCTAGCCAGGGAACATCAATTCCCCACGAGAGTCGCTGTGCGACCGTGGTCGGCAACGAAAAGGCTTCTTCTGCAATCAATTGAGGTTTCTCCTGGTTGGCTAGTCCCAACAGCAGCTTTCTGAAGTCACCAGTTTCATCCCGCCATTGCGTCTCATGATCGAGTCCAATTATTTGTAGTTTCAAAATTACCTCCGGACGAGGATAACCTTTCTACCACGCATTCCAATATCCACCGCGCTCACTCATGTGAATCTCGCGCCCAAACAACTCCCCCAGCCTCTCTTCCGTCAACAACTCCTTTTTAGAACCATCACCAACAATCCTGCCCTCGCGCATCATCACCACGCGTTCAATCTCCGCCAGAATATCCGCGATATGATGCGTGATCAGCAAAATCGCCATGCCACGCTGCGCCAAGCCTCGCAGCATCTCGCGCAGATCCTGCTGCGCCCCTAAATCCAGCGCATTCGAAGGCTCATCCAGCAACAGCATCTGCACCTCACCGCCTTCAGCATCGAGCGAGGCCCCCGCCAGTGCTCGCCCAATCATCACCCTCCGCTGCTCGCCCGCCGACATCGCACCCACCAACTTCCCGCTCAACGCCTCCGCCCCTACAAGTTCCAGAATCTCCTCGGCCCGTTCCCGCATTGCGTCCGTCACCGTCAGATTCGGCCACAGCGTCGAGCTCGAAAAGAACCCCGTCAACACCGCATCAAACCCACTCGTATGTAGCATCGCCCTTCCCGGCAGATCCGCGCTCACCACGCCCATGCGCCGCTTCAACTCCGTCAAATCCCACCGCTCGCGCCCCAGAATCCGCACATGCGTCTCGGGTCTTACCACCGGATACAGCTCGCACGTCATCGTCTTCAGCAGCGTCGACTTCCCGCACCCATTCGGCCCCAGAATCGCGAGATGCTCCCCACGCTCCACCCGCAGATTCACATCATGCAGCACAATCTCGCTTCCTCGCGCTACATTCACGTGCTCCAACTCAACTAACGACCCGGCACCCCTCATACGCCCTTCCTCACCCGCCTCAACACCCCTAAAATCCTCACCCCCGCCTTCGCCGACGCGCGCAAATTCCCCGACACCTTCGACCTCCCTCCAATCCTCCGCCGATAGTCCACCGGCACCTCCTTGATCCGCAGCCCCAGCCGCACCGCCTTGATCTGCATCTCCAGGTTCCACCCATACGTCATCTCTGTCATCTGCATCGCCTCCAGCGCAGCGCGTCGAATCGCGCGATACGGCCCCATATCCGTATAGCGAAATCCATAACGCCTCCACACCAGCCATCCCACCAGCTTCGCGGCCAGCACCTGGCTCACATTCACCGACCCCGCCTCCCGCCGCCCGCGCATCCGCGACCCAATCACAAAATCTGCCTCATCGCGCTCAATCGGCCCATACAGCCGCAGCATCTGCTCCACCGCATCCGATCCATCGCCATCCAGAAAGACCAGAATCTCGCTCGATGCAACCGCCGCCTCCGCGCCCGCACGCATCGCCGCTCCATATCCCTGCGGCGACGTCACCACTCGCGCACCCGCAGCCTCCGCCACCTGCGCCGTCCCGTCGGTGCTTCCGTTGTCCACCACAATGCACTCGGCAATCTCGCCCCACGGCATCGAAGCCACAACACGGCCAATCGACTCTGCCTCGTTCAACGCAGGAATCACAACCGAAATTTGCGAGTGCATACGCCCAGTCTACTGGCTGCGTTCACTCACCCCCGTCACATTGAAGTACCGCCAAAGATTCCACCGCCGCCACATCCACCCCGCCACAATCGCAAGGATGACCACCGAATACAGCCGCTCATTCAGCCGAAACATCTTCTCGCCCGGCACCGCCAGCGCCGTCGTAAACAGATAAAAGAACGCCATCAGATAGGCCAGCAGCGAAAATTCGGGAACCAGCGCAAACAGCGGAACCAGCCAAACGATATACCACGGATAATGCGGCGAAAACATCAGCATCATCGCCAACGCCAGCATCGCCGCCGCCACTAAATACGCAGGCCGCTGCACCCGCGTCCCCACCCCCAGCCGTTCTACGCACGCCCTCCGCCACGCCCAAACAATAATCGCCGCAAACACAACGGCGCAGAGGACGAGGTAAACCGTCTTATCCACCCAATGAAACCCGCGAAACCTCTGCGTCCAGTCCAGCAGAAAGTACCGCGCGCCGCTATCCAGCCCCTCTTCCTTCCGATAGCCCGACAGAAATCCAAACACCATCCAGCCCACCGACGAGTAGATCGCATACCCAACCGCGCACACCGCCGCCACCGCCGCCGGCATCTTCCAATCGCCACGTCGATACAGCGCCGGGAGCAGCACCAGCGGATAAAACTTCGTCATCA
>Ga0207933_1001146_pt1 | contig 21470 bp, 16 predicted proteins | sample NGESurdeep092012_4_FD_184488 | JGI IMG/M metagenome (GOLD analysis project Ga0207933, IMG submission 184488) | Arctic peat soil microbial communities from Barrow, Alaska - NGEE Surface sample F53-3 deep-092012 (SPAdes) | ecosystem: Environmental > Terrestrial > Soil > Wetlands > Peat ...
GCACTGCCTGCTGGGCCGACCCGCACTGCCGGTCCACGGTGGTCCCGGGCACCGTGTCGGGGAAGCCGGCGGCCAGGGCGGCGTTGCGCCCGATGTTCATGGCCTGCTCACCCACGGTCATGGTGCACCCGTAGATGACGTCCTCCACCTGGGCCGGATCGAGGCCGTTGCGCTCCACCAGGGCCCGCAGGGGCTGGGCGGCCAGATCCACGGCGTGCCACCCGGACAGGCGACCGTTCCTCCTCCCCACCGGGGTGCGGACGGCGTCGACGATCACAGCGTTGGGCATGCGTCCATTGTGGCCGATGAGCCGTGGTTGCCGGAAATCTGGCGGTGTGTCAGATTTCCCCTACCCGTCCGCCCGGTCGGCGCCGGCCGACCCGGGCCCTCCCCGGACCAGCCCGGCCCAGCCCGGCCCAGCCCAGCCCCGAACCGATGGACACCACCATGGACACACCGATGGACCTGCGCTTCACCGCCGCCCACGAGGCCTTCCGGGCCGAGGCGCGCTCGTGGCTGGCCGACCACGTCCCACCGCCCCGGTCGCTCCCCTCCCTCGACACCGCCGAAGGGTTCGAGGCCCACCGGGCCTGGGAGCAGACCATGTTCGACGACCGGTGGTCGGTGGTGTCGTGGCCCGAGGCGTTCGGTGGGCGGGGCGTGGGCATCCTCGAGTGGCTCATCTTCGAGGAGGAGTACTGGCGGGCGGAGGCGCCCCTGCGGGTCAGCCAGAACGGCGTGTTCCTGCTGGCCCCCACCATGTTCGAGTTCGGCACCCCCGCCCAACAGGAGCGGTACCTTCCGGCCATGGCCTCGGCCCGGGAGATCTGGTGCCAGGGATGGTCGGAGCCCGACGCCGGATCGGACCTGGCCGGCATCCGCAGCCGGGCCGTCCGGGCCTCCGGTGACGACGGATGGCTGCTGACCGGCCAGAAGACCTGGGCCTCTCGCGGGGCCTTCGCCGAGTGGTGCTTCGGACTGTTCCGCACCGATCCGGAGGCCGAGCGCCACCGGGGGCTCACCTACTTCCTCGTGGACATGGGCGCCCCCGGGGTCACCGTCCGGCCCATTCCCCAGCTCGACGGGGAGACCGGCTTCGCCGAGCTGTTCTTCGAGGAGGTCTTCGTCCCTGACGACCAGGTACTGGGAGGCGTGGGTCAGGGATGGAGCGTGGCCATGGCCACGGCCGGCTCCGAACGGGGGCTCAGCCTGCGAAGCCCGGCCCGGTACAGCGAGGCCGCCCGTCGGTTGGTGGCGCTCTACACCGACAAGTTGGCCGAGGACCCGGTGCGGGCCTCCCGCACGGCCGATGCCGTAGCCCAGGCGTGGATGGATGCCGAGGCCTACCGGCTCAACACGCTGTGGACGGCCACGCGGGTGCTCGACGGCGGCTCGGTCGGGCCCGAGGCCAGCGCCAACAAGATCCACTGGTCGGAGACCGACCTGGCCATCCATCGTGCCGCCCTGGCCCTCCTGGGCCCCGAGGCCGAGTGGCACGGCTCGGGGGTGGACGCCCCGTGGCTGGACGGCTACCTCTTCGCCCTGGCCGGCCCGATCTACGCCGGCACCAACGAGATCCAACGCAACGTGGTGGCCGAGCGCATGCTCGGGCTGCCCCGGGCCTGAGCCGGAAGGATCGGGCGTCGTGCACTTCGCCTTCTCCGAGCAGCAGACCGAGTTCCGTGACGCCGTGCGCCAGGTGCTGACCAAGGAGTGCACCACCGACCACCTCCGGGCCGCCTTCGAGCATCCCGCGGCCCGGGGACCCCGGTGGACCACCCTGACCGAGCTGGGCGTGGTCCCTCTGACCGTCCCCGAGACCCACGGCGGCCTGGGCCTGGGCCTGGTGGACCTGGTCCTGCTGCTGGAGGAGGCCGGTCGGGTGGCCCTGCCCGAGCCCCTGCTCGAGACCACGGCCCTGGCCGCGCCGCTGCTGGCTGCGTTGGACGGGGCCGGGGCCGGGGACGGTGCCGGGCCCGGTGCGTTGGAGGCCATCGCCGCCGGCCGGGTGACGGCGGCCGTGGCCCCGACCTCGGTGGCCCCGACTTCGAAGGCACAGGCCACCGTGGCCGGAGCTGACGGCGCCGATCTGTTGGTCCTCACCACCGGTACAGAGGCCGACGGGGACCTCGAGCTCCACCTGGTGGATGCGACTACCGTGACCGTCGACCCGGTCTCCTCCCTCGACCCCACCCGCCGCCTCGGCATCCCCCGGTGGACTCCCACGCCGGCCACCCGGGTGGCGACCGGCCCGGCGGCGGCCCGAGCCATGGCCGGCACCGCCGACCGGGCGGCCACGGCCACGGCCGCCGAGCTGCTCGGACTGACCGAACGGATGATCACCATGGCCGCCGAGTACGCCAGGGAGCGTCAGCAGTTCGGCAAGCCCATCGGCAGCTTCCAGGCCGTCAAGCACCTGCTGGCCGGCGCCCAGGTGCGGTTGGAGTTCGCCCGGCCGGTGGTCTACGGCGCGGCCTGGGCCATCGACCAGGGCACCCCGGACGCCTCGCGGGCCGCGTCGGTGGCCAAGGCCTACGCCTCCGATGCCGCCACCGAGGCCGCCCGCGTCTCCCTGCAGGTGCACGGAGCCATCGGGTACACCTGGGAGTGCGACCTGCAGCTCATCCTCAAACGAGCGTGGGCCCTGGCTGAGGCGTGGGGCTCGGCCGCCGACCACCGCGCCCTGGTGCTGGACAGCCTGGTCACCCGGAGCTGAGCCCCGGACGGCGACCGGTCAGGCCGCCCGGGGCCGGGTAGTGCAGCAGGCCTGGCCGCTACGGCCGGGCGAAAGCGTAGATGGGCACCCCGTTGTAGGACACCGACTGCGATGGCAGGTACGGACCGTTCACGACCACGGCCAGCGACCCGGTCGGCGCCGGGCCGGCATCGCCCTCGATGGTCACCACGGCCCCGTCCGGCCACACCTGGACCACCAGGCCCACGTGAACCGAGGTCGCCGTGGAGTACGGACCGGTCCCGTAGAGGACGGCGTCGCCCGGCAGCGGCGCAGCCGTCGGAGGCAGCACCGCGGTGTGGGCCGCTGCCCAGTTGTAGATGTTCCCGGTGAATGGATACGACGGGATGGGAATTCCGGCGCGCTGCCACACCCATGTGGCGAACAGGGCACACCACTCCTCGCACGGCCCGTAGGGGTTGCAGAACCGACCCCGCACCGGGTCGCTGTTCACCTGGCTGTTGGCCACGGACACGATGGCCGAGGTGGTGGTGGTCGGCACCGGGCTGGGCGGGTTGGTGAATCCGTAGGACCACCCGTCGGGCTCCAGCAGCCAGTAGCCCTGCCCGTCGGGCGACAGCGCCATCTCGGCGATGGGGGGCACGTTGGTCGGGTCCCCCCCGTAGCCGCCGGCCAGCGATCCGTAGAAGCCCGCCGACCCGAAGTGGAACACCTCCCCGTCGGTGGCCACCATCAGGTAGCCGTTGTCGTGGGCGGTGGCCACCATGTCGACCACCGGATCGTTGAGCACGGCGCCACCCATCGAGCCGTAGAAGGTGGCGTCACCGAAGGTGAAGATCCCTCCGTCGGCCGCCACCATCCAGTACCCGTGCCCGGTCGACGTGGCCGCCATGCCGGTGACCGGCTGGTTGAGCCGCACCCCGCCTTCGGAGCCGTAGAAGGTGGCGTCCCCGAAGGTGAAGATCCCCCCGTCCTGGGCCACCAGCCAGTAGCCCTTGCCGTCCGGCGTGGCCGCCATGCCCACCACCGGCTGGTTGAGGTGACTTCCCCCCATGGACCCGTAGAACCGGGCATCACCGAACGAGAAGATGCCGCCGTCGAGGGCCACCAGCCAGTAGCCCTTGCCGTCCGGCGTGGCCGCCATGCCCACCACCGGTGCGTTCAGGTGCAGGGCACCGGTGGAGCCGTAGAAGGCGGCGCTCCCTTGGGCGAACACCCCGCCGTCGGCGGCAGCCAACCAGTAGCCCTGCGGGCCGGTGGTGGCAGCCGGGTCGGCGGCCATGGCCACCATCACCGAGCTCAGCGACGAGCCCAGCGGGGCGTTGACCGACTGGGCGTCCCCGAAGCCGATGACCCCGGCGCCCTGGTACACGTGGGGGGCGATCTGGGCCACGGCGGCGCCGGCCCGGGCGTCCGGGCCGATCGGCGCCAGCACGGCCACGATGCCCAGGATCGCAACCAGCACGGCAGTGCCCACGGCCGTCCGGAGCTGGTGTCGCCGCTCGGATGACGGGACGAATAACGGGACCGAGGACGGCCCATCAGGGCGGGCTAGCGTCGGTCGACGGACCGAAACACCACGCTCCGTCGCCATCAGTGAGCCGCAGCCCCATCGCTCCCTGCGCACCGGGCCATGCTACGCAACCGCGATCATGAGGGGAAGGACCCCCGGCGGCCGCGCGCAGCGGTCTCCAAGGATTCTCCCAGTTAGCAGTGGTCATCTCGGCCCGGTTTCGGGGGGCGGCACTCGTCACCGGGCGGCTGGCGGCATTCTCCCCGGCTGGGTGGCGGACCCCTCCCGCCACCGATCCGCAACAATTCTCCCGGTGCGAGAAAACCATTCTGGGTGGTAATGTGGTCAGGCCACCACTCTCGGTGGCATTCGTCTGCTGAAGGGGCATGAGTGATGGAAGCAAACGACCGGTGACGCCGCGACCGGTGCAGCCCGAGCCCTTCGTCCGCGGGGCTCCGTACCCGGCCGCCGGGGAGGTTCCCTACCCCCGGGCCAATCCCACCGACACCGCCCGACTCCCCTCCGACACCTGGCACGCTGCCGTGGTCCCGGCCGGGGTGCGGCTCGAACTGGTAGGCGACGCCGAGGCCATCGACATCGCCTACCGCACCACGTCGGGCAACCTCGGCTACCGGGGTGACGGCGCCGGCATCACCTTTTCGGTGTGGCGGGCCGGACGCAAGGTCTGCGAGGAGGAGGCCGTGCTGGGTGACGGACTGATACGCCTCTCGCTGGGGTCGGCCGCCGCCGACAAGCCGGCCACCATCTATCTACCCGAGGGCATGCAGCCGGTGATCCAGTCCCTCACCGCGGTGAAGGGCGAGATCAGACCGGCCCCCGTCCTGCCCCGTTGGATCGCCTACGGCGACTCCATCACACAGGGCTGGATCGCCTCGGGGCCGGCCCAGGGATGGGCGGCCATCGCTGCCCGCAAGGCCGGTTTGGACCTGGCCAACTTGGGCTACGCCTCCGCCGGCCGGGGCGAGATCGTCTCCGCCGAGCACATCGCCGCCCTCCCGGCCGACATCATCTCCATCTCCTACGGGGCCAGCTGCTGGACCCGGGTCCCGCACAGCGTCGGGATGGTCACCAAGGGCTTCACCGGGTTTCTGGACGTGGTCCGGGATGGGCACCCCGAGGTGCCCATCGTGGTGATCAGCCCGGTGCTGCGCCCTGACGCCGAGGACGAGCCCAACCGGCTCGGCGCCACCCTCGCCGACATCCGTCACGCCATCGAGTCGGTCGCCCGCGACCGCATCGTCGACGGTGACCGCACCCTGGCCCTGGTGGCCGGGGAGGGCATCATCAGCGCCGACCACCTGGGGGACGGGATCCACCCCGACGACGAGGGCCACAAGCGCATTGCCTCCACGGTCGGGAAAGCACTGGGGCTAGCCCTGAAGGCGGCGAAGGAGTCTCCGGGTGCCGACGTGATGAAGGCTGCGGCCGAGTCCCTCTCCGGGGGACGTATGGCCAGAGGTCGGGGAGCGGTTGACCCCGGTCACAGTGGAGGCAACGGCTCAGGCCCAGGGGGTGGTCGGGCCGCCGGCCACCTGCGGGACGCGGTCCCGGTGAAGGTCGCAGCCGGGGTCGGAGCCGGAGAGAGAGCCGGAGCCGGAGCCGGAGGAATTGACAGCTTCGACACCGGAACCGGGGTCGTCGACGTCATCGATCCGGAAGACCGAGTGGATCACGAGTACGAGTTGGCGAGCGAACGCGGCGCTGTCGTCGTCGAGGATGTGTACGACGAGGTCGACGAGGTCGGCGGGAATGAGGAGGCTGTCGGTTACGAGGAGGTCACCGAGGCCGTCGGGTGGGAGGAGACCGTAGGGACTGAGGTCGAGACTGCAGGGACCGAGAAGGTCGACGAGTGCGAGAAGGTCGTCGGAGTCGTCGGGACTGACATCGAGACTCTGGGGACCGAAGAGGTCGACGCGGAAGCAGACGTCGCAATCGACGATCCTGAGCCTGATGCCGACTCCGACCTTCAGCCTGGGGCCGAGTCGAAGGACAACCTCACACGCCCACCCATGGTCGCCGGCGAGTACGTCTACGAGGACTATGTCGACTACGAAAACGACCTCGGATACGAGATCGGTATCGGCATCGGTACCGAGCGTGGTGTCGGCCGCCAGGATGGCCACACAGGAGAGCGCCCGGACGAGGTGGCGCAGGATACCGATACCGACAGCGATGGCGACAGCGATGGCGACACCGATAGCGAGGCCGTGGCGGATGCCGAGGTCGAGGTCGAGGTGGAGGTCAAGCGCAAGGGCGGTGGCAGGAAGGGGCGGGGGATGGCGGCGAGCTCATCGTCCCGGTGAGTCCGTTCGTTCCGGCGCCAGGATCGGTCCGCCGGTCAGACTCGCCGTAGCGACGAGCCCCCGGGGGGCCCTTGGCGTGGTACGGCCGCGCTCCCTGGTCGGCCCGGTGGACTGTTGTGGGCCCCGTCAACGCCATAGGGTCTCCGGCGGTGGGTGTCGTGCCCGCCGGGATGGAACTCCCGTCCGCACCACTACGAAGAGGTCTGCACACGCTATGGACGCCAGCACATTGATCCAATCGTTCCGCGTCGACGGGAAGGTGGCCGTGGTCACCGGGGCCGGCAGCGGCATCGCCAGGTCCAGTGCCTTGTCGCTGGCCGGAGCCGGGGCCACCGTGGTGTGCGCCGACATCCACGAGGACACAGCGCGGGCCACCGCCGAGCAGATCGGAGCCGCCGGCGGCACCGCCGAAGCTGTGGCCCTCGACGTGTCCCGGAAGTCGGAGGTGGAGGCCCTCGCCCAGCGGGTGGCGGCCCAGCACGGCGGCATCCATGTGTGGTGCAACATCGCCGGCATCATGCTGGGCGGTCCGTTCATCGACGAGTCCGAGGAGGACCTCGACAAGATCATGGCCGTCAACCTGAAGGGGGTCTTCTTCGGGTGCCAGGCCGCCGCCCGGATCATGGTGGATCAGCCCGAGGGGGGCAGCATCATCAACTGCTCCTCGGCCGCCGCCGACACCCCTAGTCCGAATATCGTGAGCTACGCCATCTGCAAGGCGGGGGTCAACCAGATGACCAAGACCTTGGCCGTCGAGGTGGGCAAGAAGCACGTCCGGGTGAACGCCGTGGCCCCGGGGTTCGTGATCACCGGCATGACCACCGGGCACTTCAACCTCCCCGACGGGAGCCCCGACGAGGCCATGGAGAACTCGCTGGTGTCCGCCATGGCCAAGGGCGCGCCGCTCCGCACGGTGGGCGAACCCGAGGATATCGCTGCCGCCGTCTTGTATCTGGCCTCCGACGCCTCGAGGTTCATGACCGGGCAGGTGCTCCGGCCTAACGGCGGGGTGGCCATGATCTGAGGGGCCGGCGCAGATCTCCGGCACTTATGAGCACTGAGCTCGTCTTTCTCCGGCCGGCAGAGCCGATCCGTCCTCGGGAACCGCGGCCCTCTCTGTCCACAATGAGTGAGACACCTCGTATCCGCGCCGGCGGGAGTGAAGACCGGCCGTGCCCGACGGACCGTCCCTGACGGCCGTCGATCGGCCATCGACCAGCCCCGGAGACCCAGGACACGCAACCAGAATTCTCGGAACCGGCCCGATGGGGTCCCTTTGGCGCTCCCGGTTTCCTGACGGACCGTCAGACCAGGCGGTACACTCGGCCCCATGGCCGATATGCCCTGGATCATCTCCGTTGACGACCACGTGGTGGAGCCACCCAATGTGTGGATGGACCGCCTCCCGAAGAAGTACCACGACGTGGGACCGAGGATCGTGCGTGCCCCGATGGGGGAGATCACCTTCGTCGGCGGAAAGCTCACCGTCGTCCCCGGCTCGGAAGGCTTCCCCACCGACTGGTGGTACTACGAGGACCTGAAGCGTCCCCTGCTGCGGGTCGACTCCGCCGTCGGCGTGCCCCGTGACGAGGTGACCATGCGTGGCGTGACCTACGGGGACATGCGCCCGGGATCCTACGAAGTCAAGCCCCGGCTCGAGGACATGGACGTGAACCACCTCGAAGCGTCGCTGTGCTTCCCGACCTTCCCCCGTTTCTGCGGGCAGACCTTCACCGAGGCCAGCGACAAGGAGCTCGCCCTCCTGTGCGTGAAGGCCTACAACGACTGGATGGTCGACGAGTGGTGCGGCCCCGAGGCCAACGGCCGCCTCATCCCGCTGTGCCTGATCCCGCTTTGGGATGTGGAGCTGGCTGCCGCCGAAGTACGCCGGAACGCCGACCGCGGGGTGCGGGCCGTGTGCTTCAGTGAGATCCCGCCGTTCCTCGGACTGCCCTCCGTCCACGACCCCGACCACTATTGGGACCCGTTCTTCCGGGCGTGCGAAGAGACCGGCACCGTCATCAACATGCACATCGGCTCGTCGTCCAAGATGCCGTCCACCTCGGCTGACGCCCCGCCGGCCGTAGGCTCGACGCTGACCCACTCCAACGCCACCTACTCCATGGTCGACTTCATGTTCTCCGGCGTCCTGGTGCGGTTCCCCCAGCTCAAGCTGGCCTACGCCGAGGGCCAGATCGGCTGGATCCCCTACATCCTCGAGCGGGCCGACACCGTGTGGGAGGAGAACCGGGGTTGGGGTGGTGTGGCCGACATCGTCCCCGAGCCTCCGTCCACCTACTTCTTCCGCCAGATCTACGGCTGCTTCTTCAGTGACGCCTTCGGCCTCAAGAACATCGATTCCATCGGCGTGGACAACATCACCTACGAGTCGGACTACCCCCACTCCGACAGCACCTGGCCCGAGACCCGCCAGATCGCCGAGAAGCAGATGAAGGACCTCACCGAGGAGCAGATCTACAAGATCGTCCGCGGCAACGCCATCAAGCTCTACGACCTCGACTTCAAGTGAGCCGACTGATGGGCCGCTCTTTGGACCTGCGGGCCTAGGGGCCCCACTCCCATGGACCTCCGCTACACCGACGCCGAGCAGGCGTTCCGGGGAGAGCTGCGCCAGTGGCTGGCCGCCACCCTCCCCGGCCTGCCGCCCAAGCCCGCTCCCACCGACTGGCCCGGTCGCCGTGCCTACGACACCCACTGGCAGCGCCTGCTGTTCGACGCCGGCTACGCCGGCGTCGACTGGCCCGTCGAGGGAGGCGGCCGAGGCTCCTCCCCTGTCGAGGAGCTGGTGTTCAAGGAAGAGTTGGAGCGGGCCCACGCCCCCTACGTGGGAGTCAACTTCGTAGGGCTCCTCCACGCCGGCCCCACCATCATCGCCGAGGGCACCCCCGAGCAGCGTCAGCGCTACCTGCCCGCCATCCTCAAGGGGGACGAGGTCTGGTGTCAGGGCTTCTCCGAGCCCGATGCCGGTTCCGACCTGGCCTCCTTGCGGACCCGCGCCGTCCGAGACGGCGACCACTACGTCGTCACCGGATCGAAGATCTGGACTTCCCACGCCGAGGTGGCCGACCACTGCGAACTCCTCGTGCGGACGGGCGGGGACGACAGCCGTCACCGTGGCATCTCGTGGCTGATCCTGCCCATGGACACGCCGGGGGTGGAGATCCGTCCGCTGACCACCATCGCCGGCTCCACCGAGTTCGCTGAACTCTTCCTCGACGAAGTGCGGGTCCCTGTCACCAACCGGGTCGGCGACGAGAACGACGGGTGGCGCGTGACCATGGTCACACTGAGCTTCGAGCGCGGCACGGCCTTCGTGGGTGATCTGCTCGAGGCCTTCGAGCTCCTGTCGGCCACCGTGGACCTGGCCCGTCGCACCGGTGCGTGGGACGACCCGGGGGTGCGTCGCCAGGCGGGGCACCTTCGGGCCGAGCTGGACGCGCTGTGGGCCCTCACCAAACGCAACGTGTCCCAGGCCGCCCGCACCGGTATCCCCGGCGTCGGTGGCACGTTCTTCAAGCTGGCCTACACCGAGACCCGGTCCAAGCTCGGCGAGTACTCCCTCTCCCTGCTCGGGCGGACCGGCCTGGCCGCCGACGACGTCGAGGGGACCGACGGACGGGGTCCGCTGCCGTCGGCCACCATGGTGGAGGACTGGCTGCGGGGCATCTCGCTCACCATCGCCGCCGGCACCTCGCAGATCCAGCGGAACATCGTGGGCGAGCGCATTCTCGGCCTCCCCAAGGAGCCGTCCGGTCCCCCCAAGCCCGCCGGGGCCGGAGCGCCGTCATGAGTGACGACCAGCACCGGGCAGGGGCACATCCGTCGGCGACGAACGAATCCGGGCGGCCGACCAGCGACGAGGAGCGACGGTGGACTTCGAACTGACCGAGCTCCAGACCGAACTGGCCGAAGGCGTGCGTCGCCTGTGTGAAGGGCAGTTCGGCCTCGACCACCTGCGCACGTTCGAGTCGGCCGACCGGGTGGTCGACCGCCAGGGCTGGAGGCAGCTGGGCGAGGCGGGAGTGTTCAACCTGTGCCGACCCGAGTCGGCCGGGGGGGTCGGTCTCGGTCTGGCCGAAGCGGCTCTCGTCTTCGAGGAGCTGGGGCGGGCGCTGGTCCCCGGGCCCCTGGTGGCCACCCATCTGGCCGCAGGAGCCGTCGACGGTGCCGATGACGGCTCGGTGGTGATAGGCCTGCTCGAAGCCCCACGACCTGGCGACCGCGCCGCCCTCCCTCTGATCGTCGAAGGACTCGATGACCTCGACGTGCTGTTGGTGCTGTCCGACGACGGCGTGGCGGCCATCGACCCCGCCTCCCTGGACGCCATCCGGCTGCAACGGCCCATGGACCCCTTGACCCCGGTGTGGGCCGTCCCCGCCCTGTCCGACCTCCCACCGGGCACCGGGGTGGCCGGACCCGACGTGGCCGCCCGCTGGCGTCGGGACGGAGCCGTCCTCACCGCCGCACTGCAGGTCGGAGCGGCGACATGGGTGACCGACCTGGCCGTCGAGTACGCCAAGCAGCGCCGACAGTTCGGTCGACCCATCGGTGGGTTCCAGGCCGTCAAGCATCTCTGCGCCGACATGGCGGTGCGGGCCGAGGTGGCCCGCTGTGCCGTGCACGCCGCCGCCGTCACCGCTGACCAGCCCGACGTAGGCGATGCCGCCTCAGCCGCGGCCGGCGCCAAACTGCTGGCCGACGAGGCCGCCATCACCAACGGCCGATCGTGTATCCAGGTGCACGGGGGGATGGGGTTCACCTGGGAGGTACCGGCCCATCTGGCCTACAAACGGTCCCGGGTCCTGGCCACCCGTTTCGGGACCGACGACCAGTTGGCCGAGCAACTGGCCCGGTCCATCCCCGTCCCCACCGGCGACGTACGCTGAGCCGGTGACCGCCTCCCCCATCCCCCTGCCCACCGATGTGGTGCCCGTGCTCCCCGCCGGTCGCACCGTGTTCGGGATGCAGCTCCCGATCCAGTCGCAGTCCACCATCTACACACAGGCATGGGAGACGGCGGCGGGACCCGACGAACTGGCCACCGTGGCGCTGGCCTGCGAAGCGGCCGGCTTCTTCTACGTGGGTGTCTGCGATCACACCTTCATCCCCGAGCGGCTGGCCGGGGCCATGAGCACCACCTGGTACGACACGGTGGCCACCCTGGGCTGGCTGGCCGGGGTCACCACCACGGTCCGGCTCCTCTCGCATATCTACGTGGTGGCCCTCCGCCATCCGCTCCGGGCGGCCAAGGAGTTCACCACCCTCGACGCCCTGTCCAAGGGCCGCATCATCTGCGGTGTGGGCGCCGGCCATGTCAACGAGGAGTTCGACCAGATGGGACCGCCGTTCGAGCACCGGGGGGCCGCCACCGACGAGGCCATCGCCGGCCTGGTCGCCGGGTTGGAGCACGAGTTCCCCGTTCTCGACGGTCCCACCTGGAAGGCATCGGGCCTCGGCCTCAAACCCCGGCCGGTGCAGACTCCCCGACCCCCCATCTGGACCGGGGGCTCGTCACCCGCCGCCCTGCGACGGACCGCCCGGTTCGCCGACGGCTGGCTGCCCCAGTCCCTCGGGCCCAACGTCGAGTTGCTCGCCGACCTGCACCGGATGCGTGAAGAGTACCGACCGGATGCACCCCTCGACATCGGAGCCCTCGCCGCCCCGTTCCACGTCGGCCCACCTACGGGCGGCTTCGACCTCCCGCCGGGAACGGTGAGCGGTACTCCCGAGGAGATCGCCGAGTACCTGCAGCCCTACACGGCCGCCGGCGTCGGTCAGGTGCAGGTCCGCTTCCCCACCGGCTCGGTGGAGGAGCAGTGCGAACAGATCGCCGCCTTCGGTGAGGCGGTCATCCCGCTGGTCGACGCCTGAGCGAACCGGACCCGGACCCGGACTCCGGCCCCGGTACCGGCCGTCAGCGTGTCGTGGACGTCGTGGACGTACCTCCGAACTGACCGGAGGGCCCCGACGTCGTCGTGGTCGTCCCCGAGCCACTGGAACCGCCGGATCCTCCACCCGTGGTGGTGGTCGTCGAGCTCGTAGTGGTCGTCGAGGTCCCGGATGTCGAAGAAGACGTGGTCGAGGTCGAGGCCACCGAGGCTCGAGTGGTCGTGGTGGTGGTGGCCACCAAGGTCGTGGTGGTCGAGGTCGACGGGACCACCTTGGTGGCCCCCGGGATGACGAAGTCCCCCTGCGACGTGTGGATGACCGCACCGGTGCCGGCGGTCGGCGTCTGGGGTGGGTTGAAGTACAGCACCGTCGCCAGGGTGGCGAAGGCCACCACCATCAGCAATGTCGAACGACGGATGGGGAACCTCCGACTCGCCGGCACGGACATGAATCCCACCAGGGCGCTGTGTCGGACGTCGTTCTCCTTGTTCGGATCCTTCCGCTCCCAGGGCGCCCGGGCCCGAGGCGTGGCCAGCGCGTCGCCGCCATCGGCGGTGGCTCCCCCGCCATCCCCGCCGTCCCCGCTGTCGGTTCCGCCGTCGCTCCCTCCTGCTCCGGAGCCGGAGTGATCGCCGGTCATGAGCCCTCTCCGATCGATGGTGAGCTGACACCGGCGGCCCGGAGGGCGGTGGTGGCCCGCAGCCGGATCTCGCGGGCCACTTCGAACTGGCGTCCTGGCAGGGTCCGGGCGATCAGTCGGAGTTGGACGTACCCGACATCGATGGTCTCCACTCCCGCCACCACCGGATCGCCCAGCAGGAGCCCCTGCCACTCCGGGTCGGCGGCCATGTCCGAGAACATGTCCTTCAACAGGCCGGTGACCCGTTCGAGGTCCTCGGTCACCGACACCGGAATGTCGATCACCGCCCGCGACCAGTCCTTGGACAGGTTGGTTACCTGGCGGAGGGCGCTGTTGGGCACCACGACCAACTCCCCCTGGGCGGTCCGCACTTTGGTGACCCGCAGGGTGAGCTCCTCCACCGTGCCGGTGACACCCGTGGCCTGCCCGGGGACCGACAGCCGGATGACGTCACCGAAGGCGAACTGATGCTCGGCGAAGAGGAAGAATCCGGCCAGCAGGTCGCCCACCATCTGCTGGGCACCGAAGCCGAGCCCGATGCCGATCACCGTGGCCGGGGCCACCAGGGTGGTGAGGGGTATGCCCAACCGGTCCAGCGCCAGGATGGCCGTGATGAACCCCACCAGGGCGACGGCCACCCACTCCACGGCCTCGCTGACCGCCCGGGACCGCTTCAGGCTCTCTGACGCCACATGGCCAGACTCGATCTGGGCGCGGATCTGACCGTCGACCCAGCTGCGGCGGCGCGCCCCCACCCAGTGGGCGAACCGGATGAAGAGTCCGGCTCCGAGTACGAGCACGACCGCAGGGAGCAGGTGGTTCTGTAACCAGGCGTGGTTGATCCCCGGAAAATACCATCCACCCGAAGGTGATCCCCGCCCCTCCGCCTCCGGCCCCTCGCCCGAACCGCTCCCGGCCGGAGCGGTCCGTCGCCGGTGCACCCCGAGCGGGACCCACGGGCGTGCCGTAAACTGACGGTCTGTCAGTTCTGGACGACCTCGCCCGCCCGAAGCGGCGGTCCGGTCCCATGAGCCTCACCACCCCACGGAGGGAACACCACCATGCTCGACTACGTGATCCGCAACGGCCTGGTCGTCGACGGCACCGGGGCGCCCGGCCGCCGGGCCGATGTGGGCGTCCGCGACGGCAAGATCGTGGCCGTGGGCGAGGTCGGCGAACCGGGCACCACCGAACTCGACGCCGAAGGTCTGGTCGTGGCCCCGGGGATCATCGACCCTCACACCCACTACGACGCCCAGCTGTTCTGGGATCCCACGGCATCCCCGTCCAACCTCCACGGCGTGACCACTGTGATCGGAGGGAACTGCGGATTCACCCTTGCTCCCATCAAGGCCGTGGACCACGACTACATCCGCCGGATGATGGCCAAGGTGGAGGGCATGCCGCTGGTGGCCCTCGAGGACGGCCTCCCGTGGGACTGGACCAGCTTCGGCGACTACCTGGGCAAGCTGGAGGGAAATCTCGGGGTCAACGCCGGCTTTCTGGTCGGGCACTGCGCCCTGCGCCGATGGGTGATGGGGGACGAGCGGGGCGCCGAGGTGGCCACCGAGGACGAAGTGGCCGAGATGACCCGGCTGCTGGCCGAGTCCCTCGAGGCCGGCGGTCTGGGCTTCTCGTCCTCGCAGTCCCGCACCCACTCCGACGGTGACGGCAAGCCCATCTCGTCCCGCAACGCCGACCGGCGCGAGATGCTGGCCTTCTGCGAGGTGGTCCGGGACCACCCGGGCACCACCCTCGAATACATCACCAACGGTTGTCTCGACACCTTCACCGACGAGGAGATCGACCTCATGGTGGCCATGACCACCACGGCGCGCCGCCCCCTCAACTGGAACCTGCTCACCATCGACTCCCGTACCCCGGCCAAGACCACCCGCCAGCTCGAGGCCTCGGTCCGGGCCGCCGAGGCCGGAGGGCGCATCGTGGCGCTGACCATGCCCACCCTGGTGCCGATGAACATGAGCTTCCGCACCCACTGCGCCCTCTTCCTCATCCCCGGCTGGGGTGACGTGATGGGTCTGCCGGTGGAGCAGCGCATCCAGAAGCTGTCCGACCCGGCCGTGCGGGAGCAGCTCGACGAGCTGGCCCACTCCGAGGGGGCCGGGGTGTTCCGCCGCCTGTCCCACTGGGCCAACTACATCATCGGCGACACGTTCGCCCCGGAGAACGAGGGCCTCAGCTGGAGGGACGTGGGCTCCATCGCCGAGGAGCAGGGCAAGCCCCCCTTCGACGCTCTGCTCGACCTGGTCATCGCCGACGAGCTCCGCACCGTGCTGTGGCCCAAGGCCTCCGACGGGGACGACGCCTCGTGGCAGGCCCGGGTGGAGGTGTGGAACGACCCCGGGGCCATGGTGGGTGGCTCCGATGCCGGCGCCCACCTCGACCGGATGTGCGGCTCCAACTACCCCACGTCGTTTCTGGGCGACTGCCTGCGGAAGCGGAAGCTGGTTCCCCTGGAACGCGCCGTCCAGCTGATGACCGAGGCGCCGGCAGAGCTCTTCGGCCTGCAGGACCGGGGCCGGATCGCCGAGGGCCTGTGCGCCGACCTCTTCGTCTTCGACCCCGAGACGGTGGGGTCGGAGCCGGCCACGCTGGTCCATGACCTCCCGGGCGGGAGCCCCCGTCTCATCGCCGACGCCATCGGCGTGGTGCGGGTCCTGGTCAACGGAGTCGAGACCATCGCCGACGGGAAGCCCACCGGCCACCTCCCCGGCACCCTGCTCAGGTCCGGTCAGGACACCGTCACCGTCGACCCCTCGCTGGCCGGGGTCTGAACGACCGACCCACCCACCGGCGCTTCTGCCACCGGCCGCCGCGCCGCCTCGGGTCAGACCCCCACCGCCCCTCGATCTGCCGTCCCCGACACGTACGACCTACACTGCTGACGAGGCGTCAGATTCACCTCGCCGCCCGTCGCAACTCCGCCACCGCCGAGTCGGGCCGGGTGCGGTCGCCCGGGGATCCACGGAGTGCCACCGGGCACCCGGACGATCCGCACCGGCACGAGCACCAGTAGCGGAACCAGCACCGAACGATGTACAGAACCAGCAAGAGAAGGGGACCCACCATGGGAGCTCAGATCACCAAGGACGAGACGAAGGTGCTCATCGGGGGTACGTGGGTGGAGGCCGGAGACGGCACCTACGACATCATCAACCCGGCCACCGAGCAGGTGGTGGGCCAGGCCCCCAACGCCTCGGTCGACGATGCCAATGCCGCCGCTGCCGCGGCCAAGGAGGCCTTTCCCGCCTGGTCGGCTACGCCGGTGGAGGAGCGCCTGGCCCTGTTGAAGAAGGCGGCAGCCGCCATCCGGGCCAAGGGCGACGAGCTTGTACCCCTGGTCATCGCCGAGACGGGGGCCACGGCCTCGGTCGGCTCCCGCATGCAGGTACCGGTCAGTGCCGCCCGCTTCGACCGCTACTCGCGTGACATCAGCCACGTGCAGGAGCACATGCTGCCCCCCATCGTCTCCGAGGCCACGCCGCTGGCCCCGGGCGGACTGATCAGCGCGCTGGCCTACCGCCAGCCCGTCGGGGTCGTCACAGCCATCGCCAGCTACAACTTCCCGATGACCAACATGGCCGGCAAGGTCGCCCCGGCCCTGGCCATGGGGAACACGGTGGTGATGAAGCCGGCACCCCAGGATCCGCTGGCCGTCATCGAGCTGGCCCGCGTGCTCGACGAGGTCGGGTTCCCGCCCGGTGTGATCAACATCATCAACTCGCAGGGACCGGAGCCGGCCTCCGCCCTCACCACCTCCCCGGACGTGGACATGGTGTCGTTCACCGGCTCCACCGCGGTGGGCCAGCGCATCGCCTCGGCCGGAGCCCCGACCATGAAGCGCATGCTCATGGAGTTGGGCGGGAAGGGGGCGGCCGTGGTGTTCGAGGACGCCGACATCAAGTCGGTGGTCACCGCCATCGGCTCAGTGTGGGCCTTCCACTCCGGTCAGATCTGCACCGCCCCCACCCGGGCCATCGTGCACCGGAGCATCTTCGACCAGGTGGTGGCCGGACTCACCCAGTTCGCCGGCGTTCTGAAGGTGGGCGACCCCACCGAGGCCTCCACCGTCGTGGGCCCGCTCATCTCCGGGGCCCAGCAGCAGCGGGTGCTCGACTACATCGAGACCGGACGCAAAGAGGGCGAGGTGGTGGCCGGCGGCGGCCGTCCCGAGCACATGGCCACCGGCTACTACGTGGAGCCCACCCTCATCACCGGGACCAACGACATCACGGTGGCCCGGGAGGAGATCTTCGGCCCGGTGGTGGTGGCCATCCCCTTCGACGACGAGGAGGAGGGCATCGCCATCGCCAACGACTCGGAGTTCGGCCTCTACGACTACGTGTTCTCGGGCGACACCCCGCGGGCCTTCCGGGTGGCCAAGCGCCTCCGGGCCGGCCACGTCGGCATCAATACGGCCCAGCGCAACATGGACGCACCCTTCGGCGGGTTCAAGATGAGCGGCATCGGCCGGGACGGTGGCGACACCGGGCTCGAGGCCTACTCGGAGATGCAGTCCATCATCTGGTCCAGCTGAGCGCTCACCCGGCTCCGAGGAACGGCGCCCCGTAGGAGAAGACGCCGCCGTCGGCACCCACCAGCCAGTAGCCGCCGGTGGTCGTATCGGCGGCCATGCCTACCACCGGGGCGTTGAGGGGGGTGGCACCGGCACTGCCCCGGAAGGCGGCGTTACCGAAGGCGAAGATGCCGCCGTCGGAGGCCACGAACCAGTAGCCCTGTCCGTTGGCGATGGCCGCCATGCCGTTGACCGGCCGGTTGAGATGGAGGTTTCCGGTGGAGCCGTAGAAGGGGGCCCCGAAGGCGAACACCCCGCCGTCGCTGGCCACCATCCAGTAGCCGCCGCTGGCCGTGTCGGCGGCCAGGCCCACCACCGGGGCGTTGAGGTGCTGTCCGCCCATCGAGCCGTGGAAGACGGCGTCACCGAAGGCGAACACCCCGCCGTCGCTGGCCACCAGCCAATAGCCGTGCCCGCTGGCCGTCGGGGCGATGCCCACCACCGGCGCATTGAGGTGCTTCCCACCCATCGAGCCGTAGAAGCCGGCGTCGCCGAAGCTGAAGATGCCCCCGTCGGAAGCCACCATCCAGTAGCCACGCCCGTCACTGGTGGCCACGATGTGGGAGATGGGGGCGTTGAGTGCGGTCCCGGCCATGGAGCCGTAGTTGATCGCATCACCGTGGGCCGAGACCGAGCCGTCGGTATGGGCCAACCAGTACCCGTTGGCATCGGCCGTGGCCGCCATGCCCACCGTGGGTGCCGGAAGGTTGGGCTCCCCGGCGACCGACGCCACCCGGAACGGATAGGGATACTGCCCCCCGGTGGGGGTCACCGCACCGCTGGCGGCGATGGTCTGCCCCGGACAGTACACCGGAGCCCCGGTAGGCGCTCCGGCCACGACCGGGGCCGCCGGTACCGGCTGCCCCTGCAGGTAGTTCTGACCGTTCTGGCGGGCCAGCGCCGACGGGATGGCGCCGTAGGAGTAGCCGAAGACCTCGACGGTCCAGGCCCGACCACCGCTGCAGGTGACGCCGACGCCGACATCGGTGTAGGCCGCGCCCAGCATGTTCTGGCGGTGGGGGGCCGAGGCCATGTAGAGCCCGTCCATACCGTCGGAGCCGTCGCCGGGCCAGTAGCCGTTTCCGGTACTGCCGGAGTTGGCGGCCATGATGCACAGTTGGGTGGCCGGACCGGAGCACGACGACAGGGGCGGATCGGCCACCGTGCCCGACGCGGCCAGATGGGCCGACCATCCCTGGGCGTAGGCGGCCAGGGATGGATCCACCTGCAGTGCCGGGACGGTCACGCCGAACGAGGCGCGGGCGGCCCGCTCGGCATTGATCCGCGACACCAGATCCTGGGCGTAGAGCACCTGGACGCTGGAGACGCCGGAGCCGTCGATGGTGGCAGCCGCGGCGGCCCGCGACGTGACGTCCACCCCGTCGATCACCGAGAACACGGTCACCGCCACCACCACGGCGGCAGCCACCGCGGCTCCGAACGCGGCCCAGGAATGCCGGGCACTGCGCTTGGTGTGGTCCCGAAGGGCCACGTGATGCCGGTGGTGCCGATGGGCCTTCTGTACTGCAGTCATGGCGCTGATCCCTCACACGTCGGTCGGCGCCCCTCCCTGGTCCTATCGGCGCAAACCGGCGAAAACTGTTGCCCACTTGGGGTACAACTGGGCCATGCCTGCGCCCGTACCCCCCTCGATTCCCTCGTCGTTCGCCCAAATGGCCGCCCGGGTGTCCAACTGGGGCCGGTGGGGTGCCGAGGACCAACTGGGCACGCTCAACCTCATCGACCGGGCCGCCCGGATGCGGGGTCTGGCCTCGGTCCGGGACGGTGACGCCTTCGCCCTCGCCCTGCCGCTGTCGGCCGAGGAGGGAATCCAGATGGGGTTCATCCCCGGACGCGTCAACCCCACCCGGACCATGATCTCGGTCAACGAGTCCATGGGCCCCGGACCGGGGTGGATCGCCTTCTCCGAGGACGTGGTGACCATGGCCATGCAGTGCGCCACCCACTGGGACGGTCTGGCCCACGCCTCGTACGGCGACGGGCCCGACGGCGGTCGGATCTACAACGGCTTCCCCGCCTCCAGCACCACCGAGGCCGGTGCCGGTCGCCTGGGGATCCACCTGGTGGGATCGCTGGTGTCCCGAGGGGTGCTGCTCGACGTGGCCCGGGCCAAGGGCGTGGAGATCCTCGAGGCCGGCTACCCGATCACCGCCGCCGACCTCGACGCCGCCTGCGCCCTGGGGAGCGTCGGGCTCGAGCCGGGCGATGTGGTGTTGGTCCGCACCGGCCAGATGGCCCACCTGGCGCTGGCCGGGAGGCCGGGCCTGGCCGGAGCGGAGCCGGTCCGCGATCTCCTGGCCTACACCTGGCCAACCCCCGGCCTGACCGTGGCCACCGCCGAATGGTTCCACGCCCGCGACGTGGCCGCCGTGGCCATCGACACCCTGGTACTGGAGGTGTATCCGTCCGAGGATCCGGACCTCCCGCTACCGGTGCACGCCCTGCACCTGGTGGAGATGGGGATGACCCAGGGCCAGAACTGGTTCCTCGACGAACTGGCCGAGGCCTGTGCCGCCGACGGCCGTTACCAGTTCCTCCTGGACGCCACCCCCCTGCCGTTCACCAACGCCCTGGGCTCACCGGTGGCCCCGGTGGCCATCCGCTGACCCGTCCGGTCCCTGTTCAGGCCCGATCGGGGCCTAGGCGCGATCGGGATGCCGCTTCGATGCGGCGTTCGCCGAGGCCGCCTTGACCTGGGCGGTGCGGGACGAGGCGGCACCTCCGCCCACCACCGGGCCGGTGCGGGGCAGCGGCACCTCCGAGCCGGCCACCTTGGCTCCGGCCGGGGCGGGCCGTCCGGTAACCGACCAGTGGAGCAGCCGGGCCTGGCTGTCCACCAGGGAGGCGGTGCGGATGCCCCAGAACTCGAAGCCGTAGCGATGGCCGGCCACCTGGGCCAGCATGGCGATCAGCGTACCCGCCGCGGCCATGGGATCGGCGCCCGCCGGCGACCCGGAGACGTCCCCGTGGGTGGCGATGACCCGGGCCAAGGTCACGGTGACGGCGTTGAGGGCCCGCACCCGTAACCCCTGGAACCGCAGGTCCCCCTCCACCGTGGTCAGCTCCACCACCCGGAACACGGCCCGGTTGCGCTCCCAGTAGTCCATGAACCCCTCGACCACGGCCACCGCGGTGGCCCAGCTCGACTCGTCCGACCAGTCCCCGTCGACCAGGCCGGCCAGCACCCCGACTCCTTCGACCAGCTCCTCGGCCAGCACGGTGATGGCGGCCTCCACGTTCTCGAAGTACTGGTAGAAGGTGGCCGGCGACGTGCCGGCCTGCCGGGCGATGTCGATCACCTTGATCGAGCGCCACGGGGTGGCCACCAGCAGCTCGGCGGTGCACTCCAGCAGACGCTGACGGGTGGCCCGGCCGCGCCGTCCGGGGACCCGACCATCGGTGGTGGCGATCAGCTCCGGATCCTCGGCGGGTGGCATGGCGGCCCATGGTACCGATGCCGGGCCGTCGTGAGGGCGTGAGGACCCCTCCGTCCCCGGGTGCGACGGCCGGGTCGGAGCGCGATTCCGGGTCAGAAAACCCTGGCGAGTAGGGTAAACCCCCATGGCGAACCGTCCGGTGCCACGCACCCTGACGCGAGCCCAGCAAGCCCGACGCCAACGTGTCGTCGACGCCGCCATGACGCTGGGGCTCGACGGGGGCTACGAAGCCGTGCAGATGCGCGACGTGGCGGCGCGGGCCGACGTGGCCATGGGCACCGTCTACCGGTACTTCACCAGCAAGGACCACCTGCTGGCCGCGGCGCTGGTCCA
>Ga0207933_1001149_pt1 | contig 21453 bp, 13 predicted proteins | sample NGESurdeep092012_4_FD_184488 | JGI IMG/M metagenome (GOLD analysis project Ga0207933, IMG submission 184488) | Arctic peat soil microbial communities from Barrow, Alaska - NGEE Surface sample F53-3 deep-092012 (SPAdes) | ecosystem: Environmental > Terrestrial > Soil > Wetlands > Peat ...
CGCGGGTTGCCGCTTCGTGTCGCCTTTCAGCTCGATGTATCGAGGAGACTCACTGCGGCAATGAATCCTTAGCCACAATCACCGGCGCATCGTTGGTTTTCGCCGCTCCCAATGTGACGGGGGGCTGCGACCGAACGATTTCGTACGTACCGTAGTCGACCGACAACGTCACCTCGCCGCCCAGACGCACATGGCTCACGATCACATCTTTCCGCGGCAGCCAGAACTCGCCGTGCCGCGCATAGCGATAGTCGAACGTTGCTTTGCTGGTGATCCAGGACGGGTTCCGGGCTGGCGAACCGACGATGCGCACCACAGCGTGGTCGTCTTCGCCGATCCAGACTTTGCCTTTGTAGTTGAACCGGCTGTTGACCTTCGGCGAGACCTCCAGCACCCAGGTCTTCACTCCGTCGATCTGGTCTTCACCCACCAGCTTCAGATGGTAGTTGTCCGCCGACAGCATCGCCTTCAGATGGTTGGCCTGGAGCGCGCCCTCCTGCTCCGCCTCCATCATCTTGCGCAGCACCTTGCGGCAGAATATCGCCGACCCGGACTCCGACAGCACCGTAAAGCGCTTCTGGTCGGGGGCGGAAAAATCCATCCTTGCCAGCACTTCCGCCGACCGGTCGCCCAGGGGCCCCTTGTAGGTCACGCGGTAGGTCCGCACCGATCCATAGCTGGCCAACGCCGTTTGCCGTTCGCGGTCCCGAGCGTTCATCCGGGACACGATCTCTTCGGCCGTCGGAGTCTGCGCTGCCAGCGGCAGGACCGTGCCCACACAAATCCCACCCAATACCACGCCCATCACCAATCGTTCCGACAGACGTTGCATACCTGCCTCCAGGCCCATGGCACACGCGACCGGCAAACGCAGCGCGTACACCCGGAGGATTTATATGTGAAGGGTCGCGACCGCGGGCTTCCCGCAAAATCCTCTTCGGCTTAGTATGATGCGGATGAGATATGTCACGCTAACCTCGCTCTCAATTTCCGCTCTCGCCCTTGCGCTCGTTTCCATTCCGGCATTCGCACAGCAGACCGTCCTGCCGCTGTGGCCGCACGCCACGCCGGAGCCCGCGCAAACCACCGAGCCCGAAGCCGACGTTACCAAGCCGACCGACGCGCTCATCAGCGGCCATCGCACGGCGCGTCTGGCCAACGTCACTGTGCCGACTCTTACGATCTACTCGCCTCCCGCGTCGATAAAAAATACCGGGGCCGCGGCGCTGGTCTTTCCGGGCGGCGGGTACGTTCGGCTGGCGTGGGATGGGGAGGGCGTCGACACCTGCAACTGGCTTACGTCCGCCGGAATGACGTGTCTGCTGGTGAAATATCGGGTGCCCGAAAAGGGCCACTACCCTGACAACTTCGCCGACCTCGAAGACGCGCAGCAGGCCATGCGCATTTCGCGCGCCCACGCGAGGGAGTGGCACATCGACCCCGACCGCATCGGCGTTGTCGGCTTCTCCGCCGGTGGAAACCTCGCGGTGCTGATGAGCACCCATTCCGACGACGCGCATGTCCTGAGCACGTCCGCCGCGCCCGATGTCGATGCGAAGATCGATGCTCGCCCGAACTTCGCGATCGTCGTTTATCCGGCTTATCTTGTCGTTCCGTCCGACCCGAATAATGCGAACTCACCGGCCGCGACGCCGGTTGTTTTGGAGCCGGTTTACATGCCCAACAAACTGACGCCGCCGACATTTCTCATCCAGGCGGAAAACGATAGAAACTATGGCAAGAATGCTCCGGCTTATTTCCAGGCGCTGGCGGCGGCGGGGGTCCCGGCGGAGCTTCACATGTACGCCACTGGCGGGCACGGATTTGGGATTCACCCGTCGGGAGCGCCGGAGGAGCACTGGACGGACCTCGCCGACGTGTGGCTGCGGTCGATCAAGATGGTTCCGTAACGCGGCCTACGCCTCTACGCCCTCCAGCACAGCAGTGCTTGCCTTTTCTTTCCCGAACTCGCCTTCCCACTGCGCCACCACCACGCTGGCCAGGCAGTTGCCGACGACGTTGACCACCGTGCGCGCCATGTCCATCAGCGTGTCCACGCCGAGCAGCACGAAGATCGGCTCCATCGGCAAGTGAAACGTCCCCGCTGTTGCCAGCAGCACCACGAACATCGACCGCGGCACACCTGCTACACCTTTGCTGGTGAGCATCAGCGTGGCCATCATCATCAGTTGCTGGCCGATCGTCAGGTGCATCCCCGCCGCCTGCGCGACGAAGATGCTCGTCACGGCGAGGTACAGCGTCGAGCCGTCGAGGTTGAAGCTGTAGCCTGCTGGAATCACGAACGCGACGATGCGGCGCGGGACGCCGAGCGCTTCCATCTGCTCCATCGCGCTGGGCAGCGCGGCCTCGCTGGCCCCGGTGGCAAAGGCGATCGTGGCCGGCTCGGCGACCGCTCGCAGGAAGCGCATGACCGGCACCTTGAATAGCAGCGCCGCCGGCAGCAGGACGAGCACGCCGAACGCAATCAGCGCAACGTATAGCGCGACCAGCAGCTTCACCAGGTTGACGAGTACGCCGAGACCCAGGTGTCCCACGGTATACGCCATCGCGCCGGCGACGCCGATCGGCGCGAAATACATCACAATGTTGGTGAAGCGAAACATCGCCTCGCTCAGGCTCTCGAAGAAGCGGAGCAGCGGCGCGCGCTTGGCCTCGCCCACCTTGGCCAGCGCGATGCCGAAGATGATGGCGAAGACCGCGACCTGCAGGATCTGTCCTTCGGCCACGCTCTTCGCGATGTTTTCGGGAAAGATGTGCAGGATGAAGTCGTCCCAATGCGTCGGGGGCGGAACGACCATCGGCGCTCCGGCGACCTGGGTCTCCACGGCCGCCATATTCAGGCCCACGCCGGCCTTCGACACGTTGATCGCGACCAGGCCGATCACCAACGCCATCGACGTCGCCACCTCAAAATAAATCAGCGACTTGATGCCCATCCGGCCAACACTCTTCAGGTCTCCATGCCCGGCGATGCCCACCACCAGCACCGACAGGATCAGCGGCGCCACAATCGTCTTGATCAGCCGCAAAAATATGTCCGAGAACACTCGCAGGCTCTCGCCGAACTGGGGCGCGTCGAAACCGATCTCCGCTCCCACCACCATCGCCACGAACATCCAGGGAGTCAGGCTCTTTTGCCGCCATGCGGCCGCGCATAGCAGCACCATCGACGCCCAGCGCAGCCCGCGCCCAAAGCCCGCGACGAAATCCGCCGACGCGCCGAAGCGCGCGCTCCAGAAATGCAGGGCCGCACCGAATGCCAGCAGCGCCAGCGCCGTCACAATCAGCGCCCAGTCTTTCCGCGTTATCGCCACAGACTTCCCTTCGTCACCCGTTTGGTTTATGCCGGTGCCCCGAAGGATATCAGTCCGCTCGCATCGTGCGTAATTCTGCGACAGTTACCGCTGCGACGATGCGGCGCAGTCTTGCGCCGATGAAGCATGTAGACCTGGTTGTCTCACTCAGATGTACATCTCACTCCGGCGGCGGAGGCCTCGAATCGCAGTCGTACAATAGTCCGATGCGACGCTATTCGACGTCCTCCGCCGTTGTTTTTCTTCTCCTTTTTCTCGCCATCCATGCCGGTGCGCAAACTCCTCTGCCGATGCCTTCGCAGGGTTTGCCGGACCCGCTCAACAAGCCGCGGACCATCAGCCCACTGACGCAACCGACGTTGTCGCCGGGTGTGATCCAGTTGATGGAACTCGAAGGCCGCTTCGCCCAGGACGTTGCCAAAGGCGGCGGCAAGGCGTTCGCTTCGTGGTTTGCCGACGATGCAGTCACACTCAACAACGGCAAACCTGCCGTGATGGGCCATCGCGCCATTGCCGCCACCGCCGTGTGGGACCCGAAAACCTATCAACTAACCTGGGCCCCCGAAGGCGCGCAGATGGGTCCGTCGGGCGATACCGGCTTTACGTGGGGCCACTACGAGGCTCATTCGGTCGACCGCAACGGCCAGCCCGTCGTCTCGTCGGGACGCTACATTACCTTCTGGAAGAAGGTCGCCGACGGCTCATGGAAAGTCGCGATGGACGCCAGCGCCAACGACGCGCCCGCCGAAGGCGACTGCTGTACCCTTCCCAAACCCTGATTTCCACAGACAGAGCACCCAGGTACCCTGCCAAAAGGTTACCGTTGTGCAGTTTTCAGCCCCAACGTGGGAGTGTCATGGAGGGTACCAGTGGATATCCTCCGTTCAGCGTCCATGATCGAATCTCTGCCCAGCGCCGAGCAGCCCAGGCTCCAGACTCTCGATCAATACGAGTTGCTGGACATGCCGCACGACCCTGCCCTCGACGACATCTCCCGTCTTGCCGCGCAGATATGCAATGCCCCCGCGGCCGCGATTTCGATGGTGGAAAAAGACCGCATCTCCTTTCTTTCGCGCGTGGGCATCGAGATCGCGCAGGCGCCGCGCCACACGCTGCCCTGCGAGACCACTCTCGCCGGCGACGGCATCTATCAGATTCCCGACGCCCGCCGCGACCCCGACTACGCTCCCGGCGGCATCCCCGTCGGCGACCGCCGGTACCGCTTCTACGCTGGAGCGCCCATCGTGATGCCGTCGGGCGCCGCGATCGGCTGCCTCTGCGTGTACGACACGGCGGCGCGCAAACTGAACTCCGCACAGCTTGAGTCGCTCGACTCGCTGAGCCAGATGATCGTGACGCGGCTGGAGTTGAACGTCCGCGCGCGCCAGATGGACCGCGGCGCCCGCGCCCGCCAGCGCGTCGAAAACGCGCTCACCGTCGAGCGCAACTTCGTTTCCGCCGTGCTCGATACCGTCGGCGCACTGGTCGTCGTATTCGACACCGCCGGCCGCATCGTCCGCTTCAACCGCGCCTGCGAAAGCATCTCCGGCTACGCCTCGTCGGAGCTGGTGGGCAAGTACGCCTGGGAACGCCTTATCCCCGAAGAAGATATCGGCGAGTACATCCAAAACTTCGAGCGCATCCGCCTGGGCGGCTTTCCCGCGGCGTATGAGAATTTCTGGATCGCATCCGACGGCACGCGCCGCCGCATTTCGTGGTCGGCTACCGCGCTGCTCGACTCCCACGACCAGGTCGCCTTCGTCATCGCTACGGGCATCGATGTTACCGTGCAACGGGTGGCGGAGTCGGCCATCCGCGAGAGTGAAGCGCGCTACCGGCAACTGGTCGAAGGCTCGCTGGGCATGGTCTTTACGCACTCGCTCGACGGCGTGGTCCTGTCGATCAACGAGCACGGAGCGCAGGGCATCGGCCGCGGCGTTTCGGAGGTTGTCGGCCACTCCATCGCGGACTTCATACAGCCCAACCGCCTGCACCTTCTGGACGCTTACTTCGATTCGCTGCTCCAGACCGGCGAAGCCCAGGGCCTGTTCTATCTCACCCACTCCAACGGCGAAGAACGCGTGACGGCCTATCGCAACCGCCTGATCGAAGAGCCCGGCCGCCAGCCTTACATCCTCGCGTTCAGCGTCGACATCACCGAGCAGGTGCGAGCCGAAGACCAACTCCGCAAACTCATTCGCGAGTCCAACTCGGTGCTCGAGTCGGTCGGCGACGGCATCTATGGCATCGACCTTGAAGGCATCGTCACCATCGTCAACCCCGCGGCGGCGCAGATGCTCGGCTACAAGCCCGAGGAAATTCTGGGCAAGAACATGCACGACCTCACCCATCACACCTACCCCGATGGCACGCCGTACCCGCAAGCCGATTGCCCTATCCAGCGGTCGATTACCAACCGCGAGACGATCCGAATCTCGAACGAAGTTTTCTGGCGCAAGGACGGCACCAGCTTCCCCGTCGAATACGTTGCCCGCCCGCAGGTCGAATCGCAGCTCGACCTCGGCGAAGCGGAAGCCGCCCTCATGCGGCGAGGGTTTGGGACTTCGCAGGCGCTGGTCGGTCTGCCGGAAACATCCGGCGACGCCGCGAACGATACTCCCGCGGAGGAAGATGTCCGCGCGGTCGGCGTGGTCGTCGCCTTTACCGACATCTCCGCGCGCAACGCGCTCGACCGCATGAAGGACGAGTTCATCTCGACCGTCTCGCACGAATTGCGCACCCCGCTGACATCTCTGCGCGCCGCGCTTGGGCTGGTCGCCGGTGGCGCCCTGATGGAGCGCCCCGAAAAAATGCGGCAGATGATGGACATCGCCATCGGCAACACCGATCGCCTGGTCCGCCTGGTCAACGACATTCTCGATTTGGAAAGCATCGGCTCCGGCAAGGCCGAGTTGCACAGCACCATGTGCTCGGTCGGCGACCTGTTCCGGCGCAGCACGGCGCTGCTGCAAACGTCCGCCGCCAAGGCCAACATCCGTTTCGTCTTCGAGGCCAACGGCGTCAGTGTATGGGCCGACCCGGACCGCATCCTGCAAACGCTCACCAACCTCGTCTCGAACGCCATCAAATTTTCGCCCAACTCCGCCGTCGAACCCTGCGAAATCCGCCTCACCGCGCACTACGCCACAGCCGGCGAAGCGCTGATCGAAATCGAGGACCACGGTCGCGGCATCCCCGAAGACAAGTTGCAAATGATCTTCGACCGCTTCAAGCAAGTGGATGCGTCGGACTCGCGCGCCATGGGCGGCACCGGGCTGGGGCTGGCGATTTGCCGCAGCATCGTGACGCAGCATGGTGGACAGATTTGGGCCACCAGCAAGCTGGGCGAAGGGTCGACGTTCCACTTCACGCTGCCGACGCAACCCAGCAATAACCTACGGTAACCGCTACGGCAGCCGTTGCAGATCGCGTTCAGCCCGGATAATACGCATGACACGAATCCCGCGAGAAGCAACTCTGTAGAAAATCAGATAGTTTTTGTAAGGAAGAGCCGGCCAAGTGAAGACTGGAGGACTCATCCGTTTTAAAGACGGTCTTCCAATTCGAGGATTCTGGCCAAGAAGCTCGCAGTTTCGATAGATCGCGTGCTCGACGCTGTCGGCCGCATCGGCACTATCTTTCGCAATATATATCCAGTGTTGAAAGATATCTCGCTGGGCTTTCGGGCTTAGCTTATATCCACTCACGCCGCTGAACGTTTCGCGAGAAATTCTTTCTTCCACTCCGCAATCTCGCGTTTAGCGTCTTCGGGATTGAGCCATCCGGCGCGCTCTGCCGACTCCCAACCCTCTTCCATCATCGCCTCGAGAGCATCGCGGTTCTCGCGAAGATAGAGTTCGGCTTCATGGACCGCGGTGAGTTGTGACGCGACATATGCCTCAGCGTTCTCATACCCCAACGCCTGGGCATCTTCCACCACAATCGCTTCGAGTTCCGGAGTCAATGTAATCGCCATGGCGTCAGAATACACCTCTTGCCGTTTCCCGGAAAACGGCGCTAAGCGCCACAGCAACCGGCCGATTTGCTTAGAACCTGTCCAAGAACTTGGCAGTGCATGGCCGATTTGCCGTGGCTTTTGCTTCTGGGATAGGTCCGGGATTTATCCCGGACATCGAAGCGGCCACAAATTCGGGGCTTTTAGCCCCCGGGACAAGCATTCCTTCCTGCGCCTCGAAATCGCATCCGTCATCGGGCTAAGTTTCTGGACAGTTTCTCAGAAACCAAGCACTGTCGGAAGATTTCTCTCACCGCGAACAACTCGGACAATAAATCCATTTGTGCGATGGCGTAGTATGTCAATAGCAATATTGCCGTCTTTCATATGGCACAGGCGGGGCGGGCCTACAGTTCGACAATGTCGAATCTCGATAGCGCTTCGCAGCCGGAATTGCCTGTAGCCATCGCCGCAAAGGTGCTCCAACATGAAATCGCTTTCACGCCTCTCTTCTCTCGCACTGGTCGCAGCGTGTTTCCTCCTCAGCGCTTCCCTGCTTCGGGCGCAGCCGGTCCACCAGCGACTGCTGCCCGCTCCCGCGCAGATCGAGTATAGAGATGGCTCGCTCAATTTGAGCGAGTTGTGTCTTGCCCGCGTCACGCCCTCCACAAAAGAAGACGACTTCGCGGTGCAGACGTTGACCGAGGGGCTCCACTCAGGGCTTCGCGCGTGCGGACACGGCAAGAATCTGCCGATAAGGCTGCAACGGACCGGAGACATTGGCGCGCTTCCCATGCCCAACGAGACACCGGGGCCGAATTCTCGCGAGGCCTATAGCATCGCAATTTCGCGTGATGGTGTTTCGATTGGCGGACGCTCTTCCGCGGCCGTCTACTACGGTGTGCAAACTCTTCTCCAGATGGTTGAGTGCGATGCACACGGGGCATCCCGCTTGCCTTTCGCCACAGTACACGACTGGCCCGCTCTCAGCTATCGCGGAACATTGATGGACGCGGGCAGCGAGGGCCCCATGCTTACCCTGGACGAGGTCAAGCACCAACTGGACTTCATCGCGAAATGGAAAGGCAATCAATATTTCTTTTATTCGGAAGGAAACATTGAGATGCATGGATACCCGCTGCTGAACCCCAACGCACGCTTCACCCAGCAAGAGGTCCGCGACATCGTCTCGTATGCGCGCGACCGGCACATCGACGTTGTGCCGGCGGTGGAGATGTACGCGCACCTGCACGACCTCTTCCGCATCGAAAAATATTCCGATCTCGCGGACTTTCCGCACGGCACCCAGTTCAACCCGAACGATCCGCGCGTGCAGGCAATCCTTCAGGATTGGGCGAACCAGCTCAATGCGTTGTTCCCCAGCAAATTTGTCGACGTCGGCTTCGATGAAACCTGGAGCCTTTTGAGAGCGAATGAAAAAGGCAAAGCGGACTCGATGGCGGTACAGCTCTTCATCAAGCAACTCACCACTGTTGCCGGGATGTTTCAAGCTCAGGGCAAAACGGTGATGGCATACGCCGACATTATGGTGAAGATTCCGGGAATCGTCCCCCGGCTTCCGAAGGGCCTGATCGCCCTTCCCTGGTGGTATGAGCCCTTTGGCGATGCGCAGTACAAACGCTGGCTCGAACCGCTGGTGGCGGAGCACGTCCCGCACATCGTCACTTCGGGAGTCACGAGCTGGGACTCGATCGCGCCCGATTACTCCAAGAGTTTCGAGAACATCGACAGCCTTCTCGTCGCGGGCCGCAAGTCGCACTCCCTGGGTCTGCTGAACACTCTTTGGACAGACGATGGTCAGACCCTTCTACAGATGTCCTGGCCAGGCATCGCGTACGGCGCCGCCGCCGCGTGGCAACAGGCGCCGATGCAGCGCCAGACTTTCTTCGCGGACTACAGCAGGATCCAATATCCGCCGGAGATTGCCGCCGACTTCTCCGCCGCCCTCACCAGCCTGGACGCGGCGGAAACGAGTTTGCAAAAGGCGATCGGCAACGAAACCATGAACGCCTTCTGGAAGAATCCCTTCCGCCCAAGCTCGTTGCAGGCGCTGAAGCCGAAGCGCGAGGACCTGCGCCAAGCCCGCCTGCATGCGGAAGATGCGCTGGAACATCTCTACGCCATCAAAGCCGCTGCTCCCGGCACGCCGCACATCGACACCTTCATCGTCGGCGCACAAATCATCGATCTGGCGGGTATGAAGTTCATCTATGCCGGCGAAATTTCAGACGCTTTCCGAACGCTTCCAACGCACCCCACTCGTGAACAGTTGATGGACGTGCTTGGACAGGACATTTCCAACGAAACGCATAGCCGCATCATGGATATGATGGACGGCCTTACCGAGACCCGAAGAAGCTACAAAGCTGCGTGGGAACAGCAGTACACGCCATATCGTATGGGAACTGCGTTAGGGCGATGGGACGCGGAGTATGAATTCTGGCGCCGCGCACAGGCCAAATTCGAAGACCTGCGCACGGGATTCAAGACCGGAGATCCTCTTCCCACAGTGCAACAACTTACGTCGACCGCTCACTAGCGATCGCGCTTCCCTCGCCGTCACGCTGCGTATCTCCGGCGCGTTTGGGTCACGCCTCAACGGGGATAATAGGCCGGCTCCGCATCGGCGGAAGCAGGCGCATCCGGCGAAAAACTGTAGACACGCCGAAAACGCTCCCCCGGCCTCGGGTCCCAGTTGCGCCACGATGCAGGATTGGTGTCGGCCGTGCGAGACTTTGGGCTTTCCCCATTGCCATTGACGGCGCACACGCAATACTCCGTAAGCTCCAACGCCGGCTTTCCGTTGTTTTCAGGGACGGCGAGAGCAGCCTGAATGCCGTCGCGTTTGTCCCGATAGAGCCGATCCAGTCCGCTATACAGGACCTGAAATTCACCGCTTCCGGCAGCCCGCGCATAGAGCCGGTACTCCGTGACGCCGAGGACTTCGCCCCACGTAAGAGTGGCGGCGCCGTCGGCTAACTCAACGTGCAGGCCGTCGGGCGGAGCGGGTGGATCGCTGCCGACGTAGAGAGGATATTCCGGCCCGGGCAAGCTCTCATGCAATGCGTTCAACGCAACGGCGCGAACGTGGACCTTGTCTCCGTTGGGAAGATCGTTGACTTCAATTTCGTGGCTGTCCTGCACGCTGATTGTCGACCAACTGACGCCATCGTCCTTGCTTACCTCAAGCCGGTACTGAGTTGCGGAAGCCACAGGGGCAACGAAAACCAGCGCCCCTCCTGCCCGGTTCACAGTTCTTACAATGTGCGGCGCAACCGGGACTGGCAGCGCGTCAGTCAACTCCCAATGATGGTGTCCGGCTTTCAGGTTGAGGACAAGTCCACCCGCTTCCGATTGGCCGGCGTGCGCCTCCCCGTCGATGTAGAAGCGCATCCCGGAATTTGCGAGAGCATCCCAATGCAGAGTTACAGAGGAAGTCTTTGGCGCGTAGTATTCGCCGCGCGGAGGCTGGCCGGGAACGATCGATCCGCCGATGCCGAGATCGGTGTCGGTCGTGACCAAGACAAGCCCCGACACACCGATCCGAGTTCCGTGAAACATCGCAAACTCCGATCCATCCTTCCTATGCCGAATCACCCCAGCCGTTCCGTCAAAGGAACCTGTCGCGTCGCTGAAGTGAATCGGTTTGGAGCTGCGAAAGATCAGGTCATCGATGCCATCGGCAACCACGCGGCAACCGTAGGGCGTCGCTTTCGGCTGTAGATCGCTGCGGTGACTGACCACCGCCATCGAATCGCCCGAGCCGTCGAACCACGCGCCAGTCGACGTAGCCGTCTGCATGTCCGTGCGTTGCGCCGACGCGGGGTGCAGCAGATGGATGGCAGGAAGTTCGTCTCCGCGGCGCACAAACCACGACAGCCGATGCACCACGGACGGATCCCGGACCTGGTCATACAGCACGAAGTAGTCGTGGCCGGACAGCAGGACGCTGCGGCCGACGTACTCCGGGAACGAATACGGCGTAGCGCTTTCCCGCGGCACGACCTCCATAAACTGGCCGCACCTCAGGTCGTAGAACGGACGCGACAGCACGTTCTGACCGACCGAGCGAAACTCTCCGTCCTTGAAGACACCGAAGTTCGTGCAGAAGTCCGTGTCGGCATCTCTGCGGTCTCCGCCATCTTCCGGGCCGTTGAAGCCATACGCCTTTCCGGCGGCGAAGAAATACAGCGCGCCGCATCCTCCCTGCCCTGCCCAGCCCCAGCGATAGTTGGGGCCTTCGTCAATCTGCTGCAGATGAACGGAAACCTCATCGGCCGTGCCCACGGCAGCGCGCAGCACAATGCCATAGCCCGTATGTTTGCGGCTGCGCAAATGCGGATTGGTGCCGCGATTCTCCGGCTCGCGATACATGATGTCGTCCCAGGGCGGCGCGCTTCCGGGCGCCGATTCGGCGTCCCTGTCCGTCGGTCGAGAGGCCCACATGGCGTGCTCCGCCGCCATCGGCGCGAAGTATCTCAGACACGTGCCCAGATACCAAAGCGACCTCGGCGGCATGCGCCTCTCGGAGTGAGCGCCGATGGGCGGATACACTCGCCGCGGCCCCTCGCCCGGCCCAACCACGCCCCAACTGCGGCCCTTGTCGACCTCCAGCAAATTGCGGTATCCCTCCGGGCTCTCGCCTTCATACGGAGCGGAAAGTGCATTCACCAGCCAGTCGGCCATCTCCGCGAGCTGAGGCGTCGCAAAGCGCTGCACGCCATCCAGCTTTCGCAACAGGAACTCCGTTCGCAGGGCCGGCCGCAGAAACGCGAAGACATACGTTCCGATGTCTTCCGTCCAGCGGCCGCCGTGTGCGTCCCACGTCTCGACTGCCGGGCGGGTGTTGTAACGCGTGTTCAACTCCATGGACTTCTGCCACATGTCCGCCCAAGTGGACGACATCGGATGATCGGGAAACAGAAACGACATTGCCGGCGGCGCAAACTTCACGTCGGCAAGATAGTTCGGGTGTCCGCTGAGCATGGGAACAACCGGCATGAATTCGTCGCCGCCCTGCACGTAGGCCAGAAACAGATACATCGCCGTGAGCCGCGCCCTCTGCCGCTCGTTCATGGCGGCGTTCAGGCGATTGAAGCCGTCGATCCACGATCCCTCGATGCGCCGGCTCGGCACCGGACTGAAATTCACGATGCCCCTGCCGGGCAGCGGCCCCGAGCCATCCATTTGCCGCGCGCCGGTCACAGGCAGAGTGCAGACGTATGGCAGGGTCATCACGCTCTGCTCAAGCTGCGCTGGTTCCTTCGCCGATCCGCCGGTGAAAATAACCGCCTGACGACGCGAACTCTCCGGATATGCAAGCACCCAGTCCTTGACCCGATTGAGGTCGATGGTGCCGTAGCGGTTTTGGAGAAACAGTGTATGCGAGGTATAGCCGAGCGGCACCTGATAGGTGACTCCGTTCTTCTCGACAGGCTGCGAATTTTGCAGCAGTTCGCGCATGGTCTCCTTGTCTTTGACGTGGTCGTAAAAGGCAAGGCACGTCGACCGGCAGCCACGGGCGAGCGGCCATTTCCACGAGAACTTTCCATCGCGATAGAAGGTCCGTACCTGCAGCGCCGGCGATTCAAGCTCATACGCGTACTCGTGGTCTCGCCATTCTGTTGCGTTATCGATGAACACACCGAGCGCATCCTCCGTGTGTTCATTCCAGAAGTTCGCCCAGTTGGCGATCAGGAAATTCCCCGGCGCCGGCTGGTAGATGCCGAGCACGATCGGCAATTCGCCCGGCGGCATCGCTTCGGGATAGATCGGCCGGCTTGAGCCGCATCGTGCGTCGAGGTTGTGCCACGGCGCATCGATGCGCTCCCAAACATATTCGTCGTAGTCGAGGACTTGATCGGGCACAGGAAAGGGGTGGTTGGGCGCCTGACGGTAGGTTGGGTTCAGTTCGGTCCAGTCGCATGTAAACGTGCCGCGCGCTCCCGGCCGCAGACCGTCCATGTTCTCGCGCAGGCGAACGAAATCGAAGGCGCCATCGCACTGAACGCTCGCAACATACCGCGAGCCGCCCACGGTTTCATACGTAAGCTCGTAGGCGATGAACAAGGGACCGTTGGCTACACGGTCGGCGGTAATGCGCGTGACTCGGTCCTCGGAAACACCGAGCGTAGACGATCCGATCCAGGGACCGCCCCGCGACACTTGCATGACAGGACCTGGCGCATCGCCGTGGACTTCCTGGGTCGCAGGTATGCGTACGCGCACCGCCCCCGAATCGAGAACGATGGTATTGCCCTCGTGAATTTCGTGTACTTGGGAAGCGCTCGCACCGGGGGCCTCGGCGGCGGAGAGAACGAACTCCCGCCGCCCACCGCTCGGCAGGTCCGAGACAAAATGCAGCGTAGCGGAACGAATGCCGTCCTTATCGCGAACGACTTCCGAGAACTGAATGGGAATCCGTTCAAGGGTATCCACACGAGTCAGCCGCAGCCGATCGAGATCGACTGGAGCGTGAAACTCGATTGGATAACCAAGCAGAGTCCGCGGCCACCAGTAAAAGGGATGGTCCAGAGGATCGTGCAGCACAAAGTGGATCTCGCGAAACTTGTCCCATACCGCCGGCTTCCCGGGTGAAGCTTCCGCGCGCGTCTGAGCCAGGGCCGTGGAGATCATGGCAGGGAAAGAGAGAATGCTGATACAGAACGATCTGCGGTCCACTTGGGCTACTCCAGTTTGGCGCTGTTATGCGTTCGTTGCGCTTGAAATGCAGCGAAGGAACAGGAAAACGTCGCGGGCCGCGGGCCGCCGCTTTCTTTCGTTGCAAGCAATATGTCTGGCGTGTCGTGCTCGGCAAACTCCACCCGCCCCGGATTGTAGTATGCCCCAGCCATGAGCAGGTGTGCTCAAATGACGATCTCTGCAATCGCCTTGTTTTACGACGGCTCTGCGGCGCGCGCCAGCCAGGTCTTCATCGTGCCGGCGTCCACCAGACCGGCTTGCTGGAAACGAAGGCTGCCGCCAACGAACACGGCAAAATTCGGAATGCCTCGAACGTTATACCGCGAGGCAAGTTCGGGGAACTTCTCCGTGTCGACCTTAAGCACGACGGCCCGGCCTGCGAGGTCTTGCGCGACTTCCGCAACATGCGGCGCCGCGGTGCGGCACGGTCCGCACCACGACGCCCAGAAATCGACCAGGACCGGGACCTTGCTGTCTCGAACAATTTCGTCGAACTCCGCGGGGCTTACCGCGATGGGCTCAGCCATCGGCGACAGTGTTGCTTTGCAGGCGCCGCACTTTCCTGCGTCGGCAATGTGTTTTCCGGGAATGCGGTTCGGCTTCCCGCAGGATGGGCAATTTCGTATGACGGCCATGGCGAAGTCCTTATTCAGTTGCCGCTCATCAGTATTTCGCAGAGGTTGCCACCGCGACAACACCCCTGTTGTGGACAATGCCCGGAGGCGGCCCCGCGCGCTTTTCGCGTGGGTAGAAAGTTTGATTCTGTTGTTGAGGATTCAATGGTCGGGGCGCTCAGATTCGAACTGAGGACCCCCTGCTCCCAAAGCAGGTGCGCTACCAGGCTGCGCCACGCCCCGACTCCTGTATTATCGCACCCGAGGTCTGCAATTCTGAATTCTGTGTCGAGTCTCCCAAGCGCCCCATGAACTTGCGGTTCCGTGAGTGTTCTGGAAGAACATCGAGGTTTGACAGCTACAAGATCGAGTACAACCAGCATCCCGAAAAGGCAATGCGTTAGCAGCCCCATGTGGCATATATTTCATTCCGCGTGGGTGCAGCGGATTGCCGGACTGTTTCGGAGCCCACCCACTCACCTGCTGTGAGGCAGGGGAGTGGCGGAAGAAGCGGAGACTGGCACGCCCATGCTCCTCCACACTCGAAAAATCCCGCAACGAACCGTCCTCACCAGCTACCATCGAAACCAGCATGATCGCCGAAATCATCGCCGTCGGTTCCGAGATGCTGACACCGCATCGCCAGGACACCAACTCCCTCTACCTCACCGCAGCCCTCAACAAGCTCGGCGTCTCCGTCGCGTTCAAAACCATCGTGGGCGACAACTTCGACCACCTCAGCTCCGCCGCCGCCATCGCCATTCGCCGCGCCGACATCATCGTCTTCTCCGGCGGCCTCGGGCCCACCGAAGACGACCTCACCCGCGAAGCCGTCGCCGCAGCTCTCGGCCTCACGCTCCACCGCGACCCCGCGACGCTCCTCGCGCTGCAACAAAAATTCCTCACCCGCCGCATCGCCATGCCGCCCAACAATCAGAAGCAGGCGGACGTTCTCGACGGCGCCATCCTCCTCCAAAACAAAACCGGCAGCGCCCCCGGCCAGTGGCTCGACACGGCCATCGACGGCCCGCAAGGCCAGCCGCACCGCAAAATCATCATCCTCCTCCCCGGCCCGCCCAGCGAACTCAAAGCCCTCTTCGACGGCGAATGCCGCCCCCGCCTCTCCGCCGTCCTGCCGCCGCGCCACATCGCCACCCGCCTCCTCCGCATGGCCCTCATACCCGAGAGCACGGTCGACGCGCGCACCGCTCCCATCTATAAAAAGTTCACCGACGTCGAAACCACCATCCTCGCCGGCTCCGCCGAAATCCAGCTCCACTTCTTCACCACGAAGCCCACCCAACAAGCCGCCCAGGCCCGCGTCAACGAGCTTGCCGAACTCATCGAAGCAGAAATGGGCGAAGACATTTTCTCCAACGACGGCGCCTCCCTCGAAGAAGTCGTCCAGCTCATGCTCGGCCTTCGCGACATGACGCTCTCGGTCGCCGAAAGCTGCACCGGCGGCCTGCTCGCCGAGCGCCTCACCGCGATCCCCAACATCTCGCGCAACTTCATCGGCGGCGCGGTCGTATACTCCGACGCCCTCAAAACAAAGTTCGCCGCCGTCCCCGAAGCCCTCCTCCAGCAACACGGAGCCATCAGCCCCGAAGTCGCCCGCGCCCTCGCCGACGGCATCCGCCTCACTACGAACAGCTCCATCGGCATAGGCGTCACAGGCCTCGCCGGCCCAGCCACCCCCACCACCGGCCCCGACGCGGGCAAGCCCGTCGGCCTCGTCTACATCGGCCTCTCCGACGGAGAAGACACGCAGGTCAAGCAGCTCCAACTCCCCGGAGACCGCGAACGCATCCGCTTCTGGGCCTCCCAACACGCCCTCGAAATGCTTCGCCGTCATCTCCAATAACAACGCCGGACGGTTTACGGCCGTGTCCCCAGCGTACTGTGCTTCACTCCCGCCGCCAGTGGCGTCACCACGGGCGCCGCCGCTCCGATCACTTCCGTGACAGTGCCGTTGGCAAAATTTGTCGACCAAACATCTCCTGAACCATCGATCGCCAGGAAGTCAGAGGAACCCATCTGACCACCGGCATATCCACCCGGTCCGGAGAGGATGGATCCCGAATTGGAGAATTCAACGAGGCTCTGGCCCCCAAGCGAACTGGTGCCGCCCGTCACCCATGCGTTGCCGGAACCGTCGATCGCGATGCCAAATGGGGAGCTCAAGCCCCCGCCCGTGTAACCCGTGTCCCCAGACAGCGCTACGCCGGAACTGGAGAGCTTGGTGACATTGCTGCGTGGGCCGCCACTGATCGGAAGATTCGTGATCCAGGCGTTGCCGGAACCGTCGATGGCTATTTGTCTGGGATCGTTCAGGCTGGCGACGGTGTAAGGGTTCTTCGCCGCAATCGTAGCTGCAAAGTTCGACTCAGAGGACACGGTATATTCTTCAATCGCGTTGCCAGCACCCGCCGTGGCCCATGCGTTGCCGGAACCGTCAATCGCAATACCCCCCACGGGATAGTTTCCAGCCAAATTATTGTTCTCTGCCAGAATGTAACCCGTGCCCGAGTTCACCTGAACTCCGCCGATGCTGACCACCCACACATTTCCATAGGCGTCGATGGCAGCGTTCGAGGACGCCGGCTGGCCGGAAAAACCAGTCGCTGAAAGCGGGATACCAGAGCTGGAAAGTGCAATGATAGGACCGAAAGCGGTGCTACCGCTGCCGAGTTGATTGACGACCCAGGCATTCCCGGTTTCGTCGATGGCAATGCCGACTGAAGACAGCCCAGCGCCACTGAGAAACCCTGACGGGCCGGAAAGGAAGACGCCCGAACTGGATATCTTGACGACCCCGGTAGGAGGAACTTGCGAGTTGCCATTATCATTGGCGATCCAGGCGTTCCCCGCGGCGTCGATAGCGATCCCGTAAGGATTGTTCAGTCCGCCACCGCTGTAGATGATTCCTAGAGTGAAATCATTGGGCTGGCTGCCGAGAGCAGGAAATAACACCGGTGTCGCTACAGCCAGCGCATACAGCGCTGCTACGTTTGCGGCTGGATGGTGGGCAATGTTGATGGCGGCCGTAGCTGTGTCGATTGGCAAAGTCCCCGTCGATCCGCCCGACTCAGCGTTCGCAAACAAGGTGGTGCATGCCGAAGAACTCCCGGAGGCCGTCTCAACGCAGGCCGCCAGAATGTTGGCAATCGCGTTGATCGTGGGTTCCGGGACCTGGCCAACTCCGCTGGGCGTCAGTGCCAAAGCGGCGCCCGTCGCGAGCGTCGCCAGATTCCCCGCATTCGCGAACGCGTTGGCAATCCCGGTTTGCGCGAGCGTCGTCCCCGAACTCGATATATGCGTGGCATCGGTGGCAAACCCGGCCAGCGCATAGGCCGCCGCAACCGTGGACACTTCGTTCACCGTTATATACGGAATCGCACCAAGGTTCCCGGCGTTCGGACAGTTCCCCACCGCCGCCATCATGCCCGCCGCCGTATTGTCGGTCCCCGCGGCCAGTCCCGGATTGCCGCCCAGCACATACACATACACCTGCGTCCCTGCCGTGCAGGTGTAATCTCCCTGCACCACAAAAGTCCCATCGGCGCCCGTCGTCACATACGCGCCCACCGCATCCGACGCTCCGGTCGCGGAAGCATTTAACAACGACACGGAAGCCGTTCCATAACCAGTGGTTCCTGCCGCAAACAAATACACATGCGCTCCCGCGACCGGCTGCGTACCCGAAACCACCTTCCCATTGGGAATCCCCACCTTGACGCTGGCGCTCCCCGTTAGCCCGCTCGCATCTGTGACTGTGAGCGTCGCTGAATAATTTCCAGCCACCGCATAGGTATGGCTCACACTTGCACCTGCTCCGACCGTGCCATCGCCGAAAGTCCACGCATAGGTCAGCGCCTGCGCCTGCGGATCCACGCCCACCCCGCTGAAGCTAATCGCCTCGCCCGCCACGCCCTCATACGGTCCGCCGGCGTCCGCTACGGGAGGCCCCACGATCACCGCCCTGCTCGTCGCCGTCGAACTCAAGCCGCTCGTATCGGTCACCGTCAGCGACACCGTATAGGTGGCCGGCACCGTATACGTATGCGTTGGACTCACCCCCGTGCCCGTCGTCGCATCGCCGAAGTTCCACGCATAGGTCAGGGCCTGCTGCTGCGGATCGGTCGATCCCACGGAACTGAACGTCACCGCCGTCCCCACCACGCCGCTGTACGCTCCGCCCGCGTTTGCTGAAGGAGGCTGCACCGTCGTTCCCGTGGAGCTATTGCCCGCGCCTCCGCAACCGGTCAAGGCCCCACTCAGCCCAACCATAAGGCCAACCGCCGCAACGCCAATCAAACGCATGAATATCTCCCGGGCACAACTTGGGGCAGATGCAGGAAAACTTCAGAACGCGGAATTCAGGTTTTTCGATTAGCCGAAACTTTACTCCGACGCCCTGCTTCCTGGCTAGCTCCTCACTCTGCCTTCGACCCCTCCGGTTAGTCCCTGCTGCGTTCCTTCCGCCCTTGTTACACTCATCGAGACAATGAACCCCTGGCAACTCACCATCCCGATCGCCTATCTGCTCGGCTCTATGCCCTTCGGATACATCCTTGTGCGCCTCTTCCTCAAGGAAGACATCCGCTCCATCGGCAGCGGCAACATCGGGCGGGTGGCTCATATCTGCTCAAACCACCTCCGAATGGGGTGCCCCACATCTCGATTCTCAGAAGCGAGACATGGGGCACCCCATTCCGAAGGAGTTCGGATATGGGCCACCCGCCCTTTTTTCGGGGAGAGCATTCAATTCTTCCGGCGAGAGTTCGATAGGTTCTTCATTCATTGTCGTCTCTAAACATCGAATTCATGCAGCCGCGAAACGGGCAGTGGCCGCGTTCGACTTTGTGGGTGCAGAGTGGCCATAGGCGGTTGAACTCGCTGGCGGCAAGGTTGTAGTCGTCTTCGCTCCAGGCTTTGCGACCGCCTGCTCTCATTGCACGGTTCGCAGCGTCGATGCTGGCAGACCACGCGATCTCGCGCGTCAGAGTCATCATTGCCATCTCTATTCCTCCGATTCAGATTGTTCCAAAGCGAGCGAAAGGTTTGTCGCAGGTGCGGGACGATGTCTAGGAGCTTTCTTGAACGTAACGTCCCGTACATGCCATGGACGTTCGAGGCGTTGAGTTCCATCCATGAGACCTTGAATCGTAAGCAGTTGAACTCGGGGGTAGCGGCTGCCGTCAATCGATGTGTAGAAGCCTGCTTCGACGGCTTCCTTTTGCATAGGCTTAGTGGGTGCGGTCATCGAAATGTAAACGCCGATGTCGGCCTTTTCCCGTTGCAAGACCCCAATGAGGTCACGGACTTCGGAGACGCCGATGTTGTGCCCGCCCTTAACTGAAAATATGATCTGCTTGGATTCTCCACCGCGAGCTTCGTGGAAGTAGAGACGACCGTCTATGCCGCGGTCAGCACCTTTCTTGATCTCCCCGATGCGTGCGGCTCCGCAGAGACTAAGCGCCCAGTTTTGGAACTGATCTTTGTTGTCTTCAGCTAGCCGTGCTGCGCCGGCTACATCTTTCGGTTCGCCGATTACCTGATACGTCTTACGAATATCCGGTCCGAAAGAGTTGTCCAGTCGGAACTTGATGAGGCCGATCGCCAAGTGGGTAATGTCGATGCCGATCCAGCGGCGATTGAGTTTCTCGGCAACCTGCACGGTGGTGCCGCAGCCGCAGAAGGGGTCGAGGACTACGTCGCCATCGTTTGAACTTGCTTTCACGATGCGTTCGAGGAGCGCCTCGGGTTTTTGGGTAGGGTAGCCAAGGCGTTCTTGAGCTTGGGAGTTGATTGGGAATATGTCCGTCCACACGTTCCCCATGAGGACACCTGGCATTTCGTCCAAATAACGCTTCAATCTCGGCCGCTTGGACTTGTCCTTTGGATACCAGATGCGTCCATCTGCGTCGAGTTTGGTCATCGTTTCGAGAGAGTATCGCCAACCGGCCGGAGGCGACGCATGGCCCTTCCATTCGTACATCATGTTTGGCCGTGGACTCGGGCTAGTCATGTTGTCTAAGGTGTAGGCTCGACCTGTCTCGTCCTTTTTGGCGTATTTGTCGGCTTTATATTCTTCGCTATGCGGCAGGTACGACGGGTTCCAGACCACATTCGCGGATTTGCCATAGTAAAGGATTGAATCTGAGACGTCGCTCCAGCGCTTTGAATCGCTGTGAGTATTTGTCCGCTTCCAAATGATCTCGCTGCGAAACATTTGAGGACTGAATATTGAGTCCATTAGCAGCTTCAGATAGTGGCTGGCGGTGGGGTCGCAGTGGAGGTAGATGGAGCCGGTTTCCTTGAGGACACGGCGCAGCTCGATGAGGCGTGGGGCCATCATGGCGAGGTAGGCGAGCATGTCGGAGCCGCCGAGGAGGGTGCGGAAGGCGCGCATGGCGTCGGCGACTCGGCCGCCCGCCTCGACGACCTCTACGTAAGCGCGCTCGGCTTCGATGTTCCACTCCCATGTGTCTTTGAAGGCGGTGATCTGGGAGGAGGAGCGGGAGCCGTCCTTTTCGGCAAAGAGGACGTTGTAGTCCTGGCGGGAGTTGAAGGGCGGGTCGAGGTAGATGAGGTCGACCGACTGGTCGGGGATGTAGCGGCGGAGGACGTCGAGGTTGTCTCCGTAGTAGAGCTTGTTGAGGGGGGTCGGCATCGCGTTGCTTGAGGGTAGCATCTTGGCGGGTGGCCCGCTCACTACAAACGTAGGGGTGGGCGGGTGGCCCGCTCACTACAAACGTAGGGGTGGCCCATTCATGCGCGCTCTTGCTCTTTGCGCATGAGTGGGGCGGCTGGCCCGCTCACT
>Ga0207933_1001151_pt1 | contig 21390 bp, 23 predicted proteins | sample NGESurdeep092012_4_FD_184488 | JGI IMG/M metagenome (GOLD analysis project Ga0207933, IMG submission 184488) | Arctic peat soil microbial communities from Barrow, Alaska - NGEE Surface sample F53-3 deep-092012 (SPAdes) | ecosystem: Environmental > Terrestrial > Soil > Wetlands > Peat ...
GCAAATATTTCTGCAAGACTTTCGTCTCCCCGGTCAGCCGTGTTGCGAGTCAACAGCATTGCGCGCCATCATCAATGTTCGCATCATTATCCCTTATAGGCAGCTACTATCTGTTCACTGCGCGGGGATGCAGCGCTGACGCTGCGAGCCCAACTGCTCGATCTCGAGCTCGACCAGATCGCCGGGCTTGAGGTACTGCGGCGGCTTCATTCCGAGGCCAACGCCGGGCGGCGTTCCCGTCGAGATCAGGTCGCCCGGTTCTAGGGTCATAAACTGCGAGATGTAATGGATGAGTGTAAACACGTCAAAGACCATTGTGGACGTGTTTCCGGTTTGTCTCCGCTGGCCGTTCACGTCGAGTTGCATTGCCAGGCTCTGCGGGTTGGGGAGAGCGTCCGCGGTGAGCAGAAACGGGCCGAGGGGGTTAAAGGTGTCGCAGCTCTTTCCCTTGGTCCATTGACCGCCGCGCTCGAGCTGGAACTCGCGTTCGGAGACGTCGTGGGTTAATACATAGCCAGCAATGTAGTCGCGCGCCTGTTCGGCGTTGCTAAGATATTTGGCGGTGCGACCTATGAGGACTCCGAGCTCGACCTCCCAATCAGTCTTTGTGCTGCCGCGTGGAATCTCGATATCGTCGAAGGGGCCGACGACAGTGTTGGGAGCCTTCATGAAAAGAATGGGTTCAGAGGGAATCGCCGCGCCTGTCTCCGCAGCGTGGTCAGAGTAATTCAGGCCGATGCAGATTACTTTGCCGGGTCTCGCGACTGGCGCACCCCAGCGGACATGATCGGGCACGGAGGGGAGGGAATCTCCGTGGGTCCGAAGGATTTCTGACAATTGGTTCGGACCGTCTCCGCTCCAGAAGGCGCTGTCCCAGTCAGAAAAGTGCGTGGAGAGATCTTTGCGAGTGCCGTCGGCGGCCAGAACGCCGGGACGCTCTTTACCAAGCTCGCCAAATCGGATGAGTCTCATGATTGTTTCCTTGTGTCGATTTGGCTTGGGAGCCGACTACCGCACTGCAATGCCATCGAATCTTTTGCCATATTCGCCGCTCTTGAGTGTTGCCAAATTCCGTGCTGGCGTCAAGAGAAGCTGCCACGTGATCGCTCCAGGCGATCACGTGGCTTGTCGGGCCGGTGAAGGGGAGCCAGATTGGATGCTCCTTAAATGTATCCCGCTCATCTTATGAGAGTGTGGGAGTGGTCGCGGACCTTCCCGGCTGCGATACTGACGATGGCGCAGGAAGGAGCAGCTCATGGCGACGACGGCTGAAGCGTTTCACCTGACGCTCCAAAGCGCGCGGACGACTGTCGCCTTCCGCGAGACCGTGGCCCTGGCGCTCGATAGCTTCTGCGCCAACAAGGCCCGGTTTCTGCTCACCATGCTGGGCATGGTGATTGGGGCGGCGTCGATCATTCTGGTGGCGACCGTTGGTTCCACGGGTAAGCAGTATGCGCTTGACACGATTTCGAGCCTGGGGCCAAACAAGGTGGAGATGCAGTACGCCGGCGGCATTGTGATGGGGCCGAATAACATTGGCGCGCCCGATTACATGACGCTCGAGGATATGCAGGCGGTGGATGAAGATGTGCCGGGCATCGTGGCGAGCTCTCCGATGCTGGAGCTGGATACGAGCATCTCGATGGGCAGCGGGGTTACGAAGACGGCGATGCTGCTGGGAGTGAGCCCGCAGTATAAACAGGTGCGCAATCTCAAAGTGCTGGCGGGCCGGTTTTTCGATGATGAGGATGCGGTCACCCACGCCAAGGTCGCGGTCGTCGTCGCGGCCATGAGCCAGGAGTTGTACGGCAGCTATGGGGCGGCGATTGGCAAGAGGATCTCGGTGCACGGGATTCCGTTCACGATCATCGGGGTTTTCAAGGAGAGCATCGACACCTATGGCGCGTCCGAGATCAGCGACCACACGCTGCTGATCCCCTACGAGGTGGGGCGCTACTTCACCGGGACTAACACGCTGAAGGAGATATTCTTCAGCATGGAATCTCCGGGCGAGGTGGAACCGGCCGCTGCGCGGATCAGAGAGATCATCCAAAGCCGCCATCGTCCGGGCAGCGTGTACAAAGCCGCTACGCTCACCGACGTTCTGAAGACGATGGCGCAGATTGCGGATATGCTGACGATCGTGCTTCTGCTGGCGTCGGCGATTACGCTGATTGTCTCGGGCGTGGGCATTATGAACTCGATGCTGGCGAATGTGCAGGCGCGGATCAAGGAGATTGGCATTCGCAAGGCGCTGGGGGCGACGCGTCGAGAGATTCGCACGCAGTTTCTTACGGAGTCGATTTTCATGTCGCTCAGCGGAGGCCTGGTGGGGACGATCATTGGGGTGGCGCTTCCGCTGAGCCTGAGACTGTTTACCAGCTTCAAAATTCCGGTCTCGCCGTGGAGCGCGGTGATCGCGCTGGGGACGTCGGTGCTGGTGGGCGTGATCTTCGGGACGCTTCCGGCGGAGCGGGCGGCGCGGCTCGACCCGGTGGCGACGCTGAAGTATGAGTGAAGGGGAGCCCCCATTGCTGGCTTATCCCTGAATCTTTGGAATCTTGGGTTTACAGCGTTTTACCGCCGCAAAATATTCATTCCAGAGATTTTAGGCACAAAATCTCTGGAATCAGAGGGTTGAGGGTGGCCGCCGATCGTCTGTGGCCTGAGCGGTTTCCGCTCATCGCTCGTATTTTTTATCTCTATATATCTATTATAGCTTCCGGAAAGAATTACTACGCACTAAAGTTAACCAGTGTTCATGCGGGTTTTGTTGCAGAGGGGGCTTGACAGCTTTTCGGGTGGAAGAGGAAACGGCGCTCCCTGAGGAGCGCCGTTTTGGTTTGTGAGGCAGGCGGGATTATGCTTCGACTTCGTTCGTCTCTTCGGCCGTCTCAACTGGCTCGGCGGGAGTGACGGGGACGTCGGGGCGGTCGCTCTTGACGTTGACCTGGACGTGGGCGGTGACCTCGCGGTGCAGGCGGATGGGGACGTGGAACTCGCCAACGGTCTTCAGGGGCTCGTCGAGGTGGATCTTGCGGCGGTCGACCTCGTAACCCTTGGCTTCGAGCTCCTTGGCGATGTCGGCGGCGGTGACGGAGCCGAAGAGGTGATCTTGCTCGCCGGCCTTGCGCTCGAAGGAGAGGACGACCTCATTGAGGCGCGTCGAGAGCTCCTCGGCGCCGACCTTCTCCTTGGCGGATTTGCGGACGGAGGAGGCCTTCATCTGCTCGATGACGACTTTGTTGGCGGCGTTGGCTTCGATGGCGAGCTTGCCGGGGAGGAGGTAGTTGCGGCCGTAGCCGTCGGCGACGTTGACGACGTCACCGCGGTGGCCGAGCTTGAGGACATCTTCCTTCAGAATGACTTCCATTTGAGTTCTCCGTTGAGCCGCGAGGGATCTCGCGCAGCTCCGATTCGGTTGTGGCCCTGATGGCGTCTTCAAGCTGACCTCAGGGACTAAAGCCCAGTTCATGGCCGGCTGTTATGGCACGGCTGAAGCCGTGCCCTTAACGAGGCCGATCCGTGTCCTGCGGCAGCAGTTGAAGAGACCTGTCCCAGGCTCGCTTAATACTTGGCGGCGTAGGGCAGCAGGGCGATGGCGCGGGCCTGCTTGATGGCCTTGGTCAGCTTGCGCTGGAAGGGCGCCGAGGTGCCGGTCAGGCGGCGTGGGATGATCTTGCCGCGGTCCGATACGAACTGCTGCAGGAGGCGAACGTCGCGGTAGGAGATCGTGTCGATCTTTTCGACGGTGAACTTGCAGACCTTCTTGCGGCGGAAGAACTTGCGTCCGCCAGGACCGCTGGAAGCGCCGCCGGGACGCGGTGTGCGGGGGCCGCTCGAGGAACGCGGGCCACCCTGTCCGCCGCCGCCCTGGTAGCCGCCGGTGCGGGGAGCGTCGCTGCGCTGGGGTGAGTCGCTGCGCTGGGGTGAATCGCTGCGCGGGGATGTGTCGCTGCGGGGTGTGTCGCCCGAAGGGGCGGGTGCAGCTTGATTCTGAGTTTCGTCAGCCATGGTTGTTTATCCTTTGCGTGAAAAACCGGTTTTGGCTGCTCTGGCTTCAGACCTGCGATGAGGCCTTTGGATTTGGTTCGGTGAGAACCGTGGAAGCGATGAGCGGCGTTGCTGTTGTCCTTTTGATCTTGCTTCGGACCCACCCATCCGCGATAAAACCGCGTATGGATGGGGCACCCAGATTTGTGATGGTCCTGAGACTCAGGCCTCGGCCGGTGCGGGCTCCGGTGTTGCCGGCTCGGCCTCCGGTTCGGCGGCTGGTTCGGCTTCTGCGGAAGGAGCCTCGGGTGTGGCTGCTTCGGCGGGTGCGGCGGCCTCGGCGCTGACCTGCGGAAGGGCGCTGCGCTTGACGTGAGCGTCGCGGTGCTTCTTGATCTTGGCGACGCGCTTGTCTTCCTCGTCGATGCGGACGGTGATGAACTTGATGACCTGCTCGGAGACGCGGAGGCGGCGCTCGACCTCGGCGATGAGCGAGGCGGGCGCTTCGACCATGAGGAGGATGTAGAAGCCGTCGTTGAAGCGCTGGACGGTGTAGGCGAGCTTGCGGCGGCCCATCTTTTCAACCTGCTTGACGGCGCCGCCGCCGTTGGTGACGTGGCCGGAGAAGGTCTCGACGATCTTGTCGACCTCGGCCTCCTCGACGTCGGGGCGGACGATGAACATGATTTCGTAGCTGCGATTCATAAGGTACTTCTTTCTGCGGGTTCTGCCCGCACCGCTTCGCTGGGAGAGCCGAGGTCGGTTTGGAATTTGCGAGAGCGAATAGTGATTAGTGAATAGTGAATAAAGCAAAGACAAAAGCTCAGGCGGATGCTGCCGAGGCGGAGGTCTTATTCACTCTTCACTCTCACTACTCACTTTCCTGTTGAACTTTCTCATGGCCGCGATGACGTCTTCTGTCAGCACGGTTTCGACGGCGCGTACGGCGTCTTCGAGTCCATCTTCGAGCTGCAGGAGATCGGCTTTGCGCATGGGCGAAAGCAGATACTCGGTGCCGCCTGCTTTGACTTCGCGTCCGGTTTCGGTGGGCGGTTTGCCGACGCCGATGCGGATGCGAAGCCATTCTTCAGTGCCGAGCACGGCGGAGACTGATTTGACTCCGTTGTGCCCGCCCGAGGAGCCTCGTTCGCGAATGCGAATCTGGCCGATCGGGATGGCGAGCTCGTCGTAGAGGACGATGAGGTCCTCGAGGCCGAGCTCCAATTCTTCGAGCAGGGCTGCGACCGACAGCCCGCTCAGGTTCATGAAGGTCGCGGGCTTGGCCAGCAGGACGTCGTGTCCCTCGAGCCGTACGCGCGCGGTCTGGGCCCTTCCCCGGCGGTTCGTAACCATCACACCGCAGAGTTGAGCGATGCGGTCGATGGCCATGAATCCGGCGTTGTGCGGCGTCAGCAGGTACTCCAGACCGGGATTGCCGAGACCGACGATGAGTTTCATAACAGGGTCCAGGGTTTAGGGTCCAGGGTTCAGGGAGGTGCTGATCCCTGGGCCGTGGACGCTGGGCCCTTACTTCTTGGCGGCCGGAGCGGCGGCTTCGGCTGCGGGTGCTTCCGTCTTGCCCTTCTTGGCGACTTCAGGCTCTGACGGCGTTTCGGCGACGACGGCTTCGGGTTCGGCTTCGGCGCGGACAAAGGTTACGTTGGCGACGACTGCGTTTTCTTCGCCGAGGAACTTCAGCTCGCCGGAGTGGGGCAGATCCGAGATGTGGATGGACTGGTTCATCTCCAGGTTCGATATGTCGACGTCGATGTGGCTGGGGATGTTGCCGGGGAGGCACTCGACCTCGACTTCATGGAGGACCTGGGAGAGGATGCCGCCCTGGGTCTTGACGCCGATGGCTGTGCCGATGAGCTGCACGGGAACGGAGACGCGCATCTTCTTGTCCATGGCGATGCGCTTGAAGTCGACGTGCAGAAGATGGCTCTTGATGGGCTCGTTCTGCCAGTCGACGATCATGGCTTTGCCGGAGGCGCCGTTCTCGATGTTGAGGTCGAAGATGGTGTTGTGGCCGGCGCCGGAGTGGAGGATGCGCGTGATGATCCTGGGGTCGACGGTGAGGGCGACCGAGGGCTGGCCGGCGCCGTAGACGACGGCGGGGATGAGGCCTTCGCGGCGCACGCGGCGTGCGTGGTTCTTGTTGAAGGTGCCGGTGCGCGGTTTGGCGGAGACGGCGTCGATGGTGGCGTTGCTTGGCATTGGTTTTCCTTTCGGGCGAAGAGCAGGGATTAGGGCACAGGGATTAGGGATTAGGAAAATTCCTGGCTGTTCAGAATCTCTGACTCGACTCCGTTTGCGGCTGCTGCCGCTTTGGTTGAGGGGATGAGGCGAGAAAAGGGTGCTTCAATCCCTAATCCCTGTGCCCTAATCCCTGTTTTTAGTTGAAGAGCGTCGAAACCGACGTCTCCATGTGTATGCTCTCGATGGCGCGGCCGAGAAGGCCGGCGATGGAGAGGACCTTGATCTTCGAGACCTGCTGAGCGGCTTCGCACAGCGGGATGGTGTTGGTGACGATCAGCTCCTCGAGGGGTGAGTTGGCGATGCGCTCGACGGCCGACCCGGAGAGAACGGCGTGGGAGGCGCAGGCGTAGACCTTTTCGGCGCCTTGCTCGAGCAGCGCTTCGGCGGTTTTGACGAGCGTGCCGGCGGTGTCGACGATGTCGTCGAGGATGAGGCAGGTGCGGCCGCGGACGTCGCCGATGACGTTCATGACTTCGGTGACGTTGATGTCGGTGCGGCGCTTGTCGACGATGGCCAGCGGGAGCTCAAGCTTCTTGGCGAAGAAGCGGGCGCGCTCGACGCCGCCGGCGTCCGGACTGACGACGGTCAGGTTGGGCAGGTTCAGGTTCGAGAAGTAGCTGACCAGGACCGGGCTGGCGAAGAGGTGGTCGACCGGGATGTTGAAGAAACCCTGGATCTGAGCGGCGTGGAGGTCAACGAAGAGGGCGCGGTTGGCTCCCGCGGTGACGAGCAGGTCGGCCACGAGCTTGGAGGTGATAGCCACGCGGGGACGATCTTTGCGGTCCTGGCGGGCGTAGCCGTAGTAGGGGACGACGGCGGTGATGCGGCCGGCGGAGGCGCGACGGAGCGCGTCCTCCATGACGAGCAACTCCATGAGGTGCTGATCGGTGGGGTAACAGGTGGGTTGGACGAGAAAGACATCCGCGCCACGCACATTTTCAAGGAGCTGGAAGTGGATCTCGCCGTCGGAGAAGCGCTGGAACTTGGACTCGCCGACGGGGACACCCAGGAACTTGCAGATCTCTTCGGTGAGCGGCCGGTTAGCCGAGCCGGAGAAGATCTTGAAGCGCTTGTCTTCGCTGAGCTTGGACGGCTTTTTTTTCTCCGTCGCGGGCTTGGCGCCGGCAGAGGCCGAGGTTAGTGCGAAATCGGCTTGCCGGGAGGGCTCCGGTCCGGCCTGGGCCGGGTTGTCGGAGCCTTCTTCGATTGTTGAAACGGCGCTGGTTGAACTCGGGAAAGAGACGGCAGTCGTGTCTGGTTGGCTCACGTTCGGAAACTCCTAAGGCTGGTTGACCTATTGACGTTTCGTTGCTGCGTTGACTTGGTGCTACCTGTATGGACCCTGCGCTGTTTTTCGCGGGGCTTGCTCCTTATGGCAAGCGCCTCTTTGTCTCTTCACTGGCGTCCGCGAAGGTGGTTCACTTCCCGCTGCGACGCCTGAACTTCTTTGCTGCTCCCGCTGAGTTTTCTGACTCGGCGGGTTTTGCTTAATCTTCTGCGGCCGTTGTGCCGCCGGAAAAATCAAAAAGCTCCCTTGTTCTCGAGTTCGGGCCTTGCCTTTCGGCTTGGCCAGCGAACGACTTGCGGTGGTTGGGCGACCAGGATTCGAACCTGGACTGAGTGCGTCAAAGGCACTTGACCTACCGTTAGTCGATCGCCCAGTCTCTTCCTGCTCGCTTGCGCGAAGAGGAAAGAGCAACTCTGCGAACACTCCCTCATTGCTGAAGGCTCATTTTCAGCATCGTGCGCCAGTACTCCGGTCTTGGCAGGGTCTCGGTGAGGAGAGCCCGTGTGCCGGAGGATTGGACACGCTGTTGAGCGGCGCGCGCGTCTGCCTGGGACCTGTAAAGTCCAAACAGCACCGAGCCCGAACCGGAGAGCGCCGCATAGAGCGCCTGGCTCGAACCGCTTCCCATCAGGTCACGCTTGGTTGAACGCAAGGAGGGATGCTGCTGAAAGACGACCTCTTCGAAGTCGTTTTCAATCCCGGTGCGGACAAGCGCGAGAAGCAAAGTCTCGGCCAGATCGCTCCGTCCGTACTCCTGGCTTGCAGGAGCCCCGCCTGGGGGCGGGTTCCCGGAACTCAAGTGACTCTCGTCCGGGTGGATTGTGGAAGCGATACCGGTGGGGCTGGGCTTTGGCGCGGATCGGGTTCCCGAAGGATTACCCAGATCGGCGCCGGTTGCTGTCCAGACAGCAGCCAGAGCACAGCTCAACTCCTTTAGTCTATCGGGACTTGAGCTGGAGGTCAATTCGGGGGCCGACAGGGGCGAACTGCGGGTCTCTCCGCTACGCGGGACGATCAAGCTGTCCCGCTCCGGTCGAGATGACAGAGCTGGGGTGATATGGGCCATGATGCGTTCGTCCAGGGCGCGGAAGGCGGCGGCGGTCGAGACGCCGATTTCGGGGAGGGCGAGGACGCAGGGCGTGGCGGGAAGGTCGGGGAGCGGGTAGACCTCTTCGCCGCGGCCGAGACCGAGGACAGTGCCGCCGAGGAGGAAGAGGGGGACGTCGGAGCCGATTTCGGCGGCGAGGGCGAGGCGCTGGACAGGGCCCAGGGTCCAGGGCCCAGGGCCCAGAGACCAAGGCTCAGGGTCCAGGGCCGAGGGTTCGGGGCTGAAGTGCTGGGATAGCTCGTGTTCGAGGCCGAGGAGCGCGGCGGCGGCGTTGGCGGAGCCGGCGCCGAGGCCGCCCTGGACGGGTAGGCGCTTGTCTATATCTATAGATACCGCGGCGGTGATGCCGAGGCGGCGGAGGGCGGAGTCCACCATTTTGTAAGCCGTATTGCGGTCGGCGTCGTTGGTTTCGGAGCGGGGGACGCCGGGGTGGTTGGCGGTGAGATGAATTTCGGTTGCGGCGGACGGGCGCGCGGTGATGGTGACGATGTCGTGGAGAGCGAGGGTCTGGTAGGCCGTGGTGAGGGCGTGGAAGCCGTCCGCGCGGGCTGGGCCTATCGCCAGGCCGAGGTTGATCTTGCTGAAGGAACGAACGCGGGTCGGCATCTCTTTTGCGATTCTACGGCGGTAGTTAGTGAATAGTGAGTAGTGAATAGTGAATAAAGCAAAAGCAGATTCCTGCGCCGCGGAATGACAACCAGAAAAGCAAAGGCAGGTCCTTCGCTTCGCTCAGGATGACAGTGTTTCTGGGGCGGGGTATCTCTGCTTGTGCTGGGGTGTCTCCGTTATGTCCGCGTGTCCCTCTTGCGCTGGGGCGTCCCTCTTGCGTTGCAGTTAGAGGGCACCCTCGGAGTCACAAGGGTTCTAACCCAGCCCCGTACAATAAGAAGAGGTTTGATGGATCTTCGACGACTTATTCAGCAGCTACGCCGAGGTACTCTGGTCGCGCTTGTCGCGCCATTACTGCTGGTGATGGCGGCGGCTCCGGGGGCGGCGAGCTCTCCTCAGAAAAAACAGAAGGCAGGGCAGCCGAAGGCGGTTGCGCAACAACCGGCGACTCAGCCGGAGGGCGCTGCGCAGGACGGAGCTGCGCAGGATGGGGATGCGGCGCAGGAAGCGCAGGATGAGGCCGCCATCGCGCATACGCAGAAGGTGCAGGCGCTGATCGGACGGGCGGAGAACAGCTATCGCTCGGGAGTGGCGAACTATAACGCGAACCGGCTGGACGCGGCGCGAATGGACTTCGACTTTGCGGTCGACACGATGCTGTCGAGCGGCATGGACCTCAAGAGCGATCCGCAGTTGTCGGATGAGTTCGAGCACCTGGTGGACCGGATCAATTCTCTGGAGCTGGTGGCGCTGAAGCAGGGCAACGGCTTCTCCCCGGCGGTGGAACCCGCGCCCCTGGACGAGGCGATGAACGAGGTCACGTTTCCGCCCGACCCGGCGCTGCTGGGAAGGTTGAGCGCAGAGCTGAAGACGACGCAGTCGGACCTTCCGCTGGTGGTGAACGATTACGTTGCGGGGTTCATCAACTATTTTTCAAACTCGCCGGGCGGCCACGCACACCTGGTGGCGTCGCTGGAGCGCGCGGGCAAGTACAAGACGATGATCCAGAAGATTCTGCGGCAGTATGGGGTGCCGCAGGATTTGATTTACCTGGCGGTGGCGGAGTCGGGTTTTCAGCCGCAGGCGTTGAACCATGGATCGGGCGCGGGCGGGATGTGGCAATTTATGCCGTTTAAGGGGGCGTACGGGCTGGAGCGCAATGGGTACTTCGATGAGCGGTTCGATCCGGAGAAGTCGACGATTGCGTATGCGAAGTACATGAAGTATCTGTACTCGCAGTTTGGCGACTGGTACCTGGCGATGGCGGCGTACGACTGGGGCCCGGGGTATGTGCAGCGCGCGGTGGCGCGGACGGGGTATGCGGACTTCTGGGAGCTGTACCGGCGCAATGCGCTGCCGGCGGAGACGAAGAATTATGTTCCGGGCATTCTGGCCGCGGTGATCATGGCCAAGAATCCGAAGCAGTATGGGCTGACGGCGATTGTGCCGGATGCGCCGGTGGTGTCGGACACGATTACGACGGAGTATGCGATCAGTCTGCCGCTGGTGGCGGACCTGACGAATACGTCGCTGCAGCAGATCGTGGCGCTGAACCCGGCGCTTCTGCGGATGGCGACACCGCACGATATTCCTTACGACCTGCATCTGCCGGCGGGGACGAAGCCGACGTTTCTGGATCGGCTGAAGGAGATTCCGGAGCAGGACCGCGCGAGCTGGCGCTTCCACGTGGTGAAGGCCGGGGAGACGCTGGCGACGATTGCGACGGCGTTTCATACGCGGGCGTCCGCGATCGCTTCGTCCAACGACGTGACGGATGCGCAACCGATCGCGACGGGCGACGAGCTGGTGGTGCCGGTGGAGACGAGCGCGACGGGGCAGCAGCGTTACAAGACGCGGCGCGGCGACACGCTGGTGACGGTGGCGGATCGGTTTGGCGTGTCGGTGGAGAACCTGCGCGCGTGGAACCATCTGTCTTCGAACCGCCTGAGCCCGGGACGCTCACTGTATGTGGTCGAGCCGGTGCGGCTGGCGCCTTCGGTGCGGCTGCGGCGCGGGCGTCACGCGCGGGCGGCGAAGAGCCACGGACATGTGAGCACCGCGTCCGCGAGCAGATCGCATGCGCGTAAAACAAAAAAGAAACGCTAAGGGGTACTGCCTCGATAAACGCGTCCGGAACGCGTTTGGATACACGTCAGGGGTTGGGTGGAGACGGCGGCCGGGGGAGGATGACCCGAAGGATTTAGGCGTGCACCAAAAAAGGTGCTTGCTATTTCATTGCGTACGGCGTAATCCTGTTGCTACTATTCGCGCAAGAGTTGCGTTTGTATCTGGCGCAATGTGAGACGCGAAACCGGTCAGGGAGAAGGAAGATGCTCGAGGACGACGTGACGTTCAAGATGAGTGCGGCTGCGGGCTACGACGACGATACGGAGGCCGAGGACGCGCGCTTCGCCGAGGATGAAGAGGAAGAAGAGGAGTCGTTCAGCGCCTCCGATGACCACACGCTCGACGATGCGGACTATGAAGCGCCGGCGCGAACCAGCACTCACGCCGAGGCAGCCGATCTGTTCTCGAAGCCATCGACGCCGGTTGCGCCGTACCAGCCGCCGCAACGGCTTTCTGCTGAGCCCAAGCGCAGTGCGACGGCGGCTCCTGTGAAGGCTGCGGCGAAGAAGACTGCGGCGCCTGCGAAGAAGGCACCTGCCAAGAAAGCTGCTGCCAAGAAAGCTGCGGCTAAGAAGGTTGTAGCCAAGAAAGCGCCCGCGAAGAAGAAGGCTGTGAAGAAGAAGGCTGTGAAGAAGGCCGCGAAGAAGTCGGCAAAGAAAGCAACCAAGACGGCTGCGAAGAAGTCCCCGGCGAAGAAGGCCGCGGGCAAAAAGTTTAAAGGTTCTGCCGCGAAGACAGGTGCCCGGCGTGGCGGGAAGGCTGCCCGTAAAAAGGCGGCAGGCAACAGGGGCACACGCAACAAAAACCACACTATGAGAGGTAAAACTTTGGCAACCAAGAAAGCAGCAAAGAAGGCAGCAAAGAAGCCAGCGAAGAAGGCCGCGAAGAAGTCGGCAAAGAAAGCAACCAAGAAGGCTGCGAAAAAGAAGTAACCCAACCGCAGTACAGGCAAGCAAAAGCGCCCGGCGCCTCTCGCGAGAGCCGGGCGTTTTTGCGTCTAGAAGCTGGAAGCAGGGAATAGGAATGGTGAGGAAAGCGACGATGCGGCCGGGTGCGGCCGCATCGTTGGGTGGACTGAGCGAGGGGCTAGCTCTTCATGGATTGGATGGCGGCCAGGACTTCGCTGGAGTGGTTCTGGATGTCTTTGACCTCCCACTGCTTGACGATCTTGCCTTCGGGCGAGATGAGGAAGGTGTCGCGCTTGGCGAAGTGCATGCCGTTGTAGTCCATCAGGGGGACGCCATAGAGATCGACGACCTTGTGGTCCGGATCGGCGAGCATCTTGAAGGTGAAGGAGTCTTTGGTGCACCAGGTTTTGTGGCTCTCGACAGTGTCGAGCGAGACGCCGAGCACGACTGCATTAAGCGCGTGGTACTTGTCGAGGTCGCGCTGGAAGTTGTGCGCTTCAAGCGAGCAGCCGGAGGTCTGGTCTTTGGGATAGAAGTAGAGGACGACCCACTTGCCTTTGTAGTCGGCCAGTGAGATGGGGGCGTTCTCCTGGTTGGGGAGGGTGAAGTTGGGGGCGACGGAGCCGACGGCTGCGAGGTCCGGCGCGGGGGATGCGGCGGCGTGAACGCGCGAGGGCGAGAGCAGGCAGACGCAAAGCGCGACGGCTGCGAGAGAGCCGGCCAGGGCGACAACGTTTGCCTTGGAGCTGGCCTTGGATACGAAGGTGGATGCGAGCATGGAGCAGTCTCCTTGGGGCGTTATTTTCTTGCGGGCCCGGCGCCCCGGTGAGCTCATCTTACGCCGCTTGCGGCGGAGCAATTGTCATAGAGATGTAACGGAAAGCTGGATCAGGCGGAGGTGCACGTGTCGTTCCTGGTTTGAAGATTTTCTTCGCCGAGGATTGTGATTCCGGATGCATCGGCGGCGGCGATCATGGCTTCGCGATCGAAGAGGAGAGTACGGCCGGCTTCGAGGCAGAGGCAGGTTGCGCCGGCTGAGCGCATGGCTTCAATGGTCGGCGCGCCTACGACGGGCACGTCGAAGCGAAGGTCCTGGCTGGGCTTGGCGACTTTGACGACGGTGAGGCTGCGGGCGAGGGTTGTGTCGACGCCGGGAGGGTCGTCGGCGTGGAGGGAGCACATGAGGTCGCCGGCGCGGGCGATGGTGGCGTCAGTGCCTTCCATGGCTTCGACGGCGACGCAGGCACCGGCGGCGATGACGACGGTCTGGCCGAGATCGAAGCCGGCGAGGCCGCGAGCGACGCGAAGGCCGTAGTCGATGTCGGCGCGCTCGGCTTGGGTGGGGGCGCGGCGGGTGAGGACACCGGCAGGCGCGAGCATCGGTTCGAGGTAGGAGGTTGAGGAGATGAGGGTGATGCCTTCGTCTTCGAGGACTTTGGCGACGGCGCCGAGCAGCATGTCGGTGTTGCGCGTGCGGAGGTTGAGCAGGAGTTTGGCGAGGCGCCAGTCGGGGCGGATGGAGGAGAAGATCTGTTTGTGCTTGACCTGGCCGGCCATAACGGCGCGGGTGACGCCCTCGTGCTGGAAGGTTTCGATGAGTTTGGACAGCTCGCCGAGCGAGAGCCAGTGGACGGTGATGTTTTCCGGATCGAGCGCGGCGCGGTCGTTCATCTCGGGCGAGGTCTCTTCCTTGATGGCAGCGACGACGACGCGAAGGCCGTGGGCGCGCGCGGCGTCGAGGAGGAGAAACGGGAAGCGGCCGTTGCCGGCGATGAGACCGAGGATCGACATCCGGTCTTACTGTAATGCATGGGCAGACATAAGCCGGTTTGCGCCAGTCTGCTATCGTGGTCGCTCGGCCAGCTGAGAACGTTTGTGAGATTGGAGGCAAGCTCGGATGCTGCGGATTGTGTGTGGAATTACCTGTGTGTGCTTGTTGGCTTCGTTGTTGGGTCTGTTGGCTCCACGGGCTGTCGCGCAACAGCCGACCACTGCTGCCGATGCGGCGAGCCGGGACACGAGCTACATCGATGCCGGCGGAACGGCGCGCGTTACGCGCGTGGTTCCGCTGCCGAGGGACCTGAGCCCGGAGGCGCAGAGATTTATCGGCCGGAAGGCGTCCGATGAGGCTCGGGAGCCGTCGCTGGCGGAGCGGCGAAAGGGACTGGATGCGTGGGAGGCGCGCTCGCGCGTGGAGTGGAGCAGGATCTGTCCGACGAAGATTGAGGAGACAAAGATCGCAGGCGTCCCGGTACGTGTGGTGACGCCGGAGAACATGTCTGCGGGCAGTCGCGACAAGGTTCTGATCAACCTGCACGGAGGCGGGTTCAACGGTGACTCGGGTTCGTATTCGGAGTCGATTCCGATTGCGAGCTACACGGGCATCAAGGTGGTTGCGGTGCTTTACCGGCTTGCGCCGGAGCATCCCTTTCCGGCGGGCGTGGATGATGCGATCGCGGTTTACAAGGAGTTGCTGAAGACGCACAAACCGGATCACGTCATTATTTACGGCACCTCCGCGGGAGCGACGATGACGGCTGAGGTTGCGGTGAAGCTGAAACAACTCGCGTTGCCGATGCCTGCGGCACTGGGGATCTTCAGCACGGTCAGCGACTTTTCAGATATGGGCGATTCGTATGCGATGTTCACGCTCAGCGGACTGGCGGGTCATCTGGAGCCGCCCAGCGGGCCGCATGATCCGACGTATGTGGGGACGACCAATCCCAAGGATCCGGTGCTGTCGCCGATCTATGCGGACCTGCATGGGATGCCGCCGGCGCTGTTTGTTACCAGTGAGCGCGATGCACTGCTGAGCAGCACGGCGAATTTGCATCGAGCGTATCTGCGCGCGGGCGTGGATGCGCGGCTGGTGGTGTTCGACGGGTTGCCGCATGCCTTCTGGTATCACCCGGAGATGCCGGAATCGATCGAGGCCAACCACATCATGGCGAATTTTTTTCTGGAGCATCTGGCGAAGTAGGAGACGGCTCGGTGTAACTGCGGTCTTTCGATAGAGGGCCTAGTTCCGAGCGAGCGGGTCTGTGCAAGTGGCAGTGTCGACAAGACCGGCCGAAAGGGTTCTGCACAAAGGTCGATCGAAAGAATGTCTCTCCGCAGCATGGGCAGTCCCATGTCCTGGAGAACCAGACGAACAGAAACCATTGACTCACGGCGGCGATCATGGCGACGGCAGCGAGACCGCCGACGATGTCCGATGCCGATGGATGATGATCCATGAAGAGCCCTGCCAGCAGGCCGAGTATCGACAGGCCCACAGCCAACACTGCAAATCTGCCGATACGGCGGAGGATCTGCCGCCGTCGCGCGTAGAAGAATATCCACGCTGTACGGTACGGGGGAACTTCGGCGGCGGTTGGTTGCTCAAATGATTGGCGACAGCATGCTTATGCGACTCACTTCATGCGGCTTTGAGCTGGATATGGATCTTCTGGCCGAGGTGGGCGGCTATGTTGACCAGGGCATCGATGGAGAACTTGTCGATGCGGCCGCGGAGGAGATCGTTGATGCGGGGTTGGGAGACGCCGCAGTGTTTGGCGGCGGTGACCTGTGTCCACTTCCTGCTTCGGATGAGTTCACGAATCTGGATCATCAAATCAGACTTGGCTTCGAGATTCGCTGATTCTTCGGTAGAGAAACCGAGCGCATCCCAAACTGAATCAAATCTCTCCATTACGAGAGGTTTGTCTTTCTGTGCCGCAGCAACTGATCGAGACGTGCGCGAGCCAGGGCGAGATCCCTTTGGTTTGTTCGCTGCGTCTTCTTTTGAAAGGCGTGCAGGACGTACACGGCTTCCGGAAGCCGGGCGATGTAGATCACGCGATATGTTCCTTCCTCGACCCATACTCGAAGCTCCTCTACTCCCGTGCCGATGGAGGGCATGGGTTTGAAATCGGCGGGCTGGTTACCCTTCTGTATGTTGCGCAATTCAAAGCCAGCGACTCGTTGCGCAGAAAGAGGAAAGGATCGCAGCGCCTTTCGCGAATCGCCTAGCCACTCCAGTGGCTTTACGGAAATTATATCCATTCTGATATAAACACTCTATTTAATAACGCCGCGCTCGCTTTTTGCGACGAAGTCGGCGAGGTAGCGGACGTGTTCGTTGCCGGCTCCGTGGGCGAGCATGTCGTTGATCGTTTCGAGGGCTTGGGTGGTGTTTTGCTTGCCGCCGGTCAGGATGCGCATGGCTGTGGTGAGCTCGCGGAGGTCTTCAGGCGTGAAGCCGCGGCGCTGCAGGCCGACTTTGTTGAGGCCGTAGGCGTGGTTGTTGCGTTCGACGCTGGTGAGGGAGTAAGGCAGGACGTCCTGCGTGATGGTGGTGCCGCCGCCGATGTAGGCGTGCCTGCCGATGGTGCAGTGCTGGTGCACGGGGTTGAGCGCGCCGACGACGGCGTAGTCCTCGACGGTGACGTGGCCGGCGAGAGTGGCTCCGTTGGCGAGGATGACGCCGTTGCCGATCTGCGAGTCGTGGCCGATGTGGGTGTAGGCCATGATGAGGCAGTCGGAGCCGACTCGCGTAATACCACCACCGCCTTCAGTCCCGCGGGAGATGGTGACGGACTCGCGGATGATGGTGCCGGCGCCGATCTCGCAGCGGGTGGGCTCGCCCTTGTACTTGAGGTCCTGCGGACTGATGCCGATGGCGGCGAAGGGATGGATGTGGACGTGGTCGGCGAGGGTGGTGTGGCCGTCGAGGACGATGTGGGAGAGGAGCTCGCAGTGCTCGCCGAGGATGACGTTGGGGCCCAGGACGCAGAACGGGCCGATGGTGGCGCTGGCCGGGATGAGGGCGCCGTCGGCGACGATCGAGCTGGGGTGAACGCTCACGCTGTCTTTCGTACCTCAGGGGCTAAAGCCCCAATTCTTCGTTTGGCCTAACGGCGGGGCTGAAGCCCCGCCCCTTCAAAGCAAAAGCCCCGACCTTTCAAAGCAAAGCCCCGACCTTTCAAAGCGCTGAAACTGAGCCTCAACCGGCCCTCTACTCGGGTGCTTGCCTTGTGAGTGGTTCGGCGGCGGATTCTGGCTTGGGTTTGCGGACGCGGGGGACTAGCTGGCAGGTGATGGTGGCGTCGGCTGCGACTTTGCCGTCGACGGTGCAGACGCCTTGCATCTTGACGGCACGGGAGCGCCAGTTGAGGACGGTGACCTCGATGCGGAGCTGGTCGCCGGGAACGACGGGGCGGCGGAAGCGCGCCTCTTCGATGCCGGTGAAGACCATGAGCTTGTGGTCGCGCTCTTCCTGCGAGAACTCGGTGAGCAGGAGCGCGCCGCCGGCCTGGGCCATGGCTTCGATGGTGAGGACGCCGGGCATGATGGGGTAGTCGGGAAAGTGACCGGTGAAGTGCGGCTCGTTGATGGTGACGTTTTTGAGGGCGACGATGCGGTGCTTTCGCTCCATCTCGATGACGCGGTCGATGAGGAGGAAGGGGTAGCGGTGGGGGAGGATGGACATGATCTCGGTGATGTCCATCGTGGTTTTGGCGGGCGGCGGGGTCGGCTCGCCCGGAATTGAAGTGTCACTCATGGCGAGGGTCAGGATATCAGTTTGAGGAGTTTGAAGAGTGGGCGGATCAAGAGGTTAACAAGTCGGACGCCGTCGCGAGGCCCACCTTAGCGACGATGAAACTGTCGCGAAGATGGGGCACCCGGATTTGTGGCGATTCCTATTTCTTGGCGCTCTTTTTCAGGGGGCGGTCGGGGTCGAAGAGATCGGCGGGGAGGTGGATGTTGTAGTGGACCTCTTTGAGGAAGACCTGGGTGGTCATGTCGCCGTTGTGCAGGCGGGTGAGGGTCATGGGGGTCATGACGCCTTCGATGGGATGGTAGTCGTCGTACTGCTGGACGTCAGTGTTGAAGTCCTTGTAGAGCGGATCGCGCCACTGGAAGGTGAGGCTCAGCGGGAGGTGGGTGGACTCGTCGAGGTCGAGTTCGACACCGTCGTTGGTGGAGGTGAGGATCGAGACCTTATCGGCGAGGCGGCGGCCGACGAGTTCGCTGCCCTCGAAGGTGATGAGCGTGCCGGGCTGGTTGAGCCAGTCGCGGACGACGACATCGAGCGAGTGCTTGCGGTAGAGGAAGAACTCGTCGATGTCTTTCTGGGGGAGCTCTTTCTTGCCCTTGTAGGTGACCTCGTAACCGGAGTCGGGAGTCCAGATCTCGGCGACGTCGCGCTTGGTGGTGGGGATGAAGACGCCCTGCTTGGAGATGATGATGAGGCGCTCGCCGAAGGGTTGCAGGCGGACGTACTGGTCGAACTCGGTGACGTAAGGGTTGGCGTGGCCTTTGTAGAAGGTGGCGGACTGGCCGACGGTGGTGAAGTCGGTGCGGGCGAGCCAGGCGGGGCCGCCGAGGGCGGCGAGCATCTCGTCGAGCAGCTTGCGGCCGGCGTGGGGGTCGTTGGTATCGGGGCCGGACTGGGCGGCGCTGGGGATGGCGGAGGCCTGGGCGTGCAGGCGCGGGGTTGGCGCGCAGCACAGGAGGCCAGCGAGTAAGAGAGAGATGCGGTGGTTGCGACTCTGGGTGCGACTCATTGATCTACTTGATCTCCTGTTTCAGCCTGCGAGGACAGCACCGCCGTTGATGTTCCAGATCTCTCCGGAGATGAAGCCGGCCCAGGGAGTGCAGAGAAAGACGATGGGAGCGGCGATCTCTTCGGGCGAGGCGGCGCGGCCGAGCGGGATGGGGCCTAACGCTTTCTTGGACGTGATTGGATCGCTGAGGGTTGAGGCGGACATATCGGTGCGGACCCAGCCGGGGGCGATGCAGTTGCAGAGGATGCCCTGGGGAGCGAGCTCGGTGGAGAGGCTTTTGGTGAGGGAGATGAGCGCGCCTTTGCTGGCGGCATAGTCGGCGTGGAAGGCCTCGCCACGCTGGGCGGCGGTGGAGGCGATGAGGATGATGTGGCCGCGGGGAGTCTGCGTAACCCACGTCTCAGAGTCGAGACGCGGGGCACCCGAATTTATTGGCTGGGCGAGCATCTGGGCGGTGGCGGACTGGACGAGGCCGAAGACGCTGTCGAGGTTGATGCCGAGGGTCGTGCGCCACTGGCCGGGGCTCATGGAGGCGATGGGCTGCTCGTGCGAGGGCCAGATGCCGTGGTTGACGATGAGGCAGTCGAGGCGGCCCCAGAGAGCGCTGGCAGAGGCGATGAGGGTCTGGCCGTCTTCGACGGTGGCGAGCTCCTGCTGCAGGGCGCGGCAGGCGTCGTCGCCTCCGCATTCGGCGGCGAGAGCGCGGGCGCGGTCCTGGGCGTCGCGGTAGCTGAAGGCTACGCGGGCTCCGGCCTGGCGAAGCAGGCGGACGGTGGCCGCGCCGATGCCTCGGGAGCCGCCGGTGACCAGCGCGACTTTGCCGATGAGGGAGAGGCTCAGGCCGGGCGCTTGTTTGTTGAGAGGCATATGCCCCGAAGCTACCGGTTGGAGGCGGGGAGTTGCAACTGAAGGCTGCCCGCCAGGAATTTTGCGGGGAATTGCGAATCATCCTATAGTGGCTACCATCGAATATCGGTTGCGAAGGAGCTTCCTCGATGAGATATGTCGTGCTGGGTGCGCGGGTCGTGTTGGGACTGATCTTTCTTTTGATGGGGCTGAATGGGCTGCTGCACTTCTTCTCAATGCCCTATCCAACGGGCGATGCGCTGACGTGGTACGGCATTATGGCCGGACACCACTGGATGAACTTCGTGTCGGTGGTGCAGCTGGTGGGCGGTCTGCTGCTGCTGGTGGGCCGGTTTGTGCCGCTCGGGCTGACGCTGCTGGCGCCGGTGATTGTGAATATCCTGCTGTACCACGCGGTGCTGTGGCCGCATGGGTACGCGCTGGCGATTCTTGCGCTGGTGCTGGAGCTGTTTCTGCTGGGCGTGTACTGGCGGAACTTTGCGCCGCTGCTGGCGCCTAACCCCGAGGCTCAGACGCCCAAGCTGTAAAGATTGGCCGTGCCGGAGGCCAGTAGTTGGAAATTCTTTTTTAGGAGAGTTGTACCTATGAAGATCCTTGTCCTGATCTGCCGTATCCTGCTCGGCCTCATCTTCGTCGTCTTCGGGGCCAATGGTTTGCACCAGTTCATACCGGCACCAATGCCTCCGACGGGCAATCCGCTGGGAGATTTTGTCGCGCTCATGCAAAGCACCGGATGGACGACGGCTGTCGCCACCTTCCAGGTGATCGGCGGGTTGCTGGTTCTGATTGGCGGAACGCTGCCGCTGGGGCTTTGCATTCTCTGCCCGATCACGGTCAATATCCTGCTGTTCCACACGCTGCTTCACGCGACGGCGCCAGCCGTATTTGCGCCGGCGATTCTGGTGACGATTCTTGAGATTGTCCTGCTGTACGCATACCGCGGATCGTTTGCGGGGATCTTTACGACCCAGGCGAAGCCGACAAACTAACTCTTTTTCGGGTCAACTCTTTTTCGCGCGGAGGGATAACTGCTTCCTGCGTCTCCTGATGATGTCCTCGCGCTGCCTGGCGGGCAGGGCGAGGACGTCGCGGGTGCGCCTGGGCAGTTTGGCGACGATGAGGGCGTGGGCTGCGCGGAGCTCGGCTTGCCACTCGGCTGGGCGGAGGACGGACCAGCTTGCGGCGGCGACCCAGTGGGCTCGGGCGAGGTAGGGAGCGGGGGTGAAGCCTTCGCGCTCGAGCAGCTCGGCGTAGCGCTCGGGGCCGGCGGCGAAGGAGATGGGGGCGTGGCCGTCGGCGTCGAGGTTGATTAAGCAGAACATCTTGCCGCCGATGGCCTTATCGCCGGCCCAGAAGACGAGGTTGGCGCCCCACTGCATGGTTTCGGCGGCGTGGGGGAGGGTGAGGAGAAAGGCGCGGGCGCGTTCGGCATCCATCGTTCGGAGTATAGGCGGCTGCAACTTTGCTCCCCTATACTTTGGACAGTCAGATGCCTACTGAAAGCCAGCAAGCCCCGTCGTCCACCTTTCCTTCTGTCGAAGAGCAGCTGGATCTCATTACCAAAGGGGCGTCCGAGATTATTCCGGACGCGGAGAGCACGGCGGCCGAGGCGCTGCGGCCGCGGATCGAGGAGTCGCTGCGCACGGGCGTTCCTCTGCGCATCAAGGCGGGGTTCGATCCGAC
>Ga0207933_1001152_pt1 | contig 21377 bp, 17 predicted proteins | sample NGESurdeep092012_4_FD_184488 | JGI IMG/M metagenome (GOLD analysis project Ga0207933, IMG submission 184488) | Arctic peat soil microbial communities from Barrow, Alaska - NGEE Surface sample F53-3 deep-092012 (SPAdes) | ecosystem: Environmental > Terrestrial > Soil > Wetlands > Peat ...
ATCGAGGCTAATGCCGATCCCGCGCCGTTCCGTCTTGACCGGGCCTTAGCCTGGTCCGGTGGAGAGGCCCCGCTTTGAGATCGCCGACTGCCCTGCCGACGAGGTAGAGACGCTGCAGAGAGAGCTCGGCGTCAGCGGTCCGCTCGCGCAGATCCTCGTGCGGCGCGGTCTTGCCGAGCCGGCGCTGGCACGCGCGTTCCTTGCGGCCGACGAGGAGCATTCGCCCGCCGAGTTCGCCGGCATCGAGCGGGCGATCGAGCCGATCCTCCGGCACGTCAGAAGCGGCGCGCGGATCACGATCCACGGCGACTACGACGTCGACGGGATCTGTTCCACGGCCGTGCTAGTGCGGTCGTTGCGACGGCTGGGGGCGAACGTCGACTGGTACCTCCCCGACCGCGCAAGCGACGGCTACGGGCTGAACCTGGTCACGGTCCAGCGGCTTGCGCAGCGCGGCACGCGCCTGCTGGTTACGGTGGATTGCGCGATCACCGCGGTCGCGGAGGTTGAGCAGGCAAAGGCGCTCGGGCTTGAGGTGGTGGTCACCGACCATCACGCCCCTCGGGCCGACGGGGTGCTGCCCGACGCGCCGATCGTCCATCCGGCCATCTGCGGCTATCCCTGCCCCGATCTCTGCGCCACGGCCGTCGCCTTCAAGCTCGCCCAGGCGCTCGAGCACGCCGCTGCCGCCGCATCCGGCGCCACGGCCGGCGTGGCGCCGGATGCGGGCTGTGTGGACGACGGCGTGTCCAGCCGTCGCGCCCTTGAGGAGGACTTCGACCTGGTGGCGTTGGCGACGATCGCCGACGTGGTCTCGCTCACGGGAGAGAACCGCACGCTCGTGCGGCGCGGATTGCGCGCGCTTGCGGGCACCGCCAAGCCGGGGTTGCGCGCGCTGATGTCCGTCGCCCGGGTCGATCCGGGTAAGTTGAATGAGCGCTCGGTCGCCTTCGCGCTGGCGCCCCGGCTGAACGCCGCCGGGCGTCTCTATCGCGCCGACGCGGGGCTGGAGCTGATCCTGACCGAGGATCCGCTGCGCGCGGCGCAGGTCGCGGAGGAGCTTTCTCGCGCCAACCACGAGCGCCGGCAGGTGGAGATGCGCATTCGCTACGAGGCCGAAGCGCAGGTTGCGGCATTGGATCCCACCCACCCACGCGCGGCGTACGTGCTGGCGGGCGAGGACTGGCACGCGGGCGTGATCGGGATCGTCGCCTCGCGGCTGGCCGAGCGCCACCACCGCCCGGTGGTGCTGATCGCCCTCGACGGCGGTCTCGGCAAGGGCTCGGGGCGGAGCATCGACGCGTTCGACCTGCTCGCGGGGCTGAGCGCCTGCGGCGGTCACCTGCGCCGTTTCGGCGGCCACCGCGCCGCCGCTGGCCTTGAGATCGAGCGCGGGCGCGTCGAGGAATTCGCGCAGGCGTTCGCCGCGCACGCCGAGGAAGTGCTCGACCCGAGGGACGCGGCGCCGCTGGAGCGAGTCGACGCCGTCGTGGAGTGCGATCAGCTCGGGATGGAGCTCGCCGAGGAGCTGCTCGCGCTGGCGCCGTTCGGACGCGGCAACCCGGGGGTGTCGCTGCTCGTCGAGAACGCCACGTTTCGCGATCTGCGCCCGATGGGAGAGGGCAAGCACCTGCGCTTCACGCTGGAGTCAGGTGGCGCGCGAGCGCGCGGCGTCGCCTTCGGGACCGGCTCCCGCCTGCCGGTTGCCGAGGGGGAGCCGGCCGAAGCGACGTTCACGCTCGAGGTCAACGAGTGGAACGGCGTCAGCGAGCCCCGCCTGGTGCTCCGCCAGGCGCGGGTCCGCAAGGAGGAGCCCGTCGCCGAGCAGCTGGTCGCGACGCCGTCGCCGCCCGTCGAGGACGGGGAGCTCGTGCTGTTCGCGCTGAGCTGAGGTCCGCGCTCGATCGGTCCGCCGGCGATCCCTTCAATCTGGGTGGTCCGTCCCCTACCCTTAGAAGATGGCGATCGCAAAGGATTCATCCACCAGCCCGCCTGTCGCTCAGCTCGATGAGCTTGCTCCTGTGACCGATGAGGTGCTCGCACCGAGCCCGGCCGAGGAGCGCCTGGACCTCAACGAGTTCGAGCGGCGGTTGCTCGACGACCTGTTCGCGATCGTCTCCGAGCACGCCGAGGACTCGGCGGTCGAGATCGACCGCGCCCGCGTGGGCGACGCGTTCGTGTTCGCCTGCGAGCACCACGCCGACCAGCGGCGCAAGTCCGGCGAGGACTTCATCGTGCATCCCGTCGGGGTCGCGCGCATCTGTGCGGGCATGCGCCTCGATACCGAGACGCTGTGCGCGGCGCTGCTGCACGACACGGTCGAGGACACCTCCGCCTCGATCGAGGAGGTGCGCGCTCGCTTCGGCGAGCAGATCGCCGCGATCGTCGACGGCGTGACGAAGCTGACCGGGATCGCCTTCCAGTCGCGCGACGAGGCGCAGGCGGAGAACTACCGCAAGATGATGGTCGCAATGGCCACCGACGTGCGGGTGATCCTGATCAAGCTTGCCGATCGCCTCCACAACATGCGCACGATCGATGCGATGGGAAAGCAGAAGCAGATCGAGAAGGCGCGCGAGACGCTCGACATCTACGCGCCGCTCGCCCACCGACTGGGCATCCACGCGATCAAGTGGGAGCTCGAGGATCTCGCCTTCGCGACCCTGCATCCGCGCAAGTACCAAGAGATCAAGGGTCTCGTCGCCCAGCAGCGCGACGAGCGCGAGCGCTACGTCGCGGAGGCCGGCGAGTATCTCGCTCGCGAGCTCGCGGAGTTGGGGATCGAGGCGCGGATCGCCGGTCGCGCCAAGCACTTCTACTCGATCTACTCGAAGATGACTAAGAAGGGCCGCGAGTTCAACGAGATCTACGACCTCACCGCGATGCGCGTGATCGTCGACTCGGTGAAGGACTGCTACGGCACCGTCGGCGTGATCCACTCGCTGTGGAAGCCGCTGCCCGGGCGTTTCAAGGACTTCATCGCGATGCCGAAGTTCAACATGTACCAGTCGCTGCACACGACGATCATCGGCCCCGAGGGCCGGCCCTTGGAGATCCAGCTGCGCACGCAGGAGATGCACGAAATGGCGGAGTATGGGGTGGCCGCCCATTGGATGTACAAGACGACACCCGGTCAGGATCCCGGCGAGCGCGGCGGGATCGGCGGGGGTCCGATCAGGTCCGGCGGCCAAATCAACTCCGGCGAGGACGCGAAGCTGCAGTGGCTGCGCTCGATGCTCGACTGGCAGAAGGATCTGCTCGATCCGCAGGAGTTCATGGAGACACTGCGCACCGACCTGTTCGAGGACGAGGTCTACGTGTTCACGCCCAAGGGCGAGGTCAAGTCGCTCGCCGCCGGCGCGACGCCGCTGGACTTCGCCTACGAGGTTCACACCGAGATCGGCCACCGCTGCGTGGGCGCGCGCGTGAACGGGAAGATCGTGCCGCTGCACTGCGAGTTGCACTCCGGCGACATCGTCGAGATCCTCACCGCCAAGCGCGAGCGCGGTCCCTCGCGCGACTGGCTGGCGATGGTCAAGACCACGCGCGCGCGCAACAAGATCAAGGCCTGGTTCAAGGCGGAGTCCCGTCAGGACACCGAGCACACGGGTCGCGAGGTGCTGCAGGAGCACCTGCGCAAGCAGGGCCTGCCCGCGCAGAAGATCACCGGCTCGGCGCTGCTGGCGGACGTGATCAGGGAGATGGGCTACCGCAAGGCCGATGACTTCTACATCGCCCTCGGCGCGGCCAAGGTCTCGCCGAAGGTCGTCGTGAACAAGGTGATGCAGCGCCTCAAGCAGGGTGAGGCGGCCGATGGCGAGGCAACGGCCGCCGATCTTCTGCGCGTCGGGCGCGCGCGGCGGCGGCCGACGAAGTCATCCGGTCAATACGGGATCCGGGTGGACGGCGTCGAGGACGTGATGCTGCGCCTGGCCAAGTGCTGCCGGCCGGTGCCGGGGGACGAGATCGTCGGCTACATCTCGCTCGGTCGCGGGATCACGATCCACCGCGAGGACTGCCCCAACTCCGTGCTCCTGCGCAAGGACCCTGAGCGCTTCACGAGCGTCTCCTGGGAGGGCGACCAGACGACCGCGTTCGTCGTCGAAATCCAGATCGACGCATGGGATCGCCACCGCCTGCTCGAGGATCTCTCGCGTGTGTTCTCCGAGTCCGGCGCGAACATCCTCGAAGCGCGTTGCCTGTCGACACCGCCGATGGTCAAGAACCGCTTCGTCGTCGAGGTGGCGGACACGCACACGCTGAAGGGCGCGGTCACGCGCCTGCGCAACATCGAGTCGGTGTTCGATGCCTACCGCGTCACCCCCGGCGCCACCGGCTCCTAGGCGAACACTGGCCGGCGCGATACTGCGTCCTCGGTCGCTCGCGACCGAAGCCGGGAGACACTCGCTCCGCTCGCATCCCCATTTCGGCCAGCACGCCACGCTCCCTGCGTCCTTGTCTCGCTTGGCCATTGTCCGCCTAGGAATGCTCAGCTGACGACGTTCAAAGCCCGCGGGAGGATTGAATAGCGCGCCTCTGAGACCTCGCCGATGAAGTCGCCGTCGACCTGCAGCGGCAGCGGGCGCCCGTCGGCGCTCTGCACCGTGAGCTCGCTCAGCGCGGGGAAGCTCGAGACGTGGCGATGGCGGGCGATGTGGGCCCGGGAGGAGAAGGCTCGCCAGGCGATCGAGGGCATGTCCAGCGGTCGCGCGCGGTGCAGGACGGATGCCGCGAGCGCGCCCGAGTCGAGCGCCGCTTCCTCGGCGACCTCGATCGGGCGGTTCTGGAAGTAGGTGAAGGGCGATCCGTTCTGCACGATCGTGGTGACGCCTTCGAGTGTCTGCTCACCCGCGCGGGCGAGCATCCGCGGCGGGCGCACGAGGTAGCGCCGGGTGAACGTGCTGATCGCCGCCCATGTGAAGTAGTAGGCGCCCAGGCGCGCCTTCAGGCGTGGGTTGGAGTCGACCCGCTCGACCACGCTCGCGTCGACGCCGAGGCCCGAGGCGAAGGTGAAGCAGCGGCCGTTGACGACGCCCAGGTCGACCTTGCGCGGGCGCCAGTCGTCGGCCATCGCGAGCAGGTGCTCGGTGGCGTCGACGAGCTCGCCGGGGATGCCGAGCATCTTGCCGAACACGTTCGCCGAGCCGCCCGGCAGGCAGGTCAGCGGCGTGGGGTTGGCGCCCGTCCACTCGCCGGGCGATGGGTGGGCGGGGTTCCCAATCAATCCGTTGGCCGCTTCGTTGACGGTCCCGTCGCCACCGAAGGCGACGACCACGTCGTAGCCCTCGTGTGCTGCCTCGCGGCACAGCTCGGTTGCGTGGCCCCGGGCCTCGGTGTCGACGGCATCGACCTCGAAGCGGCCCTGAAGCGCGTAGACGACGAGGTGGCGCAGGCGGTCGGAGACCGTCGTCGCGTAGGGGTTGACGATGATCAGCATGCGCCGCTTCGTTGCCGCCTGCAGCGGCTCGAAGTCCTGCAGCGCCGCCAGTCGCCGGTCGTGCTCGTGTACGGGAGAGCCCATCACAAGGCCTACACCGCGCCGCTGTGACCGTTACCGGGTCTCCTGAAGCGAGCCTTGCAAACGTTGGAGCGCTCGCTATAATGCTCGTGCAGACATAGCTGGACACATCCAGAGGGGTGGAGGGCCTGGCCCTACGAAACCCCGGCAACCACCGTCAAAGTCACAGGCGGGAAGGTGCCAATTCCAGGAGATGTGTGGCGGGCTTCGCGCTCTTCGCCACACGTGACACGGCGAAGACTAGAGCGAAGGAGCCCACATGGCTGTCAGTCATCTGCAGTGCAAGGAGTGCAAGACCCAGTATCCGCTGGAGGCGCTGTTCGTTTGCGAGCGGTGCTTCGGGCCGCTGGAGGTCGCCTACGACCACAGCCGCTCGAGCCTCGACGTCGGTGAGCTGCGCCGCCGCATCCAGGGCGGTCCGCAGAACATCTGGCGCTACGCGGACTTCCTGCCGCTCGCCGGTGGACCTCCGGGGCCCTCTGGCCGGCTCGCCTCGCGCGTCGGCCTACCGGCGGGCTGCACGCCGCTGATCCGCGCCGACCGGCTCGCCGAACGGCTTGGGCTGCGCGAGGTGTGGGTCAAGAACGACGCCGCCAACCCGACCCACTCGTTCAAGGACCGCGTCGTCTCGGTCGCCGTCACGCGGGCGCGGGAGCTGGGCTTCGAGACGATCGCGTGCGCTTCGACGGGCAACCTGGCCAACTCGGTGGCCGCCCATGGCGCGGCGCTGGGCATGGACTCCTACGTGTTCATCCCGGCGAACCTCGAGGAGCAGAAGATCCTCGCCACGGGCATCTACGGGACGAAGCTCGTCGGGGTGGATGGCAGCTACGACGACGTCAACCGCCTCTGCACGGAGCTGTGCGCCGAGCGCGACTGGGCGTTCGTGAACATCAACCTGCGCCCCTACTACGCCGAGGGCTCGAAGACGCTGGCGTTCGAGATCGCCGAGCAGCTCGGCTGGGAGCTCCCCGACCGCTGCGTGGTGCCCGTCGCCTCGGGCTCGTTGTTCACGAAAATCGCCGCCGGCTTTCAGGAATGGAGCGAGCTCGGGTTGATCGAGGGGGAGTCCCTTCCCCGGATGAACGGCGCCCAGGCCGAGGGCTGCTCGCCCGTGGCCAGCGCCTATGCAGACGGCCACGACGTCTGCCGTCCGGTCAAGCCGGACACGATCGCCAAGTCGCTGGCGATCGGCAACCCCGCCGACGGTCCGTATGCGCTCGATCTGGCGCGGCGCACGGGCGGCGGCGTTGACGCGGTCAGCGATGAGGAGATCCGGGCGGGTATCAAACTGCTGGCCGAAACGACCGGTGTCTTCACCGAGACGGCCGGGGGCGTCACCACGGCTGTGCTGGCGAAGCTCGCCGCGCGCGGCGACATCGACCCCGACGAGCGCGTCGTGCTGGTGATCACCGGCGACGGCCTGAAGACGCTCGACGTGGTGCGCGACTCCTTCGAGACCTACAAGATCGACGCCAGCGTGGAGTCATTCGAGAGCACCGTGCCCGAGGCCGTGGTGGTCTGATGGCGGTGTTGGTGAAGATCCCCACCCAGCTGCGCGCCGCCGCCGGAGGAGCCGCCGAGACGGAGGTTTCCGGCGAGACAGTGGCCGAGGCCCTGAACGGCCTCTACGAGCGCTACGGCGAGCTGCGCGAGCGCATCTGCAACGAGGACGGCTCGCTGCGGCGTTTCGTCAACGTCTATCTCGCCGGCGAGGACATCCGCTTTCTGGACGGGCTCGCCACGCCGGTCCCAGACGGTGCCGAGTTGACGATCCTTCCCGCGGTCGCCGGCGGCTGAGCGCTTCGAGATTTCTTCACCTCTGTTGAGGTTCGCGTGAGTACCCTGCAGTTAGCTACCCGTATGGCTACTCAGACACCCACCCGTCCCGCTTTCGCCCCCACGGAGGGCATGACCGAGTTCTTCGACGGGATCGCTTGTCTCGACGAGCGATCGCGCCGTCAGGCGATGCCGGCCGCCCCGCGCGAGCTACCCGATCGCCCCAGCGAGACCGGCTGCTACATCGAGGTGCAGGGGCCGGGGGAGGGGGAGGGGCTGCTGATACCGCTCGGGCGGGGCGTGACGCACATCGGGCGCGGTCTCGCCGCCGATCTGCGCCTCGACGAGGATTCCGTCTCACGGCGCCACGCGATCCTCGTATACCGTGGCTCGGGCTCGCGCATACTCGACGATCGCAGCTCCAATGGCACGTTCGTCAACGGCCATCGCGTCACGCAGGCGGATCTGCACGATGGCGACGTGCTCGTGCTCGGGCGGGTCGTGCTGCGATATCTGGAGCTCTGACGGCGCCGAACGTCAGTGCCCACCGAGGCTGAACGCGCCGCTGAGGACGACCGGCCCCGGCTTGGTCGCATGTTCGTTCGTCTCGCGGGTGAGCTCCATCTCGTGGTAGTCACCGGCGTTGGCGGGTAGCAGCGCGCCGCCCTGCGCCTGGCCCTTGGAGTTGACGGGGGGGATCTTGCCCAGCGCCAGTGAGCTCGTCGGGGAGTTATAGAGCCAGACGGCATAGAAGAAGCCGCTCGACGGAGGCAGGTGTTCGGCCGCGATGTAGAAGGCGCGCCTGGAGCCTTCGGAAAGGACCTCGGCCAAGCCGACCGTCTTGCTGTTCGGTTCGGGCGAGGTGAGGGCGATCCGCTTGTCGAGGGTCGGCTTCTTCCCCGACGTCGTGGAGGTGCTCGATGTCGTCGAGGTTTTCGAGGTGCTCGGGGACGTCGTGCTGGCGCTCTGCGTGCTCGACGCTTTGTGCGAGCCGCCGCCGCTCGTGATCAGGATTACGGCGACGACGACGATCACGACGAGCGCCGCGAGCAGCAGCGCGCCGCCGCGTCTGGAGCTCGGCAGTGAACTGGAGAAGCCTGTGTCGCGCGTCTGGCCGGACCGCGTCTGTGCGGGCGGTGGCAGGGCTGTAGGCGCAGGCGATTGAGCGCCGCGGGAGGGTCTCGCTTGCTCGCCGCCGTCCGGTGCGGGCGCTCGAGCAGTGCTGCGCGGCGCGCTTGGCTTCTCCGCGAGGGCATCGAGCGCGGCGCGGGCGCGGTCGCGGACGACGTCCTGGGAAATGCCGAGCATCTCCGCGATCTCGGCGTGGCTCTTGCCCTGACGGACAAGCAGCAGCAGCACCGCGCGCTGGTCGGGAGGGAGGTCGTCTAGTCGGCTCATGGGGGAAGGGTCCGTAGGCTATCGTGGCGCCGGGATGACCACGCCGACCGCTGAGCAGCTGAACGAGTTCAGGGTCGGGTTCGACCGTCTGTATGGCCTCGAGCTGGTGGAGCTCTCCGCGGAGGAGGTGCGGGCTCGGGTGCGGCTGCGCGACGAGCTAAGGCAGCCGATGGGCCTGCTGCACGGAGGCGTCTACGCCTCGATCGCCGAGTCGCTGGCTTCACTGGCGACGGCCATGGGGGTGCTCGAACGTGGCGAGGTCGCGATGGGCCTGTCGAACAACACCAGCTTTCTGCGGCCGGTCACCGATGGGTCCGTGCACGCCCACGCGACGCGCCTGCACAAAGGTCGCACGACGTGGGTGTGGGACGTGCGCTTCCGCGACGACGCCGGCCACCTGTGCGCGCTGACACGGATGACGATCGCGGTGCGTCCCGCGCCGCCGGGCTAAGAAACGGTCCGAAAACCCGCTGACGGCGCCTCAGGGGCCGATTGCGCGCGAGCTGGCTAGTTTTTGGATGGTTTCTAATTCGGCGCGCGTAGGAGCGTCAGAGCTTGGCCTGGCAGCGGCTGTTCGCCGAAGCCGGTGTCTGGCTGCGACGAGGGCAGCGGCGCGGCGAGGGCGCCGACGTCGTTGATGGGCACGGCCGTGTCGGCGGCGGCGCGGGCAAGCACGGGGCTGTCGGCGTAGATACCTACCACCACCCCGGCGGTGGGCAGCTCGATCGTCTGCTCCCCCTGGGCCGTCACGCCGGTGACGCCGCGGATGCGAATCGCGCGGTGTGGTTGTGAGCCGGCTGGGATGAAGCTGTTGTCGGGAGATGTGACCACCCGCAGGCGCGCGACGCAGGTGTTCTGGCCGCCCTCGGCGCAGTCCCCGTACTGGACGGTGTAGGCGCCGCTGGGATCCTCGGAGGCTTCGGTGATCGCCATGCGCTGGAAGGAGCCGCCCAGCCAGTAGACGGGGAAGGGAGCCAGGATCAGGTTCTCGAGGGTGGTGTGGGAAATCGGCTGGTCCTGGAGGGTGTTGCCGCAGCCTCCGAGGGCGAGCGTGCAGAGGGCCAGCGCGAGCAGCGCGATCGGGCGGTTGGGCGAGCGATTGGGTCTACGCATCATCGGGAGGGCGGGCTTCTGTACATGTTGGTGATCGGCATGCGCCGATCGCGCCCGAAGGCGCGCGTGGTGACCTTGATACCCGGAGGCGCCTGGCGGCGCTTGTACTCGGCGAGGTCGACGAGCCGGATCGTGCGATCGACCTCCTGCGCGGGCAGGCCCTCGGCGATCAGCTGCTCACGGCCCTTGTCGAGCTCGATATAGCCGGAGAGGATGCGGTCGAGCAGCTCGTAGGGGGGTAGCGAGTCCTCGTCGCGCTGGTCGTGGCGGAGCTCGGCTGAAGGCGCGCGCTCGATGATCGACCGGGGAATTGGTGCCCGCCCGCCCGCGCGCGGGGATGTACGCGGCCGCCCGCCGATGGACGGCGGCAGTGCGGCGGAGTTGCGCCACTCGCACAGGCGGTAGACGAGCGTCTTCGGTACGTCCTTGATCACGGCGAGGCCGCCGGCGAGATCGCCGTAGAGGGTCGTGTAGCCGACAGACATCTCCGACTTGTTGCCGGTCGTGAGCACAAGCCAGCCAAACTTGTTGGAGAGCGCCATCAGCAGGTTGCCGCGGATCCGGGCCTGGAGGTTCTCCTCGGTGAGGTCCGTCTCATGTCCGGCGAGCTCAGCCTGGAGCGCCCGCGTGTAGGCGTCCATCACGGGCTCGATCTGCAGCTCGTGCGTGCGCACGCCGAGCGCGGCGGCGAGCGTGCGCGCGTCCTCCTGGGTGGCGAGGGAGGAGTAGGGGGAGGGCATGATCGCCACGCTCACGCGCCCGGCGCCGAGCGCGTCGGCGGCCAGGCAGGCGACGAGCGCGGAATCGATCCCCCCGGAGAGGCCGAGGACGACGTGGGAGAAGCCGTTCTTCTCGACGTAGTCGCGCAGCCCTAGCATCAGCGCCACGTAGATCTCGGCCTCTTCGGGCGCGATCGGCTCGGCCAGGGGCGGGGAGACGGCGTCGCGCCGCGGGGTTGGGGACTGGCTTGGAAGCACCGCCAGGGGGGGCGTTGCCGCCTGTGCCACCGCGGGAGGATCGCCGGCGCCCCGCGCAAGGACGGTGCCTTGCGGTGGTCCGTCGCCCTCTGACTTTCCGGCGACGTCCAGGTCGAGGTCGCACAGCAAAAGGTCCTCCTCGAACTGCGCCGCGCGGGCGAGCGTCTTGCCGGTGTGGTCGACGACGAAGGAGTGGCCGTCGAACAGCAGCTCGTCCTGGCCGCCGACGAGCCCGCAGAACGCGACCGGAACCCCGTCTTCGCGGGCGCGCCGGCCGAACATGCGCTCCCGTTCGAGGCCCTTGCCGGCGTGATAGGGGGAGGCGGAGATGTTCACGATCAGACGCGCGCCGTCGGCGGCCTCCTGCGAAGCCGGAGGGCCGGGTAGCCAGATGTCCTCACAGACGGTCAACCCAAGCAGATGCCCACCCACCTCGATCGTCGCGCCCGCGCTCCCAGGTTGGAAGTAGCGTCGCTCGTCGAACACGCCGTAGTTGGGCAGGTGGACCTTGCGGTAGATCGCCCGGACTGCTCCGTCGGCGAGCACGGCGGCGGCGTTGTAGACGTGGTCGGCGTGCTCCGGGAAGCCGACGATCGCGACCACGCCGTGCGTTTCGCGTGCCAGCTCCGCGAGCGCCGCTTGCGTGTCGGAGAGGAAGTGCTCGCGCAGCAAGAGATCCTCCGGGGGATAGCCGGTGAGGGCGAGCTCGCCGAACAGCACGAGCTCCGCGCCGGCCGCCCGAGCGTCATCGAGACCAACACGGATGCGCGCCGCGTTGCCGGCGATGTCGCCCACCGTGGGATTCATCTGGCAGAGAGCCAGGCGCACTTCGAAGCGAACCTGTCCGGTCAGCTCTGCACGGCGGGAGGCTTGCCCAACGAAGCACGGCCATTGCCACTGGTGGCCGCCCTGCGCCGCGGTTTGGCGCCGTTGGCCGGTGACGCGGCGGCGGCTTTGCCCGCCGCTTGTCTGGCGCCGTTGTTGGCCCGGGTCCCGGCGGTGGCTTTGCGTGGAGACTTCGCGCCGCTGGTCTGAGCGGCGTCGACGCTTCTCGTGCCGCGAGCTTGCGAGCGTTTCGCCGGGATACCGGCGGCGCGCGCCAGCGAGGCGATCGCCAGGCGCAGGTCGCGCACGATCCCCTCGAGGCCGGGCAGCGCGTCGTAGTCGGCGAGCAGGCCGAAGCCGAGATGGCCGTCGTAGCTCATCACGGCGATCCCGAGCGCTTGGCGGCGGGCGAGCGGGACGACCGGGTAGAGCACCTGCAGCCGGTGGCCCAAGAGATACAACGGGAACTGCGGCCCGGGGACGTTCGTGACGACGAGGTTGAAGAAGCGTTGGCGCGCCTGCAGCCGCGCCGCCTGGCTGAGGATCGTCGGCGGCGCGAAGCCGGCGAGGTTAACGAGCGCCTGCGCGCCGACGGCCTGGCCGGACTCCTTCAGGCTCTGCATCTCGACGCTGATCTGCCGCAGGCAGTCCGCCGGATCTTCGACGCCGACCGGCAGCGGCGCCCACATCGCGGCGACCTGGTTGCCGAGCGCGGGTGCGCGGGACTTCCGGTCCGAGTCCGCGCGCACGGAGACCGGGACCATCGCCTTCAGCACGAGGCCTTCCGTGTTCTCGCCCTGGGCACGTAGGTAACGGCCCAGCGCGAGGCTGACCGACGCGAGCACGACATCGTTGAGCGTGCCGCCGAGCGCGTCCTTGATCGCCTTAAACTGGGCGAGGGAGCCGTCGTGGAAGGTGTAGCGGCGGTGCGGGCCGATGTCGACATTGAACGGGCTCGGCGGCGCCGGCGCGTTGATGCCGGCGAGCGCCGTCGCGCCGATGCCCACGAGACTGTCCTTCAACTGGCCCGCCGCCCGACGCGGGGCGCGCAGCAGCGCGCGGGCGCCGCGGGTCATCTCGCCGGGCACGGTCGTGCGCTCCAAGAGCGCCTCGCCGAGCAGCTTCGCCGGCCCCGGCAGCGGACGCGCGGTCCACGGCACCGGAGGCCGCCCCGTTGCCGTGGGCTCGGGGGAGGTGTCGAACAAAACTGTGGTGATGTCCACCCCGGAGATCCCGTCGACGAGCGCGTGGTGGGTCTTTGCGATCAGCGCGAAGCGTTCCCCGGCCATGCGCTGCACCAGCCAGATCTCCCACAGCGGCTTGGAGCGGTCGAGACGCTGCGAGAACAGACGGCCGGCGAGCTGCTTCAGCGCGGCGTCGTCGGCCGGCCGCGGCAGCGCGGTGTGGCGGATGTGGTAGCGCGGGTTGAAGTGCGGGTCATCGGTCCACACCGGCCGGCCCTGCCCGAGCGGCACGTAGGCGAGGCGCTGGCGGTAGCGCGGCACCAGATGCAGGCGGCTGAGGATGTGGTCCACGAGCTCCTGCGGCGTCGGTGCCTTGCCCTCGAACACCATCACCGACGCCACGTGCATGTGCGCGGTCGAGTCGTCCTCCAGGTGCAGGAAGGTCGAGTCCAGCGCGGACAGGCGGTCGGGGTTGGCCATCAGCCGATTGTCGCGGCTTCGGTCTCCCACGTCAACGTTGGCTGATTATGGGCGGTCTTGCGCACGGCGTCGCCGCCAGGGAAGTGTGATCCCCATCACACATAAATCCCGCAAAGACCGCTTAAGCTACGAACAATTGTTCGACCCTGCCGAGTCGTCTCCGTGGATGGAGGCGAACGGGGGACCCACTGCCACGTCGCGGGAAGGCGGCGTGGATGGGGCGAATCGGCCGTTGTTACGGCCGTAACGCCCGGGAGGCGCGCGTCCGTTTCGTGTGCCACCCCGGCCGTGAGCCCGACAGCTAACCCCGTAGGCGGAAACAAGGAGGTTCCTCACCAGTATGTACGTCCCCGCGACTCTCGCGCAGCCTGCCACGGCCCTGACGCCACTCGTGATCGATGCGAGCGATGCGACACCGTCGCTGCCGGCACCTGCACGAACCTCGCTGAGCGCGCTGCGCGAGGAGCTGAACGTGCTCGAGGGTCACGCTACGAGCGTCACCGGCAAGCTCACGGCGCGCAGACGCAGCTCCAACCGGGAAGCCATGGCTGGCGGCGCGACCTCAGCGACCACGGCATCCGCATCTGCAACGGCCAAGCTCCACGCCGCCGGCGTGGCGGGCCAGGAGGTGCAGCTGCAGGCACTCGGCGAGCATGGCTGGCGGACCGTCGCCCACACGCGCACCGGCGCGAACGGCCGCTTTCGGCTGCGCTACGTACCGCGTGAGGCCACGAGCGAGCAGGTGCGGCTGCGCTTCGGGGGCGACGGTGAAGACCTGCCCGCCCACCGCCGTCTCGGCGCCCTGAACGTCTACCGCGTGGCCGAGGCCTCCTGGTACGGCGGCGGCGGCGAGATGGCCTGCGGCGGCGAGCTGACGAGCGCGACGATGGGCGTGGCGAACAAGACGCTGCCGTGCGGAACGCAGGTGACGCTCCGCTACGACGGGCGTACGGTGCGCGTCGACGTGATCGACCGTGGGCCGTACGTGGCCGGACGCGAATTCGACCTCACCGAAGCGACGAAGCAGGCGCTCGGGTTCGGCGGCGTGGGGGAGGTTTGGAGCACGCGCTGAGCACGGTATTGGGGACGCCCGGGGTGAGATGTTGAACAGGCTCCGAGACGCCCCAACCCAGCGGGCCCAGCGATTTGCATGGGAACCTTCATGCAGAGGTTGGCTTTCGGTCGAGCGCGTCCTTGAATCTGCCGAATGTCAGCGGGAATGAGCACGACGTCGCGAGCACAACTCTGGCTGGAGAGCCTCGGCGATTGGAGCTGGCCCGGGCAAGGCGGGGGCCAGGGCGGGGAAGCGCTCGAAGCGCTGCCGCCGTCCTGGGTGCCGGCCTTTCCGCCGCGCCTCGAGGCGTTCGCACCCGCCGGCGCCGTGCCCGGCGCGTGGCAGTCGCCGCGCGCGATCCCGCGCCGCCGGTTCGGCCTGGGGGCGCTGCTGAGCGCCGTCGCGGCGGTCTGCGCGATGCTCGTGTTGCACGGCCAGCTCAGCCTCGAGCGCCTCGTCGGCGTGCGCACCGCGACTACCACCTCCGCCACGGTCAACGCGAACGCCGCGCCGGCGCCGCCGCCGCTGACGCTGATGCCGGTCAGCCAGGACGCGGCCGGCAGCTCGATCGACGTCGCCACCTATCCCTCGGCGGCGCTCGGCCGAGAAGGGTCGTTCCTCGCCTACCTCCCCGCCGGCTACGCGAGCACCGCCAGCCACTACCCGGTGCTGTACATGCTCACCGGCGACGACCAGTCGAACACGGCGTTCCTGCAGGTCGGGCTGCAGAGCGAGCTCGACCGGCTGATCGCCCGGCACGCGATCCCGCCGCTGATCGCCGTGATGATCCAGGGCGGACCCGGCTCGAACAACTGGCGCAACGAGGGCACGACGCGCTACGAAAGCTACGTCCTCGAAACGCAGCAGCTCGTCGATCGCACGCTCCCGACGCTCGCCGAGCGCGGCGCACGCGCGATCGTCGGCGACTCGATGGGCGGCTACGGCGCGATGAACGTTGCGCTGGCCAACCCCTACCGCTTCGGCGTGGTCGAGAGCTGGCTCAGCTTCTTCAACGGTCTCGGAGGTGATCTGCACGCTGACCGGCCGATCATCAAGCAACTCGGCCTGCACGCGTTCGTCTACGGCGGCGAAGAGGACCACATCGCCAACCCCGACGAGGACGCCCCCTTCGCGGCGGCGCTACGCGCGGCGGGAGCCGATGCCCACGGCGCCGTCTACCCCGGCGAACACAGCCTCGCGACGGTCGAAGCGCACCTCGCGAGCATGCTCGTGTTCGCGGGACGCTCGTTCTCTCTCATGCCTTCAATCCAAAGGGGACGGGGAAGTTTTTAATGGAGCCGCCTGCCGGCGGCCGCGCTGACGTTCGCCGTTCGTCAACGGGCGTGGCTCGGCCTCACCGGTGAGCGGTGCGACTGAGCTGGCAGGGGCAACCGGCTCACGGCGCTCTTTTTTGAACTAGTATGTGTTCTAAGTCGCATGGAGGGTCAGTGTTCGGGTCGAGTCACAAGGAGAGGTGCCGGAAGATGACACGCAAGGCTGGTAGCAGCGACGTTTCGAGAAGCTCTATCGGAGCTGGTCCGCACAGCGGACGCTTCCGCGCACGAGCCGCGCTCGTGGCGGGGATCATGTCCGCAGGCGTCTTCCCGGGAATTGCCTTGGTCGGGGTCGCCGCCTCCAATGCAGCACCTTCGAAGGCGGTTGCCGCCAGGACGATCACCTTGCACGAGAGCGGGCAACTGCATCGAACGGGCCACTCGGGTCTCAAGCTCAACGAGCAGGGCTCGGCGTCGGGCACGATCAGAGGCACGATCTACATCCATCTGGATGTGGTCTCGCCCAATCGCGTGACGACTGAAATCAGCATCTACCCGCGCGGGAGCTCGCTCACGGGAACCGGATCGGCCAGCTATCACGTGAATGGCGGTACGGCGAGCTTCTCGGGCACGATGTCGATTGATCGTGGGACCGGCACCTATGCTGGTGCTCGCGGCTCGGGGCTGAAGTTCAGCGGCACGATCCAGCGTCTCAGCGGCGCTGTGAGCGTGCACTTGAGCGGCAGCATGTCCACCTGAGTCGGGTGAGCTTCTTGTCCAAGGTCAAGGCCGTTACGGCTGCGCTGCTGGTCTGTTGCTGCTTGCCCGCGACCGCTGGCGCTACTCAGACGGTCAGGCTCCACACGTCGTTCTCGCCCGACAAGCTCGGCGCGAGCACGACGGTTGGGTTCAGCTTTCAGATCGCCAACGCCAGTGGTGGGTTGCCCTCTCCGCTGACAGCTCTCAGCCTGCATCTTCCGGCGGGGATCGACTACGTCACGACCACGCTCGGCCTCTCGACCTGTCAGACCTCGACCCTGCTCGAACGCGGACTTAGTGGCTGCCCGCCCAACTCGCGTATCGGGTTCGGGAGTGCATTGGTGGAAGTGCCGTTCGGCACAGGATCGGGGCACGAGATCCCCGAAATTCAGGCGCTGATGGGCCCCCCGCACAACGGGAACATAGTTGTGCTGTTCTACGCGAACGGACAAGAGCCGGTCTATGCCCAGATCGTCTTCCAAGGTGAACTCGTTGCCGGCTCAAATGCCCTCGGGGGGGACTTGGACGCTGCGATACCGCTGATTCCCAGCGTGACCAACGGTCCGCCTGTCTCGATTCTGAGCGTCGAATCGACGATCGGACCGAACCACTTGACCTACTACAAGCGTGTTCATGGCAAAAAGGTGGCCTTCCATCCGCAGGGCGTCTCCGTGCCGCTCAACTGCCCTCACGGAGGCTTTCCGTTCACCGCGAACTTCACTTTCCTGGACGGCACAAGCGCCGTCGCATCGAGCACCGTGCCCTGCCCGCCGCCGACGCGGCACCGTCACTAGCAGTCAGTCCTGGAGCGCGAGCGCAGCCGGCACGTCGGCGGCGAAGTAGCCCGGGGCGGCGACGATCACGACGGCGGCGGCGGTCACGAGTGCGAGGCTGACGATCGCCCCGACGAAGCCCAGAGAGCTAACGACCGGGTAGTTGATGACGGTGCTCAGAGCGTGGTCGAGCAGCTGCTGGCCGAGCAGCCCGAAGATCGCGCCGGTGGTACAGCCGACGCCCACCAGCAGGAAGCTCTCCAGCACGATCGTCTGCCAAAGTTCGACCTGCGCGAAGCCCTCGAGCTTGAGCTTGGCCAGCCGCGGCCGGCGCTGCCAGATCAGCGCTCCCATCGCCGCCGCCATCGCGAGGATCGCGGCGATCAGGATCAGCGTGGCGATCTGTGAGAGGCGAGCGAGCCCCTGGCGAGTGATTTCGACGAGCTTGGCTTCGTGCTGCGTTGCGGTCTGCACCGAAAGCCCTGTGTGCGGACCCAGCGCGGCCTGGATCTCGCCCCGCATCTGCGTGGGAGTATTGAGTGATCCGCCCGCCCGGGCCACACGCACGCTGAACGCGGCGATTTCGTCGCTTTCCCAGGCGCGCGCGTAGTCTTCGGCGTTGATGATGATCGCCCCCGGCGCCCAGCCGATGTTCGTGCTGACGGCCGCGAGGCGCATCGTGGTGGGGTGGGGGGAGTCAAGCGTGAAGGGTCGTCCGATGTGTAGATGGCGTTCTTCGACGATCGCCTGCGAGACCACGGCCCAGCCGCCTGCGCGCAGCCGTGCGTCGGCCGTGGCGACGTTACCTTCGATCAGCTGCGTCGGCGGTACCAGCGGCATGGAGTCAGCCGGTGGCGCGATCACCCAGATACGGCGGTCGCCTTCGTCGAGGAGCCCTCCGCGGTAGAGGCCGACCGACTTCACGCCCGGCAGTTTTTCGAGCTTGCCCCGATCGGTCGGCGCGAACGGCGTGGTCATCAGCAGGTTCGAGCTGCCGGCTGCCGAGACCCACACGTCGGTCGAGGCGTTCGTGTCCCGCGCGGCGTTCTCGAGGCCCTTCAGCAGGTCGCCGTGGGCGCCCTGGATCGAGACCGCGCCGAACACCGCGACCGCGCCGGTGGCGGCGATCGCGACGGCCCGCGAGCGCCCGGAGCGCAGCTCCATCACGGCGATGTGCGGCACGACGCTCGTGACGGTCGGGGCGATGCGCTTGACGAGCGCGAGCGTCGCATTGAGGGGAATCGGCAACAGCAGCAGCAGGGCGAGGATCAGGCTGACCATCCCGGTGATCGCCGCCGAGGGGGCGAGGAGCAGGATGCCGACGCTCACCGCGAGGGCGAGGAGACCGGCGAGCAACAGCCACCTGCTCTGCGAGCCGCCGCCGGAGTCCTCCTTGAGTGCGGTCGCCGCGAGCGGGTCGCGCGAGAGGATGTCGCGCAGGGGGCTGAGCACGGCGACGCAGGCGGCAAACATCCCGCCGCCCGCGGCGATCGCGATGCTCTGGGGGCTGACGACGCGCTCGGAGGCGAGCGAGAACGCTGAGGAGAGATAGCCGGGGTTGGAATGGAAGAGGTGGATCGAGAGCTCGTCGCCGAGCACGAGCCCGAGCGCCGTCGCGATCAGCCCGAGCACGACCGCGTCGAGCAGCAGCACTGCGATCACGGCCCAGGGCGTGTAGCCGTCGCGGCGCAGGTCGACGATCAACCGGCGGCGTTGGGGCACCGTGAGGAGCATCGCGTTGAAGGCGAACAGGAACCCGACGAGCGCGCTGATCACGGCGAACAGCGCGGTCGACTGGTTGGTCGCCGCCGCCGCTTTCGCGAACAGCTTTTCGTCCTGGTCGGAGGACTCGACGTCCAGCCGGCCGCCCGCGATCCCCAGAAGCGCCGCCCGCACCTGTGCTTCCCGGCCCGGGGCGGGCTCGACGAGGATGCGGTTCAGGCGACCCTGCAGGCCGGTCAGTTCCTGCGCGTATTCCAGCGGCGCGAGCGCGATCGGACTGTCGATCAGCGCCCCGATCTGCTTTTCGTGAAGCTGCGCGAAGAGCGCGGCTTCAGAGCTCTTGCCGCCGACCTGGAAGGTGACCATCTTGCCGAAGGCGGTCACGCCGATCGTCTTCGCGACCGGCGCCGGCAGCACCACTGCGCCGAGACCCGCGAAGGGCGTCAGCGAGGCGCGCTTGACGAGCGCGCCTCCGAGCTGGGTGAGGCTCGAATCGGCGCCGACGAGCTCCACGGATTCGCTCCCCTTCGGCCCGACGGCGTTCGCGCTGGCTTCGACCAGCCCGGCCGCGAGGCGTACGCCCTGAACGTGACGCACCTGCTTCAAGACCTGTTCTTCAAAACCGTGTGGGTCGCGTGCGGTGATCTGCAGGCTGGCCCTGCCGACGATCCCGCTGTTGAGCTTGCCGACCGAGCTCGACAGGCTGGAGCCGGCGATCTGGGAAGCGAACAGCAGGCCGACGCCGGCGGCGATGCCGATGATCGCGAACATCTCTTGCAGCGCTCGCGCGCGCAGCCGCACGCGATACAGGTGGATGACGTTCAAGAACTTCATGCCGGGCGCCGGGCGAGTACGGGGAGCCGTATCCTTCAGCTCGTGAGAGCCGGCGCGAAGCCCTGCTCGGGGTCGTAGCCGGTGAGCTTGCCGTCACGCAGCGCGAGCACACGGTCGGCATACGCGGCGGCCTGGGGATCGTGGCTGACGAGCACGACCGCGACCTCCCGTTCCCGGCAGAGCTCACGCAGCAGATCGAGCACTTCGAGGCTGCGCTGGGAATCGAGGCTCCCGGTCGGCTCGTCGGCGAGCAACAGCTTCGGCTCGCTGGAGAGAGCGCGCGCGATCATCACGCGCTGGCGCTCGCCCATCGAGAGCGTCTCCGCGTGATGGTTCAACCGCTCGCCCAGGCCGAGGCGCTCGAGCAGCGGCTGGATCTGGCTGTGGGCCTCGCGCCAGCGCGTGTGCTTGAGCAGCTTCAGCACCGCGTTGTCGATCGCGCTCACGCCGGGGAGCAGGTCGAAGTTCTGGCGCACGAAGCCCATCTCGGAGAGCCTGAAGTTGGAGGCCTCTCGCTCGGACAGCGATGAGACGTCGCGGCCGTTGACGAGCACCGAGCCGCCCGTCGGCTCGAGCAGCGCAGCGACCATCAGCAAAAGCGTCGTCTTGCCCGAGCCGCTCGGCCCGTACAGCGCGACCATCTCGCCAGGGGCCACCGACAGCGAAACGCCGTCGACGGCACGCACGGGATCGCCGCCCACGGTGGGGTAGTGCTTCACAAGATCGCGCAGCTCAAGCATTTCGACCCGACTTCCCTCTCCCCGACTTAGACGGCCACCTTATTCCAAACACACTCTCGCGCCACCCTACCCCAAACTCTTGGTTGACGGCATCGTTTCCTACTGGCTCGCGCCGCCACTGCCGAAACGTCTCAGCCAGAAGACGAGCATCGTCGGTTTGGCGAGTTCGCCAATCGTATCGAGCACGCTGTGGGCGACGTCGCCGACCTCGGACGCGTGCGCCTCGGGGCTGGAGAGGTAGTTGCCGGCCATCGCGGCGAGGATGATCAGGTGCCTGCGTCCCCGCGGCAGCGCCCGGGCGCGGCTGACGGATTCCGCGGCAAGCATCCGCAGCCGGGCGGCCTCCTGCGCCGGCGAGGCGTAATAGCCGAGGAGGCTGGGCTGATCTGTCCTGACGTCCTCCCGCCTGTCGACGAGGTTGTCAAGCAGCGAGTGCAGCGCTCCGATCCAAGGGAAGTAGGCGTGCTCGAGTGCGTCGAGGACCGCCTGCGGGAGCTTCTCCTCCGCGGCGGTCGCAATCAGTACGTGGACGCCCAGCGAGGAGCCCGCCGCGGCCGCCACCTCCCACCACTCCAGCCCAGAGCCCCCCGGTGTGTGCTCGCGCGCCCACTCGGACAGCGCGACGTGATCGCCCTGCTCGGTGCCCACGTTGAGGCTCTGGAAGGTCACGATCCGCTCGGCGGCGATCCGCGCCGATCCGGCGACCGTCGGGAAGGAGGGCAGTGTGCTCAGCGCCGTCCGCGCGGTGGCGACGAGCTCGCGCAGGTAGCCGCCGTCGTCGCCTTGCGGGTGCATCTCGTAGTAGTCGGGCTGCGGGGCGCTGGGATCGGGTGTCGCCACGAGCGCCTCGAGCAGCGCTTCGTGCAGGCGGCGCCCGTTCGCGATCGCGTTCTCGTGGGGCTGCTCGGAGAGTAGGTCGGCGTAGTTGTAGGCGGCCTGGAAGGCCA